>Ga0075434_100000070_pt1 | contig 53323 bp, 50 predicted proteins | sample RhiMethybrSRZTD3_FD_75298 | JGI IMG/M metagenome (GOLD analysis project Ga0075434, IMG submission 75298) | Populus rhizosphere microbial communities from Tennessee, USA - Rhizosphere MetaG P. TD hybrid SRZTD3 | ecosystem: Host-associated > Plants > Roots > Rhizosphere > Soil | place: USA...
TGGCCGCAAGTGGTCGGCCCCGATGCGGCGCGGCGGGCTCAAGCACGAAGCTTCGCCGACGGTTGTCTCACTGTCGCCGTCGACAATTCGCCCTGGCTCCACGAGCTCACCCTGCGCAGCGAGGAGCTGACGCGTCGGCTGCAGGAGCGCTACGACGCCGTCCGCTCGCTCCGGTTCGTCGCGGGGACGATCGACGCCGATGCCTCGGCCCGCTCCGATAAGAGCGAAACGCCGGCGGGCCTCGACCGTCCGGCGCTGCGTGAGATCGACGAGGCCACGGCGGTCATCGCCGATCCCGGCGTCGCTGCCGCCGCGCGCCGCCTCTTGACGAAGGCGTGGCCCGGGTTGGCGGTGCTGACGCTGTCGACCGCGTTGATGGGCTGCGCCTCCATGGGCACCCCGACCATGGCCAGCGACGACGAGATTCCGATCCGCGCCGCGGCCGCTGATCCCCGGGCCGACGCGTACTACTCCTACACCGTCGCCCAGATGTACGTGCAGGCCGGCCGATTCAAGGACGCCGTCCCCTTCATGAAGTCGGCCATCAAGCGTGACCCGAACTCGGCCGCCCTGTGGACGCAGCTCGCGCAGCTGCTGATGCGGGCCGACAACCTCGAAGAGGCCGTGGGCGCCGCACGCAAGGCCGTCGAGCTGGCGCCGGACCAGGTCTCGACGCACATGACCCTGGCCGAGCTTCTGCGCACGCAGCGGAAGATCCCGGAGGCCGAGGCCGAGCTCGAGCGCTCGATCCAGCTGAATCCCCGCGCCGAGGAGCCGTATCTCACCCTGGCCCGCATCTATGTCGAGCAGAAGTCGTACGACAAGGCTCGGGCGGTGCTCCTGCGCCTGGTCGAGCAGCAGCCGCGCCTGGCGCAGGCCCAGTTCCTGCTTGGCCGGCTCGCGATCGAGACCGAAAACTGGGACGAGGCGATCGCGCGCCTCACCGCCGCGGTCGAGATCGATCCGGATCACGACGGCGCCTGGAGCGCGCTCGGCGCAGTCTACGGCGAGGCGCTGCACAAGAGCGAAGAGGCGATCGAGGTCTATCGCCGCGCGGTGAAAGCCAACCCGGACAATCCAGCGTTCGCGGACAAGCTCGCCGACCTTCTGATCCGCCTGGGGCGCCTGCCAGAGGCCCAGAGCGAGCTCGAGGGCGTCGCCGAGGCCACGCCGCAAAACCCGCGGGCGTGGATGAAGCTCGGCGCCGTGTACTACGAGCAGAAGATGTGGGACAAGGCCATCGAAGCGTTTCGGCGCGTCGTCGCGCTGACGCCGGCCGACCTGCGTGCGCGCTACTTCCTGGCCACGACTTATATGGACGCGGGGCGCGACGCCGAGGCCAAGTCCGAGCTCGAGCGCATCTTGCGCGCCGACCCGCGCTCGATCGACGCGCGGGTCCAGCTCGGCTTCCTCTACGGGCGCGCCAAGCGGTACGACGAGGCGATCTCGACCCTGCGCGAAGCCGTCAACATGGAGCCCAAGCGTCCCGAGCTCTTCCTCTATCTCGGGACCGCCTACTACCGGGCCAAGGAATACGACCGCGCGGCCCAGACGCTCCAAGAGGGCCTGGGGCTCGACGACAAGCAGAAGGATCTGCACTTTCAGCTCGGGGTCGTGTACGAGAAGCAGTCGCGATTCGATGACGCCGTCGGCGCCTTCCGTCGGGTGATCGCGCTCGATCCCAAGAACGCCGAGGCGTACAACTACGTCGGCTACATGTATGCCGAGAAGGGCCAGAACCTCGAGGAGGCGATTCAGCTCATCGGCAAGGCGCTCGATCTCGAGCCCGAGAACGGCTACTTCATCGACAGTCTCGGCTGGGCGTACTACCAGCAAGGCAAGTATCCGGAAGCATTGAAGGAGCTCAAGCGCGCGGTCATGAAGACCAAGGAGCCGGATCCCGTGATCTACGAGCACCTTGGTGACGCGCTGGTCAAGAACGGTCTCGACGAGGACGCCCTCGCCGCCTGGGAAAAAGCTCTGCAGCTCGATCCGGCCGCCGACGGGGTCAAGAAGAAGGTCAATGACCTCAAGGATCGTCAGCGCCGGGTCAAGGGTGGTCCGAAGGCCTCTCAGTAGTCTTCTTCTCTTCGTGCTGCTCGCGCTGGCCGCGGCCTGCGCGACCGCGCCGCCCAAACAGCCGATCGCCGACGACGCCCGCCGCGCCCTCGTCCTGCTCGCCGAGCGCTACGGCGAGTTCACCAGCATGCGCGCGCTGGCCGACGTCTCGTTCAAGAGAGGGAGCGATCGCCAGCGGGTGCAGGGCGTCCTGCTCATGCGCGCGCCGAGCTCGGTCCGGCTCGAGGCGCTCTCGCCGTTCGGTCCGCCGCTCATGGTCCTCACGGTCCACGACGGTCAGGTCACGGCCTACAATGCGCTGAAGAACGAGGCCCACGTCGGGCCCGCCGACGCCGAGACGATCTCGAGCGTGCTGCGCCTGCCCCTGGAGCCTGACGATCTCGTGTCCGTGCTCGCCGGCCGGTTCGCCGGGCCCCGCGACCTCCGGAGCGCGGAAGTGCTCGCACCCGACGACGTGGGTCCGTCGCTGAACCTGCTGGACGGCGCGGGCGGGCGGCAGCGCGTCTGGCTCGATCTCACGACTGGCGTGATCCAGCAGCGTCAGATCTTCGGCAACAAGTTCAACGCGCTCATCAAATACCGGCGGGACGGCTCCGGGGCGCTCGCGGGGTTCGACCTCGATGCAGCCATGTCCTACCTGACCGGCTCGGTCACCTACCGCAACCTGGTCGAAGGCGAGGAAATCGAGGACGGTCGCTTCGTCCTGACGATCCCGAAAGGGGCGAAAACACAGCCCATCCGTTGAAAGCCCCCCGGGCCCGTGCTATGGTGCGATGTCTTGTCGAAGCGGGCGGGGAAGTCCCGTCGCATCGTGCTCAGCGCGGCGTGCAAGATCAACCTCGCGCTCGAGGTGCTTGGCCGGCGGGACGACGGCTACCACGAGATCGCCACGGTCATGCAGGCCGTGGATTTGTCCGACCGGCTGATCCTGGAGGATTCGGACGTCCTGGAGCTCCGGACCACCGCGTCAGACGTTCCGACGGACGGAACCAATCTCGCGCTCAAGGCGGCGCTGACCCTGCGCGAGGCGGCCGGGGTGAGTCGCGGGGCGCGGATCACGCTCGACAAGCGGATCCCCGTCGCGGCGGGTCTGGGCGGCGGATCCACCGACGCCGCCGCGGTGCTGGTAGGCCTGAACCGGCTGTGGCTACTTGGATGGGCAAAGGCGCGACTCGCCGAAGTGGCGGTGAAGCTCGGCATGGACGTGCCGTTCTTTCTCTACGGCGGCGCGGCACTGGCCACCGGACGGGGCGAGCGGCTCGAGCCTCTGACGTGCTCGGCGCTCTCGCTCGTGCTCGTGAATCCGCGGGTGGCGGCGAGCACGGCGGAGATCTACGGAGGCGTTGCCGCGGCGATGTATTCTGACGGTGCCCGAGCGCGGGGGATGGTGGCAGCCTTGCGGAGCCGCCAGCCCGGCCGCGTGGCGGCCAGTCTCGGCAACACGCTGGAACGGGTCGCGAGCGCGCGGTACCGTGAGGTAGAGCACATGGAGGCGGCGCTCCTGGCCGCGGGGGCGCTGGGGGCGGCGATGTCGGGAAGCGGGCTCACGGTGTTCGGCGTCGCGCGCTCGTACGATCACGCGCGACAGATCCGGACCCGGGTGGCGCGCGGGCGCTGGGGATGCTGGGCGGTCCGCACGCTGCGCGGCCCCGCGATCCGCATGCGCTGAGGCCATGAAGAGAACACGCTGGGGCGTGGCCAAGCGGCTAAGGCGCGGGACTTTGGATCCCGTATTCGGAGGTTCGAATCCTCCCGCCCCAACCACACGCTAGAACGAGGGCACGATGGCGTATGAGCTGAAGCTCCTGACCGGCAACGCGAACCGCCCGCTCGCCGAGGAGATCGCGCAATACCTCCACGTCCCGATGGCCGACGCCGAGGTCACACGCTTCTCGGACGGCGAGGTCTACGTCCAAGTCGACGAGAACGTGCGCGGCGCCGACGTGTTCGTGATCCAGCCGACGTGTCCGCCGGTGAACGACACGCTGATGGAGCTCCTGATCATGGTCGACGCGATGAAGCGCGCGTCGGCACGCCGGATCACCGCGGTCCTCCCCTACTACGGCTACGCGCGGCAGGACCGGAAAGTGCAGTCACGCGTGCCGATCTCGGCGCGTCTGGTCGCCGATCTCCTCGAGACGGCGGGGATCCACCGGGTGCTCGCGCTCGACCTGCACGCCGGCCAGATCCAGGGATTCTTCAGCGTGCCGGTCGACCATCTGTTCGCCGGCCCGGTCGTGATGATCGATTACCTGCGCAAGAAGGACCTGCGCGATCCGGTCATCGTCGCCCCCGACGCGGGCGGTGTGGAGCGCGCCCGCGCGCTCGCGAAGCGGTTCGACGCCGGCCTGGCCATCATCGACAAGCGCCGCGAAGGCCCGAACTCGGCAGTCGCCATGCACCTCATCGGTGACGTGAAGGGCCGCGACGCGGTCGTCATCGACGACATCATCGACACCGCCGGCACGCTCACGCAGGCCGTCACGGCGCTCGAGCGCGAGGGCGCGCGGCGCATCATGGCGTGCGGGGTCCACGCGGTGCTCTCCGGACCGGCGATCGATCGCATCGCCGCCTCGCCGATCGAAGAGGTCGTGGTCACGAACTCGGTTCCCCTGCCCGATACCAAGCGCGCTGCGGCGCGCATCACGGTGCTGTCGGTCGCGCCGCTCCTGGGTGAAGCGATCCGGCGCATCCACGACGAGGAATCCGTCTCCACATTGTTCGCGTAACTCGACGTTCAAGGAGCTTCAGTCATGGCCACGATGCAAGAGCTGACGATCAAGCGGCGCGACGGGAGCGGCAAGGCGTTCGTCAAGCGCCTGCGCAAGGCGGGTGCGGTTCCCGGCGTGCTCTACGACGGCAAGAAAGCCGAGTCGGTCACGGTGGATCCGAAGGCCGTGCTCCGGATGATCCACGGCCACGAGGGTACGACTCAGCTGCTCACGCTCCGCTTCGACGGCGACCGCGGCAACGGCACGCGGATGGCGATCATTCGCGACCTGCAGTTCGATCCCGTTACCGAGGATCTGCTGCACGTCGACCTGCAGGAGGTCGCCGCCGACCGCGCGATCACTGTGCAGGTGGCCGTGCGCGCCGTCGGCGAGGCCGCGGGGGTGAAGGAGCAGAAGGGCATCTTGAACCTCGTGCTCCACGAGCTCACCGTGTCGTGCCTGCCGACCGCGATCCCCGAGCGCATCGACGCGGACGTCAGCGCGCTGATGATCGGCGACGTGCTCACGGTGGCCGAGCTTCGCGCGCCCGAAGGCGTGAAGATCGCGAACGATCCCGGTCAGGCGGTCGCGACCGTGGCTCCGCCGATGGCGGAGGAAGTGGCGCCGACGGCGGCGCCCGCTGCGACGGCGGTCACCGAGCCGGAAGTGCTCACCGAGCGCAAGCCGAAGGAAGGCGAGGAAGCGGCGGCCGACGACGCCAAGAAGCCGGCGCGGCCCGCGCGCGCGGAGAAGTCCGAGAAGGACAAGTAGCCGAGCGAGAGGCGCGTGGCCCACGCGGAGGGTCGGGGCTCCGGCCGAGTGGTCGTGGGGCTGGGGAACCCGGGTCCGGAGTATCAGGACACCCGCCACAACGTGGGCCAGCGCGTTCTCGACGTCCTCGCCAAGACGGTTCGCGGGGCCTGGAAGCGCGACGGCGCCACCATCGTGGCCCGCGGCCGCTGGCGAGGCGAGGAAGTCCGGCTCGTCAAGCCTCTGTCGTTCATGAACGAGAGCGGACCGGTCGTCGCGAAGGCGTTACGCCGCGCGGAGGCCGGTCCGCAAGACTTGATCCTGGTCTACGACGACATCGACCTGCCGCTCGGGACGGTACGCCTGCGCATGAAGGGCAGCCACGGCGGCCACAACGGCGTCCGCTCCGTGATCGACGCGCTCGGAACAGGGGAGATCAAGCGCGTCAAGGTGGGTGTGGGACGCCCCGAACACAAAGGTGACGTCCCCGACCACGTGCTGACTACGTTCGAGCCCGACGAGCTGCCCGCCGTCGACGCCGCAGTCGCCGAGGCGGTCGACAAGGTCCTCGCGCTCCTCGGCTAGCTGCCGGGACGGAAGAACACGAGCGTGACGATTACGAAGAGCGGCAGGAGGATCGCGCCGCTGTAACCCATGTAGCCGAAGAAGGTCGGCATCTTCACGCCCTGCTCCTCGGCGATCGCCTTCACCATGAAGTTCGGCGCGTTACCGATATAGCTGTTGGCCCCCATGGACACGGCCCCGACGCTGATGGCCGCCAGGATCGAGTGCGGGACGTCCACGACCTCCCGCGCCAGGCCGAGCCCCTGCCCGAGCGCCAGGAAGGTCACATAGGTCGGCGCGTTGTCGAGGAACGACGAGAGGAGCCCCGTCGCCCAGAAGAACTGCCAGGGCTCGCGCACGCCGAGCTCTCCGCCGCGCAGCCGCAAGATCTCGAGGGCCGGAATCATCGTGAGAAAGATCCCGGCGAACAGCACCGCGACTTCCACGATGGGATACGCGGTGAAGCCGTTGGCGCGCCGGATCGCGCGCGGCGTTCGCCACAGTGAGATGGCGCCCGCGGCCACGATCACCGCTTCGCGCCAGGGCGCGCGCAGCAATGCGACCGCGAGGATCACGACGCCGAGCACAATGAAGTTCGGTGCGCCTTCCAAACGGAGCGGCGCGATCCGCGAGCGATCACGCTGGAGCGCCGCGACTGGTTCTCGCCTGTATTGCCGCGTGTCCCAGACGAAGTACAGCGCCAGAAGCACCGCCACCTGCAGCCCCCAATGGGCCCAGAGCCCGAAGGTCCACGTGAACGGCACACCCTGCAGGTAGCCGAGAAACAGCGGCGGATCGCCGAGCGGAGTCAGCATCCCGCCGATGTTGGACACGAGGAAGATGAAGAACACGACCGTGTGCCGGAGGTGCGTACGCTCGCGGTTGGTCTGCAGCAGCGGTCGAATCAGGAGCATCGACGCCCCGGTGGTGCCAACGAACGAGGCCAGTACCGATCCCAGCGCAAGGAAGCCCGTGTTCGTGGCGGGCGTCGCGAGGAGATCGCCCCGCAGCGAGACGCCGCCGGAGATCACGAAGAGGCCGGCCAGCAGCAGGATGAACGACACGTACTCCTCGGCCATCGATATGAGCGCGCCGGGGCGGCGGGCGGCATAGAGGGCCAGGATCGGCAGGCCCAGCGCCGCCGAAACGACGAGCTTGTTCCGGTTCGATTCCCACCAGTGTGGGATCCAGAGCGGGAGGATGGCAATCGCCAGGAGCATGGCGACGAAGGGCACGACGGTATAGAGCGGCAGCGCGGCGGGCGTGACCAAGGCGCCAGTCTATCAGCCGGGACCCTTGATTGCCCGAGGGTGGGTCGCGTGGTATATAGTTATTGTTTATCCAGTGATATCGCCGTCCTGAGGGGGGAGCCGTGTGACCAAGGTCATCGTCGAGCCCGACGAGTCTTTCGAAAGCGCGCTCAAGCGCTTCAAGAAGCAGTGTGAAAAGGCCGGGCTCCTCTCGGAATTCAAGAAGCGTCAGCACTACGAAAAGCCCAGCGTTCGGCGCAAGCGCAAAGCCCTCGCCGCCCGCAAGAAGGCCAAGCGGCGCGAACGGATGTCCGATTAGCCGGGACATCTCTTGATGGACGCCGGCACTCCCGGGACCCGGGTCGGGAGCGAGTGAGGCGAAGGTTGGAGGCAGGCCGAATCTGGGAGCCCGGCACCGAGTGGAACGCGGTGCGGGCGCTCCTCGCTCGTGAAGCTTTAACCGAGATGGGGCGTGATCGGGCGACGGCCGCGGAGCCGCTCACCGACGCCTCCGAAGTCCAGGCAGCGATCGAGATGACGCGCCAGGCCCGTCTGGCGCTCGCGACTTCAGGAACACTCCCGCTGGAAGCTCTTCCCGACATCCGCCCGATCCTGGCGCGCTGTCGCGCCGAGGGTAGCGTGCTGGACGGCGCCGAGCTGATCCAGCTCGTGCCCGTCCTCGACGCGAGCCCCAAGCTGCGCGCCTACGGCAGAGGCGTCCGCGAGGCGAGCCCTTCGGTCACAACGGTGACCGACGGTCTACCGCGCTTCGCCGAGCTGGCCGATCGGCTGCGCCACGCCCTCGATGCGAGCGGCGCCGTGACCGACGACGCGAGCCCGACCCTCAAGCGGCTGCGCCGCGAGATCCGCGAGCGCCGCCGCCAGCTGGCCGTCGAGCTCGAGCGTGCGTTTCAGGGCGGCGACGCCGATCGCCTCTTCTCCGACCGCTACGTCACCCTGCGGCACGGGCGCTACGTGTTACCCGTACGGTCCGAGGCGCGGGGTCGAGTCCGCGGGATCGTCCACGATCGCTCGCAGAGTGGTCAGACGCTCTTCATCGAGCCCGAGCACGTCGTCGACGCCAACAACGATCTGGTGCAGGCCACCCGCGAAGAGGAGCACGAGACTGCACGGATCCTGGCCGAGCTGACGGCCGGCGTCCGCGCCCGGCTCGACGATCTCGACGGCTTCGTCGCGGCGGTCGGCGAGCTCGATTGGGTCTTCGCGCGCGCCCAGGCCGCCGAGCGCATGGGCGCCACGGCGCCCGTGATCGACGCCCTCCGGACCGTCGAGCTTCGCGCCGCGCGCCATCCCTTGCTGCTCGCCCAGAGCTGGAAGGATCCGAGTCGCACGGTCGTCCCGATGGACATCGAGCTCGGACCCGAGCGCCCGCTGCTCGTGATCACCGGCCCGAACGCGGGCGGCAAGACGATCGCCCTCAAGACGCTCGCGGTCCACGCACTGATGGCGCAGGTCGGCTGCCATGTACCGGCCGACGAGGGGTCGCGCCTCCCGGTGTTCGACGACGTCTTCGCGATCATCGGCGACGACCAGTCCGTGGCCGAGAACCTTTCGACGTTCTCGGCGTTCGTGAAGCAGGCGCGCGAGATTCTCGAGGCGGCCGACGAGCGCTCGCTGGTGCTGCTCGACGAGCTCGGCGCCGGTACCGATCCTGACGAGGGCGCGGCCCTCGCGCAAGCGATCCTCGAGGAGCTGGCCGAGCGCGGCGCCCTCGTGATCGCCACGACGCACCTCGAGCCCCTCAAGGCGTTCGCCTCGACGCACCCGCGCGCGCGCAACGCCTCGGTCGAGTTCGACACCGCGACCCTGGCGCCGACCTTCCGTCTTCGCTACGACCAGCCGGGACAGAGCTACGCGCTGACGATCGCCGCCCGGCTGGGCCTCGGCGCCGAGCTCATCGCCAGAGCGAACGCGCATCGCTCCGAGCACGCGGCCCGCCTGGCCGACCTTCTGGCGACGCTCGACGCCAACGCGCGCACCGAGGCCGAGCGCGCCCGCGAGATCGAGCGCATGCGCGCGGAGGCCGCGGCCCAGCTGGCGAAGGCGCGCCAGACGGCAACGGGCGCGGAAAGCCGAGCCCAGGCGATCCTCGCGCGGGCCCGCGCGGAGGCGACGACCCTGGTCGGCGAGATCCGCCGTGCGCTCACCTCCGAATGGGACAAGCTCAAGCGCACGGACCGGTCGCGCCGCTCCCTCGACGAGAGCCGGCGCCGCGTCCGGGAGGTCGCTGGGCGCATCGAGGCGAGCGCGCCGGAAGCCCCCGCCGAGCGCCCGGAGGCCCTGGCTCCCGGAGCGACCGTCGCGGCCGAGCACCTCGGCGTCCGCGGCGAGCTGGTGGAAATCGCGGGAAGCTCGGCGACCGTGCGATCCGGCTCGGTCACGGTGCGCGTCCCGGTTCAGGCGCTCCGTCCCGTCGCCGCCGGCGTGGCCGCAACCGGCCGCGACGAGGCCGGCAGAGGCGCGTCGAGGAGCGGATTTCGCGCGGCCGGCTCGGTCCAGACCTCCCACCGCTCGGTCGCGGGAGAGATCCTGCTGCTCGGGCAGACGACCGACGAGGCGCGGGACCGGGTCGAGAAATATCTCGACGATGCCTTCCTTGCGGGCCTGGCGAGCGTACGATTGGTCCATGGTAAGGGCAGCGGCGCCCTGCGCAAGACCGTCCGCGATCTCCTCGCGGGCCATCCGCTGGTGGAGTCGTTCCGCGACGGCGAGCCCTCCGAGGGCGGCTCGGGCGCGACGGTGGCCGCGTTGAAGGTCGGCTGATGCAGTATTCCCAGACGCTGCTCGACGACATCCGCGCCGCCGTCGACATCGTCGATCTCGTCAGCCGGTTCGTGAACCTTCGCAAGGCCGGATCGCACTGGAAAGGGCTGTGCCCCTTCCACGCGGAGAAGACACCTTCATTCACCGTCAATCCCCAGAAGGGCATCTTTCATTGCTTCGGGTGCGGGGTCGGCGGCGACGCCTTCGGCTTCGTCATGCGGCAGGATCGCCTCTCGTTTCCGGAAGCCGTCCGCTCCCTCGCCAAGAGCGCGGGGGTGGCGCTGCCCGACGAGCGCGGCGCCACGAGCGGCGACTCGGGCCGCGAGGAGCTCCTGCGGGTGATGGATCTCGCCGGGCGCTTCTACGTCGACACGCTCTGGAAGCCGGCCGGTGAGCGGGCGCGAGCCTATCTGGACAAGCGCGGGATCGACGCGGGCATCGCCCGTCACTTCGGCCTGGGCTACGCCCCCGAAGGCTGGGAATCGCTGCTGACGTTCATGAAGGGCGAGAAGGTGCTGGAAGAGGCGTTGATCGCGACCGGGCTGGTCGTCGCGCGCGAGAGTCGCGCCGGGGCCTACGACCGATTCCGCGGCCGCCTGCTGTTCCCGATCCGCGATCTGCAAGGCCGGGTCGTTGCCTTCGGCGGCCGCGGATTCGGCGACGAGCAGCCGAAATATCTGAATTCGCCGGAGACGCCGCTCTATACCAAGGGCAATCTCCTGTACGCAGCCGACGTCGCTCGCCCGACGATCCAGTCCCAGAACCGCGCGCTGCTGGTCGAGGGCTATGTCGACTGCATCATGGCCCACCAGCACGGATTCACGGGCACGGTGGCCGCGCTCGGCACGGCCTTCACCCCGGCGCAGCTGTCGCTGCTCCGTCGCTACTGCGACGAGGTCGTCACCTTCTTCGATGCCGACGCGGCCGGTCAGAAGGCCGCCGCCCGAGCCGAGGAGCTCCTGGAGCCGACCGGGCGCGGCATGGCCTGGGCGGTCAACCGCGCGGGCGCGTTCGAGGGCGCCGGGACGCTCCGGGTGAAGGTCGCCCTGCTTCCGGCCGGCCACGATCCGGATACCTTCTTGCGCGAGGTCGGCCGCGAGGCCTTCGCCGAGCGAATCACCGCGGCCCGGAGCATCCTGGCCTACGCGCTCGACCGGGCGCTCGTCGATCCAGACGGCGCGACCGGCGCCCGGGCCCGCACCACCGCTTTCGCGAGGGTCGCCATGCTGCTGGCAAAGGTCGCCGACGGCGACGAGGCCGCCGCGCTCTCGCGCGAGGCCGCCGCGAAGCTCGGCGCGGATCCCACCCAGCTCTGGATCGAGGCCCAGCGGCTTCAGTCCTCGCTGAGGACACCGCCGGTAGCGTCGCCGCCGAGCACGCCAACCTCGATACCGCCGGTGGAGCGCGACCTGGTCGCGCTTCTTCTGTTTTCCGAGGAGGCGCGCGGCGCGCTTCTGGGCCCGCTCGGCGAGGCCGAGGAGCTCGCCCATCCCTCGCTCCGAGCGATCGTGGACGCCCTCAAGCGGCGGCCCGACGCTACGGCTGAGAGCTTGATGACCGACCTGGCAACCGACGAAGCCCGGTCGGTGCTGTCCTCGCTGCTCATCGAAGATCGCGAAAGTATTGACGCTCGGGTTAGCATCGGACAGTTCCAGCGACGGCTCGAGCGCAGCCAGCGGCTGCGGCGGGCCCGGGAGGTCAGCCAGGCGATCGCCGAGGCTCAGGCAAAGACCGGAGTCGCGGCACCGATGCAGGCGGAGCTCATGACGCTGCACAAGGAGAGCGCCGTCGTGTACGAGATCACGGGTGGAGTCGCCCAGTCGTTAGAACACGGGACGTCGACGTCCCCAAGGAGCTCAGACGAATGAGCGAAGAGCCAAAGCTGGAGGAGCTCGACCGGCTCATCTCGATGGGGAAGCAAAAAGGCTTCCTCACCTACGACGAGGTCAATGACGCCCTCCCTTCTGACCTCGTCTCCCTCGACCAGCTCGATGACATCATGATGATGTTCGGCGCCATGGACATCGAGGTCGTCGACTCGGCCAAGGCCGGCCGGTTGCCCTCCGAGGTGCGCGAGCGGAAGGCGCAGCCGGAGCCCGAGGAAAACGACGACGATGGGCCGCCCGAGCCGATCGACCTCACGCCGGGTCCGGTCGGGCGCACCGAGGATCCGGTCCGGCTCTACCTGCGCGAGATGGGACGCGTCGCGCTCCTCACGCGCGAAGGCGAGATCGCGCTCGCCAAGCGCATCGAAGAAGGCAAGAACCAGGTCACCTCCGCCATTCTCAGCACCAACCTCGCCGTCGAGCGCTTCCGCGAGCTGCGTGAGCAGCTGCGCCGTCACGACATTTCGGTCAAGGAGGTCGTCGACGTCAACGAGGAAGAGTTCACGGAAGAGAAGGAAGCCGAGCTCACGCGCGTCGTCGTCGCGGCGTTCGCGATGGTCGACCGCCTGCTACGCGAGCGCGACAAGCTCGTGGACCAGGCGCGCAAGGTGCGCCTGAAGTCGTCGAGCCGGCGCAAGCCGAAGAAGGGCGCCAAGGAGCCGGCGTGGAAGCGTCTCGAGGCGCAGGCCCAGCAGCGCCAGACGCGCGTGCTCGAGAAGCTCCGCGCGCTCAACATCGGCAACCAGATCATCGACCGTGAGGATTCGGAGCTCGGCCGGCGCGGCCTCGTGCAGCGCCTGCGCGACCTGCTCGACGACATCGAGCGCGCCGAGCGCGTGATCCGCCTCTGGACCAACGGCCGGCGGCCGTCGACCGACGAGGTTCAGAACCTCATCTACGTGTCGTTCCGCGATCCGGCGACCAACGGCGGCGCCGCGACCGCCCCGAGCGGCGTTGGCGATCTTCACCTGAAGGCCGCCAAGAAGTTCCCTTCGCCCAAGCAGCAGCAAGTCTGGGTCGCTCAGCAGGAGATCAAGGTCGCCGAGGGACGCGCCAACGCCAAGGCCGACGAGATCAAGCGCGTGATGACCATCATCAAGGCCGGCCAGGTCAAGGCGGCGCAGGCCAAGAAGGAGATGGTCGAGGCCAACCTGCGACTGGTCATCTCGATCGCGAAAAAATACACCAATCGAGGTCTTCAATTCTTGGACTTGATCCAGGAAGGCAATATTGGGCTGATGAAGGCCGTCGACAAGTTCGAGTACCGCCGCGGCTACAAGTTCTCGACGTACGCGACCTGGTGGATCCGCCAGGCGATCACCCGCGCGATCGCCGACCAGGCGCGCACGATCCGCATCCCCGTGCACATGATCGAGACCATCAACAAGCTCATCCGGACCTCCCGCCAGCTCGTCCAGGAGCTCGGCCGCGAGCCGACCCCGGAAGAGATCGCCACCAAGATGGAGGTGCCGGTCGACAAAGTACGAAAGGTCCTGAAGATCGCCCAGGAGCCGATCTCGCTCGAGACGCCGATCGGCGAGGAAGAGGACAGTCATCTGGGAGACTTCATCGAGGACAAGCAGGTGGTCTCGCCGGTGGAATCGATCATCGGCCTCTCGCTGCGCGAGCAGACCAACAAGGTGCTCAACACGCTCACGCCGCGCGAGGAGAAGGTGCTGCGTCTGCGCTTCGGCCTCTCCGACGGCTGCGAGCACACGCTCGAGGAAGTCGGCCAGGACTTCGCCGTCACGCGGGAGCGCATCAGACAGATAGAAGCCAAGGCCCTGCGCAAGCTCCGTCATCCCTCGCGCTCCAAGAAGCTTCGGAGCTTCCTCGAGTCGTGATCGGGACCGAGTGTCGGACACGATGACCGTGCGGGCCCATAGCTCAATGGCAGAGCAGCCGGCTCATAACCGGTTAGGTCTTGGTTCGAGTCCAGGTGGGCCCATTGGTCCTCGTGATCGGATACAATCAAGGAAAGCGTGGACGCTCAGCTCCTGACCCTGATCGACTTACAAGGCTTCGATACGCGGCTAGCCGCACTCGAAGCCGAGGCCGCCCGTCTCCCCAAGCAGATCGAAGCCATCCACGCCTCCCTCGCCGAAGCCCAGAAGACCCTCGACACCGTCAAGCAGAAGGCCGACACGACCCGCAAGGATCTCCGGACCAAGGAGAAGGATCTCGAAGTCGTCACGGCCAAGCGAACGAAGGCCGAGGGCCGCCTCTGGGAAGTCAAGAACAACACCGAGTACTCCGCCGTGCTCTCCGAGATCGAAGCCATCAAGCAGGAGAAGGCGCGCGGCGAGGAGGAGATCCTCGGCTTGATGGAGCTTCAGGAGCGCCTGGGCGTCGAGGGCCGAGACGCCGAATCGCGCCTGAAGGCGCGCGAGGATCAGGCGCGCCAGGATGAGGCCGTCGTGCGCAAGAAGCTCGGCGCCGTCGAGGCCGAGCTCGCCGGCGTCCGCGCCGATCGCATCGCGCGCGCCCAGACTCTGCCCCGGCCCTTGCTGGCGGACTACGAGAAGATCCTCAAGGCGCGCGGCGGCGTCGCCGTGGCGAGCGTGACCTCGTCCGCGGTGTGCAGCGGCTGTCGAGTGTCGATCCGGCCCCAGGCGATCCAGGAGTTGAAGGCGGCGCAAGCGCCGATGCTCTGCGAAAACTGCGGCCGCTACCTCTACTGGCAGGACCCCGCCTGACGGCTCGACCCTCGGGCGCCCCACCTCCGGGCGCCCATTCGGACGTAGTCGTGTACACCGACGGCGCGTGCTCGGGCAATCCTGGTCCCGGCGGCTGGGCCGCGATCATCACCGACGGCGCCGTGGAGCGCGTGGTCTCGGGACGCGCACCGCACACCACGAACCAGCGCATGGAGCTCCAGGCCGTCGCCGAGGGCCTCGCCGCGGTACCCGCCGGGCGCCGGGTCCACATCCATTCGGACAGCGCCTACATCGTCAACGGCTTCCTCGAGCGCTGGTGGGAACGCTGGGAAAAGAACGGCTGGCAGAACAGCCAGAAGAAGCCCGTCGCCAACCGCGACCTGTGGGAACGCATCCTCGCCGAGATGCGGCGCCACGACGTGGTCTGGCACAAGGTAGCGGGCCACGCTGACGACGTCATGAACAACAGGGTCGACGCGCTCGCGCGCGCAGCGATCACCGCCTGACGGCGCGCCCGAGCGGTCGGCTATACTGTTGGAGCGCCAGAGAAGGCTGGGCGATCGCCGGCCGCGGTGACGCGGCGGGAGGAAAGTCCGGGCTCCGCAGGGCAGGGTGCTGGGTAACGCCCAGGGGGGGAAACCCCACGGACCAGTGCCACAGAAAAGAGACCGCCGTTCCGTCTGTGGCGGAGCGGTAAGGGTGAAACGGTGAGGTAAGAGCTCACCAGCGGCGCGGGTGACCGCGCTGGCTCGGCAAACCCCACCCGGAGCAAGGCCAAATAGGGGAGCAATGGCGTGGCCCGCGCCGCTCCCGGGTTCGGCCGCTGGAGACGCCGGGTAACCGGCGCCCTAGAGAAATGATCGTCACCCCGGCCGGGAAACCGACCGGGGCACAGGACCCGGCTTACAGGCCTTCTCTGGCGCTTTTCTTCAATCTCTCATCGCCCAGCCGTCATCAGGGATCCCGCAAGCGCGCTCGACCCGGCCGAGTGGGCAGAGACGATAGCACCGGCAAAGGCGCTCCCCGCCAGAGCGAAGGAGACGAGGGGCACCGCGCGCAATCAACGCCACACGGCCGTGCTTCACCGCGCGCGGGAGCCTTCTACGTGCCGATCGAAGCGAGCGGCGCCCGCGTGAGTTTCTCCGTCTCGTCGGCACGGTCCTTGGCGTGACGGTTGCCAGACGACCGGACAGCGATTCGCGGCCAACGTCCCAGTCAAGATTCTAATTTTTCAGAAGTTTTCGACGCATTTCGGCACGATCGCGCGGAGCCTTTTCTCCTTTGCGTCTGCGCCAGCGCCCGGCACACTAGGAGAAAGCGACGCAACTCTGCCGTCGGCTTGCCCGTGGAGGATCGAGAGTCGGTGAGCGTCCTGTGAAGCTTCGCGAAGCCGCCAGCACCATCTTCGCGCTGACCGCCATCCTGCCGCTGCTGGTCTTCGTGTATTTCATGTGGCGGTTCGGCCTGCTCGAGTCGACCGAAGCGCAGGTCGGCATCTTCTTCGCCCTCGTCATCGCTCTTCTCGGCTACGCGCTCTTCCGCCGGCTCACGCAGCGTGTCGCCGATCTCGGGCGCGCGCTCGGTCAGGCGCTCAACCAGCCCGCTGAGAAAGTCGCGGCACCCACGAGGGCGCCAGCCAAGGGCTCGGCGACCGCGGCGGTACCCGGCCTCGGTCAGGTCAACGAGATCGGCGAGATCGCGCAGGCCTTCGGCCGCATGCTCATCGAGCTGCGCGCGTCGACCGAGCGGCTCGAAGACCTGGTGTTCAAGCTCGGCGCGCTCAACGACATGGTCGAGATGGCCGCCCGCATCCCGCGCATCGAAGATCTCCTCTCGCACGTGCTCGAGCGGACCATGCGCGCCGTGAGCGCGGGCATCGGCTCGATCATGCTGCTCGACCGCGAGCGCCGCACCTTGCGCATCGCGGTCGGACGCGGCCTGCAGGAGACCGGCCGCGGACCGGTCGAAGTGAAGGTCGGTGAAGGCATCGCCGGCAAGGTCGTCGAGATGGGCGAGGCGGTCGTGGTCGAGGACATCGAGAAGGACCCGCGCTTCGGCCAGCAGAGCGACCCGCGCTACGGCGGCGGCTCCTTCATCTGTATGCCGCTGCGCGTGGCCGAGCGGATCGTCGGCGTCGTCAACCTCTCCAAGAAGGAAGTCGCGCCAGGCACCACCGGCGTCTTCAGCCAGACCGATCTGCAGTTCCTCAACGCGCTCGCCACGTACACCGCGTACGCCGTCGACAACGCGCGGCTCTTCGAGGAAGCGCAGCAGGCGGCGCAGCGGCTGCAGGAAGTGGTCGAGGACCAGAAGCTACGTCTCACCCTCGCCCAGCAGCAGATGATCCAGGCCGCCAAGCTCTCCGCGCTCGGCGAGCTCGTCGCCGGCGTCGCCCACGAGCTCAACAACCCGCTGACCGTGCTCGTCGGCGCCAGCGACATCCTCGAGCAGCAGGCCCCGGACGCGTTGAAGGAATACGCGCAGATGATCCGCGAGTCGACCGACGCGGCCCGCTCGATCGTTCGCGGGCTCCTGACGTTCGGCCGGCAGATGCCGCTCGAGCGGCGCCACGTGATGCTCGACGAGCTCATCGAGAAGGTGCTCGCCCTGACCGCCGCCGATCTCAGGATCGAGAGCGTCAAGGTCGATCGCGAGATGGCGCCGGACCTCCCGCCCGTGTGGGCCGACGGCAACCAGCTCCAGCAAGTCCTCGTCAACCTGGTCACCAACGCCAAACAGGCCATGGCCGAGCAGCCCGAGGCTCAGCGCCGGCTCCGCATCTCCACCAGCGCGATCGGCTCCGATCGCGTCCAGATCACCGTGGAGGACACCGGCCCAGGCATCCCGGCCGAGGTGCTTCCGAAGATCTTCGACCCATTCGTCACCACCAAAGGCTCGGCCGGCACCGGGCTCGGGCTCAGCATCTCGTACGGAATCATCCGCGAGCACGGCGGCCTGCTCACCGCCGACAGCCGTCCGGGACACGGCGCGACCTTCACGATCGATTTGCCGGTCGGCAGCGGCGCGGGATCGGAGGCCCAGAGCGGGCCGACGGTCCACCTCGACGGCAAGCGCATCCTGATCGTCGAGCACGACCAGGCCGTGCAGAAGATCCTGCTCGAGCACCTCGAGCCCACGGGCTGCACGGCTCTGACCGTGGCGCGCGCCGACGAGGCCCGTCAGCATCTGCGTGACGGTATCGATCTGGTCGTCGCGGACTTCAATCTGGACGGGGTGGACTGGCTCGAGCTCCTCGGCCAGGTGGCGGCGCGCGGCACCGCGGTTGGCCACCGCTTCATCTTCATCACCGCCGGTCCCGTCGGGGAAGAAGCCGACAAGGCGCTGCGCGCGGCAGGCGCGGCGCTGCTCTACAAGCCATTCACCGGCCCCCAGTTCATCGACGCCATTCGCGCGACCCACGAGCTGATCTCGAGTCCCTGACCGCCCGCCGACCGCGATGTTTTTGCGCAAGTTCTCGAGGGACGTCGCGATCGATCTCGGCACGTCGAACACCCTGGTATTCGTCCAGGGCGAAGGCATCATCGTCAACGAGCCCTCGATCGTCGCGATCCGCGAGGAGGATCACTCGATCCAGGCCCTGGGCAACGAGGCCAAGGCGATGATCGGGCGCACCCCGCCCGAGATCCGCGTCATCCAGCCGCTGAAGAACGGGGTCATCGCCGACTTCGAGATGACCGAGCAGATGCTGACCTACTTCATCGGGCGGACTCAGCGACGGCTGCGCACGGTACTCAAGCCCCGCGTGGTGGTCGGCGTGCCCGCGGGTATCACCCAGGTCGAGCGCCGCGCGGTCCGCGACTCGGCCCGGCACGCCGGGGCCCGCGAGGTCTATCTGGTCGAGGAGCCGGTGGCGGCGGCGATCGGGGCCGGCCTGCCCGTCCAGGAGCCGGGCGGCAACCTGATCGTGGATATCGGCGGCGGGACGACCGAGGTGGCCGTGATCTCGCTCGCCGGGGTCATCTTCTGCACCTCGGTCAGGGTCGCCGGTGACGAGATGGACGAGGCGGTCCTCCAGCACATCAAGAAGCACTACAACCTCTTGATCGGCGAGCGTCAGGCCGAGGAGCTCAAGCTCAGCCTGGGCTCGGCCTGCCCCGGCGACAGCCCGGTGCGCTCCGTCGAGGTCAAGGGACGCGACCTGGCCGACGGGATCCCCAAGACCATCACGTTGACCGAAGAGGAGATCCGCGAGGCGCTCCGGGAGCCGATCACGACGATCGTCGAGAGCGTCCGCACCTGCCTCGAGCGCACGCCGCCCGAGCTGGCGGCTGATCTGGTTGATTCGGGCATCGTCGTCACCGGCGGGGGAAGCCTCGTGCGGGGTCTCGACCGGCTGCTGGTGCAGGCGACTCAGCTACCCGTGAAGATCGCCCCGGATCCGATATCCTCCGTGGTCTTAGGGCTCGGCCGGGCCCTCGATGAGATCGAGCTCCTCAGGCGTGTGTCCGGGCCCGCCTGATGGCTGGCCGGCCGGGGGGGGCGCTCAGCGCCTTCTCAATTCTTGGGGCCGCTGAGGGTGTCGTTCTATCCTCAGGGCGATGACAGTGCTGATTCCATCGCGACCCGCGTACCGCTCGACCCCGAGCCGTCCGTCGCTGTTCATCGTGTCGCGAGATCTGCCCGAGCGTTACAATTCGCTGGCGTTCGCGTTCGACGGCGATCGCGGCGTGCGCGTGATCTTCGACCGGCGCCGCGGCGATCGCCGCCGGCTGAAGACGACGCCCGCCCTGGAGCGTCGCAAAGGCGATCGCCGGTCGGTGAACCGCGATTCGGCGATGCGGCAGACGGGCTGGGTCCAGGTCGACCCACAGTAGCCGACCCGACCGTCGCCTGACGGGCGACGGCCCGGCGCGTCTAGTTGTTGATCCACTCCTTCATGAAGCGCGCGTAGCAGTCCCGCTCACCCGGCATCTTCGGCCAACCTGCCAGCAGCCGCGCCGAGGCCATGAGCAGCCGCTCTTTCAGGTGCGTGGAGTTGTATCCGTACTCCTCGAAGCTCGAGTGGGTGATCTTCTGGTTGTGCGGATCGTCCTGGAACTTGCACGCGGTGACGGCGATCTGGGCCAGGTACGCGGTGCGGTCGGCGCCCGATTTCAGGTACGTATCGGCCAGCGCGGTCGTGCGTGGCACGTCGAAGGCGAGGATCGCCTCGTCCAGCTCCCGCAAGAGCTCCTCCGGCGCGCGGCCCGCGCGATCGAACCCGGCCGTTTCGCGCTCGAGTACCGAGCTGGTGAGCTTGTTCGAGCGCGCGACGTCGTTCACGAAGTTCGCCATCAGATAGATCACGCGCGCTTGATACGGATTGTCGCTCGTGCGCATCCAGTAGTTGGCGACGTTGCAGTAGTCGAAGGGATGCTGGCCGTCGGTGAACTGGCGCGGCACCGTCGTCCTCAGGATGAGCTCGGCGGCACCGATCTGTATCGTGTCGCCGAGGCTCCTGAGCGATTTGCCGTTGCGCAGGTGCGTCGTCACCAGGTCCCAGATGGTCTGCGCCTCGCCCTCCATCAGCTGCCGGACCATCTCCTCGACTTCGGCCGGGGTGAGCGGCGTGGTGTTCGCCTGCTTGAGCCCCTTGCCCGAATCGGGGAACTCGGCGCTGACCGTCACGCACGCGGCGTCGTAGAGCGAGTAATAGAGCGGACCGACGGCCATGTCCGGCACGCAGATGTAGAAGACGCCACGCGCCCGGTCCCAGCCGATGAGATCGGCGAGGTCGGTCGCGGCGCGCGCGCGAAGCGCCTTGTGCCCGGTGTTGCGCGCCTTGCGTCCGGTGACGGTGTCTTGCAGATCGATCAGCCCGAGGAAGAGCATCTGGTCGCGGAGCGCTGCCCGCGCGCTCGCGTCGTCGGCCAGGCCGAGGAAGAGGCCGTAGGACTGGCGGACATCGCCGCTGATCGTGGCGACCATGTGGGCGTGCAGCCGCTCCCCGAGCGGGCCTTCCTGCACGATCGGCTGCTGCTGCTGATGCCACACGACCGGGCCGTAGCTCGGCGGCGGCACGTTCATGCCTTTCATCGTCGCGTAGCGGCCGGGGTAGCGGCCGAGGAGCTGATTCCAGATGTCGAGGCCTGCCGGGATGTACCAGACGCCCTGCAGGAACGGCAGCATCCGATAGTTTTCGGGCAGGTACGGCGCGAGGCTCGCGGCGGTGCGCAGCCCGAGAATCGTGTGGTCGTTGTTGATCAGCGTGATCTGGCCGTCACGCACGTTGATGTGACTCGGCACCTGAACGAACGGTGCCTCGGCCGTCGTCACCACGTCGAGCGCGTCGGCCATCGACTGCCCGTCCCGCTTGACCATCCGGAAAAAGAGGTCGGTGGTGCGGGGCTGATCGCGTTCCAGGATGGCGTCGGTCAGCAGGTCCAAGGACTTGGTCATGGCTCTCTCCCCGGCGCAATCGTGCTCCCGGCGCCTATTCGTCGTCAAGGGCTAGCGGGCGCGTTCGAGCTTCGGTCCGACCTCTTCGGCAAAGAGTCGCATCGAGCGTAACGCGAGCTCGGTCGAGAGCCCCGGCAGCGCCATCACGAGGAGGACGCGCTCGTATCCGGTGGCGTCGAGGTAGCGGCTCAGGCCCTCTCGCACCTCGTCGGGTGAGCCGATGATCGCCCAGCCGTCGGCCAGGTAGTCCTCGTACGCGCGCAGTCGCAGCAGCGAGCGATCGAACGAGCTCGGCACCGAGCCGCCGGTCGCGTCCGAGCGCAGCATCGACATGCGCCGCTGATAGCTCATGAACGGCGCCTCGGCCGCGCGCAACGCCTCGTCATGGTCGGGCGAGACGTGCACCACGCGCATCCCCCACCCGCGGCGCTCCAGCGAGGCGATCTCCGAGTCGCTGCGGCCGGCGGCGCGCGCGGTCTCGCGGTAGAGCGTCCGACGCCGCTGGAGCTCGGGCACCGGCACGAAGAATGACGAGAGCGCGGGCAGACCCAGGCGCGCCGCGGAGTGCACGCTGTCCTCGCTGTTGGCCGCGATGTAGAGCGGCGGGTGCGGCCGTTGCGTCGTGGCCGGACGCACGTGCAACCGCTCGGCGGAGTGAAAGCGGCCCTGGAAATCGAACGGCGTGCCGCTCCACGCCCGACGCATCAACGCGATCCCTTCCTCGACGCGCTCGCGGCTCTCGGCGCGATCGGACTGAAACGTCTGGTAGTCCTGCAGGGTGCCGCCGCGGCCGATCCCGACGTCGAGCCGCCCGCCGCTGACGACGTCGAGAACCGCGAGCTCCTCGGCCAGGTCGACCGGATGGTGCAAGGGCAAGAGACTCACGCCCATGCCCAAGCGCAAGGTCTTCGTCCGCGCCGCGACGAACGAGGCCAGCACCTGCGGCGCCGGGCAGAGGCCGTAGTCGTTGAAGTGATGCTCCGCGATCCACACCGAGGAATAGCCGAGCGCCTCGGCCGCCAGCATCTGCGCGAGGCCCGAGTCGTAGACGCTCCGCTCGCTCCACTCCTCGTCGCGCTGCATGAGGAAGAACAGCCCGAATTCCATCGCGCCCTCCGTCCCGACCTACGGCGACTCGATATGCGCGGGGGGACTGACCAGAGTGTACGACACGAGGACCTTACCGATCCGCGTGTCGCTGTTGAACAGTCCCATCGCCGCGATGCGTCGATGCTCGGCCTCGGCGACCTTGCCGACACCGTCCGCGTAGAACGAATAGAGCGTGTCCTTGACGGAGACCACTGCGAAGATGTCGATCGTGTACTCGCTCTTGATCAACGTCGTGTGGAACACACCGGCCGGCGTCGTGACTCGATAGGCGCCCGTGTACACGGTGGTCGCGCGAATGCGTCCGGTGTACCACTTCAGCGCGGGATTGCTCTGACTGTAGACGTCGATCCGGCCGTCGAACGTGCGCGACTCGCCGGGTTCCATCCCCGCGAGCAGGTAGCTCAGCGGCGGATCGAAATACACCAGCGCGCGATGCGTGTGCGTGATCTGGCTCGGCAGCACGAGGCTGCCGCTGATCTCGCGCAGGTGCAACGTCGAGTCCTGCCCGATCGTGCGCTTCCAGGTCTCACCGCGCGCGGTGGTGCCCATCGGTGCCAGGCTCTCGACCTCGCTCTCGCCGCGCCGCGCGCCGGAGGTGATGCGGTAGCGCCACTCACCCGTCTCCCAGCGCGCGAGGGTCGAGAATGGGCTCAGGGTGCGCGCGGTCTCGGGGGCGCCGACGACCGAATCCCCCAGCACCTGGAGCAGCTCGACGCCGGCGAGGCTCGGCGAGGTGGCCTGCGCGTTCGCCGATGGCGCCATCACCAGTGGTGCCGACGTCGAGACGGTCAGCGCGGCCAGCGCGCAGACGACGCGGGTTCGGAGCATGGGTGCGCATGATACCGCCGCTCAGCAAACGGGCAAAAAGGCAGATTGCCGGTTCATTCAGCGCCTCGTAGTGCGACGATCAGCGTGCGCGTCGCCGGAGCACCCCGTAAATCCCCGCGATATCGGATGATTCACAACGAGCGCCGGCGCCCTCGATTGGCATACGGCCTGCACCTCGATCGGCGCGGGTCTCGGCTGACCGCAACCGTGCCGTTGCGAGGAGCGCAGCGGATCACGCCGATATGCAGCGGGTGAGCGCGATTACAGCCGTCTGGCTGGCCTCAACGTGAACGAAATGGAGATGTGATGGCGAAGCGAATTCTGGTTCCGGTCGAACGAGCGACAGACATGGCGTTCACCCTGCGCGTGGTGCGGATGCTCGCGAGCGAGAGCGGCGGTATCGTCCGCTTGCTCGCGGTGATCCCGGTCCCCGAGCCCATACGCGACGGCCTCGACTCGGTCGTGGTCACGACCGAGCGGCAGATCGAGCGGCGGACGATCGCCAAGACCGAAGAACTCTCCCGGATGGCCGCGATGCACCTCGACGGCGTGCCGGTCGAGACGTCGGTGGTCTTCGGCGATCGCGACGTCGAGATCGGCGTGGAAGCCGAGGGCTTCCAGGCCGATCTCGTGGTGATGCCGTTCACGGGCCGTCCCGGTCCGATGGCCCGCATTCGCCGCGCCACACGCCGCCTGCTCGCCGGCGGCCGCGCGCCCGCGCGCGACGTCGTCCGCGTGTCGGCGCTGCGCGCCGAGCCGACGCTCTAGGATTTCGGCTTCAGCCGAGCACCGAATCGACGATCGCCAGCGGCTGTCCGCCCTGGACGAACGTGACCTCGGTCACGCCGATCATGCGCCGCGCCTCCGCCTCGGGAATCTTCATCGGCCCGGGTGAGGGCGCGGCGCCCGGCGCCGGCTGCGGAAACGCGGTCGACATCGCGGTGTGGAACCGCACGTTGCCCTCGACTTTCGTCAGCACCTGGTGGATGTGGCCATTGAGCACCGTGACCGAGCCGAAGCGCTTGAGCGAGGTCAGGGCGCGCTCGGCGTCTTCGGTGACCCAACCCCACTGCGGATAGACCGCCCACAGGGGCACGTGCGCGAAGACGATGACCGGTGTGCTTGCCGTCAACGGGGCCAGGTCCTTCTCGAGCCATTCGATCTGATCCTGGCCGAGTGCGCCGACCCCCTCGCCCTTGTACTTGAGCACGTTGACGAGGCCCACGAAGTGCGTGCCCTTGTAGTCGAAGCTCTGCCAGCCGTGTTCACCCACCGTTCCCTTGCCGTAGCGCGCGAGGTATTCCTTGCCGCCGTCGAGGAACACATCGTGCTCGCCCGGCACGAAGAACGCGCGCTCGGTTTTGACCCCTCGGAGCAGCTCGGCGACGGTATCAAAAGCGCCGGGCTTCTGGCCGTGCGTCTGATCGCCGGTGTGGATGACGAAGGCGGGCGCTGGCTTGAGCGCGTTGACGCGATCGATGAGCTGCTGCAGGGTCGCGGCGGCGTCGCCGTTGGCCTGCCCCTTGAAGCCGATGTGCGTATCGCTGATCTGCACGAAGCTGAAGCCCGAGGCGGCCGCGTCGGCCGCCTCGGCTTGCCGGATCGTGCGTGAGGACAGGACGCCGCCGGCGGACGTCCAGACCAGCGCCGAGCCCGCCCAGGCCATGCATTCGAGAAATCCGCGTCGATCGAGACGATCCATGTCTGCCTCCTGTGGGTTGGTGACGCGCGTCACTTCACGACGACGGCCGCGCGCATCCGCGGATGGAGCGCGCAGAAGTACTCGTAGGTTCCGGCGCGCGTGAACGTCTGCGTGAACGTCTCGTCGTTGCCGAGCCCGCTCGAGCCGAAGGCGCCGGTCGTGGACGTGATGGTGTGGGTCTCCTCGTCGTGGTTCGTCCACGTCACGGTCGTCCCGGGCCGGATCTCGAGCGCCGCGGGCGCGAACTTGAACTCCTTGATGTCGATGCCGGCCGCGCTCGACCCGGCGGCATGTGTCGCCGTGCCCCCGGCCAGCGCGAGCCCGATCAGTGCGATCGCGACCTTGTTCATCGTGGTCCCTCTCTTTCCTCACCGCTGCCAACGCCGGCGGGAGGCGGGCGTTCCATTGGAACGAATCACGCGCTCGCGCGTTGTCCAGAACGAGAGGCCTTCATCTCGGTGCTATTGTGGGCGCGTGGTGGACCGGAGCGATCGCCCGTGAGCCTTCTCGCCAACCAGGCGCTGGCCTACGTCGACGCTCTGCACAACCTGGCGCGATACCTCACCGGCAACGAGACGGACGCCCAGGACCTCGTTCAGGAGACGTACGCGCGGGCGCTCCGGGCCGAGCACCAGTTCACGCCGGGCACGAACCTCAAGGCGTGGCTGTTTCGCATCTTGAGGAACACGTTCCTGAGCTCGTACCGGCGCCGGCGCAACGACCCGACGGTCGGCGGCCTCGACACGGTGGGCGCCGACGCGGAGACCGCGGCAGCCCCCGACTGGCTGCTCGGCGACCTGGAGCTCGACCGCCTGCGGAAGGTGGTGGCCGAGGAGATCGAATCGGCGCTGATGACGCTCTCGGAGGACTCGCGCACGGTGATCTTGCTGGATCTGGAAGGGCTGACCGAAGCGGAGGTGGCCGACGTCGTCGGGTGCGCCGTCGGCACCGTGAAATCGCGGCTCGCCCGCGCCCGGGCGGCGCTCCGCCACAAGCTGAAAGACTATGCGCGATGAACGGACGACCGGCGGGATGGAACGCATGACCTGCGACCAGGCGAGGCTGCACCTGCTCGACTATCAGCAGGGCCGCCTGCGGCTCGAGGCGCAGAGCGCGGTTCGCGCGCACCTCGATGGGTGTCCCGACTGCACGCGCGCGGAGGTGGTCGAGCAGGAGCTGACCCGCATGCTCGAGCAGCGCCTGCCGCAGCATCCCGCCTCGCTCGCCCTCAAGCGCCGGCTCACCGCACAGTGGGCCCAGCCGACGCGCGAGCCGTCCCGCTGGACCCGGTGGCGACCGTGGCTGATGCCGGCGCTGGCGGCCGCGGTCGTGGTGATGGTGGCGGCGCCCATCGCCTACTACGAGCGCGCCGTCTCGAGCGCGACGCGCGAGCAGCGCGTGATGGTGGCCGAGGCGGTGAACGACCATCTACGACTGCTCGCAAGCCAGCATCCGCTCGAAGTCGAGAGCGGGGGCCTGCATCAGGTCAAGCCGTGGTTCGGCGGGCGGCTCGACTTCGCGCCGATCGTCGCCTTCGAGGGCGACGCCGAGTTTCCGCTGAAGGGCGGCAGTGTGGCCTACTTCGGCGACCGCAAGGCCGCGGTGTTCTCGTACGCGCGGCGCCTGCATCCGATCTCGCTCCTGGTGTTTCGCGCCGACGGCCTGCCGTGGCCGTCGCGCAACCTCACGCCGATCGGCGCCATCGAGGCGACCGTCGCCGCCGAGCGCGGCTTCAACGTGATCGCGTGGCGGCGCGGTGAGCTCGGCTACGCGCTGGTGTCCGACGTCGCCGCCGCCGACCTCAAGACGCTCGCGGCGCGGATCGCCACGCCGTAGCTTACGGCGCGGTCAGTAGCCGACCGAATCCGCTGATGGGTTCGCGGACGCCGGCCATGCGGAGCGCCCGCCAGAGCGAGGCCTGGTTCGAGGAGAGCACGGGCTTGCCGAGATCGCGCTCGAGCAGCTCGAGCACGCCGACGGTCGGCAGCCCGGTACCGCTCAGCAGCACCGCCTCGGCGCCCGGCGCGTCGGCCTCGCGCGCCAGCCGATAGGCGCGCTCCTCCGTTTCGTCATAGATGTTCTCGACGCCGGCGAGACGGTGGTAGCCGACGACCTGGAGCCCGGCGGACTCCCAGTACGCGCGGCCTAGCGCGCTGATCGACTCGGGATACGGCGTGCCGAGCGCAATCTTCTTAACGGCCAGGTGCTCGAGCGCGGCGAGGATGGCCTGCGCCGCCGTGAGCGCGCGCGTCCCGGTCAGGGATGCGATGCGATCGGCCAGGACCTGCTCGCGCACGAACCCGTTGGCATAGCTGGCGGCGGTGAACGCGAGCACCACGACGGCCGGGTTCACGGCGGCGAGCGCCGGCGCCACCGCCGGCAACGAATCGACGTAGGCACGGGTGCGGTCTTCCATCCCACCGTGAGCGCCCGGCGCGCTCGCGGAGGACGACGAGTCGAGGCGGGCGAAGTGGATCGAGACTCCGGCCGGCACCATCCGGTAGAGCTCCGGTTCCACGGTAGGATTACCGGGCGGCACCAGCACACCGATGCGAGCGCGCCAGCCGAGCATGGCAGGCGCCATCCTCGCTCAACCGGACGGCGGAGTAAAGAACGTGCCGCCGAGCAAAGAACGCGAAGGAAAAACGGAACGCGGAGAAAAAAGAACCGGCCGGCGCGCGAGTCGGTCTCGCGAAGATCGCCGGCCGGTCGTCGCCTGATTGGCCTCGATGGAGCCTATCGCCCCACGCCCAGCAGGAACAGGATCAGGATGAGCGTGAGCGGCGCGCCCAGAAGCCAGAGAAGGATGTAGATCATCTCGTCTCTCCCCACGCACGGCCGTGCTGGCGGTGCGGTAGTCTCGAATAGTTCAAGGTCATGCGCTCCCCGGAGCCCATCCAGCCCCCAAGGACCGAGCCGATGAGACCGAGCAACAGCCCCGTGAGCGCGCCGAGCGCGGCGTTCCGCGCGGCCAGCGCGGCCGCGGCGTTCTCGGCCATCGGCGTCGCCTGCGGCGCCCAGGGCGGCGGCGCGGCGAGCCCGCCGTACCACGCGCCGAGATAGCCGCCGGCACCGAGCGCGGCGAAGAACAAGAGGGCCGGGACGGTCACGAGCCACGCGATCGCCCCATGGAGCATCGCCGTCTCAGGCCGGCGCGTGCCGGTCACTCGCGCCGCGGCCCAGCCACCGAGCACGAACGAGAGGAACGATCCGAACACGCTGAACACCAGGGTGATTAGGTGGAATTCGTGCCAGCTGCCGAACCGCTGGCCGACGTGGTGCGCGCCGATCGCGATCGCGGTGAGACCAAACACGAGCAGCAGGGCCAGCGCCGAGAGGGCGCCGACAAAGACCCCACTCCACGACACGTACCACGGCAGGAATCCCTCGTCCGTTTCCATTGCCACCACTTCCTCGACCTCAACTCTTGCCATTGGCTTTCTTTCCTTCGACCGCTCTCGGCTCGCGCTCCCAGTACTTGGCGCGGCCGAGGTGGGTATAGAGCCGCTCCTCGTGCTCTCGCTCCAGCGGGAGGCTGGGATCGAACTCGGGGGCGGCCTCGATGTGACGCTTGGACAGATCGACGTAGACCTTGGAGTCTTCCCAGCTCACGCGCTGGATCCATTCCGGCGACACCAGCACCTTGCGACCCGGGAGCCAGTTGCGCGTGTCGACGATGCAGTAGCGGATCGCCCACGTCTCGTCATCGATCAGGAAATCCTCGACGTGGCCGATGTCGCCGTCGGTCGCCTGGATGTAGTAGCCCATGACCTCGCGCGCGCTGCGGAGATTCGGATCCGCGTTCTCGTGCTCGCGAGCGATCATCTCCTGCACGTCCCGGTCGACTGCGCTCGGCGCCACCGCGACGGGCAATGTCGGAGCCGCGATATCGCCCCAGCGGTACGGGCCCACCCAGTAGTAGGGATATCCGTAGTACTGCGAGAACTCGATCTCGCGCTGCCGATCCACGGGCCGATCCGTCTCGATCGACGGGCTGTTCTGGATCTGATCCTTTGTCAAGGTCGTGCGCAGCCGCGAAGCACCGGGAACCGGCTGGAAGGCGAACGGCGAGATCAGCACTTGCCGCCCCGGCAGCCACGTCCCGGTATCGACGACGAGATAGCGGATGGTCCAGGTCCGATCATCGAAGTACAGATCCTGAACGCTGCCGATATCGCCGTCCATCGCCTCGATCGTGACGCCTTTCAGATCGCCGGCTGTTCTGAGCATGTCGCCCTCCTTCCCGAGGTCTCCTCGACCTCGCGGTCTTCCCGATACCGCCCGATGCCCTCGCGGCTCGCTCGAGCGGTCGTCCTACTTCACGCGCGTCGGCACGCACTCCTGCTCGTGCTTACGCAGCGCTTCCTGCGAGTCGAACTTGCGACCGCACTGCTGGCACTTGAACAGTTCCATGAGCGTTATCCTCCCTGCGTCGTTACGGCGTCTTCGCCGGACCGTTGTCCTTCAGCGCAAGCTCCACGGTGACGCTGTCGCCCTTCTTCACGTTCTGGAGTGCTGCGGCCGGAAAGTGGAGAAGCATCCGACCCTCCGGCGTCTTGACGAACAAGCGCCCTTTGTCCGGCGCCACGCTGGTGACTTCACCGGTCATCGTGTGGCGGCCCGTCAGGCTGGCGTCCATCGCCGCGTGCTTCGACGACGACGGCGGCGCGGATGGGCTTTGCGCGACGGCAAGTCCCGCGAGCAGCAAACCCGCGGTCGTGCCGGCGAGCATGCCTGGGAGTTTCACGGCATTCTTCTCCTTTTCCTCGTCGACCGATTCGTGACGGAGCAACGCACATGCCAGCGCTGTGTGCCGTCGCCAAAGGACCGAAAGCGCGACACATGTGACGCGCGTGTGCGGGAAGTCGTGCGTTTTTACCTCGTGCGTTCCTTCAGGGGCGGGCGTTCTTACCGTGTAAATCGTTCACCGCACCGCGTGCGTACGCGCGCCGCCCACGTGTCGCCGCGCGACTCGCCCCCGTCTTTTCTGGCTCTTCCGCGTCGTCACCGGGTCGACGCGCGATCGGCACGTGACTTGCGGAACCCCTCAGCACGCAGGCTTTCGCCGAAGAGTAAGGAGAACCTTGCAGCGATGGCATTGACTGCAGCTGATGTCCTGATCGAGACGCTTCAGGAGTGGGGTGTTGAGGTCGTCTTCGGGCTTCCAGGAGACGGCATCAACGGAATCATGGAGGCGCTGCGCAAGCGCCGCGAGCAGGTGCGCTTCATTCAGGTGCGCCACGAGGAGGCGGCCGCGCTGATGGCGTGCGGCTACGCGAAGTTCACCGGCAAGCTCGGCGTGTGCCTGGCGACCTCCGGTCCGGGCGGCATCCATCTGCTGAACGGACTGTACGACGCCGCGCTCGACGGCCAGCCGGTTCTCGCGATCACCGGGATGGCCTACCACGATCTCATCGGCACCCACACGCAGCAGGACGTCGCGCTCGACCAGCTCTTCGCGGATGTCGCGAAGTACAACCAGAGAATCATGGGGCCCTCGCACGTCGAGAACGTCACGAACCTGGCCTGTCGCACCGCGCTCGCCTATCGGGGCGTGGCACACTTGACGTTCCCGGTGGATCTCCAGGAAATGGACGCCGGCGCGTATCGCTCGAAGCGCAACATCAAGCATCACGCCTCCGACGTGTACGCGCGGAGCGCGCGCCTACCGGCCGACGACGAACTCGCGAATGCCGCCGATCTCCTGAACGCCGGCAAGAAGGTCGCGATCCTCGCCGGGCGCGGCGCGCTCTCGGCTACCGACGAGCTCGAGCAGATGGCCGATCGGCTGGCGGCGCCGATCGTGAAGGCGCTCCTCGGCAAGGCCGCGGTGCCGGACGACAGTCCGTACACGACGGGCGCGATCGGTCTGCTCGGCACCAAGCCGTCGCAGGACGCGCTGGAGGAGTGTGACACACTCTTGATGGTCGGCACGTCGTTCCCCTACATCGAGTTCCTGCCCAAACCCGGTCAGGCGCGCGGCGTGCAAATCGAGCTCGATCCAATGCGGATCGGGCTGCGCTACCCGGTCGAGGTCGGCCTAGTCGGCGACAGCGCCCGCACCCTGCAGGCGCTCCTGCCGCGGCTCACACGCAAGAGCGAGCGCGGGTTCCTCGAGACGGCGCAGGCGCGGATGCAAGGCTGGCTCGAGCTCATGGACGAGCGCGCGAGCCGCACCGACTCGCCGATGAAACCGCAGGTGCTCGCGCACGAGCTCGGCCGCCGGCTGCGTAACGACGCGATCGTGGCCTGCGACAGCGGCACGATCGCGACGTGGTGGGCGCGCCACATCCCGGCGCGCCGAGGCCAGATGCACTCGCTCTCCGGCAACCTCGCCTCGATGGCGGCCGGATTGCCCTACGCGATCGCGGCGCAGGTCGCCTATCCCGACCGGCAGGTCGTCGCCTTCGTCGGCGACGGCGGCTTCTCGATGCTGATGGCCGAGGTCGCGACTTGCGTGAAGTATCAGCTGCCGGTGAAGGTTGTGATCGTCAAGAACAACACGCTCGGGCAGATCAAGTGGGAGCAGATCGTGTTTCTCGGTAATCCCGAGTACGGGTGCGAGCTCCAGCCGATGGACTTCGCCCTCTTCGCCCGGGCGTGCGGCGCCACCGGGTTCACCATCGAGAACCCCGCCGACTGCGGGCGCATGCTCGACGAGGCGCTGGCGACGCCAGGGCCGGTGGTCGTCCAGGGGGTTGTCGACCCCTTCGAGCCGCCGCTGCCGGCCAAGGTCACCCTGGAACAGGCGGCGAAGTTTGCAAAGTCGCTCCTCCGTGGCGAGCCCAACAGTCAAAAAATCGCGCTCACCGTGCTTGGTGAACGGATTCGAGAGCTGGTCTGAGCGCGTCCTCTACTGGAAGGAGATCGAAATGAAATTCCTGAAGACACTCGTCGTGATGGCCCTCGCCGCCGGCTGCGCCGTGCAGACCTCCGGCCAGGCCGATCGACGTCAGCCTGACTCGCAACGGCAGCCGACCGCGTCGGCTCCCAAGCCGTCCAACAAGAAGGTCGATCCCGCGGTCGTCGAGCGCCTGCAGCGCGTGATGATTCCGCTGATGGCGAAGATGAACAAGCCGCTGCAAGCCAACCAGGTCAAGGTCGGCATCATGGACGATCCCCACATCAACGCCGCGAGCGCGGGCGGCGGCGAGTTCTATGTGACCACCGGTCTGCTCGAGAAGGCCAACGACGACCAGATGCGCGGGGTGATCGCGCACGAGCTCGCTCACGAAGATCTCGGGCACGTGGCCAAGGCCCAGCGGCTCGGCGCCGGGCTGCAGATCGGCGCGGTGCTGCTCGACCAGATCATTCCCGGCAGCGGAGCCATCACCCCGATCGCGGGCCAGTTGATCGCGCGCTCCTACAGCCGCAAGGAGGAATACGAGGCCGACAAGCACGGCGCCGAGATTCTCCAGCGAGCGGGCTTCTCGAAGGACGTGATGATCAACACGCTCACCTGGCTCACCGAGACGGAGGGCGCGAGCAGCGGCGGCTTCTTCGCCACCCACCCGGCGACCAGCGACCGTATCGAAGCCCTGAAGAAAGGTTAAGCGTCACACCGCCGTCGGCTTCCTCGACCACTGAGAGAGTGGACAGCGGGCCGACTCGGCGCGACCTGTAGCGGTCGTCCGAGTCGGTCTGCTGCGAGGGGGAGGCAATGCGCGAAGACGTTCGAGGAGATGCTGGTTCGTGTACGAGACGCGGCTCTTCCCCGAGCACGAATACACCTTCAAGCAGGCGCTGACCTATCAGCTCGCCCACGAGCGCCTGCTGCACGAACGCCGCCGCAAGCTCCACACGCGGCCAAGGAGCTGCTGGACTCGACCGCCCCTTGACGCCGGGCCGTCCGCGCACTAGCGTGCATCTCACTCACGCGACAGGAGGCGCCGATGGCGAAGGGCGGCTTCAAGGTCATGGACAGCGACATTCACGTCGACGAGCCCCACGATCTGTGGGACCGGTATCTCGAGCCCCGATTCAGGGAGCGTGCCCCGCGCTTCGCGGCCATCGACGGCTCGCATAGCAATGGCTGGCAGTTCGAGGGCAGAGTGTTCCCGGCCTTCTTCGACCGGCCGGAGCGCCGCCGCCTGGGCCGTATCCGGCGCGAGAAGGCCCGCGCCCGGCATCTGGCGACCGGGCGATACAAGGATCCAGCCGAGGACCTGCCAGGCGATGATCCGCACGCGATGCTCAAGGCGATGGACCGTGAGGGGATCGACCTTGCCATCGTCTTTCGCACCCGGGGCGCGCACCTGGTCGGCGTCGACGGCCTCGATCCAGATCTCTCGGCGGCCATGTGCCGCGCGTTCAACAACTGGCTCGGCGAGTTCTGCGCGACGGACCGCGCGCGCCTGAAGCCGGCGGCGATCCTGCCGCTGCACGACCCCAAGCTCGCCGTCGAAGAGGCCCGCCGCAGCGTGCGCGAGCTCGGCGCGGTCGCGGTCGTGCTCTCGAATCACCCGGTGAACGGACGCGCGTGGTACGACCCCGCGTACGAGCCGCTCTGGGCCGAGGCCGAGAGCCTCGGCGTGCCCGTGGCCTTTCACGGGATCCAGATGGCCTACCAGGAGCATCTGGGCCGCCGCTTCATGGACAACTTCGTGATGGCGCACGCCGTCGCCCATCCGCTCGAGCAGATGATGGCGCTCGGCAGCCTGCTCACCGGCGGCGTCTTCGAGCGCTATCCGCGGCTCAAGGCGGCCTTCCTCGAGGGCAGCTGCAGCTGGGTGCCGTGGTGGCTCTGGACCCTGGACGAGCGCGTCGAGAAGTTCGGCGACGACGAGCGCTTCCACCTGAGCATGCGGCCGAGCGAGTACTTCCGGCGCAACTGCTGGGTCTCGGTGGATCCCGACGAGGATGTGGTGCGCCACGCGATCCCGTCCATGGGCGACGACAACATCGTCATCTCCACGGACTGGCCGCACGACGACTCGGCCTATCCGCGAGCGATCGAGACCTTTCTCGGACTCGAGGGCGTCGGCGAAACGACCAAGCGGAAGATTCTCTGGGACAACTGCGCGCGCCTGTACGGGCTCGGCTAACTCTCGCGCGCCGAAGGCTCTCACGGCGGGGCATGGGCAATGGACGCCCATGCCCCGTCGTGACCGCGCTGGTTCGTTGGCCTAGAAGGACAACCTCACGCGCGCTGAGGCGTAGTAGCCGTCATGCTGATCCCTCTTCACCGGGACGCCGTTCAGAAGCTCCGACATCTTCAATGCCGGACCCGCCGCCAGGTAATAGCCGGCGAGATCGAATGCCGTATTCGCGGCGAACCGCCAGGTGAACCCGCCATTGACCTCGGTACCGATGTAGCGGGAATCACCCTCGACGAAGCTCTTGTCGCTCACCGCGACCCGGGCGGTACAGCCCGTAGCGCTCGTCCCGTTGGTCAGGGCTGGGCACCCGGTATCCGTATCGACCTTCTCCGCGGCCCACGTCGGAGCCACGACCCCGTAGACGCTCAGAGCCGGCGTGATGCTGTACGTCGCCCGAATCGCGAACTGCGCGCGCCCGTAGCGGTCGTACCCGACGTTGGTGTCCATGCCTTGGTTGGCGCCGCCACCACCGTTGAAGTAGTCGACGCCGAGGCCGAGGATACCCAGCCAGCCACCGCTCCAGTATCCGGTGTCCAGATCGAGAGGCTCGTAGTAGCGCTTGCTCAGCGACAGGTTGTCGCGAGCCTTGTTACCCGTGCTGTAGGCGGCGCGGGCTTCCAGGAGCAATGGACCCAGCTGGTAGCTGCCGATGACATCGAACAGCCACGCCGAGGCATCGCCCCGGACCGTGCCGACACTGCCGTTCGTCCTCAGGGCCTGGGTGTCGTACTTACCCCACTGATACGAGATCGTGGGATCGAGACCGAACGCTCCGATGCGCAAGCGTCCGTCCAGACCTACCGTGTAGCGCTCTTCGTGCATGGACGAGTCGCCGGCGGCCGTACCGGGCGCGGCGGCGGCGCTGACGCCGGCGAACGCGGCCGCGCCGTTCATCCCGCCGCCGACCGTCCGGGGATTGAACGCATTCCGCCGGGCGTTGGTAGAGGTCAGGCCATCGGCGTGGAACCACGAGAACATCGGCTTGAGGTCGAGCCCTTTGAACGGGGTGACCTCGAGGCTTTCGATGATCGCGTAGTCCTTGCCGCGGCTCTGCCGGTTCTGGGAGGTGAAGCCCAACGGGAGACGATTGCCCCCCGCGAGCTGATCCTCCACATCCACCCAGGCAACGTGATTCTTGATGTCCGGGGTGAGGGTCGTGTAGAGATCTACGCCCGCGAAGTCACCGTTGGCGTAGTACACCTTGTAGTTCGCGATGGTCCCGAAGGGCTGGCCGCCCGCGCGCGCGACCGTCAGCACCGGGATGAACGGCAGCAGGCTGTCCTTGCCGGTCAGATCGAATTCGGTGTAGATCCACTTGATCTCGAACAGCCCGGCGACGTCCGTGTTGAGGTCCAGACCCCCGCCGGCGGAACCCGCGCCTTTGCAACCGCCCTGAAAGCCGCAGGCTTGGCCGCTGTTGTTGCCCGGGAACCCGCCGTCGTTCGAGCCGGTCTGGCCATAGTTCAAGTCGAGCTCGATACCGAGCACGGCCCTGGTGCGACCGACGGCGAACTCGAAGTCCGGGCGGAAGCGCGTCCGCGCGTACCATTCACGGTCATTGTCACGGGTGAAGTTACCGTCGAAGAAGTTCCGACCAGCCGCCGTGATCTGGTCGAACGTCCCGGTGATCGTCACCTTGGGCGCCGGGGGCGGCTCCTGCGCGAAGACCGGCGGAGCCAGCATCGCGACAAGGACGAAGGCGAATACTGCGGTGAGAAAACCTCTCCTCATGGACAGCCTCCTCAAGTGGTGGTGAGAAGCCCTCGACTTCCGTGCCAGCACTCAACGCCGACATCACCAACAACTCCACTGCGCGAGAGAGTGTTTGAACCGGGTCGGCGACGGACCGGAGCGTCACGATCGGCTCCCGCCCGCGGACAGCAACAGCGCGAGTCTAGCGATGAGGTCCTGAAGGACTCATGAATTCCGGATGAATATTTGTTCAGTGCCATCGCGCGCAGTGAAGCGAAATTCATGTCGCCTTCAGGCGTGCTTCAGCCGTGACCGCATACGATTCGCTTATGCGCGATCGCCCGCCCGTGTGTGCCACCTGGCCGGAGCGACTCACCAAGACGCCCTTCGCCGTGACCTTGACGATGAGCCTCGGCGACTTCATCGACGTGCTCGAGCGGAACCGCCAGACGTTGCCGGTGCGATCGTTCGGTCCGCGGCCCCGGCCCACAGCAGCGTCCGAGCCGACGGACCACCAGACCAGCGCGCCGGTGGCATCGTCGATTCACTTCCCGGTGGAGTTGACAGAACCCGGCCCCATCGCGCTGCCGCCGATTCCGCAGGAAGGTCGCGGACGACCCGCGTCGCTGACGAACGAACGAGCGCGACGCGTCATCGCGATGGCGTGCACTGGAGCGAGCATTCCCGTCTGCGCGGCGGCCGGCGACGTGACGCCGAATACGCTGAAGAACTGGCTACGGCGGAAGGACTACGAGGCCTTCACGCTGTTCCAGCGCTACTACGGCGAGGCCGTGACCTACGCGACCCTGGCTGCCCTGAAGTCGATCATGCAGAGCGTCGCGTCGAATCCCAAGCACGCCTTCGAATCCCTCGCCCGTCATTACTCCGACCATTCGGTGACCTAGTCGGCTTAGAATCGACGCGGCGGTCCGGAACGCGACCGATCCTGAATTTTAGTTCAGGCTGGGTCCGGGGCTTGCCGGCTCGGCTACCATAAGACGGGAATGCGCGTTCTCTTGATCGAGGACGATCGGAAGGCGGCGAAGCTCCTTGCCAAGGGCTTCCAGGAGGAGGGCTTCATCGTCGACGTTGCGCCGACGGGCGAGGCGGGCGAGGAGCAAGCCGCCGTCAACGAGTACGACGTCATCGTGCTCGACTGGCTCCTGCCGGGCAAGGACGGACTCGCCGTGTGCCAGGCGCTCCGAGCCCGCGAGCTCTCCACTCCGATTCTCATGCTCACCGCGCGGCACAGCCTTGCCGACCGCGTGAACGGCTTGACGACCGGAGCGGACGACTACCTCACGAAGCCGTTCGCCTTCGCGGAGCTGCTCGCGCGCACCCGCGCCCTGCTCCGGCGCTCTCGCCTGGCCCGGCCGCCCACGCTCCGCATCAGCGACCTCACGCTCGACCCCGGCAACCGCCGCGTGACCCGCGGTGGCGTCCGCATCGGGTTGACCTCGAAGGAGTACACGATTCTCGAAGTCCTGATGCAGAACGCCGGCGAGACCGTGAGCCGGACCCGTCTGGTCGAGCGCGTGTGGGACGAGGCGTCGGAGGTCCTCGACAACCTCGTCGACGTCCACGTCAGCCATCTCCGCAAGAAGGTCGATAGCGGCCCCGGACCGCAGCTGATCCACACGGTGCGGGGCTTCGGCTATCGGCTCGGGCTCTCCGACACGCTCAACGCATGAGACCGTCGGGCTTCAAGACGCGCTTGTGGCTCGGACACGTGGCGGTACTGGCCGTGCTGCTGGCGATGGCCGCGCTGGGCGCCGACTGGGCGCTGGGCCGCGTGGTCCTCCAGCGAGTCGACGACGAGATCCTTTCGCTCGCCATGACCGAGCGGGCCGCGCTCGACGCCAATCCGGCCACGCCGATCCGCGTCGTCGAGATCAGTCCCGGGCCGCCCTCGTTCGTGCGGCTCGACAAGCTCGTGCAGGTCACGGATCTCGACGGCGTGATCGCCGCGCGAAGCGTCACGCTCGGCTCGGCGCGGCTCCCGACCGCACCGGATCAACTGGCGCGGCTGCGCGCGGGCGAGGTGGTGTTCGCCACGGTCAGCGACTTCGGCGAGGAGCCGATTCGTATGGTCTCGGTGCCGGTCGAGGTCGGCCGGACCCGGTACGCCGTCCAGGTGGCGATGTCGCTGGACGACGCGTACGCCGCGATGCGCGTGGGGCGCGAGCTCTTCGTCGGGATGTCGCTGGTGATTCTCGTGGTGATCGGCCTCACCAGCGCGCTGCTCGCGCGGCAAGCGTTGCATCCCATCGACCAGATCGTCACGCGCGCGCGCCGCATCGGCGAGGCGAGCCTGACCGAGCGGCTGCCGCATCCGGGAACGGCGGACGAGATCGGTCGCCTGGTCGAGACGCTGAACGACATGCTGGAGCGCCTCGAGCGGAGCTTCGAGGTCCGCCGCATGTTCTCCGCGGACGCCTCGCACGAGCTGCGCTCGCCGTTGTCACGCCTGCGCGCCGAGATCGAAGTCGCCCTGCGCCGTCCGCGGCCGGTCGCCGAGTACCAGGAGACCTTGCGCTCGTGCCTGGACGAGGTGGAACGCGTGCAGGGGATGATCGAGGAATTGCTCGAGCTGGCGCGGATCGACACCAATGAAGAGCAGGAGCCGGCGGAGCCGGTCTCGGTCGGTGAGCTCGTCGACGCCGCCGTGGCGGCGGTGGGGCGTCGCGCGGAAGAGCACGGCGTGGTGGTCGTCGCCGATCCGCTTCCCGACGTGCTGGTGAACGCGGCACCGGTCGCGGCCAAGGTGGCGCTGGCCAACATCCTCGACAACGCGGTGAAGTTCTCGCGGCCCGGCGCCTACGTCAGGCTGTCCGCCGCGGCGCAGAACGGCGAGGCCATTATCACCGTCGCCGACTCGGGTCCCGGCGTCTCTCCGGAGGACGCCGAGCGGGTCTTCCAGCCGTTCTACCGGGGCAAGGCGTCGCGCTCCACCGGCGTCGGCGGGGTCGGGCTCGGACTCGCGATCTCGCGCGTGCTCGTCCAGCGTCAAGGCGGGCACATCTCGCTCGACGCGCAAGCCGGCGAAGGCGCCGCCTTCAGTGTCCACCTGCCTCGTGCCACCCGGGTGCCGGGCGAGGATATCCCGCCGCCTAGTTCTTCTTCAGCCGCACCTCCTCGAGCGGTGCCGACCAGGGATAGGGGTTGATCAGCATCAGCGCGGGCTCCTCCACGCGAGGCCCGATCCCGCTCGGCCAGAGGAACTCGAAGATCGGCACGAAGCGGACGCGCTCGTGCAGCGTGTGCTGGATCTGGTATAGCAGCGCCTCGCGCTTCTTGCGGTCGGTCTCCACCGCCTGCTGCCGGTAGAGCGCGTCGATATCCGGATAGCCGCCGTAGGCGTAGGTGCCGTCGCTCGGCACGATCTCCGACATCCGCGTGGCGGCGTTGCCGTAGAGCCCGCTACCACAGACACAGACGCCCTTGAGCTTCTTGGCGCCCCACGCCGCGAAGAACGCGGCGCGTTCCATCGGGCGCATCTTGAGCTTGATGCCGAGCGCGCCGAGATAGTTCATGACCGCTTCGCCTCGCGAGAAGAACGGTGGCGTCACGTGGAGCTCGCCGGCGTCGAAGCCGTTCGGGTAGCCGGCCTCGGCCAGGAGCTGCTTGGCCTTCGCCGGATCGTAAGGCGACGGCTCGAGCGGTAACGCGAACTCGAAGGCTCGGGGCACGATGCTGCCGGTCGGCTTGGAGGCGCCGAGCGTCTCCATCTCGCTCATCGCCCGGCGATCCAGCGCGTAGCTGGCCGCCAGCCGCACGCGCCGGTCGGCCCACGGTGATTTCGGATCCCACATGTCGAGGAAGTCGATCGCCGCGATCCCGATGCCGCCGGAAAACGCGAGCCGCAGCGCCGGGTCGCGCTGGAGCTCGAGCGCCTGCGGCGCATCGAGCATGTACGCCACGTCGACCTCGCCGCGCTTGAGCATCGCCGCCCGCGTCGTGGGCTCGGGCACGACCTTGAAGACGAGCCGCTTGACCGATGGGACCTTTCGCCAGTAGCCGTCGTAAGCCTCCATCACCAGCTCGACCCCGACCGTGTGGCTGACGAATCGATAGGGACCCAGACCGATCGGGTGCTTCTTGAAGCCCTCGTCGCCGACGCGCTCGATGTATTTCTTCGGCACGATCCACCCGGCACCGGTCGTCAGGGTCCCGTAGAACGCCATGAAATCCGGGAAGGGCTCGTGCAGCTGGAAGCGCACGCGATAGGGATCGACCACGGTGACCTCGCGCACCTTCTCCTTGAGCATCTTCGTGCCCTTGGTGCGCTGGAAGCTGAACTTCACGTCCTCGGCGGTGAACGGATCGCCGTTGTGGAACTTGAGCCCCTCCCGAAGCTTGAACTCCCAGACGCGCTGATCGGCGCTCACCGCCCAGGATTCGGCGAGGCTCGGCGTCATGAGGTTGCCCGGCATCGGCTTCACGAGCGCGTCGTGCATCGCGTAGAGGACCCAGAACGGCGTGATCTGCCCCTGCACCTCCGCGGGGTCGAACCACTGCGGGGCGAGGGTCACGTAGATCGCCCAGCGCATCTCGCCCTCGGGCTTGGCCGGCGACGCGTCGGCCCTGGGAGGCGGCCCACTTTTCGGCTGGGCCGCGGTTGGTGGCGCCAGAGGACAGCAGACGATCACGAGCGACAGCAGGCCGGTGGCGGCCGCCAGGAGGCACCGTGGGAGGCTCATCGTTCCCCTCCGTTGCGAGGGACACGGTCAGGCCGGTTGCGCGGACCTTAGCTCCGACGGAAGGGCCAGTCAATGGGCTCTGGATTGCGGGAATCGAGCAAGATAACCCAGCGGAAACATGCGCGAACGGCACGTAAACCGCCCGAGTCCCGGCGTCGTCTATCAAATGCCGCCCCGAATTGGGGCGGTGCGGTCGGCGTCTAAAACGCACGAGGATAGACATGAAAAAGTCGGCGATGGTCATGGTTTTGACGGTCGGAGTGCTGCTCGTCTCGGTCGCACCGAGCTTCGCCTGGTGGCATCGCGGCTGGTGGGGCCCGCCGTACTGGTATGGTCCGGGGGTCGTCGTCGCTCCCGCGCCGGTGATCGTCACGCCGCCGCCTGTGGTGGAGGCGCCGCCCGTCTTCGTGCAGCAAGAGCCTGTGCAGGGCTCCTGGTATTTCTGTCAGAGCGCGCAGGCCTACTATCCCAATGTCCAGTCGTGTCCCGAGCCGTGGGTGAAAGTCCCGCCGAGGGCCCAGTAGAGAGGACGGGTGAGCTCATGACGCACAGCACACCCTTCATCGCGGTCGCCGCTGGGCTCCTGATGACGGCGTGCGCGACCGTGCCGACCGGACCCAGCGTGATGGTGCTTCCGGGCGCCGGAAAGAACTTCGATCAGTTCCAGACCGACGACTCCACTTGCCGTCAGTGGGCGCTGCAGCAGACCGGGACGACGACCGGCCACGCAGCAGCCGGCTCGACGGTAGGCGGTGCCGCGATCGGAACGGCGGTCGGCGCGGCCGCCGGCGCCGCGCTCGGAGCTGCGGCGGGCAATCCGGCTATCGGCGCGGCCGCGGGCGCGGGAGTCGGTCTGCTTGGCGGCACCGTCGCCGGCGCAACGGCGGGGGCCGACGCGGGCAGCACGGCGCAGCGGCGTTTCGACATGAATTACATGCAGTGCATGTACGCCAAGGGCAACCAGATCCCGGTCGCGCGAGGCGCGCTGCCGGCGAGCTACAGCGCCGCGCCGCGGCAGAGCCCGTCGGTCAACGTCCCACCGCCACCGGCCGGGACGCCGCCGCCCCCGCCGCCGCCGGCCGGTGCGCCGCCGCCACCGCCGCCACCCGCGTCCCGGTAATGACCGTCCGGGCGGCCGCGCGTGTGGGCCGCCCGGCTACTTGAATGCCGGCATCACCTCGCGCGCGAAGCGCGTGAGATTCTCTTTCATCATCTTCTTCGGCGTACCCAGCGGGCAGGAGACCATCACGTGCTCCAGGCCCGGATACCGCCGCTCCACTTCCTGCAGATAGCCGATGAACTCGTCGGCGGGGCCGCAGAGCCACGTGCGATTCTGCACGCCGTTTTCGATCGTGGCCGCCGTGGGCGACTGGGCGCGTCGCTCGGCGACCGCCTTCACGTGCTCCTCGCTGTAACGCAGCATCCCGAGCGGCCCCATGAACTTCGCGTGCTCCTCGAAGAACGGGCGCACCTTCCTGACGGCGATCTCCTGGGTGTCGTCAATACTCATGCGGAAGCCGAGGATCAGATCCTCGCCGAGCTGCAGCTCCCGACCGTGCGCGCGCGCGACCGTCTGATAGTCGCGAAACCAGCGCTCGACGAACTGCTCGGCGGTCGCGGAGACGACACCCTTGATCCCGTGCTTGACCATGAACTCGAGTCCGCGCGCGCTGCCGCTGACGATGGGCTGCCAGATCTCGACCGGCAGGTGGACCGGCCGCGGCACCAGGGTGAGCTCCTTCAGCTGATAACCCCGGTACGGGACGGGCGGCGGGATCGTGTAGTACTTGCCCTGATGCGAGAATGAGGCCTGGTTGAACGCCTTGAGGATGATCTCGATCTGCTCCTCGAAAAGCTCGCGGTTGGCCTCGCCGTCGAGCATGGGGTTGCCGAAGCTCTCGACCTCACGCGTGTGATAGCCGCGCCCGACGCCGAAGATCAGTCGGCCGCCGGTCAGGATGTCGGCGGTCGCGTAGTCCTCGGCCAGGCGGATCGGGTGCCACGTCGGCGTGATGTTGAACCCGCAGCCGATCTTCAGCCGTCGCGTGTGGTTGGCGATGTGCACGGCCAGCAGCGGGATGTTCGGGATGCACTCGTAGCCCTCGTGCTGAAAATGGTGCTCGGCAAGCCACAGGGCCTCGTAGCCGAGCTCGTCCATCGTTCTCGCGAGCTCGAGCGTGGTGTCGAAGGCTTCGATCACGCGCTCGTTCGAGTAGCGGCGGTCGTCGGCGGGCGTCCCGGCGTGTCCGCAGTTCTCCAGCTCGATGTGTCCGATATAGAGCGTCGAGAAACGCTTGATCATTCGGGCCTCCCCGGAGCCTTCGCTACGCGGTCGCGGGCGCGAGCGTTCTCAGATCGACGTTCGGATCCTCGAGGCGCGCCGGATCGACCGCCCCGCGCGCCTTGATGATCGGGAACGTGCGGCGCATGTCGCGGCCCTGGTTGATCGCGACGACCGACTCGACGCGGCCCTCGGTCAGATAGAACGCGAGGAACTTGCGCGCCGAAAGGCTGCCGCGCACGACGATCCGGTCCCACGCGGTGTGGAAGCCCGCGTACTGGATGTTCGCGTCGAACTGATCGGACCAGAACCAGTGCACCTCGTCGTACGACTGGCCGCGGCCCAGCATGCTGCGCGCGGCGGCGGCGCCTTGCTTGACGCCATTCTGCCAGTGCTCGACGCGCATCTGGCGCCCGCAGACGGGGTGATAGTGGTTCGCCACGTCGCCTGCGGCGTAGATGCCCGGCACGTTGGTTCGGCTCTGGTCGTCGACCACGATGCCGTTGTCGACGCGCACCGGCGTGCCGGCGACGAGGTCGGCCGCCGGCTCGATGCCGAGCCCGAAGACCGCCAGGCTGCACTCGATGCGCCGTCCGTTGCGCGTGACGACGCGCTCCACCCTGCCCGCGCCCTCGAACGCAGTGACGGCGTCGTCCAAAAACATCTCGACGCCGTTGTCCCGGTGCAGGCCTTCGATCACGCGCCCGATCTCCTCGCCCAGCGCGCGGTAGAGCGGCGTCTTGAACGGCTCGACCGCGACCACCTCGAGACCCGACTGGCGCATGGCCGCCGCGACCTCGGCACCGATGAAGCCCATGCCCACGACGACGGCGCGGCCGCCGCGCCCCATGGCCTCGCGGATGCGGTCGGCGTCGGCGACCGTGCGCAGGTCGTAGACGCCGGGCAGATCGATGCCCGGAATAGGGAAGCGCCGGTTGCGTCCGCCGGTGGCGATGAGCAGCTGGTCGAAGTCGAGCCGCTCGCCGCTCTGGAAGGCGAGGCTCCGCTTGTCGACATCCACGCGCGCCACCATCGTGCCCAGGCGCATCTCGATGTTGCGCTCGCGATAGAAGTCGGCCGGCCGCAGCAGGGTCTTCTCGAACGGCGTCACGCCACGCAGGTAGTTCTTCGAGAGCGGCGGCCGATCGTATGGCAGCTGTGGCTCCGCCCCGATGAGCACGATGCGCCCGTCGAAACCCTCCTCGCGGAGGGTCGCGGCGGCCGAGGACCCGGCGAGGCTGGCGCCGACGATCGCGATCGTCGGCATCAGAACTCCACTTGCACGTCGCTACCCTGGACGCGAACCGGATAGACCTTGATGGGAACCGTCGCCGGCGGCGCGAGGACCGCGCCGGTGCGGACGTCGAACTCTGCGAAGTGACACGGACACACCACGGCGGTCTTCACCAGATCGCCGTCGGCCAGCGAGCAATCCTCGTGGCTGCACGTGTCGTCGAACGCGTGAAACGTCCCGCCGACGTTCGCGATCGCCACCGGGAAGTTGTCGATCTCGACCTTGATCATCTGGCCCGGCTGGATGCTGTCCGCCTTCGCCACCGTCACGAATCGCGCCATGGATATCCTTCCTCTCTCGGGAGTCGCTATGTCTCGATCGGTCAGCGTCGCGCGTGCTTCGCGCGTCGAGGAGCCGGCACCGATCCGGATCGGCCGTGCGTCTCGTGCCACTGCGCAACTTCTTCGCACGTGGTGAACCAGACGCCGCGCTGGCGCCGCATGAAGACCACCAGCTCCTCGATCAACGCCACGCGCGAGGCGCGCCCGCTGATGAACGGATGGCAGGTCAGCACGAAGCACCCGTTCTCCCGGTGCATCGCGATGAACTCTTTGCTCCACATCTGTAATACGCGCCCCGGGTCGGCGATCGCGTTGGTCGCGCCGTAGACGTGACGGAACAGCGGGGCGTCGTCCATGATCCACTGCACCGGGATCTCGGTCAGCGGCCCTTCGTCGGTGGGCACGTCGTAGGGCACGTCGTTGCCCATCAGCGAGCTGTCGTAGCGGAAGCCGTGGGTCTTCAAGAGGCCGGGCGTCCACACGTTCACGTCCCAGGATGGCGACCGGTAGCCCGCGGGGCGCACGCCGAGCTCGTCCGACAGGATGCGCAGCTGCTCGGCCAGGACCGCCTTCTCCCGCGCCTGGTCGAGCGCGGCGACCGCCTCGTGGACGTTGCCGTGCGCGCCGATCTCGTGGCCCGCGTCGCGGATGCGCTTGCACTGCGGCAGATGATTCACCACGGTCCATCCGGGAATGTAGAAGCTCGCGCGCAGGCGCAACCGGTCGAGCAGGCGCAAGATGCGATCCACGCCGACGCGGGGGCCGAAGCGTCGCTCCTCGAGATCGGCGAGGCTCCGCTTGGCCTTCTCGGGCTCGCGGAAGAGAAAGCCCGATTCGGCGTCGAAGTCGAACGAGAGCACGGCTGCGGACTGCTTGCCGTCCGGCCACGGATAGCGCATCGCTACTGGAGATTCCGTGGGAATTGCATGGCAGCCGATTATGGGCGAATCGCTCGCCATGTCAACCGCGGGCGGGCGGCGCGGCGGGGTCAGCCGGCGAGCGCCGGCTGGTGCAGAACGTCCGCGACTTTTCGCGCGAGCGCGGCGAGCGTGACGGGCTTCTGGAGCAGGACGTCGGCCGGGATGGGCGGGTCGGCGTAGCCCGACATGAACAGGATCCGCGTATCCGGGCGCAGGACCATCATCCGCTCGGCCAGCTCGCGGCCGTCCATGCCCGGCATGATCACGTCGGTCAGCAAGAGGTGGATCGGCTCCCGGCAGCGCTGGCTCAGCGCGAGCGCCGCGATTCCGTCGGCGGCGACCAGGACGCGATAGCCGAGCCGGCTCAGGATCTCGCTCACGAGATTGCGAACGGCCTCTTCGTCCTCGACCAGCAGGATCGTCTCCTCACCGCCCGGCAGGGGTCCGCGCCCGGCATCGGCGCGTGGCGCGACGACCGGCACCTCGATTCTCGGCACGTACACGCGGAACGTGGCGCCCTGCCCCGGCTCGCTCTCCACGGCGGCGTATCCGCCGTGCTGCTTGACGATCCCGTACACCGTCGAGAGCCCGAGGCCGCAGCCCTTGCCGGGCGCCTTGGTCGTGAAGAACGGCTCGAAGACGCGCTGCAAGGTCGCCTCGTCCATCCCGGTGCCGGTGTCGTGGACCTCCAGCAGCACGTTCGGGCCGGCGGTCGCGGCCGGATGCGCGGCGACGAAGCTTTCCTGCAGCATGATGTTGCGCGTCGCGATCGTCAGGCGGCCGCCGTTCGGCATCGCGTCGCGCGCGTTGACCGCAAAGTTGACGATGACCTGCTCGATCTGCGCGGGATCGCCCAGCACCAGGTCGAGCTTGGGGTCGAGCTCGACCGCCAGCTCGATGTTCTCGCCGATCAGTCGCGCGAGCATGTCGCTGATGCTCGTGACGGTGGCGTTGAGATCGAGCGGCTGCCGTGCCGAGTCTTGATTGCGGCTGAACGCCAGGAGCTGCCGCGTCAGGCCGGCCGCGCGCTGTGCCGTGCTCTCGATCTGATCGAGATCGTTGTACGCGGGATCGCCGGGCTGGTGACGCGACAACATCAGCTGGCAGCGGCCGATGACCACCGTGAGCACGTTGTTGAAGTCGTGGGCGACGCCGCCGGCGAGACGACCGATCGCCTCGATCTTCTGGAGCTGGCGCATCTCGCTCTCGCGCTGCCGCAGGATGTCCTCGGCGCGCTTGCGCTCGGTGACGTCGCGGCCCACCCCGGTGAGGCCGCTCACGTGGCCGCGCTCGTCGGTGAGCGGCGCGCCGGTCCACTGGTAGGCGATCATGGTGCCGTCGGCGCCGCAGAGCCGCGCCTCGATCTCGAACGGCCGGTTCTCGCAGCCGGCCGCCACTGCCGCGACGAACGCCGCGCGATCCTCCTCCGCGAGCAGGTCGATGAGCGGCGCGCCCTTGAGGGTCTCGCCCCGGCGGCCGGTCACGCTCTGGAGCTTCTGGTTCCAGAGCGTCAAGCGTCCGGCGCGGTCGACGACGTAAATGACGTCGGGAATCGCCTCCACGAAGCGCTCGAGCTCCTGGTAGGTCGACCGCAGCCGGCGGCGGCTCTCGCGCAGCGCGCGGGCCAGCACCGCGGTCAAGCCGCCGGTGATGTTCAGCAACATCAGGTTGAACGCGGCGATCATCGTGGCGTTCGGCAGCTCGAAGGGCGCGCTCAAAAGGCCCGCCTGCTGGAGCGAGACGATCGTGACGTAGCTAACCGTCGCCGCCGCGGTCGCCGTCAGGCACGCGCGACTCGAGAACGTGATCCCCGCGTAGATCATCACGATGAGGTAAACGCCCAGGAAGTGCGCCGCGGCGAGCCCGCCCGCGAAGTAGAGCCCGACACTCAGCAAAAGCACGTCGACCAGCATCCGAACGTAGGCCTGGGTGCGGAAGGCGCGTCCATTCCGCGCCGCCAGGAAGTACGGTCCGTTGAGGAAGAGGCCGAAGAGCGCGAGCAGCGAGATGCCGCGCGCGATGACCGGAGGCTCGATGGGAAAGACGAGCTGGAAGGCGATGATGACCAGCGCCACGCCTCCGCGGACCGTCAGCTCCTGATAGAGCCGCAGTCGGCGGCGGAACTGGCGCTCGCCCGGGTCGTCCTGGGCCCGCTCGAGCGAAGGCCGGCCATAGGTCGCCTGACTGGCCTCGGTGACCATCGCCGTCTCTGGATGCGAGGTGGGTGCCATCGAGCCGGCCCAGCCAAATCAGCGAGATACGAGACAATGGAACGGGGCTGATGGAAAGAAACATCTCAGAGCACGGCTAGAAATCATCCGAAAGGCGCTCGAGCGTCCGGCCCGGAACGGCCGAGGTATACTCCGTCGCCGTGGGCTCATCGACTCGACTCCGCGTCGTCGTCGCGTTCCACTCGATCTTCTATGCGCCGCTTCCGGTCGCGATCCGCGGCGGTCACTTCGCGGCCGAGGGGGTCGACGTCGACCCGGAGACGCCCGCGCTTGCCGCGGGGACGGTCGGCGCGCTCCGGAGCGGTGCCGCCGACGTGTCGCTGTCCGGCATCATGCGAAGCTTCGAGCTCGCCGATCGGGGCGAGCCCGCGCCGGTGCACTTCGCCAACGTCAACGACCGTAACGGCTTCTTCCTGCTGAGCCGCCAGGCGCGGCCGAGCTTCGGCTGGTCGGATCTGATCGGGCGAACAGTGATCTCGTTCGGCGGGGCGCCCACGCCGTGGCTCTGCATGCAGTCGGTGCTACGGCGTCACAGGGTGGATCCGGCGAGCGTGACGTTCCTGCGCGGTCTGTCGACGGACGACGCGGTCGCCGCCTTCCGCGCCCGAAAGGGCGATTTCATCGAGCAGGGACCACCGGTTGTCGACCAGCTGCTTGCCGACGGCACCGGGCACCTGGTCGCCTCGATGGGCGACGCGACCGGGCCGGTGCCGTTCAGCTCGTTCATGGCCACGCGCGAGACCCTGGCGCGCGATCGCGAACGGCTCGTTCGCTTCGTCCGCGGTCTGGTCCGGGCGCAGCGCTGGATGGCGACGAGCGGCGCCGCCGAGATCGCCGCGGTGATCGCGCCCGCGTTCCCTGACGTGGATCCGCGGATCCGCGTCGCGGCCGTCGAGCGCTACTTGCGGCAGGAAACCTGGGCGCGCGATCCCGTCCTGACGCGGGTGGGCTTCGACACCCTCGAGACCATCCTGCTCGAGGCCGGCTTCATCAAGCGCCGGCACCCCTTCGAAGACCTGATCGACGTCGAGATCGCGCGCCAGGCCGTCGGCTACTGACCGCCGTTCACGTCGATCGTCACCCCGGTCACGAAGTCGGCGTCGTTCGAGGCGAGAAAACAGATGACGCGCGCCTGGTCCTCGGGCAGCGCCACTCGTCCCAGCGGGACTCGCGCCGACTCACGGGCGCGCTCCCCCTCCGTCATCCGCTCCCAGCGCGGGCGCAGCCGCGGGCTGAGCGTGAGGCTCGGCGCGATGGCGTTCACGGTCACGCCGAACGGTCCGAGCTCGAAGGAAAGCTTGCGCGTGAACGCGATGATCCCGCCCTTGGCGGTCGCGTACGCGCTGCTGCTGGTCGGGCTCACGCCCCGCCCCGCGATCGAGGAGATGTTGACGATCTTGCCGCCGCGCTGGCGCTTCATCACCGGGGCGACCGCGTTGCAGAACAGGAAGGTGCCGGTCAGGTTGAAGTGGAGCATGCGCTGCCAGTCGTCGAGCGTGAGCTCGTCGACCGGCGCGGACGGCTTGGCGATGATCGTGCTGCCGCCCACCGCGTTGACCAGGATGTCGATGCGGCCGTGCTCGTCGACGACGCGCTTGACGACCCCGGCAACCTGGGTGCCGTCGAGCGCGTCGGCCACCAGGCCGTGCGCGGTGCCGCCCGCGGCACGAACGGCGCCGACCACCTGATCGAGCGCCTCCTTGTCGACCTCGACTCCAACGACGGTGCCGCCCTCACGGCCGATGATCTCGGCGGTCGCCCGGCCGATGCCGCGGCCCGCGGCGGTGATGAGCGCGATCTTTCCCGTGAATCTCATGCTCGATCCTCCCTTGGCGGCGTCACTCGAAGACTCGCCTGCCGACGCCCGCTGACCCTAGGCCCCGCGACTTGCCTTGTCAATTCGCTGCTGCTACGCTCGCGGCCATGAAATACGAAATGATCTCCGCCGACTGCCATCTCGATCTCTGCTGGCTGCCTCCGGATCTCTTCACGTCGCGGGCGTCCGCGGCCCTGAAGGACCGCATGCCCTACACGAAGGAGGGACCGCGCGGGCCGGCCTGGGTCACCAACCGCGGCGCGAGTCTGGGTCTGGCGTGCGGCATGGGCTCGGCGGGTCGCGAATACATCCCCGGTCGGATCCATCGTTCCGATCGCATGGCGGAGACCGGACTCTACGAGGACGGCAAGCGCGGGATCCGACGCATCACCGACCCCGATCTGCGCCTCAAGGATCAGGATCGCGACGGCGTCCAGGCCGAGGTGCTCTACGGCGTGCTGGGCACGACCGGACGTATGAACGATCCCGAGGCCGCGGTCGAGGTGCTGCGCGTCTACAACGAGTGGCTCGCGGACTTCTGCTCGGTCCATCCCGACCGCTACGTCGGTCTCGCGGCGCTCCCGAGCCATCCGCTCGAAGCGGCGATCGCCGAGGTCGAGCGCGTCGTGAAGCGCGGGGCGCTGCGCGGGCTCGACATCGCCAACTCGTCGGACCTCAAGCCGCTCTGGGATCCGTACTGGAATCCGCTGTGGGACGTGATCGACGGCTGCTGGCTGCCGTTGCACTTCCACACGGTCGGCGGCTACACACCCGAACATATCCGCAAGGTCATCATGATCGGCTCGGACCCGACGCGCGCGAACGCGCCCGACGCGCCGAAGGTGGATCTGCCGGTGGCGCGCTCGGCGTTCGCCTCGAACATCACCCAGTTCCAGATGAACATGTCGAACATCCTCACCTCGATGATCTTCTCGGGCGTGTTCGAGCGCTATCCGCGTTTGAAGCTCGTGCTCGGCGAGTCCGGGATCGGCTGGATCCCCTACGTGCTCTGGCGCATGGACGCGGAGTGGGAGGACCAGTTCAAGGATCTCTCGCTCACGATGCCGCCGAGCGAGTACTGGAAGCGGCAATGCTGGGCGACCTATCAGACCGATCCGATCGGGGTGAAGCTCCTCGATGAGCTCGGCGCGGACAAGGTCATGTGGGGCTCGGACTTCCCGCATCCCGACGGCGTGTGGCCGGATTCGCGCGAGTACATCGCCCGTGAGCTCGGCCACCTTCCGGCCGACGTGCGCCGCAAGGTCGTGTGCGAGAACGCCGGCAGACTTTACGGCCTGATCCGCTAGCGCGGGCTACCGACGCGCGTACACACGAATGGCCGGGAGGCTCCTCCCGGCCATTCGTGTTTTCAGTCGAGGATCAAGCGTGGCTGAGCGGCTGCGGTCGCGGGCGGCCTGCGTTCAGCGCGAGCGCGACCAGATGCTCGAGCTGTCCGAAGTCGAACGGCTTCGGGATGAACGCGAAGACGCCCTGGTTGAGGGCCTCGGCCGCGGCCTTCGTGTCTCGGCTGGCCGTGATCACCATGATCGGTACGTTCGAGTCGAAGCCGCGAAGCTGCCTGAGCGCCTGAAGCCCGTCCATCACCGGCATGTGCAGATCGATCAGGACCAGATCGGGTCGGCCGCGCAGCATCATCATGACGCCCTCGGCGCCGTTCGCGGCCGTCTCCACCTTGTACGTCATCCCGTGACTGAAGCTGTTGAAGAACTCGGTGAGCACCTGCCGGATGGTTTCCTCATCGTCGATGATGAGGACGCGTTTCGTCGGTCTTTCGAACGGCTTGTCGGAGCGCTTGGCTATGCCAGACATGGGCAACGATCTCCAGTAGGGAGCAAGCGAAGTGCCACGGGGCCCCAATGGCAGGATCTCGATTGTTCTCAGGTTGTTACACGAGGCGCTTCCCGCGCCTGAACCCGGACACTGTGACAGACTGCGCTGCCAATCCGGCCCGCGGTTCTTTCCGGAATAATTCAGCCAAATCGCGAAGTTACAGAGTTTCTCTCCCGCCTAGATCACCTTTTTCTTCTGGAGCGCCGTCAGCTCCTCGACGCTATAGCCGAGCCAGCGGCCGATCACCTCGGCGTTGTGCTCTCCGAGAAGCGGCGCACGCTTGAGCTCGGTCGGCGAATCGGACATGCGCACCGGGTTGCCAGGCATCGGGTAGTGGCCGCGCGTCGGGTGCTCGAGGTCGACGATCATGCCGCTCTTCACCAGCGACGGATCCGTCATCACCTCGCCTGAGTCGAGTACCGCGCCGCAGGGTATCTGCGCCGCGCCCAGAGTCTCCATGACCTCGTGCTTGGTCCGCTTCTCGGTCCACGCCTCGACGAGCGCGTCGAGCTCGTCGTTGCGCGCGACGCGACCCATCCGGTCGGCAAGCGTCGGATCGTCCCCGAGCTCAGGGCGTCCGAGGATCTTCGAAAAGCTCTTCCACATCTCGAGCGTCGCGCAGTGGATGAAGACGTAGTCGTTCGGCCCGAATGGCCGGCAGCGATACAGGTTCGACGGCGCGCCGCCCGGCGATCTGTTACCGCGCCGCGGGACCGGCTTGCCCAGCGAGTAGTGCTCGCGCACGTGGATGCGAACCAGGTTCAGGACCGCGTCCTGCTGCGCGACCTCGATGCGCTGCCCCACGCCGGTGGTCTGGCGCTGCACGATCGCGGCGAGGATTCCGATCGCCAGATGCAGACCAGCGCCCGTGTCGCCGAGTCCGGCCTCGACCTTCGATGGCGGGCCATCGGCCACGCCCGTGACGCTCATCGCGCCGCCCATGGCCTGCGCGATCATCTCGAAGCTCTTGTAGTTCGCGTACGGACCGGTAGGGCTGAAGCCCTTGACCGAGGCCGAGATGATTCTGGGATTCATGCGCCGCAGGTCTTCCCAGCCGAAGCCCAGCCGCTCGAACGACCCGGGACCGAAATTCTCGATGAGGACGTCGGCGCGCTCGACCATTTTCTTGAGGATTGCGCGGCCCTCGGGCGCCTTGAGGTCGAGCGTGATGGCCTTCTTGTTGTTGTTGAGCATCAGGAAGAACCAGGCGTCGAGCTCGGTGTTCTCGGACACCATGCGTCGTCCCGGCTCGCCCCCCGGCGGCTCGATCTTGATGACGTCGGCACCCAGCCAGCCGAGCATCTGGGCACAGCTCGGCCCCGCTTCGTACTGAGTCAGGTCCAGCACCACGATCCCATCGAGCGCCTTGGCCATGCCGTCCTCCGGTTCGACTCCGATCACACCAAAGGGCCCTGACGAGCCCCTCACACGTCGCGCAATGCCAGGCCACCTTCCGAGCCCCGGGGCTTCGGGGGCCGTTCGTGGTCCCGCGCAGTAGGCTCCCACATTCTTGACCCCCTGACGACGACATTCTACGGCACCGTCCAGCGGCGACCGCGCGGCACGGGCCGAGGGTAGGCCACGTCCCTGCGTCCGGTCTCGGTCATCAGCGACGGGGGCCGGGCCAGGTCGCTCTCGCCTTACGGCAATCCAATATCTGGAAGCCAGGGCCAGCGAGTTCGTGCAAGCGCAACCAGTCTGGGGAAGTTCGTGTAGAGCGCCTCGATTCCGCGCTCGGCCATGTAGCAGAGTACCAGTGCCCGGATAGTGAGAGGGCGCTCTTCTTCTCGGCTCCGATGCGCCGGACACGCGAGCGATAGCCTGCGCCTGAGTAGTGAGCATCTGCTTTGCGGTAGGCAGGCCCTCCACGAACGCCAGGCCCTTCGGCAGGAGATGGAATGCGCCGAGAGGCTCGCGAGACTGCGCCACGCTGATCCTACGCCGGGGAGAATGCGCGTGCGCGACCGTAGATGCTGGGACGAGCTTCTGGCGCGACTACCCCCGCTCGTCGATCCACTTCTTCGCCATCTCGATGGCGTGGGCGTCAGCGTCCCGTTCGGTGGCGTACACCACGTCTGGTGGCGCGGCTACGTGATGCTCGTGAACATTACCGCCGTCGTGGATGCTCACGCGCGCCTTCGGATGCCAGAGGGCGCGCTCCGACTTGTACGACTGCGGTTCGATCTTCCAGCCACGGTACTGGACGTCTGCCGCCATATCTAGGCCGCCTGCTCCCGTTCACGCTGTCGAACACTGCAGCAGCCTGGCTCGCGCGTAGCTAAGAATTCCGTATACTCTGCTGGGAGTTCACCGTTCAACTACGTACCTTGACGTGAGGTACAGCCCAAATGGTTCCTAAGGTCCCGCGTCGCCGAGTCGTCGATGTCCAGGAAATCTTGACCAGTATCTGCACCAAGTGGGGCCTGCTGATCCTGTATG
>Ga0075434_100000071_pt1 | contig 53243 bp, 63 predicted proteins | sample RhiMethybrSRZTD3_FD_75298 | JGI IMG/M metagenome (GOLD analysis project Ga0075434, IMG submission 75298) | Populus rhizosphere microbial communities from Tennessee, USA - Rhizosphere MetaG P. TD hybrid SRZTD3 | ecosystem: Host-associated > Plants > Roots > Rhizosphere > Soil | place: USA...
CAGGTACGGCAAGCGAAGGGCCGCGCCGGCTCCGGGAGCGGCTTCGTCTTCACGCCCGACGGCCTCATTCTCACGAACAGCCACGTGGTCGCCAACGCAAGATCCATCCGCGCCACGTTCGCCGACGGGTTTTCGCGCGACGCGGACCTGATCGGAGAAGACCCGCATACCGACGTGGCGGTGCTGCGCATCGGCGCCGCCGCGTTGCCGGCGGTGGAGCTCGGCGTGTCTCGCAACGTGCGCGTCGGCCAGCTCGCCATCGCCATCGGCAATCCATACGGCTTTCAGCACACCGTGACCGCCGGCGTGGTGAGCGCGCTCGGCCGGAGCCTGCGTTCGACGAGCGGGCGGCTCATCGACGACGTGCTGCAGACCGACGCCGCGCTCAATCCCGGAAACTCTGGCGGGCCGCTCGTCAACGCGCGTGGCGAGGTGATTGGGCTCAACACCGCGATCATTCCGATGGCGCAGGGCATCTGCTTCGCCACGGCCATCGACACGGTGAAGTGGGTGGCGATGCAGCTCCTGCGCGACGGTCGGGTTCGGCGGAGCTACCTGGGCCTCGCTGGCGCAAGCCAGCCTGTCGGGCGGCGCTTTGCGCGCCATTTCGAGCTGTCCAACGCGGCCGGCGTGCGCGTCGAGTCGGTGGAGCCCGGCGCACCGGCCGCGCGGGCGGGCTTGAAGCCGGCGGACGTGATCGTCGCGTTGAATGGGCAGCCGGTGAACGGCATCGACGATTTGCACCGCCTGCTTACGGCCGAACTTATCGGAATGTCCGTTGAAATCGTCCTGCTGCGGGGGGCGCAGCTCTTCAAGCGCTCGATCGAGCCAGCCGAGAGTATCTAGAACTCGAAAATCACAATTTCAGTGATAGCCAGGCGCGAGTAGCGGTACCATCATCCACGAGGGGGGAGGTGTGTTTCGCTCGGAGGCCTCGATGAGAGAGGTCGTGGTACTTGTCCTGCAGATTGCCGGCCTGGCGATCCTGGTGGCTGCAGCGATCGTTTCGGTCGCGGCGCCCGACTGGGTCAAGCGCCGCCTGAAGGGCCCGCACTGGGGTTGAGGGCGCCTTTAGTTTTTTAGTTTTTTAGGTCCGCGTTTCCAGAGTTTCTTTCGCGCCGCATTCGAGCATGAGGCGGGCGATATGCTCGCGGTCGACCGGCGAGCGCGCCACCACCGCGACGGTTTTGTCGCTGATGACGATGCGGTGAAGCGCGACGCCGGCCTCGAGCAGCTCGTCCTTCAGCTTTTCGGCGTCGCTTGGCCGGTTGAAGATTCCGGTGACCTTGCGGTTGCGCATCGCGGCCGTCGGCTCACGGGAACGTGCCGCGGTGGCCTTTCTTCATCTCGGGCGTCTTGTGGTCCGGGCCGACGCGCAGGCGCTTCTGGTTTTCCTTCTGCTTCTCGGGCTCGCGACGCGCGTCGCCTCCGCTGCGTGAACCGCGCGCGCCCTTGCTCGTCCTCGTCTGGGTGTCTGGCATGGCAAGCTCCGAAGTGGATTTCTTTCTGAGCGAGCAAGGGCCGTGCCGCATGCGGCGAAGCTACAGAGGTTTTTTCCCTCCCTCGTCCATGACGAGGTCGACGGCTTTCAGGAACACCTGCGTGGGCATGTTGTCGATGCCGGTCATCCACGCCGCGAGACAGAGCGCCGAAACATTCAGATACAACCGGAGTTGCGCCGGCCCGCCGACGATCTCGGCCGCGCGCCGCAGCGTCTGCACGCGAACGCTGGTGTCCATCCGAATAAAAATACCACCGCCAGCTTTCAAAGACCTGAACGCGCGGGACCGTGGAGGAAAAAGCGCAGCATCTCGCGCGTCGCGTCGGGTCCGCGCGAGTCCGCATACGACGCCGCTGCGTTACCGCCCGACCATGCGTGCCCGCCGCCGTGCACGAGCCAGTGTTCCACGGCGGCTTTCGCCGTGCGATAGACCGTGCGCGTGTACGCGCGCCCGCCGGCCTCGCCCGATTCGGACTTGTGTTGCGTGCCCGCGATGGCGTAATCGCCCTGGTGATGGCGCACCGTCGTGTCCAGATCGCCGTGGAACACGATCGTCGGCACGCTCGGCAGAAGCGAAGATGCGTCGGAGCGCTGGCCGCGCATCGCGGCGATCGCCGACACCGCATCGCGCGCCGTAGCGTAAGGCAGGCCCGAGTGAATTCCCGCGGCGGCATAGAGGTCGGGATACGCCGCGGCCATGATCCCGGCCATCGCGCCGCCGGCCGAGAGGCCGGCGATGTACACGCGGCGCGCATCGACGTTGTAGCGGGCAATGACCTGCTTCGTGATGCCGGCGATCAGCGAAGGCTCGCCGTCGCCGCGCTTCTGGTCGCGCGGCCGGAACCAGTTCCAGCAGCGCGAGTAGTTCGCGGTCCAGGCCTGCGCGGGGTAAGCCACGAGGAACTCGAGCTCGTCGGCGAGCTTGTTCATGCCCGTGCCGACGGCGAAGTCGTCCGGGGACTGCCTGCAGCCGTGCAGCATCACGACGAGCGGCAGCGCCTGCCCGCTGAAGCCCGCGGGAAGGTAAACCTTGTAGGTGCGCGCGCCCGCCGCGTTGGCGTACGAGCGCTTGATGAACCGGCCCGGCGCGTTGTTGCCGCGCCAGACGCGCCATGCGCGCGCCAGGACCGAGCCGAGCTTTTGGATCACGTGTTTCTCGATTCTTTAATCCGCTATCCCACCGGATTTGTCGCTGCGCAGCAATGTATTTTTTATCGGAATCGGGGCAGTTCGAAAGAGCGATTCGCGCGCCGGCGCCACGTCGCGCGCCGCCGACACGACGCACATTCGTTGTGCTTGCGCGCGGGCGCGGATCTAGAACACAGGAGGGCGGTGCAACATGAGACAATCGGCACACCCGTGGGTCGCCAGGCACCGAACGTCTACCGTCGCACCCTCGCCAGGGCGATCGAAATCGCGGGCGGGGAAGAGCCTCTCGCGCGCTTTCTTGCCTGCACGCCTGCCGAAATCGCGAAGTGGACCACGGGCGAGTCCAATCCGCCGATGCCGTTCTTTCTCGCGATGGTCGACATCACTGCGGCCAACGCCCTGACCGCGATGGCGCTCGAGAATCTGCCGGCCGCGCGCGCCCGCAGAAGCACCTGGATCCCGGCGCCGGATTCTCGCTGAGCGGTGGAGAGCCGCCGCACCCCGCTCGAAGCGCTCGTCGACAACCTGAACGTCGAGGCGATGGCGGAAATCCCGTCGCCGCAGGACGTGCAGGAGCGCCTGCCGCTCACCGAGCGCGCGGCGCAGACGGTGCTCGCCGGCCGCGACGCTCTGCGCGCGATCCTCGAGCGCAAGGACGCCCGGCTCTTCGTCGTCGTGGGGCCGTGCTCGGTGCACGATCCCGCCGCGGCGCTCGACTATGCGGGGCGGCTGCGCCGCCTGGCGGACGAGGTGGGCGACACGCTGGTGCTGGTGATGCGCGTGTATTTCGAGAAGCCGCGCACCTCGGTGGGCTGGAAGGGGTTCGTGAACGACCCGCGGATGGACGATTCTTTCCGCATCGACGAGGGGCTGCTGCGCGCACGCGAGCTCCTCATGCAGATCGCCGAGGTCGGCCTGGCGACGGGCTCGGAAGCGCTCGACCCGATCTGCCCGCAGTACCTCGCCGAGCTCATCACCTGGTACGCGATCGGCGCGCGCACCACCGAATCGCAGACCCACCGCGAGATGGCGAGCGGCCTGTCGGCGCCGGTCGGCTTCAAGAACGGCACCGACGGCGGGCTGGAGGTCGCGGTGAACGCCATCCGCTCGGCGGCGCAGCCGCATGGCTTCCTCGGCGTCAACCAGGCGGGCCGCACGAGCATCATCCGCTCGCGCGGCAACGCCTATGGCCATCTCGTCCTGCGCGGCGGCGGCGGCAGGCCGAACTACGATACCGTCAGCGTGAAGCTTGCCGAGCAGGCGCTCGCAAGCGCGAAGCTCGCTCCCAACATCGTGGTCGACTGCTCGCACGCCAACTCGATGAAGGACTATTCGCTCCAGCCGCTGGTGTTCAACGATTGCGTGCACCAGATCGTCGAGGGCAACCGATCGATCGTCGGCTTCATGCTGGAATCGAACCTCGAGGCCGGGAGCCAGCCGATTCCGGAGGACCGCTCGAAGCTGCGCTACGGCGTCTCCGTGACCGACCCCTGCATCGACTGGCGCACCACGGAGGCGCTCCTGCGCCGGGCCCGCGCCACCCTGCGCCCGCTCCTCGCTAGTCGGGGCTCCACCACGGCGCCTTGACCCTCTCGATGATTTCCTGCGCCAGCTTCGCGCGCTCGTCGCCGCGGCGCTTGTAGACGAGCCCGCCGAGCTCGCCAAGGGTCTTGTCGACCTCCTCCTGGGCGGGGTTCCCGCCCACGGCGTCCACCCAGTAGTTGCCTACCTGGTAGCGCACCGCGTCCGGATGGTGGACGGTCGGCGGAAAGTCGGGCTCGTCTTCGTAGATGACGCGCAGGATGGCCATGCGGGTCGACTTTTATCCGGTAATCCGGGCGGCGTCCATAGTCCGAATTCTTCATGCCGCTTCCAAAATCGGGCGGTACGAAACCTGCTCCTCACGCTGCAACATGAGCCCTCAATGAAACTGGATGAGCAGCGCGCAAGCGATAACGTCGAGGACCGGCGCGGCATCGGCATGGTCGGCGGCGGCCTGGGCGTGGGCGGCATCGTCATCGCGCTCGTCGCCTACTTCCTCGGCGTCGATCCCGCGGTGGTTTCGGACGTCGCGCAGCAGGTGGCGACCCAGAGTCCCGGTTCTTCCCGCGAGGCGCCGCACGGGGCGCCGAAAGACGAGATCGGGCAGTTCGTCTCGAAGGTGCTCGGCAGCACCGAGGATGTCTGGGGCACGCTGGCCTCGCGCTCGGGCTCGCGCTACCGCGCTCCCACGCTGGTCCTGTACGAGGGCCAGGTGCGCTCTGCGTGCGGCATGGGGCAAGCGGCTATGGGGCCGTTCTACTGTCCCGGCGACGAGAGGCTGTACCTCGACCTCTCGTTCTTCCGCGATTTGCAGCGACGGTTCGGCGCGCCGGGGGACTTTGCCCAGGCCTACGTAATCGCGCACGAGGTCGGCCATCACGTGCAGAAGCTGACGGGGGCGTTCCAGAAGATGGAAGCGGCGCGCGCGCGCTCGCAGGCCGAGCAGAACCGCGTCTCGGTGCGCATGGAGCTCCAGGCCGACTGCTATGCCGGCGTATGGGGACACCACGCCGGCACGATGAACCAGCTCGATTCGGGCGATATCGCCGAGGCGCTCAACGCCGCGACGGCGATCGGCGACGACCGTCTGCAGAAAGAGGCGCAGGGGCGCGTGGTGCCGGAGTCCTTCACGCACGGCTCGTCCGCGCAGCGCGTGCGCTGGTTCAAGCGCGGCCTGGATTCCGGCCGGCCGCAGGACTGCGATACGTTCGCGGCCGCCTCGCTTTAAGCCTTCCATGGGTCTTCGAACCCTCGGCCGCTCGGGCCTTCGCATCGCGCCGCTCGTCCTGGGCGGCAACGTCTTCGGCTGGACCGTCGACGAGCCCACCGCCTTCCGCCTGCTCGACCGCTTCGTCGACTCCGGCCTCAACGCCATCGATACCGCGGACGTCTACTCGCGCTGGGTGAGCGGCAACAAGGGCGGCGAATCGGAAACCATCATCGGAAACTGGCTCAAGCGCTCGCCCGCGCGGCGCGACGAGATCGTGCTCATTACCAAGGTGGGCGCGGCGCCCGGCGCCGACGGCAAGGGCCTTTCGGCGAAGAGCATCGCCGCCGGCGTCGAAGCCTCGCTCAGGCGCCTGCGCACCGACCGTATCGACCTCTACCTCAGCCACCGTCCGGATGCCGCCACGCCGATCGAGGAAACGCTCGGCGCCTACGACGCGCTGATGCGGGCGGGAAAGGTGCGCGCGATCGGCGGCTCGAACTCCACCGCCGCCGGGCTGCGCGCGGCGCTCGATGCCGCGCAGTCGAAAAAGCTGCCGCGCTACGAAGCCGAGCAGCCCGAGTACAACCTCTGCGCGCGCGGCAAGTTCGAAGGGCCGCTACGCGACCTGTGCATCGCGCAGGGCGTCGGCGTCATCGTGTACTACAGCCTCGCTTCGGGGTTTCTCTCCGGCAAGTACCGCTCGAAGGCCGATCTGAAGGGAAGCGCACGCGCGGACGGCGTCGAAAAATATCTCAACGAGCGGGGCTTGCGCATCCTGAGGGCGCTCGATGCGCTCGCCCGGACGCACGGCGCGAAGCCCGCCGAGGTCGCGCTCGCCTGGCTCATCGCGCGCGACGGCGTCACGGCGCCGATCGCGAGCGCGACGAGCCTGGAGCAGGTCGACAGCCTCGCCCGGGCGACCGAGCTCAAGCTCTCGACGCAGGAGATCGCGTCGCTCACCGCCGTATCGGATTAGGCAGGTCTAGCGCAGCCAACCCTTGTTGCGCAGAAAAGCCTCGATCTTGCGAACGTTGGAGCCGACCGAGAGCGCGGCGTCCTTGATGTCCTCGCTCCTCACCCGCCACTTCATCGCCCAGTAGAAGAGCTCCTGGTCGTTCGCCCAGTCGATGCGGCTGGGCCGCCTGCCTATCTCCGTCGCGAACTGCTGCGGCATCGCTCTTCCCCAGGTGGTCGATCTCGGGCGGCGATCATAGCCATCGAACGACTCGAGCCGGCGCGTATTGCACAACTTTGCATTGACCCCAGTGGGGGTCTAGAACGAATCCCTGGGCTGGTCTGCGGCGGGCTGCATTCCGCCTTCAATCATCGCGGCGCGCGTTTCTTCAGAGGTGAGAAGGCCGATCAGCTGCCGGGCGGCTTGCGGGTTCTTTGCCTGCGCAGCGATGCCGGCCGAGAAGTAGGTCCGTGTCTGCAGCGGCGGCGGAAACGGTCCGACGATGTCGATGCCGCGCACGGGGGCGAGCTCGCAGAGCTGCTGCACGCCGATTTCCGCCTCGCCCGCGGCCACCACCAGGCCGACCGGACCTTTCTCCACCACGATGCGCTTTTTCAGCTGGTCGGCGATGCCGAAGCGCTCGATGAGGCTGCGGAAATAGAGGCCGCTCGCGCCGACTTTCGAATGCGCGACCGAGCTTGCAGCGAGAAGCGCGCGCACCAGCGCTTCGGCGGATCCGATGTCGGGCTTCGCCGCGCCCGCGCGCACCGCGAGCCCGACGCCCGAGCTGCCCAGCGCCCGGACCTCGGTCACGGCACCGTCCTTCCGCAGGTCCTCCAGCGCCTCGGCGGTGAGGATCAGAAGGTCCGCGCGGGTTCCTTTCGCCAGGCGCTCGAGGATCGCCTGGGTGGCGTCGAAGCGCAGTTCGAGCGGCCCGAGCGCGGCTTCGAAGGCGGACCGCGATTTCTCGAGCACGCCCTTGAGCGCGAGCGAGCTCAGGACGACGGTCGCGGCTCCGGCCACGCAGCTATTCAGCCTTGATGCCGGCGGCCTTGGCGATCTTGGTGAACTTGGCGATTTCGCTCTTGATGTGCGCGGCGAACTCGGCGGGCGTGCCGGGCTTCACTTCGAGGCCCTGGTTCGCAAGCGCGGCTTGCACGTCGGAGCGGCCCAGGACCTTGACGGTCTCGGCATTCAGCCTGGCGACGATCGGCGCCGGCGTGCCCGCGGGCGCCAGGAGCCCGAACCACGACAGGATCTCGAATCCCGGCAGGCCGGCCTCGGCCATGGTCGGGACCTCGGGCAGCGAAGGCGCGCGCTTTTCGGAAGTGACGGCGATCGGCCTGACCTTGGCGTTCCTGATCTGCGGTCCGATGTCGGCGACGTTGGCGAACATGAACGCAACCTCGCCGCCGAGGAGCCCCGCGACCGCGGGCGGCGAGCCCTTGTACGGAACGTGCTGCACGTCCATCCCGGCCATCGACTTCAGCAGCTCGCCGCAGAACTGGTGGGTGCTGCCGTTGCCTGCCGAGGCATAGTTCAGCTTGCCCGGGCTCTTTTTCGCGAGCGCGGAGAGGTCTTTGACGCTCTTCACCGGCAGCGACGGATCGACCACCAGCACATAAGGCACCGAGGCGACGAAGGCAATGGGCGCGAAGTCGTTGACCGCGTCGTAGGGCAGCTTCGGATACACGGCCGGATTCGAGCCGTGCGTGGAATTGTTCGCCATGAAAAGCGTGTAGCCGTCGGGCGTCGAGCGCGCCGCCGCCTCGGTTCCGACCACGCCGCCGGCGCCCGGCCGCGCTTCGATCACGATCGGCTGGCCGAGACTCTCCGAGAGCCGGTTGCCGACCACGCGGCTGATGACGTCGGTCGCGCTGCCCGGCGCCTGCGCGATCAGGATGCGGATCGGCTTGGTCGGGTAGTTCTGCGCGAGCGCGGGTGCGACCACCGCGGGTGCGACCACCAATGTGGACAGCAGCAGGATTAAAGCTTTCATCTTTCGATTCTCGCGATAGGGCAGAATGCGATCCTACCTCGCCATGAACCGCTCGTTTGCGTGGTTCGCTGTGATCCTTGCGGCAGCGTGCCAATCGACCATACCGGCTGCCGGGCCGATCAGCCGGGAACGCATCGCCGCAATCGTCGCGAGCCCCGACCGCAGCGACGCCGATCGAACGAACGACCGTCGCCGCAAGCCCGAGCTCATGCTGGCCTTCATCGGCGTGCGTCCCGGCATGGTGGCGATGGATCTCGCCGCCGCCGGCGGCTACACCACCGAGCTCCTCGCGCGCGCCGCCGGCCCCTCCGGCAGGGTCTATGGGCAGAGCGCGCCGCCCGACCCGAATCGCCCCAAGCCCGCCGCGCCCGAAGGCGGCGCCGTGCCCGCGCCGGCGGCACCGCGGCTAACCAGCGCGCAGCGCCTCGCCGAGAGGATGAAGAATCCGGCGGCCGGAAACATCGTCCCGGTGGTGCGCCCGTTCGAGGACCCGGCGCCGCCCGAGGTGGCGGCGAACGCGCTCGACCTCGTGACCCTGATGTTCAACTACCACGACCTGGGCTATTTCGGCGTCGACCGCGCGCGCATGAACCGCGCCGCATTCGCGGCGTTGAAGCCCGGCGGGATGTACGTGGTGGCCGACCATTCCGGCCGCGCCGGCACCGGCATTTCCGAAGGCGGCACGCTGCACCGCGTCGAGGAAGCGCTAGTGCGGCGCGAAATCGAGGCCGCCGGCTTCAAGCTGGCCGAGGAGGGTCAGTTCCTGCGAAATCCTGCCGATCCGCGCGATCGCAACACGCCCGACCCGCCCATGCCGAAGGACGAATTCGTGCTGAAGTTCGTCAAGCCCTAAATCAACTTAGAGCGTCGTCAGCCATCCGATGACGCCGACGATGGCAAGCAGCGTGCAGACGATCAGTGGGACCTTGTTCCGCTCGACCGACTGCCTGACTCGCATCACTTCGGTGCTGTCTTTTTTCTTCATCTTGGTCATCTTCCCCCCGCTAACGCGAATCATGATGCACCGCCAGGGGGCCGCACCCTAAGGACGTAGTTCCGATTTTCCGGGTCAGCCAGGAGGCTTCGGCGTAAACGCAAGGCAATACCCGTGCGGGCTGATGACGCCCGCGACCACCTTGCACGAGCCTGCCACCTTGGGTCCTTCCCCGGCCACGAATTGCACGCAGTCGTCGCAGTCCTTTCCGTCGTGCGGCCGGTCGCGGTACTGCACTTCGGCCTTCGAGAGCTGCGCGGCCTCAGCGGCTTTCGTCAGAAATGGCATGAGGACGCCACTGCCTAGGAGGCCTGCGTTGCAGATGAATACGCGGCGCCCGTTCATTCGATCACCGTCAGCCGGCCGTTCATCTCCTCGTGCTTGGTGCCGCAGAAGATGTCGCACAGGAAGGTGAAGCTGCCGGTCTTGTCCGGCACGAAGCGCACGCGCGTGACTTTGTCCGGGATCATGTCGGCGCGCAGGTTGAACTCCGGAAGGTTGAAGCCCATCAGCACGTCGCGCGAGGTGAGCTCGAGGATCACCGCCTCGCCTTTCTTCAGCGTCAGCTCGCCGGGGGTGTAGTCGAAGCGCTTGGCGTCGATGCGAATGATCCTTTCCTTCGGCTGCGCCGGCTGGGCCGCGACGTAGGTCGCGATCGAGGCGAGCCCGAGCGCGGCCGCGCCGGCTGCGATGCGCAATGTCCTTGCGTTGAGCTTCATGGCGTCAGGCCTTGATCACCGGGTATTCCGTGATCCGGTATGCCGCTTCCTTCAGCTCGGCATCGACGCTGCGGAAACCGAGACCCTTGTACGGCTGCGCCGGATCCCAGGGCAGCGGCGCGCGGTTGGGCTGCGAGCCCGGCGCGGGCAGCGGGAACATCAACCCCTTCGCCGCGTGGTGCGCGATATGTGCCGTCATGTGGTGGTGCTCCTGGTGGATGTGGCCGTAGAACACCGTCACGTTCTTGAAGGGCATCAGGAGCTCGACCGCCTTGGCGCCGTCGCGCGTTGCCCAGTCCCACTGCGGCGCCAGGTCGAAGAGCGGGCGATGAGTCAGGACCACGATCGGCGCGTCGGCCCGCTGCTGTTTCAGATCGGCGCCGAGCCAGGCGAGCTGCTCCTCGCCGATCAGCGCCCTGGGATCGGACACGTTGTCGAGCGCGATGAAATGCACGCCCTTGTGGTCGAAGGTGTAGTAGGTGGCGCCGAAGAATTCCTTGAACGCCTTGCCTGAATCGAGCGAGGCATCGTGCTCGCCAGGCATGAACCGCACGTTCTTGATCCGCAGCGCGCTCACGATGTCCTTGAATTCGGCCATGCGGCGCCGGCGCTCCACCGGGTCGTCGGTCGTGTGGGTCAGGTCGCCCGTGAACACGATGAAATCCGGCTGCTCGCTCAAGGCGTTGACCGAGGCGACGGCCTTTTTCAGCGTGCCCTTGGCGTCGGGGTTGGGCGCGCCCTCGAAGCCCCAGTGCGTGTCGGATAGCTGTACGAAGTAGAAGTCGTCCTGGCCGGCGGCGCGCGCCATGCCCGGCAGCGCCGAGCCGAAAACCACGCCGATGGTGCCGAGGCCGGCAAGCTGGAGGAACTGCCGCCTGTCGATTACGCTTGTCATTCGCTTCTCCTGATCGGGGTAATGTAGGTCGCTGGACCCACGGCCCTAAGTACCGGGTCCCGGGTGCGGAAATTCCCGGGAATAAATCTCCACAAGCCCCGGTATAGGGCGCATGGCCTTAATTCGAGCTTTTGCCCGCGCCTCGCCTGGAGGAGAGGCCATCGGGCCCAATAGCGGGACGCGAGGCTCAAGGGAGGCCTCGAGCTTGGACGATCAAACCAGGGTCAGGCGCTTCGAGAGCTTCTTCGTTCCACACCTCGACGCGGCCTACAATTTCGCCCGCTGGCTCACGCGCGACGAGCGCAACGCCGAGGACATGGTGCAGGAGGCCTGCCTGCGGGCCTTCAAGTTCATCGACAGCTTCCACGGCGAGGACGGCCGCGCCTGGCTGCTCGGGATCGTGCGCAACACCTATTACACCTGGCTCAAGCGCAACAAGGTCGCGACGCTCGCCGTGCCCTTCGACGAGGAGTCATTCGACGCGGGCGAGATCGAGGCGAGCGGCGATCGCTGCGCCAGCCCGATCGACCAGCTCCTCCAGGAAAAAGACGCAAAGCGCCTTGTCAACGGCGCGCTCGAGCGGCTGCCAGAGGAGTTCCGCGAGGCGATCGTACTGCGCGAGCTGGAAGGCCTCTCGTACAAGGAAATCGCCGCCATCGCGGGCATTCCGCTTGGAACGGTGATGTCGCGCATTGCGCGCGCACGCAAGCTCCTGCTGCAGTATTTGCGGCAGGCGCAGGAGTCATGACCATGGATTGCACGGATATCCGTACCCGGCTGCACGCGTATCTTGACCAGGAGCTCGACCTGCCGAGCGCGATGGAGGTCGACCGGCACCTGGCGACGTGCGACGCTTGCAAGAAGGCTTATGCCGAGCATTCGGCGCTTCAATCGGCGCTTCGCAGCCATGCCACCTACCACGATGCCTCCGCGGGGCTCGCGCAGCGCATCCGCGCGCGCGTGGCTCCCGCCAGGGAGAGGAAGCCGTGGTTTCCCTGGCAGCAGTGGCTGCCGATGGGCGCGGCGGTCGCGGCGACGGCGCTCCTTTCGTGGACCGCGGCCATCCAATACGCGTCGGTGAGCGAGGACGAAGCGACGGGCGAGCGTGTGATCGCCGGCCACGCGCGCTCAGTCGTCACCGGCCATCTCGCCGACGTGGCGAGCTCCGACCAACACTCGGTCAAGCCCTGGCTCAGCAGCCGGCTCGACTATTCGCCGCCCGTGACCGACCTGACCGGCGTGGGCTTTCCGCTGGTCGGCGGCCGGCTGGACTATCTGGACCAGCGGCCGGTCGCGGTGCTCGTCTACCGCCACCGCGAGCACATGATCAACCTCTTCGTCTGGCCTCTGCAGGAAGGCGCGCGCGCGCAGCCGGTGCACCGCCTGGCGAAGCGCGGCTACAACGTCCTGCACTGGAACGACGGCGGCATGGCGTTCTGGGCGGTCTCAGACCTGAACGCGGCCGAGATGCGGGACTTCGCGGCCGCCTACGCCGCCGCGAAGTAACAAACCTCAGAACGGGCTGAAGCCAAGCAGCGCTGCGGCACCGAGCGCGCCGAAGAGCGCCGCGGCCGCGAGGCGCACGGCACGAAGCGGAAGGGCGAAGGGAAGTGCAGTTCCGAGCGCCACCGCCGGCGCATCAGCGCAGAGCATGCCGAGTGTAGTGCCGCAGACCACCGCGATCAGATTGTCGTAGCGCGCGGCGAGCATCAGCGTCGCGACCTGCGTCTTGTCGCCGAACTCGGCGAAGAAGAACGCCGCCGCCGTGACAAGGAACGCGCTGCCCCCCTCGGCCGGGGCCTGATCGTCGTCCATCCGGTCAGGCACTAGAGACCAGGCCGCGACCGCGAGAAAGCTCACGCCGACCAGCCAGCGCAGCAGCTGCACACTCAGGATGCCGCGCAGCCAGGCGCCCGCAAATCCGGCGCAAGCGTGGTTCGCGATCGTGGCGCACAGGATGCCGAGGATCACGGCGACCGGCCGGCGGAACCGCGCCGCGAGAACGAGCGCGAGCAATTGCGTCTTGTCACCGAGCTCGCCGATGGCCACCGCGAGTGTCGAAACGAGAAACGCTTCCATGACGGTCCGTCCGTGAAAAAAAAGACGGCGCCCTCAGGCGCCGTCCGAAGAAGCAACGAATGGAGGGGAGAGGGGCGTTGCTTCCTGATCCGGCATACCTCGGGGAACCACGGCCTATTCCCGAAACACCGCGCTGTTTCGATTCGGGACGCATGTCGCTCCTTGGGCGGTAAGGCAGCGCATCAGCCCAACTTCGAGGAGCTCGATCGTGAAACGCATCATGAAAGCCGGCGCGCCGATCGCCGTCGCCGCCGCCCTCGGCGGATTCGGCAGCACCGCTGGCGCAGAGGGCAAACCGACGTTCCTATTCCCTGGCACCGAGACCTCGGTCACGCTAGGCGGCTATATCAAGCTCGACGCCATTCTGAGCGACAAGAGCACCGGCGTCGACAGCGTCGGCGACCAGATGCTCAGCCCGAGCCTCATTCCAGTAGGCCCGGATGCCGGCGCGCACAAGGAAAATCAGGTGACGCTGCACGCGCGGCAGACGCGGCTCTCGCTCGGCACCAGCACGCCAACCAGCCGCGGCGACCTCACGACGTACCTCGAGGGCGACTTCTTCGGCGACTTGCCGAACGGCAACGAGACCTCCACCAACTCGAGCGGCTTTCGCCTGCGCCATGCGTACGGCGCGCTCGGCGGCTTCTCGGCCGGGCAATACTGGACGAATCTCTTCAACCAGGACGCTTACCCCGAGACGCTCGACTTCGGCGGCGCGCTCGGCGAGCTGTTCGTGCGGCAGGCGCAGGTGCGCTGGACGCAGCCGTTCGGCTCGGGCGAGTGGTCGGTCTCCGCCGAGAACCCCGAGTCGGTGCTTGCCGTCCCGGGCAAGTCGACGACCTTCCGCTCCGACAGCGATCACGTCCCCGACCTCGTCGGCCGGGTGAAGCTCGCCGCCGGGCGCGGCCTCTACAGCATCGGCGTCCTCGCGCGCGAGATTCACGTCGATTCGCCCGCCGCGCCGGCCGCTTCGAGCGCGAAATGGGGCGGCGCCTTCGCGCTGACCGGCATCGTGCCGACGCTGGGAAAGGACGACTTGCGCATAGACTTCAACTTCGGGAATGCGATCGGCCGCTACCAGGTCGGCGGCTTCTTCCCCGACGGCTATGTCGATGCGGCAGGCGAGTTGCATCTCGCGCCGCAGGCGAGCGGCTATGTCGCGTACCGGCATTTCTGGTCGCCGACGCTACGCTCTACGCTCGAGGTGTCGGCCGCGAGCTCGGCGCCGCCCGTCGACACGTTCGCCGGCATCAACAAGGCCGACCGCTCGGAGCACCTCAACCTCATCTGGCGCCCGGTGGCCGGCTTCGATGTGGGTGCGGAGCTGATCCACGCGCGGCGCGTCGTCACCGGCGGCGATTCGGGCACGCTGAACCGGCTGCAGTTCTCGGCGCAGTACAGCTTCCTGTGAACGCGCGACGCATGGTTGTTTCGTTCGCCGCGCTGGCGGCGGTGGTGGCGATCACGGCGGCCGTCTTTCTGCGGCTCGGGTCTCAGGACGCTGAATTCGAGGCGACCGATGTCGCCGGCGTGACCTGGGGGCGCGACTTTCATCTCGCCGGCGCGGACGGCGCGCCGCACGAGCTCGCGGAGTTCCGCGGCAAGGTCGTCGCGCTCTATTTCGGCTACACACGCTGCCCCGACGTCTGCCCGCTCACGCTGGCGACGCTGGGCGAGTCGGTCCGGCTTCTCGGCGAGGACGGCAAGCGCGTCCAGGTTCTGTTCGTCAGCGTCGATCCGAAGCACGACAAGCCGAAGGTCCTCGCCCGGTATGTGCGCTCGTTCCACCAGAGTTTTCTCGCGCTTTACGGCGACACCGCGGCGACGGCGCGAACCGCCGCCGAATTCAAGGTTGAGGTGGGCGAGCATCATTCGATACCGGTGTTCCTCTTCGATCCCGGCGGACGGCTTCGCCTGGTAGCGCATGCCGAAGCGAGCGCCGAGTCGATCGCGCACGACGTGCGGCTGCTCCTGAAAGCGGCGTAGCGCCTACTTCGAGACAGCGGCGTAGTAGTACTGAACGAAGCCGGTTCCCGCGGGCGGTTCGTACTCCATGAACATCGTGCCTGCATCGAGATAGAAGTCCTGCGAGCGCGGCAGGCTGTTCGAGTGCTGGATCGTGCGGGTCGCCTCGCAGACCAGGTAGCGCTCCGGACCGCGGCCGGGCATGGAAACGTTCTTGTACTCGAAGCCGACGCAGGTCTTGTCGGGCTCGGTGAAGTAATCGACCGCGCCTTGGGCGAGCGGCGGACTTTTCGGATCACTACGCCATTGGAGCGTGCCGTTGTTGAAGGACGCGATCACGTACGGCTTGTCCGGGGTGTACAGGTAGCCGATCACCGTGGCATTGGATGCCACGAGCTGCTGCAGGCGGCCATTGGGGGCGGCCTTCGCCGCGGAACCGGAAGGACCCGCCTTGCTCGCTTGCCGCTGACTGGAGTCATCGCAGGCGCCGGCCAATGCGAGGACGGCGAGCGTTGCAATTACCTTGTTGATGATTTCCTCTTAGAGCTCCGGCGCGTAGCGCTTGGCCATCTCGTCCTGCGTCTCGGACGCGAGCTGGAGGCCTGTCTGGTCGTTCAACATCTGCCCCAGGGTCGGCAATGCGGAGCGCTCAACGAGCGACGCGGGATCCCAGAGCCTGGAGCGCATGAACGCCTTGGCGCAGTGCAGGTAGGCGGCCTGGACCTTCACCCGCAAGACGAGAGCTCGCGCAACGCGGCCGGGTTTTCGATGGTCATGGCGCCATTATGCAGGCGCGCGCAGTGCGGCCGCGAGCTCGCGCACGTCGGCCACGCGCTCGAGATCGGCGACCAGCGCGAAGATCCGCTTGACGGTGGTGTCGGGCAGGAAGCCCGCGGCGGCGGTGCGCAGCTTTTCCTCGATCTCCCCCCGCGTCAGCGGATCGGAGGGATCGCCCTTCGGCGCCGCGCGCCGGTCGGAATGCACCGCGCCGTCGGTGGTCCTGATCTCGACCGCAGCGCCGGTGCCTTGCACTTTCGGGTCGGTCTCGACCTTCACCTTTTCGCGCGCGAAGGCGCCGACGGCAGGGTCCCGCAAGCGCCGCGGCTCGAACTGGTCGAGCCAGCAGCGCCGGTCGTGCAGCACGATCGAAGCAACATACGGCGTAGAGAGCAGGGCCGTGAACTTGTCGGTCCAGGCGAGCGTGCCGTGCATGTCGTACACGGTCTTGGATAGACCGACGCGGACGCTGGCGATGCGATCGGGTCTCAGCCCATGAGCGTCGATCAACGCAAGAAGCGAGCTGATGACCGTCTGGATCGAGCTTCCCGCCGGCCAGAGGCGAAGCGCGATGGACTCGAGCTCCCAGCGCGTGCCGAGCTCGTCGGTCACCGCCTCCGGGTTGCCGCCGTCGGAGTAGGCGTTGAAGAGCCCGCCGTCCTTGTGCGCGAGCACTTCGTTCGAGGACAGGAAGCCTTGCTCGGCGAGCAGGGCCGCGAGCAGGCCGGAAAGCGCACCGCGCGCCTGGTGGAACTTGATCGTCGGCGTGCCCCACTGCGCGAAGGTGCCGGCCGATTGGCTGCCGGCCAGACCGAAGGCATTGCGCTGCCGCTCGGCGTCGAGACCGAGCAGCTTGCCTGCCGCCGCAGCGCCGCCGAAGGGACCGATGACGCCGGGCGAGTGCCACCCTCGGGCGCGAAACGCCGGATAGTTCGTGCCGAGGCCGACACGCACCGTGGTCTCGAGGCCGGCTGCCACGGCGCACAGGAGTGCACGCCCGCTCGCCCCGTCGCGCTCCGCAATCGCGAGCGCCGGCGGCACGGCCACCGGGGTGGTGTGGCAGAGCGTCGGCCGGTGCACGTCGCACACCGTGACCGCGGTGATGAGATAGCCGTTGAGCAGCGTCGCACCCGCGAGCGAGAGCGGCGCGCCGCCGATCACCGTCGCCTCGTGCGAGGCTCCCAGCGCCGCGGCGAGCGCGCGGATCTGCTTCGATTCATCACCCTGCCGGCCGGCGATGGCGCTCGCCAGCGCGTCGAGCAGGATGTCTTTGACCCTCTCTGCTACGCGCGGGGGAAGCGATTCGTACGTGAGCCCGGCGACGAAACGCGCGAGCTCGGCGCTGGGAGTGGCGTTCGTCATCGGTCGATCCATCTACTCGAGCTTCGCCCCCGAATCCTTCACGGCTCTGGCCCACTTGCCGAGCTCGGACTTCACCAGCGCGGTGAACTCCTCCGGCGTGGAGATCGCGGGCTCGGCGGCGAGGCCGATCAGCCGCTCGCGCATGTCGGGCATGGCGTAGATCTTCGAGACCGCGGCGTGGATCTTTTCGACGATCGGCTGCGGGATGCCCGCCGGCCCGGCAAGCCCGTTCCAGCCGACCGCGATGTATCCGGGGAGTGCCGCCTCGTTCAGCGTCGGTACGTCCGGGAGCGCACTCACGCGCTCGGCGCTCGTGACGGCGATCGCGCGTGCCTGCCTGTTCTTGATGAGCGGCACCGCAGCCGGGGCGGTGGCGAAGGTCACCGCGACTTCGCCGCTGATCAGCGCAAGGAGCTGCGGCCCCGCGCCCTTGTACGGGACGTGCAGAAGGTCGACCCCGGCCATGCTCTTGAACATCTCCGCGGTGAGGTGCGGCTGCGAGCCGCTGCCCGCGGAGCTGTACTGCAGCGCGCCGGGCTTGCTCTTGGCGAGCGCGATGAGCTCCTGCGCGGTTGTGGCGGGCAGCGACGGATGGACGATCAGCAGCGTCGGCAGGTTGACGAGGTTGGTGATGAGGGTGAAGTCCTTGAGCGGGTCGAACGGCAGGCTCGGATAGATCGCCGGATTGATGGCGTGCGTGCCGACCGTATTGATGAGCAGCGTGTGCGGGTCGCCTCTCTGCTTCGCGACGAACTCGCTGGCGACGTTGCCGGCGGCGCCCGGGCGGTTCTCCGCGATGACCTGCTGTCCCCATTCCTCGGTGAGCTTTTGCGCGAGCGTGCGCGCCAGGATGTCCGAGGTGCCGCCCGGCGGAAAGGGGATGACGATGCGCACGGTGCGCGTCGGGAAGGCCTGCGACCAGGCGGCGCCGTGCAGGCACAGAATCGCGAGCAGCGCTGCGCGGGCGAAGGAGCCCATCCCGGTTTCGTTTAGCATTGGCCGCATGGTCCTGAAACAGCGCGATTATGCGCCCCGTGCGCCGGGCACCCTTGGCGGCGTCCGGGTGCTCGACCTCTCGCGCCTGTTCGCAGGCAACCTGCTGACCCAGATCCTAGGCGACTTCGGCGCCGAGGTCATCAAGGTCGAGCCGCCCGCCGGCGACACGCTGCGCGCCTGGCGGACGAACGGCATCTCCACTCACTGGAAGCTCTACGCGCGCAACAAGAAGAGCCTGTGCCTCGAGCTGCGCAAGCCGCGCGCCCGCGAGCTGCTGCTCGAGCTCGTGCCGGGCGCCTCGCTCTTCGTGGAGAGCTTCAGGCCGGGGACGCTCGAGGCGATGGGCCTCGGACCCGACGTTCTCATGAAGAGAAACGAGCGGCTGGTCGTCGTGCGCATCTCGGGATGGGGACAGGACGGGCCGTACCGCCGCCGCCCGGGTTTCGGCTCGCTGGTGGAAGGGATGTCCGGCTTCGCCGCGATCAACGGCTTCGCCGACCGCGAGCCGGTGCTGCCGCCGATGTATCTCGCCGACGCGGTCGCGGGTCTCTATGGCGCCTCGGCGGCGATGATCGCGCTGCGCGAGGTGGAGAAGAACGGGGGGCGCGGCCAGGTGATCGATCTGGCGCTCCTCGACCCGCTTTTCGCCATCCTCGGCCCGCAGGCGGCGCACTATCGCCTAACCGGAAGGGTAAAGCCCCGCACCGGCAGCCGCTCCACCAATACCGCGCCGCGCAACGTCTACCGCTGCAGGGACGGGCGTTTCGTCGCGCTTTCCGCGTCGACCCAGAAGATGGCCGAGCGGACCTTTCGGGCGATCGGGCGCGACGACCTGGTGGCCGATCCGCGCTACCGCACCAACGCCGATCGCGTCGAGCACGCCGCCGAGCTCGACGCGATCATCGGCGCATTCATCGCCCGGCGCACGCAGGCCGAGAACGTCGCTTTCTTCGAGCAGGCCGAGGTCACCATCGGGCCGATCTACGACACCGCCCAGATCCTCGAGGACCCGCACTTCGTCGAGCGCGAGCTCCTCGCCGAGTATCCCGACGACGAGATGGGCGGCTTCCCGATGCAGCACGTCGTGCCGCGGCTTTTCGGCACTCCGGGCTCGATCCGCGCGCGGGCGCCGAGGCTCGGCGAGCACAACCGGGAGCTGCTCGGTCTCGACCAGGGCACATACGCCGAGCTGGTGCGGGCCGGCGTCGTCGCGGAAGGAGAAGCGAAGCCGGGAGCGGAAGAATGAGAGAGCTGCCGGTTTGGCGCTCGCTCCTCTACGTGCCGGTCAACGTGGAAAAGTACGTCGAGAAGGCCCACGCGCGCGGTGCCGACTGCATCCAGCTCGACCTCGAGGACAGCGTCCCCGCGGCAGAGAAGGCGCGCGCCCGGGCGCTGGTGGCGGATGCGGCCGGGCGGGTGCGCCGCGGCGGCGCCGACGTGGTGGTGCGCATCAACAGTCCGCTCGAGAACGCGCTCCAGGATCTGGATTTCTGCATTTGCGCCGACGTCGACGGCATCGCGATCACCAAGACCGAAAACGCCTCGTATGTGCAAAGGATCGACGACGCGATCGCGCGGCTGGAGGGGAAGCGCAGCCTGCCCGAGGGGCACACCCGGCTGATCGCGATGGTGGAGACGCCGGCCGCGTTCTTCGACATGCCCTCCATCGCGCGCGCCAGCGCGCGCCTCGCGGCGATGAACATCGGGGGCGAGGACTTCGCGCTCGCCGCCGGCATGGAGCCCACGGAAGAAACCCTGCTCATGCCGAAGCAGCAGATGATCTTCGCCGCGCGCTCGGCCGGCCTGATGCCGCTCGGCTTCATCGCGAGCGTAGCCGGCTTCGGCGACTGGGAAGCGTTCCGCCGGATGGTGCGGCGCTCGCGCCAGTTCGGCTTCATGGGCGCGGGCTGCATCCATCCGGGGCAGGTGCCGATCGTCAACCAGGAGTATTCGCCCTCGGCCCAGGAGCTCGAGCTGGCACGCAGGATCGTTTCCGAAAACGCGAAGGCCGAGGCCGCCGGCCGCGCGTCGTTCGCCATCGACGGCAAGATGATCGACGTCCCGGTCGTCGAGCGGGCCCGCCGCCTGATCTCGCGCGCCGCGGCCATTGCGGCGCGCGAGGCGCGAAAGCGCTAGTTCGACCTGAATTACGTCGGTAAGGTGCGTTCCAGCGCGACGCCGCGGCAGTCCATCTCGTATTCGAGTTCGACGACGGGCGGGCGGCAGTAGTGCCAGGTGAGGCCGGCGTTCGCGGCGCCGCGGCGCACGATCTCGTCGGCGAGGAACGGGTGCAGGTCCTGCACTGTATAGACCTGCGTGGCGGTGGTGTCGGCCCAGGTGAAGCCGAGCGCCGCGAGGCGAGCTTCCATCGTGGCCAGAACGAAGCGCGCTTTCTCCCGCAGGCCCGCCGGGGTCACGTCGCCGCGGCGGACGATGAAGTCGCGGTAGTTCGGCTTGCCTTCCGGCGCCTCGCCGCTTCCTGCGACGATGAAGCTCCGACTTTCTCCGCCGTCAATGTCGGTGTAGCAAAAAGCGTGGAGGGACGGCTGTGAAGGCGGATTCAGGGCGGGGCAGACGTTGCTGCGCGCGACCGGGTTCACGCTTCCGTCGTAGAGGGCCCATTCCTTCAGCTTCGCGGCGTACACCTCGTTGAATTCGCGGAAGCCCTGTTCCGTGAAGGGCGCCGGTGAGCGCAGCTCGCATGCGCAGAAGGCGCCGATCGGCCGGCCGGCGGAGCGGATTGTGTGCTCCGCGAGGCGGAAGCCTTCCACGAGCGGCAGCGCGCGGGCGAGCCGCACGCGCACGATGCGATGGCCCGGCTCGGCCGCGACACCGCCCGAGTACTGAAAGACGGCGTTGATGAAGCGGTAGCCGCCGGGGCCGAAGACGCGCACATCGCTCATGACTTACCCTCCTTCGCGCTTGCCGCTTCCTCGAGCTGGAAACGCTCGAAACGGTGCAACGCGTCCTCGATGCGGCGTTTCCTCTCGCGCCGCAAGGCCTTGGAAATCCAGGTCCACTGCTGGATGAGAAGCCGGCGAGCGATGCGATCGGTCTTCAGATCGAGCACCGCGGCCACCTCGTCGCCGATGAGCACCGGCTGCGCAAAGTACCCGAACTTGCGCTTTTCCCTGGGCACGTAGGCCTCGAACCGGTGCTCGTAGCCGAAGAAGAGCTGCAGGCGCCGGCGCTGGTGGACGAGCGGATCGAACGGGGAGAGGATATGGACCATTTCGCCCTCGGGAAGGGCCGTCTCGAGGGATGCGGGCCGCACCCAATGCGGGATCCCCTGCACGGTCAGCGCGACGAGCTCACCGCGCCGCGCCTTGCGCTCGAGCAAACGCCGAATCGCGGGCTTGCTCGCCGGGTCGAGATAGCACACCGAATCGAGGCTCACCACGGCTTGCCCCCGTAGCGCGCGCTCGAGGCGGTAGTTCAGGATCTCCGCCTCGGTGGCCGCGGGCGGAGGACGCTCCCAGCCGAAATGCCGGTGCATGAGCTCGTAAGTCTTCAGCATGCCGGTGCGCTGGCTCACCGTGACCTGGCCGCGATAGAACGCGAGCTGCAGCGCGCGCTTCGACGGCTTGCGGCTCGCCCATGCGTGGTCTTTCTCGACCAGGATGTCATCGTCGATATCCCGGATGGTGAGCGGACCCTGCTCTCGAATGCGTGCCAGCACCTTGCGCAGCTCCGCGTCCTTGACCACGCCGAACCATGCGCTGCGCGCGCGCCAATCGCGCCGCATCGCTCGCAGGAAGAACCGCAGGTCGCGCGTCGGCACGTACGACAGCGCGTGCGTCCAGTACTCGAAGACGGTCTTGTCGATGCTCTGCGCCTGGCGCAGGTCCGCGCGCCGGTACGCCGGGATGCGGGTGTAGAGGATCTGGTGGTGGCAGCGCTCGACGACGTTGATGGTGTCGATCTGGACATAGCCCAGGTGCTCCACGGCGAGGCGCGTCGCCTGCGGACCGTCGCCGAACGCAGCCGCTTCGTCGAGCCGCTGGGCACGCAGCCAGAGGCGGCGCGCCTGCTGTACGCCTAGGGTGGTCAAATTTCAATCGTCATTTGGCCTGGGGCAGAGTGAAACCCGCCCGCCACCGACGGTCAAGACGATGCACCTTCATGAAGCGGATATGCGCGCTTCTTGCCAACATCGCCTGTCTGGCCTTCACAGGCACGGCCGCGGCCCAGCCGCAGTCCGAGCTCGTGGTCTCAGTCGCCCGGGCCGTTGAGAACGCCGACATCGACGTCCTGCGGCTCGCCTACCGCCGCAGCCTCGCGACCGATGCGCATTGGTGGGCCCCGACGCTGGTCGAGCTGGGCGGGGGAATCTGGCGCGTGCCGGACCTCGCCGGGACCACCCAGCGCTTCGACCTGCATGCGACTCCGGTATGGCGCGCCGAGTTTTCGCGCGCCTACGTCGAGGGCGGCATCGGCCTGTACATGCTCTCGCACACCATCAACAACGACGTGACGCACATGTCGACGTCGTTCGAATTCGGCTCGCACGTGGGCGCCGGCCTGCGGCTCGGGGAGCGGCGCGAGACGAGGGTAGGCATCGCCCTCCAGCATCTCTCGAACGCCGGCATCAAGGAGCCCAACAGCGGGGTCAACTTCCTGGTCGTCAGCGCGAGCTTCCCGCTTTAGCGCAAACCTTCGCCCCAGGGGCGGTTTCGCGCACAATGGCGAGCAGTGGACCAGAGCGCCGAGCGCTTCATCGAGCACCGGGTCGAAGGCGGCGCGACCGTGCTCTACCTCACCGGGGCGTGGCGGCTCGCTCACCTGGAGGCGATCGCGCGCGCGCTCGCCGGGCTCGGCCTGAGCCTGAAGGAGCGCTACGTCGTCGACGGCAGCCGGCTGCGCGAGCTCGATACCGCGGCCGGCTTCACGCTGTTTCGCAGCCTGGCGAGCCTCGGCTGCACCGAGGCCATGGTGAGCACGCGCGGCTTCGACGCCCGCCACCGCAGGCTCCTGGCGCTCGTGCACGAGCGCATGCAGTGCCCGCCGGCCGAGGGCCATTCCGGGCACCTCGGCTTCGTGCCGCGCGTCGGCGCGGCGGCCGTCGCGCTCGCGGGGCTATTGCGCACGCACAACGCGTTCCTGGGCGCGGTGGTGCTCGAGGCGCTCACGCTCGCGCGCCGCCCTAGGCGCTTCCGGCTGCGCGAGACCGTGTCGCAGTTCGAGTCGGTGGGCTTCGACGCGGTGCCGATCGTCGCGCTGGTCAATTTCCTCATCGGGGTCGTCTTTGCGTATCTTCTCGGCGTGCAGGCGCAGCGCTACGGGGCCAACATCTTCGTCGTCGACGGAGTGGGCCTCGCGATGTGCCGCGAGCTCGCGCCGCTTCTCGCCGCGGTCATCGTCGCCGGGCGCTCGGGCGCCGCGTTTACCGCGCAGCTCGGCACCATGAAGGTCCAGGAGGAGGTCGACGCGATCAGCACGCTCGGCCTTTCGCCGATCCAGGTGCTGGTGATTCCGCGCCTTGCCGCCATCGTGGTGGCGCTGCCGCTCCTCGCCTTCGTGGGCGACGCCGCGGGAATCGGCGGCGGCATGGTGGTGGCGGCGCTCCAGCTCGGCATCTCGCCCGCCGCCTTCCTGGAGCGCCTGCACGCGACGCTGCCGGAGAACTATCTCATCATCGGCCTGGCCAAGACCCCCGTGTTCGCCGCGTTCATCGCGCTCATCGCCTGCCGGATGGGCCTCCTGGTCGCGCGCGATGCGCGCAGCGTCGGCATCAACACCACGTCCACGGTGGTGCAGAGCATCGTCTGGGTGATCGTGCTCGACGCGGTGTTCGCCGTGGTGTTCCAGTACCTCGGGATCTGAATGGAAAGCGTTCTCGAGGTCCAGGATCTGGTCACGCGCTTCGGCGCCGAGCGCATCCACGACGGCGTGAGCTTCTCCGTGCGCCGCGGCGAAATGGTGGCGCTCATCGGCGGGAGCGGCACCGGAAAGTCGGTGCTGCTGAAGGAGGTGATCGGGCTCCTGCGTCCCGCCGCCGGCTCGATCCGGCTCCTGGGCGCGGAGCTCTGGCGCTCCAGCCCGGACGAGATGAATGCGCTGCGGCGCCGCTTCGGCATGCTGTTCCAGGACGGCGCGCTGTTCTCGTCCCTCACCGTGGCGGAGAACATCGCCGTGCCGTTTCGCGAGAATACCGACCTGCCCGCGGAGCTCGTGTCGGCGCTGGTGGGGTTCAAGCTCTCGCTGGTGGGGCTCGCGCCCGAGACCGGCGCGAAGATGCCGGCGCAGCTCTCCGGCGGGATGCGCAAGCGCGCCGCGCTCGCCCGGGCGCTCGCGCTCGAGCCGGAGATCCTGTTCCTGGACGAGCCCACTTCCGGCCTCGACCCGGTCGGGGCGCGCGCGTTCGACCGCCTGGTTCGGGTACTCTGCGATAGCCTTGGCCTCACGGTGTTCATCGTGACTCACGACCTCGACACGCTGCTTTCGGTGATCGACCGCGCAATCGTTCTGGCGCACGGCAAGGTGATCGCCGACGGGCCGGTGGAGGCCGTGCGCCGGACGGACGACGCCTGGATCCGCGACTACTTCGCGGCTCGCGCCTGATGGAACCCGAAGCAAGGTACACGCTCGTCGGCACTGCGGTCCTGATCCTGGTCGCGCTCGTGGTCGCTGCGGTGCTGTGGCTGCGCTCGAGCGGCGGAGGCGGCGCCGATCGCCAGTACAAGATCTACTTCGTCAACCAGTCGCTCGAGGGCCTGGAGGTCCGCAGCGACGTGCGCATGCGCGGCATCCGCGTCGGCTCGGTGACCGGGTTCACCTTCTCTTCGCGCCGCCGCGGCGCGGTGGAAGTGTTTATCCGCGTCGACAGCGCCGCGCCGGTGCGCCAGAGCACCGAGGCGATCGTCGACCGCAACCTCATCACCGGGCTCGCGAACATCCGCCTCGTGAATCCGAGCGAGCTGAGCCCGCTTCTCACCGCGACGCCGGAAGACGAGTCGTACCCGGTGATCGCCGAGGGCGAATCGGCGTACGAGCAGCTCTCCGAGTCGGTGAACCAGCTCGCCCAGCGCACCGACGAGACCATGCAGCGCATCACCGCGACGCTGTCCACGGAGAACCAGGCGGCGCTCACCGAGGTGCTGAAGAACCTCAGGACGCTGACCCGCGACGCCGACAAGACGATCGTTGCGGCGGCGGACGCCGCCGGCGAGGTGCGCGGCGCGGCCGAGGAGATGCGCAAGCTCGCGGCCGGCGTCGCCGAGGACGCGCGCACCCTGACCGCCCGCTACGATGCGCTCGGCAAGCAGGCGAACACCTCGGTCACGGACGTCGCCAGCGAAGTGAAGGCCATGCGCCAGGACGTCGCTCGCCTCGCCGATCGCGCCGACCGGCTGCTCGCGAGCGGCGACGTGGAGCTGCGTTCCACCGCGCAGGCGCTTCGCAACGCCGCCGACGCGCTCGCCGCGGCCGGCGGGCGGCTGCGCGACCCCGGCCAGGTGCTTTACGGACCGCCGCAGGGCGCTCTCGGACCCGGAGAAGGGCGGCGATGAGGCGATTGTTCGCCGCGACCCTGGTCGTCGCGGCCGGGTGCCTTCCGGGCGGCGGGACGCGCGAGGCGCAGCGCTTCTACATTCTCGAAGCGCCCGAGTCGAAAACGCCCGCCGCCGTGGTGCCGCGGCCCGCGACCCTGGTCGTGGCGCCGACCGGCACGGCGGGCTTCTACGACACGCAGGACCTCGTCTTCAGCCGCTCTCCCGGCACGCGCGCGTACTACCAATTCAACAGCTGGACCGAGCGGCCGGGGCGCTCGATCCACGACCTGCTGGTCTCGCGCCTGGAGCGATCCGGCGCGTTCAAGAGCGTCGTCGCGACGGACCGGCCGGTCGCGGGGAGCCTCGTGCTCCGGACCGAGATCGAGGAGATCTATCACGACGCGGTGAGCTCGCCCGGGGAGGCGCGCATCGTGCTCGTCGCGGAGCTCTTCGATTCGTCGCGCAATGTCCCGCTCGGGAGGCGCAGCTTCAGCCAGGCCGCGCCGGCGCCGAGCTACGACGCGCAGGGCGCGGTGCAGGGCTTTCGCCAGGCGCTCGGCGCGCTGCTCGACGAAGTCGTCGGCTGGACCATCGAGCAGTCGAAATAGTCTCCGGTGTCCCTCGGCGAGCACGTGCTTCCAACGCTGTTCGGCGCCCTGCTGGCGCACCAGCTCGGCATCCCGATTCCGGCATTTCCGCTGCTCATTTGGGCCGGAGCGGTTTCCTACGGCAATCCGCTGCAAGTGGCGCAGGCCTTCGTGATCGCGACCCTGGCCGGTGTCGTAGGCGACCTGCCTTGGTACTTCGCGGGCCGCCGTTACGGCTATCGCATCCTCAAGCTCGTCTGCAAGGTCACGCTCTCGCCGGACTCCTGCGTGCGGCAGACCGAAAGCGCCTTCGATCGCCGCGGTCCGTCGATGCTCGTCGTCTCGAGGTTCCTGCCGGGCATCGAGACCGTCGCGCCGCCGCTCGCCGGCGCCCTCGCGCTTCCCGTCGGCAGGTTCATCCTGTACGACGCGGCCGGCAGCGCGCTACGCGCCGCCGGCGGCCTCGCGCTCGGCCTCGTCTTCCACGGCGAGGTGGGGTGGCTCCTGGACCGGCTGACCGCCCTCGGCACCAACGCCGTCCTCCTGCTCGGGGTGCTCCTCGGCGGCTACGTGGCCTGGCGCTTTGCCCAGCGCTGGCGTTTCCTGCGCTCGCTCAGGACAGCGCGCATCAGCGTGCACGAGCTGAACGACATGATGAGCCGTGGGGAAGACCCGGTGGTGCTCGACGTGCGCACGGCGGCGCACCGGAGGCTGGACGGTCGGCAGATCCCGGGGGCGCATCCGGTCGACCTCGATGCGCTGGAAAGCACGCTCGAGCGCGTGCCGCGCGACGGCGAAGTGGTGGTCTACTGCGCCTGCCCCAACGAAGCCACGGCGGCGAAAGTCGCGTTGAAGCTGCGCGCCCGCGGCTTCCGGCGCGTGCGGCCGCTCGGGGGCGGCATCGATGCCTGGATGTCCGCCGGCCTCGCCGTCGAGCGGATCGCCCGGCCTTAGCTCACCGCAGCATCGGCACCGCGTATTCGGCGAGGATGCGGTTGATCTCCAGGCGCCGGGTCGCGATGACCGTGTCCAGCTCGTCGCGCAGAGCCGTCTCGCCGGCCTTGACGCCGATCGAAATGGAGTAAGCGAACGGCAGCGGCACGCCCGAGGGCGCGGTGGCAGGCACGATCTCGAGGTTGCGCCGCCGGGCGAAGAAGGCGGCCTGCGGTCCCCAAACCACGCCGGCGTCGAGGCGGCCCTCGGCAATGGCGTCGATGATCCGCTCCGCGGACGTGCCCTTGCCCAGCACCGTGAACGCAGACACATTTTTTTCCGCGCCGCGCGAGGCGAGCGCATAGCCGGGCGGCGTGGCCACCAGGTCGTCCCCCGGAAGCTGCAGCCCGATCCTGAGGTCCTTCAGGTTGGGCTGATCGAAGGACACCAGCGGCTTCTTGTCGGAGAACACGAAGACATAGGTTGACCGGTAATAGGGCTGCGTGGTCAGCATGGCGCCGATGCCGGTCGGCACGCCCATCCAGACATCGCAGCGGTTCGCGCCGAAGCTCGTGCGGACGAAGCCGCGGTGCTGCGGATGCCACGTATAGGCGAGCGTCGCGCCGAGCGCGTCCGCAGCCAGCGCCGCAAGGCGGTTTTCGAAGCCGCTTTCATCCTGCCGCGAGTAGGGCATGCTGTCCGGGTCCGCGCAGACCCGGAGCTCCTTGCCGAAAGCCGGAAGCGCCGCAAGGGCGCAAAGAGCGAAACCAACGAAGCGCAATAACATGATGCCCCCCCGCTTTTCGCGGTGTTTTCGAGAGATCCTGCACGGCATTGACCAAGCTGTCATGGAACTACGCCATATAGCGTCGGCCGAAGCCGTGCAATAACCGCACCGCGCTTCATCTGCCGCATGACGCAAGTCACAGCCTTACGCGCAATGTGTCCGATGGTCACACTTCGACCATGGGTCGCGCTTCTGCTGCGGTCAGGTCCGCTGCTTGGGGGATTGGGAGGGAATGCGCTGGAAAGGGATGTGGTGGCGCTCGAGAAAGCGCTCGACCGTGGGGAGCCACAGCTCGACGCCCTTCGTGTCTCCGAAAACGAAGTGGCCGTTGTTTCCGAAAGGCGGCTGGAGCACGTACTCCGCGTCGACTCCACCGCTTTGCAGGCGCTGGAACCATGAACGAGACGCGGTAGGGCCGAAGTAGAGATCGTTTTCGGCGTAGTACATCAGGACGGGGACCCGGACGGATACGCCGAGGTCCTGGAACAGGGCCGCCAGAGCCTCCGCCGCGCAGGGGGTTCCCGGATGGAGCTTCGGGTTTCCGCCGCGCCCGGCCGCGAACGCCAGCACCGCGACGAGCCCTTCGGGCTGCTGCGCGGCGGCATAAAGGGAGGCCACGCCGCCCGCGGATTGCCCGGCGAGGATCATGCGCTCGGGATCGACGTACGGCAGCTTGCGGGCGAACTCGTAAGCCGCGAGCACGTCGTTCGCGGCCGCCCGCTCGCCGCGCCCGTAGTGGGGGTTGCTGCACTGGCCCGCATCTTCAGCGAACTCGCCGCCGCTTTCACCGAACCCTCGCCGCAGCGGCATGACCACGACGTAGCCTCGCGATACGAAAGCGCTCGCCGCCTGGATAAAGAGCGTCGGGGATTCGAGAAAACGTTCGCGCGCACCTTCGCCGACCCCGTGGTTGAGGACGATCGCGCCGAACGGCCCGTCGCCGCGCGGCCGGAGGACGGTGAGCGCGAGCGAGTAATGCCCGTCGGCCACCGGAATCCGGACGTCATCGCGCACGTAGGGCGAATCGTTACGCGACGGTGCGAGGAGAAGGGTGCCGAGCGCCGCGCACAGCAGTGCAACGACCAGACCTACCCACCAGAGTGCGCGCATCGAACGGATCAACGCGCGAGGCGGCTTTCCCGCTTACATGGGCACGCGGTTTGCTCGCCCGCAGGGAGAGGACGCAGCCAGTTAGCGAGCGAGACCATGGAAAAACGGTTGACTGACTCGTTTGTTCGCGAGAGCGACGGACGGTGGACCTGCATCGAAGCAGTGACTTTGAAGCATCCCGCGCGCGAAATCCACTTCAGGCCGGGGATGACGTGCGGGCCCGAGGACAGCTTCATGGGCGTCAAGGTCGCGAAGCTCCTCGACTCGCTTTCGGACGCGCGGCGAGCAGGAAGCTGAGCAACGTCAGACGTTCGCCGCGCTGCCGTTACTCCGCCTTGATGCCGCGCTCCTTGATGACGCGCTGCCACTTCTTCTGCTCGCTTTCCAGGTGCGCGGCGGCCGCCTCCGGCGTGCTCGCGATGACCGTCAGTCCCCGCTCCTCCCAGAACTTCACCTGGTCCGGGGCGCTGAGCGCCTTGCGGATATGCGAATTGACCGTGTCGACAATCGCGCGCGGCGTGCCCTTCGGCGCCGCGACGACGTACCAGGTCTCGAACTCGTAGCCCCTCAGGGGTCCTTCCGGGGCCGCCTCCACAACCGTCGGCAGCTCCGGCATGGCGGGATTGCGCTTGGTGCCGGTCACGGCCAAGGCTCGCATCCGCCCGGCTTTCACGAAGGCAATCTCCTGCGAGATGTTGCCGAACGTGGCTGCGACCTCGCCCGCGATGAGCGCCGTGTCCGCAGGGCCGCCGCCCTTGTACTGCACCGCGACGATGTTGACCTCCGCGAGCAGGTTGAAGAGCTCGCCCGCGATGTGCGGATTGGTGCCGACGCCGGCTGCGGAGTAGTAGAGCTGGCCCGGTTTGCTCTTGGCGAGCGCGACGAGCTCCTGGATCGAGCGCGCCGGCACCGACGGGTGCACGGTCACGAGCGACGGCGACGACGCGACGAGCGAGATCGAAACGAAGTCGCGCAGCGGGTCGTATGGCGCGCGGGGCATCAGGAACTGGTTGGTGACGAACGGAATGGTGTTGATGAGGAGCGTGTAGCCGTCGGGCGGGGCGTTCATCACGACCTCCGTGCCGATCACCCCCGAGGCGCCCGAGCGATTGTCCACGACCATCTGCTGGCCCATGCTGTCCGAGAGCTTCGTCGCGAGCAGCCTGCCGACGACGTCCACGCTGCCGCCGGGCGGAAACGGCGCGACGAGGCGGATCGGCTTCGATGGATAACCTTGCGCGGCCGCGGGCAGGGCGAGCGTGAGCGCCGCGAGCACCAGCCCGGCTGCCACGAGGTCAATAAACCTATTCATCGCAGGAACCGCGATTCCAAGGCGCGCATGCGGGCATCTCCCTGTAAATCCATGATGGCTTCGACCGTAGGCAGAACCGCGTCCACCTTGGCAATGCCGCCATCGGCGCGGATCTGCGAGAAAACTGCCTGCATGCCGCTCACGGCGGCGCGGATGGCGTGGTTGCCGTAGATCACAAGGCCCACCTTGCCCAGCGCACTGATGTCCGCCTCGCTCAGTTGCGGGTAGGAAGTCGGCACGAGCACCAACGGAGCTTTGCCGGGCCACGATTTCACGAACTCCAGTATCTCGTCGGGCGTCTTCTGTTTTGAATGGATCAGGATTGCGTCTGCGCCTGCGTCGACATACGCAAGCGCTCTACGAAGAGCCGCATCCTGGCCCTGCCCGGCGATCAGCGCTTCGACCCTCGCGATCACGGTGAAGTGCTCGCCGGTGCGGGCGGCGCAGGCTGCGGCCACCTTGCCTTGAAACTCCTCGATTCGAGCGAGCTCCTGGCGTCCGCCGGCGCGCAAGCTCGTATCCTTCGGGAAGGTCTTGTCTTCCATGACCACGGCGGACACGCCGGCCGCTTCGTACATCGGGACCAAGTAGCTCACGTTGATCGCGTTGCCAAAGCCCGTATCGATGTCGGCGATGAGAGGGATGTCCACAGCGCTCGCGATCGCCCGCATCATTTCCAGGTGCGTGGACACCGGCAGAATGTTCGCGTCGGGAACTGCGTAGCTGGCCGACAGCTCGAAGCCGCTGCCCCAGACCGAATCAAAACCGGCGCGCTCGGCCAGCTTCGCCGCCAGCGGGTTGTGCGCCGCCATGGCATGAGTCAGCGTCCGGGATGCCAATTTGCGACGGAAAGTTTCGTGTTTCGTCATGAAATTCTTGACCAGCCTAGTCGGCTTTGATGCCGGCGGACCTGATGATCGGCCACCATTTCTCGATTTCGGCCTTTTGATGCGCGCCGAGCGCCTCGGGCGTCTGCTTGTCCCGCGGAAGGATTTCCTGCCCGATGTCCATCAGGCGCTTGCGCGCATGGTCGTCGGCCGCCGCATCGACCATCGCGGAATTGAGCCGCGCGACGACCGGGGCCGGCGTGCCGCGCGGCACCCAGAGCCCGTGCCAGACCGCCATGTAGTACCCCGGCATGCCCGCTTCGTCGACCGTCGGGATGTCGGGCGCGACGGAGAGCCGCGTGCTCTGAGTAACCGCATAGGCGCGCACCTTGCCGGAGCGGATCTGCGGCAGCGCGTTCGCCGCCTGGTCGAAGAACAGATCGACGTGCCCGGCCATGACGTCGGCCGAGGCCGGCGCGCCGCCGCGGTAGTGGACGATCTGGGACGCGCCGCCGGTGAGTTTCTGGAAGTAGACCCCGCTGATGTGCGAAGGCGTCCCGGCACCGCCCGTGGCGATGGCAATCGGCTTGCCCTTTACAAACTCGATCAGCGACTTGAGGTCCTTCGACGGCAGGCCATTCTTCGACACGATGATCTGCGGGTTGGTCACGAACATGCCGACCGGCACGAGGTCCTTCAGCAGGTCGTACTGCAACTGGTACATGGCGCCGTTGATCACGTGCGGGCCGATGTGGCCGATGCTCACCATGTAGCCGTCGGGCGCCGCCCGAACCACGCGGGCGACGCCGATGTTGCCGCCCGCCCCGGTGACGTTCTCCACCAGGACCGTCTGGCCGAGGCTCTTCGTCATCCGCTCGGCCATGATGCGCGCGATCGTGTCCGTCGGCCCGCCCGCCGAAAACGGCACCACGACCGTGACCGTCTTCGTCGGGAAGTTCTGGGCGGACGCCGCGCTGCAAAAAGCGACCACCCCTACTGCTAAGAGCCAAACCCGTTTCATGGACACCCCCTCTGCACGCCATATTAAACTGACGCAGGAGGTACCGTCATGTGCGCTCGACTGCTCAGATGCTCGTTCACCCTGTTCATTCTGTTTGCGCTCGGCCCGGCCATCGCCGACGAATACGCCGATGCCATCAAGGTGTTTCGCAATGCAGGCCAGAGTGCGGAGTTCTTCAAGAAGAGCTACGGCTACGCGGTGTTTCCGACCATCGGCAAGGGCGCCTTCGTGATCGGCGCCGCGCACGGCTCGGGGCGTGTCTACGTCGGAGGCAAGTACGTCGGCGACACTTCGATGACGCAGGTCACCGTAGGCGCACAGCTGGGCGGGCAAGCGTATAGGGAGATCATTTTTTTCCAGAACAAGGCCGCCTTCGGCGCATTCACGAGCGGCAACTTCGAGTTCGGCGCCCAGGCAAGCGCCGTGGCCATCACGGCGGGCGCATCGGCTCAGGCGGGCACGAGCGGCACGGCGGCGGGCGCCAGCGCCAGCGAGAACAAGGCTGCGACGGGAAAGGGCGGCGGATACACCAAAGGGATGGCGATCTTCACGGTCACCGAGGGCGGGCTGATGTACGAAGCGAGCGTCGGCGGCCAGAAATTCAGCTACCAGCCGAGAAAAAAGTAAAAGCTAGCGTGACGACCAGGGCGCCGGCGAGGAGGTCCGCGTGCCGAAATCCGTCCAGCTCAGGCCGAAGAGAAGCGCGAGCCAGAGGAGCCCGATGCAGGCGGCGAGGCGCAGCAGTGCGCCCGCCTGCCGCAGATGCATGAAGAACACGGCGATGAGCAGCGCCTTGGCGCACGAGATCGCCATGTTGGCGACGCTGTTCCAGGCGCCCATCGGCAGGTAGGAGCTGCCGAAGGTCAGGGCGAGAAGCGCCATGAGAGCGAGCCAGGTGAGGACGTAGGTCATGCGCTGTAGCGCTCGAGCAGGTAGAACATCGGATAGAGGAAGAGCCACACGACGTCGACGAAGTGCCAGTACAGGCCGCCCGCTTCGACGGGCGTGTGGTACGCGGCATCGAAGCGCTTCGCATGCCGCCACAGCCACGCCACTACCCCGAGGCCGATGACGAGATGCACGGCGTGCAGGCCCGTCATCGCGTAGTAGAGGAAATAGAAGCGCGCCTCGCCGCCGGCCGCACCGGCGGCTTCGCCGAATTCCATGACCCACTCGGCGGCCTTGATGCCGAGGAAGACAAGGCCGAATAGCGCGGTCAGCCCGAGCCACCTCCCCGGCGGCCCCCCCTTCCGCGCGGCGCCCACGGCCAAAGCCATGGTCAGGCTGCTCGTCATGAGGATCGCGGTGTTCAGCGTCCCGAGCACGATGTGCATGTGATGGCTGCCCGAGACGAAGGCGTCGGGTTGCGCGAGCCGCGCATGCACGTAGCCGAAGAAGAGCGGGCCGAAGAACAGCACCTCGGTCGCGAGGAACGCCCACATGCCGAAGAGCGCGTTATCGGACCTGGCTGCCGTACTCATTGGACCTGACGCTGTACTGATACGGGCCGCGTTCGACGCTCGGTTCCTGCTCGAAGTTGTGCTGCGGCGGCGGAGACGCCGTCTGCCACTCCAGCCCGGTCGCCTGCCACGGGTTGCTGGAAGCTGTTTTGCCGAAAAACAAGGACCAGCCGAGGTACGCGAGCGGCAGGAAATAGCCGACGGCGAGCACCGCGGCGCCGGCGGACGAAAAGAGGTTGAGGAGCTGGAACTCCGGCGGGTACTCGTGGTAGCGCCGGGGCATGCCGAGCCAGCCGAGCAGGTACTGCGGGAAAAAGGTGAGGTTGAAGCCGAAGAAGATGGTGAGCGCCGCGATGCGCCCCAGCATCTCGGGATACATGCGCCCGCAGATCTTGGGCCACCAGAAATGAATGCCCCCGAGGTAGGCCATCACCGAGCCGCCGACCATGATGTAGTGGAAATGCGCGATCACGAAGTACGTATCGGTGAGGTGCACGTCGAGCGCGAGGGAGGCGAGGAACAGCCCGGTCAGCCCGCCGATGGTGAACAGGCCCACGAAGCCGAGCGCGTAAAGCATGGGCGCGCCGAACACGATCGAGCCCTTGTAGAGCGTCGCGGTCCAGTTGAACACCTTGATCGCCGAGGGAATCGCCACGAGGAACGAGAGCATCGAGAACACGATGCCGGCGTACATGGACTGCCCGGAAACGAACATGTGATGGCCCCAGACGAGGAAGCCGAGCGACGCGATGCCGAGGATCGCGTAGGCCATGAAGCGGTAGCCGAACACCGGGCGGCGCGCGAAGCAGGGAATGATCTCGCTCGCGACGCCCATCGCCGGCAGCACCATGATGTAGACCGCGGGGTGCGAGTAGAACCAGAAAAGATGCTGGAACAGCAGCGGATCGCCGCCGAGCGCTGGATCGAAGATTCCGATGTGGAACAGGCGCTCCAGCGCGACCAGCGCAAGGGTCATCGCCAGCACCGGCGTGGCCAGCAGCAGGATGAGGCTGGTCGCGTAGTTGGCCCAGACGAAGAGCGGCAGGCGAAACCAGGTGAGGCCCGGCGCGCGCAGCTTGTGGACCGTGACGACGATGTTGAGGCCGGTCAGGATGGAAGAGAATCCCGTGACGAACACGCCGACGATGACGAGGATCACGTTCGTGTCCGAGAACGTGGTCGAGTAGGGCGTATAGAAGGTCCATCCCGTGTCGACGCCGCCCGCGACCAGCGCCGCGACGGTGAACAGGCCCCCCAGCACGTAGATGTACCAGGAGGCGAGGTTGAGCCTCGGAAAGGCCATGTCGCGCGCGCCGATCATCAGCGGCACGAGGAAATTGCCGAGCACGGAGGGAATCGACGGGATGAGGAAGAACCACACCATGATCACGCCGTGGATCGTGAAGAGCTTGTTGTAGGTCTCGGCGCTCACCACGTCGCCGGCGGGCGTCGCGAGCTCCAGGCGCATGAGTGCCGCGGCCGCGCCGCCCAGGAAGAAAAAGGCGGTGATCGCGACCATGTACAGGACGCCGATGCGCTTGTGGTCGTGGGTCGTGAGCCACGAGCGCAGGCTGTAGCCTTCGCTCAGATAACTCACTTGTTCTCCTTCAGGAAGGAAATGAGTGCGGCGAGCTCGCCTTCGTCGAGCTGTCCCTGGAAGCTCGGCATGATCGGCTGGTAGCCCGCGACGACGTCCCGCTTGGGCAGGAGGATCGAATCGCGGAGATAACCCTCGTCCGCAACGACGCTGCGGCCGTCGGCGAGATGCACGACGCGGCCGTAGACTCCGGCGAGGTCGGGCGCATGGACGCTCGAGCCGGCGGCATGGCATCCGCTGCAGCCGTTGCGCCGGAAGAGCTCGAAACCCCGGGCGGCGAGCGACGGATTGGAATTGCCGCGCTCGAGCCACTGGGCGAACGCGGCGGGCGCCATGACCACCACGCGGCCGCCCATGCGCGCGTGGTCGGTCCCGCAGTATTCCGCGCAGTGCAGCCAGTACTCGCCCTCGCGGGTCGGCGTGAAGCTGATGCTGGTGTAGCGGCCGGGCACCGCGTCCTGCTTGATGCGGAAGGCCGGCACGAAGAAGCTGTGGATCACGTCTTCCGTGGACAGAATGAGCCGCACCGGCTGCCCGGCCGGCAGATGCAGCTCGTCGATCTCGCGCCGGCCGTTCGCGTGCTCGGCCTTCCACATCCACTGCTTGCCGACGATGAAGATGGCCATGGCGTCCGGCGCCGGCGTGTAGAAGCGGGCGTACACCACCGCCGCCCAGACGAAGATGCCGAGGAAGATGGCGAGCGGCGTGAAGGTCCAGCCGAGCTCGAGCCAGCGCACGTTGGTGGGCGGGTTGCTGCGGTCGACCCGCGATCCCGCGCGGTAGCGGACCGAGAAGACGATCATCAGCACGAAAATCGCAATCGCCACCGCCCCGGTCAGCGCGAGGAGCGAGAAGAAGAGGACGTCGACCCGCGCGGCGATGTCCGAAGCCGCTGCAAGGAGCCATTGCGCCGTGCCGCTCACCGCAGGTTGCGCCATGCAACGAATCCCAGTGCGGCGAGGAACATCGCCATCGCGATGCGCAATGCGACGAGCACCGCGGCCGTGTGCTTGCCGGCCGCCGGGTCATGGAAGCAAAGGAGGAGCAGCCGCTCCAAAGGGCTCTGCGTGCGGCCGAGCGCCGCCTCGCCGATGGCGCTGCGCAGCTCGGCGGGGTCGAAGCGCACGCCCATGAAATAGCGCGCGACTTCGCCCTGCGGGGTGAGGACGATGAAGCCGGCCGGATGCGCGAATTGCCCGGAGCTTGCTTCGAAGGCGTAACGGAAGCCGACTGTTTCGGCGAGCGCCGCGGCGGCGGCCGCGCCGGTGAGGAAATGCCAGCCCGGACGCCGTTCGGCCGTGGCCCGCTCGTCGCGCGGGTCGATGCTCACGAAGAGCGCGCGGTAATCGCGCTCCGGCGCGAGTCCGGTGTCGCGCAGCGCGAGCGAAACGCCCTCGAGCGTGGTGCCGCAGAGATTCACGCAGCCGAGGTAGCCGAGCACGAGCACCACGGGGGCCGGGCCGAGGTAGTCGCGCAGGCGGCCCTCGCGGAAGGCGAGATCGGGGACCCGGGCGCCGGCATGGGGATCGAAGTCGACCTCGGGGGCGTGGGCGTGCGCGCCGAACGCGATGAGCAGCAGAAGAAGCCCGACCCTCATTGGCTGCGTCTTTCGGCGAGAATGCGCATCGCTCGCTCGATCGGAATGTGAACGTGCTGGTCGTCGACGCGCCCGGAGCCGGCGAGGCGCGCGTTCTTCTCGCGGGTGAAGGAGGCGAGGTCCTGCGGAGCAGCGGTCTGCAGGGCGGCGCCTTCGATCTGCGGTTTTTCGACATTTGCCACGTGCGTTGCCAGCAGCGCTGCGGCGCCAATGCTCAGCGCGATTCCGGCGACGATGATCGCCGCGCCGGCGGCGAGAGCGCGCAGGCTGATGTCGCTGCGCTCAGGCACGCGCCGGCCTCCAGGCGAACCGCCATAGCGCCGCCGCGGCGAGCAGAGCCAGGATGTCGGCCACGGCGATGTGAAAGCCGAGCGGCCGCACTGAAGGCGCCACCAGCCAGTACACGTCGATGACGTGGACGGCGAGAAGGGCGGCGGCGAGCGAGCCGAGGAGAAGCGGCGAGCGCTTGGCGCTGCGGAAGAGCAGGATCGCGAGCGGGGCGAAGAAATGGAACACGACCAGGATCACCCCGAGCGCCACCCAGCCGGTCTGCAGCCGGGGCAGGTACCAGGCGATCTCGCGCGGCAGGTTGCCGACCCAGACGATCAGGAACTGCATGAAGGCGAGATAGGCCCACGTCATCACGTACATGAGGAGCAGGTTGCCGAGATCGAGGAACACCTGGCGGTCGGTCCGTTCGGCGCGCAAGCCGGCGTGCGCGACCGCCAGGGCCATTGCGCCGAGCATTTGGCCGATGGCCACCACCAGCCCGAAGCCCGTCGAGTACCACTGCGGGACCAGCGCGGCGATCCAGTCGGTCGCGGCGAGCGACATGGTGAAGACATAGACGATCAATCCGATCGCGGACCAGGCGACGCTCGAGCGCAGCCAGAGACCGAACGCGCTCCACAGCGCGAGATAGGCGATGCTTCGCGCGGCGAAGAACGGGGCGCTGAACCACACGCTTTCCCCGATCGGATAGAGCTGACGCATGGCGACGAGGACCGGAATGCCGAGCAGCGCCGCAAGCGGCACGAGGCGCGCCGCCGCGACAAACGTGGGGCGCACCGCGCTGCCCCACGCTCCACCGCTCAGGTTGTGCAGCATGAGATTCGCCATGCCGCCGAGGGCAAGGCCGAGAAAGAGCAGCCAGGCGAATAGGTACGAACTCACTTCAGATCCTCGGCGCGGGCATATTGCGAGAGCTGCAAGGCGCGGATGTAGGCGACGATCGCCCAGCGCTCGTCGGGCGCGAGGCGATCGGCGTAGGGACGCATGACTCCGTAGCCCTGCGTCATGACATCGTAGAAATGGCGGTCGGGCGCCTGGCGCAGGCGCTCGACGTGGTAGGACGGCGGATGCGGGAAGCCGCGCCGCGCCACCATGCCGTCGCCGTCCCCTACCGGGCTGTGGCAGGGCGCGCAGTAGACGTTGAAGCGCTCCTGCCCGCGACGCAGGAGCGCCATCGTCACCGGGTAGGGATTGGACGTGGCCGCCTCGAGCTTCGCCCTTTCCAGCTCTTCCTCACTGCCAATGCGCCCGCTCGAAGTGCCGGCGACCACGCCGCTGGCTGCGGCAAGCGTGCCGGGCACAGGCGGCCGCGCCGAGGCGCCGTCGGGAAACAGGCGGCTTTCGCGCATCGGGTTATAGCGTGGCTGGTCGTACATGTTGCGTGCCAGTTTTTCGCACCCCCAAAGTCCTATGAAACACATAAGGAGCAAGAGCTTCCTCATACGGGAACATCCCAGATGCCGAGCGGCTCCAGCCCTCGAAGGAAATCGCGCGCGCATTGGGCGTCGGCGTGGCGCAGGCAGAGGAAAAAGCGGTTGCGCGAGGCGAGGTCGAACTCGCGCACGTTGAACACGGGATGATAGAGACGAGGCAGCCCATTCAGCGCCAACATGCCTACGACGCCGGCGATCGCCGCGACGAGCACCGTCAGCTCGAACGTCACGGGGATGAACTCCGGCCAGCTGTGCGGCGGCTTGCCGCCGGAATTGATCGGGTAGGAGAGCACCGCCGAGTACCACTGCATGAGGTAGCCGCCGATCCCGCCCGCCAATCCGCCGGCGAGGACGATGGCCGGAATCCAGTTGCGCCGGAAACCGGTCGCCTCCGGCAGGCCTTCGATCGGGAAGGGCGAGTACGCCTCGATGTCTCCATATCCGGATTCGTGCGCTTCTCGCGCGGCAGCGAGCAGCGCCTCGGCGCCCCCGAATTCGGCCATGACACCGTAGAGGCTCATGATTTCTTCTCCTCCAGCACGAGCTCGCGCATCTCGAAGATCGAGATGGCCGGAAGGGCTCGCACGAACAGCAGAAACAGGAACGCGAAGAAGGCGATCGAGCCGAAGAAGGTGATCCAGTCCCAGGCCGTCGGAATGAAATTGCCCCAGGCCGAGGGCATGAAGTCGTGGTGCATGCTCTGCACCACGATCATCACGCGCTCGAGCCACATGCCCAGGTTCACCACCAGGCTCACGGCGAGGAGAGTCCACGCCGAGCGCCGCGCCGCCCGCCACCACAGGATCTGCGGAACGACGATGTTGCAGGCGAGCACGGTCCAGTAGACCGGCCCATAGAAGCCGAGCAGGCGATCCTTCACCATCGCGATCTCGAACTCGTCGCCGCTGTAGAACGCGGTAAAGGTCTCGATGAAGTAACCGTAGGCCACGATCCAGCCGCAGGCGAGCAGGATCTTCGCCGCGTTCTCGAGATGCCGGTCGGTGATGAAGTCGTGCAGGCGGAAGAAGTGCCGCAACGGGATCGCGAGCGTGAGCACCATCGCAAAGCCGGAGAAGAGCGCCCCGGCCACGAAGTACGGCGGGAACACCGTCGAGTGGTACCCCGGCACGATGGCGATGGCGAAGTCGAGCGACACCACGCTGTGCACCGAGACGACCAGCGGCGTGGCGAGGCCGGCGAGCAGGAGATATACGGTCTCGAAGCGTGCCCAGTGGCGCGCCTCGCCGCGCCAGCCGAGCGCGAGCAGACCGTAGACGACCTGCCTGGCGCGGGTGCCCGCGCGGTCGCGCAACGTCGCGAGGTCGGGCACGAGGCCGATGTACCAGAAGAGGAGCGAGACGATCAGGTAGGTGCTGATGGCGAAGATGTCCCAGACCAGCGCGCTGCGCCACTGCGGCCACAGCTCCATCACATTGGGGTACGGGACCAGCCAATAGAAGAACCAGGGCCGCCCGAGGTGCAGGATCGGAAAGATGCCGGCGATGCCCGCGGCGAAAAGCGTCATCGCCTCGGCGAAGCGGTTGATGGACGTGCGCCACGTCTGGCGCAGGAGCAGCAGGATCGCCGAGATGAAGGTGCCGGCGTGGCCGATGCCGATCCACCAGACGAAGTTCGCGATGGCGAAGCCCCAGGCGGTCGGGATGTTGACGCCCCAGATGCCGATGCCGCGCAGGAAGAGCCAGCCGATGGCGCCGACGAACGCCACGGTTCCAATCATTGAAATGAGAAAAGCAACAACCCAGGGCCAGCTCGCGCGCCGCGCGAGGACGATGTCGGCGATCTTGTCGCTGACGCTGGCATAGCTCCACCGCCTGAGAGGTGCGGCGACGTCAGCCATCCTTGAGCTCGGGGTTGCGGTTGACGATGCGCGCGGCATAGCTCGTACGCGGGCGGGTGTTCAGCTCGCCGAGAAGATCGTAGTCGAGCGGCGAGGTCTTCGCCTTGCTGACTTCACTTTCCTTGTCGTTCAGATCGCCGAACACGATCGCGCTCGTCGGACACGCGGCTTGGCACGCCGTGACCACTTCGCCGTCGCCGATGCGCCGGCCCTGCTTTTCGGCCTCGATGCGCGCGCGGGTGATGCGTTGGACGCAGTAGGTGCATTTCTCCATGACGCCGCGCATGCGGACGGTCACTTCCGGATTGCGCTGCGCTTTCAACTCTTCTTCTTTCCTCTGATAGTCCAGGAAATTGAAACGCCGCACCTTGTAAGGGCAGTTCTGCGAGCAGAAGCGGGTGCCGACGCAGCGGTTATAGACCTGGACGTTGAGCCCCTCGCTGTCGTGCACCGACGCCTCGACCGGGCACACGTACTCGCAGGGCGCGTTCTCGCAGTGCATGCACGGGACCGGCTGGAAGAGCGTGCGTCGTTCCTCGTAATAGCGGTCGACGCGGATCCAGTGCATCTCGCGCCCCGCGATCACCTGCTCCTTGCCGACCGTGGGGATGTTGTTCTCCGCCTGGCAGGCGATGGTGCACGCGTTGCACCCGATGCAGGCGTTCAGGTCGATGCTCATCGCCCAGCGGTAGCCGTCGTACGGCCAACCGGGATAGAGGGAGGTGTTCGGCTTTTTCGACGCGAACGAATCAATGTGGGCAAGCCCGACGTGCCGGGCGAGCTCGCGGCCTTCCATGCGCGCATGGTTTTGCGTGGTGGCGAATTCGTGCCGGCCTGGCGCTTTCGTCACCTGGGCCCCGCCCGCGCTCCATGGCTCGGCGTGCGTTCTCAGGGTGAAGGCGTCGATGCCGACGCCATTGCCGATCGCGCCGGCGCGGGAGCGTCCATAGCCGAGCGGCAGCGTCAGGCTCATGTCCGCCTGGGCGGGGGTCACCCACGCGGGCGCGCGCAACGTCCGGGCGCCTAGCAAAATGTCGAGCACGTCGCCGGTGGCCACGCCGAGCACCTTCGCGGAGTTCGGGGAAACGAGGGCAGCGTTGTCCCAGGTGAGCTTGGAGTCCGCACGCGGCAGCTCCTGCAGCCAGGCGCTGTTGGCGAACCGCCCGTCCAGCACCGCCTCGTCAGCGACGAAGCGCACCTGCCAGCCTTGCTCTGGGGCGGGTTTTGGTCGGGAAAAACCACGTAGCGAAACCTGCAAGGGGCGAGAAGCACTGCCCCGAATCACGCCCTGGCGCAGCGCCGCGTCCCAGTCGATGTGGCGCCATGTTTCGCGCACGAGATCGTAAGCGCTCTTGTGCTCGCCGCTGAGCAGCGACAAGAGCTCGTGCGGCGACACGCCGGCATAGAGCGGGGCGATGAGCGGCTGTACGATGGCGGCCGTGCCGTCGAAGGCGCGCGCGTCGCTCCAGTGCTCCATGAAATGCGTCGACGGGAGGTGCCAGGTGCAGCGCGCGGAGGTCTCGTCGTCGTAGAGCGAAAGGTGGACCGAAAGCGCCACGCGGGCGAGCGCCGCGGTGAAGTCCAGCTCGGCCGGCGCGTCGTACGCCGGATTGCCGTCGAGGATGACGAGCAGCTCGACCGCGCCGCCGCGCATCGCCTGCACGAGCTCGGGAAGGGGTCGCAGCTCGCGCTCGCTCGGCTCTATGTACGCCACGGGAGCGCCGAGCTCGGCGTTCAGCCGATGCGCGAGGGCGTGTGCTTGCGGCGATAGCGCCTCGCCGGCGAGGATGACGCCGCGGTTCTGCTTCAGATCCTTGAAGATCGTGTCGTACGCGGCGTTTTTTTCCACGAGCCAGGCCTCGATCGCCGGGACCGACATGGCAAAGCGGTGATCGGCCATCGCGCCCACAAGCGACGGTGCGCTCTCCAGCGCGTACAGGCGGCACATCCGTCCGTCGCGTGGCATTCGTGCACGCGCGAATTGGCGCGCATGGTTGAGGCGATAAGGGTGGTCGTCGAGGAAGCGCGAGTCGAGGCTCAGGATGGCGCCGGCTTGCTCGATCCGGTAAAGCGGCTCGAGCGGGCGGCCGAAGGCGAGGCGGGCGCCTTCGCGGCTGCGATCGCGGTGCAGCGGATCCCAGCGATGCACCAGCGCTCGCGGAAAGCGCTCCACGACGCCGTCGAGCTGGCGCGCGAGCGTCGGCGAGCTCGCGTCGCGGACGAGGAGGCGCAGCCCCTCGCCGCCGCGCTCGCGCAGGCGCACGAGCGCATCGGCGATGTCGCGCTCGAGCGCGCCGCGCGTGGCGGGCTGGCCGCGCTGCCGGGGCACCTTGGAGCGCTCCGGGTCCCAGAGCTCGAGCACGCTCGCCTGGCCGTGCACGCTGGTGGCGCCGAGGCTTCCCGGGTGCCCGGGATTGCCTTCGACCTTGGTGGGCCGGCCGGCGTTCGACTCGACGAGCATGCCTTCGGCTGCGCCTACGAAGCACGCCGCCGTAGCGTAGAAGCGCGGCACGCCCGGAAGCTCGTTTTCCGGCTGATGCGCATACGGCACGATCGCCTCGCGCGGCCGGCTGCAGGCGCCGGTCGCAAGCGCGGCGGCTGCGGCGCCGAGCTTCAGGAAGTTGCGCCGCGTGAGTCTTATCGGTGACACGTCGAGCAATCGGTCAGGCGCTGCTTGGGAAGAAGGCGGGCAGCGAGCTGGGCTCGCACGCGCGGGTCCTGCGGCGGCTTCGATGCCATGTCGAACACGTCCTGTGGCAGCCGCAGGTGCGGCGCCGGGTCGCGATGGCAGCCTAGGCACCATTGCATCTCGAGCGAGGCTACGCGCTCGATGCGCGGCATCCGGTCGACCCGCCCGTGGCACTCGACGCAGCCGACGCCTTTCGCGAGGTGGATGCTGTGGTCGAAGAACACGAAGTCGGGCAGGTCGTGCACCCGCACCCAGCGGATCGGCGCGCCCGTGCGCGCGCTTTCGCGCAACGGCTCGAGCATCGGCGCGTCGTTGAAGAGCTGCGAGTGGCAGGTCAGGCAGACCTGCGCGGATGGAATGCCGGCGAACGACGCCTTCTCGACCGACCAGTGGCAGTAGCGGCAGTCGATGCCATCGTCGCCGACATGGTGCTTGTGACTGAAGGGAATCGGCTGCTGAGGCGAAGCGAGCCCGCTCTGCGCAGGGAGCGCCTTGTAGAACGTGATCCACGCCGCGCTGGCGGTGAGCGCGATCGCGACCAGAGAAAGCTTGATGCCTAGGACTGCCGGTGGGCCGAAGATCTGGGGCATGTGCCGCTCTTACCTATGCGACCCACTAGGTGGCATGTCTACCAACCAGCACGAGCCGATGGCGCTCGACGTACTCCTCTAACGTAACTGACGCTGGCGCGATGGCCGGCATGCGACCAGCGACCGCAGCACCTGGCGTGCCTGCTACTCGACGCTTAAGGAACTCGTAAGGAACGGCGATCTATACCGGGTAGGCAATCGTGCTGAGGAGTGCTAGCTCCGCCTGCCGCGAGTCCAGTCGCGTGTGCTGCACCACGATCGGCTCGTTCGATTCGAGCAGGCTGGCGTAGTCGGTATCGCGCGGCACCGGCGCCGGGTCTGATAGATCGTTGAAGCGAAGATGCAGCGTACGGCGCGCCGGCACCGTCACGCGATAGGGCCCGACCGGGTCGCGGTCCCTGAAGAAAAGCGTGATGCGCACCTCGGCGTCGCGCCCGCCCGTATTCAGGATGCATGCGGTCTCGTGGCTTTCGAGGGCCCGGCCCGAACCCGTGCCGCCGCCCGGGATGTAGCCTTCGGGAATCACCCAGCGCGTCCTGCCGATGTCTGCCATGGTCATGACCCGAGCGAAAGCTGCAGCACTTCGGCGAGGTGCAGCGGCCGGCGTCCGGCGAGCTGCTCGATCTGCTCACGGCAGCTGAAGCCGTTCGTCACGATCATCGTGTCCGGGCTCGCGCTGCGGAGCGCGGGAAGGAGGACGCGTTCGGCGCAGCGTACGGACACCTCGTACTTGTCTTTCTCGAAGCCGAACGAGCCGGCCATGCCGCAGCACCCTGAATCGAGGACTTCGAAGTCCAGGCCGAGCCTGCCGAGGACGGCGCGCTCGCCGTCCATTTTCAGCACCGCCTGCTGGTGGCAGTGGCCGTGCACGAGGGCTTTCCCGCGCACCTTCCCGAACGGGAACGCGGGCGCTTTGCGCTGGAGGAATTCCGAGAGCAGGTAGACCTGGGACGAAAGGCGCCGTGCCTGCTCGTCGCCGGCCAGCAGGTTCGGCAACTCCTCGCGGAATACCGAGGCGCAGGCGGGCTCGAGGACGACGATCGGCGTTCCGGCATGGATATCGTCCCGCAGTGCCTGAAGGATGTTCTCGAGGTAGCGCTTCGCCTGGTCCAGCATGCCGAACTCGTAGAGCGGCCTGCCGCAGCACAAGTGCGCCTTCGGCAAGGACACGCGGCAGCCTGTTGCCGCGAGCGCTGTCGCGGCAGCCTCGCCCACCTCGGGATGGAAGTAGTTGTTGAAAGTGTCGGGCCACAGGATGACGCGCGGTCCCTCGCCCGATTCCTGGAAACGCTCACGGAAAGTGCGGGCGGCAAATCCCGGAATGTGCCTCTGTGGCGCAACGCCGGCGAGGCGCTTTGCCGCGGCGGTGTTCGCGAACCAGTTTGCGGCCCGCGGAAGTCTGCTCGCGATGCGCGACCATCGGTCGATCATGCCGAAGGCGTAGGCATGGAGCGGGCGTATGCGGCCCTCGTAGTAGTGCGACAGGAACTCGGCCTTGTAGGTCGCCATGTCGACGTGCACCGGGCACTCCCCTTTGCAGCCCTTGCAGGAAAGGCACAGGTCGAGCGCCGCCTTCACCTCCTCCTCCTTCCAGCCGCCGCGAAGCACTTCGCCCTTCATCGCTTCCCAGAGCAGGCGGGCCCGGCCGCGAGTCGCGTGCATCTCCTCGCCGGTCGCCATGTAGCTCGGGCACATCACGCCCGATTTCTTGCGGCATTCGCCGACGCCGACGCAGCGCAGCGTCGCCCGCCCGAAATCGCCGGCGTCATCCTGGTAGTGGAAATGCGTGCTGCGCGGGCGGGCGTCGTAGGAGACGCCCAGCCTCAGGTTCTCGTCCACGCGGTACGCATCGACGATCTTGCCGGGATTCATCCGGTTGCCGGGATCCCAGATCGACTTGAACTCGCGGAAAGCGTGCATCACTTCGTCACCGAACATGAGCGGAAGGAGCTCCGCTTTCGACTGGCCGTCGCCGTGCTCGCCTGAGATCGAGCCGCCGAGGCTCACCACCAGCTTCGCGGCGTCGTGGAGAAACGCGCGGAATGTGCGAATGCCGTCCGCGGTTTCCAGGTCGAAGTCGATCCGGGTGTGCACGCAGCCCTGGCCGAAGTGCCCGTACAGATCGCATTCATACCCGTAGCGTTCGAACAGCCCTCGCAGCTCGCGCAGGTAGGTGCCGAGCTTTTCCGGCGGCACCGAGGAATCCTCCCAGCCTTCCCAGGTGATCCTCTTCTGCGGCACGTGGGCGGTTGCGCCCAGCCCGGATTCGCGCACGTGCCAGATGCGCGCCTCGTCCGCGGGGTCGTCATAGAGTCGCATGGACGGCGGCTGTCGCGTGCCCTTCAGAGCGTCCATGGCGGCGTGCGCCTTGGCGAGCGCCGCCTGCCGGCTGTCGCCGCCGAACTCGACGAGCAGCCAGCCGCCGCCCGGCGGCAGCAGCGCATCGTCGCCCGGGTGCAAATGCACGGCCTCCATGTCCCGCATCAGCCGATCGTCCAGTCCTTCGAGCGCGATCGGCTTGCAATCCATCACCGTCGGGACGTGATCGCCGGCCGCGAAAACGTCGGGGTATCCGAGCACGAGAAGGGCGCGGCTCTCCGGATTGTCCAGCAGGCGAACGGTCGCCTCGAGCACCACCACGCAGGTTCCCTCCGACCCGACCAGCGCGCGTGCGACGTTGAAACCCGCCTCGGGCAGCAGTCCCGGCAGGTTGTAGCCGGAGACGCGGCGCGGGATCGGCGGGAAGCTTTCGCGGATCGCGTTCCGGTGGGTCGCGGCGAGCTGGTGGAGCGCCTGGTAGATCTTCGCGCGACGCCCACCTGCCTGGACGATGCGCGCCAGTTCCGTGGTGGACGTGTCGCCGACGCTCATGCGGACACCGTCGTAGGTCAGCACCTCCAGGCCCACCACGTTGTCCACGGTCTCGCCGCCCATCACCGAATGCGGGCCGCAGGAGTTGTTGCCGATCATTCCGCCGAGGGTGTTGTGCGTGTGCGTGGCCGGGTCGGGCGCGAAGGTCAGGCCGTGGGCGCCGGCGGCGCGGCGCAGATCGTCGAGCACCACGCCGGGCTCGACGCGCGCGGTCTTCGCCACCGGATCGATCGCGAGCACGCGGTTCAGATATTTCGAGAAATCGAGCACCACCGCGACGTTGCAGCATTGCCCGCAGAGGCTGGTTCCGCCGCCGCGCGGCAGCACGGGGGCGCCGTGCTTCCTGCAGACTTCGACGGTGCGGATCACGTCTTCCTTCGAACGCGGAATCACCACGCCGAACGGCACCTGGCGGTAGTTGGAGGCGTCGGTGGCATAGAGAGCGCGGCTGCCTTGGTCGAACCGCACCTCGCCCTGGATCGCCTGGCGCAGCTCGCGGGCCAGCGCGCCGCCGGGAGCTTGGCCGCGCCGGCCCGCTTCGGGAACGAACGTCAGCGTGGCCATGATTTACCTGACAAACCGCCGGGCATCGGCTTGCTTGAATTCGACGCCCAACCCGGGGCGCGACACGTCGGCCTTGAGCAAGCCGTCCGCGGGCTCCTGGAAGCCGTCGAAAAGCATGCCCTCGATGCGCGCGTGGTCGTGAAAGTATTCGAGGTGGACGGCGCTCCGGGCAGCGAGGCAAAGCGGCAGATGCAGCGTCGGCGCGCAATGGCTCGACAGCGGCAAGCCGAAGGACTCTGCCAGCGCCGCGGCCGCCATGAAGCCGCTAACGCCGGCGCAGCGCGTGGCGTCGGCCTGCAGCGCATCGACGGCCTGCGCCTCGAGCATGCGGCGAAAGTAGGGCAGATCGTAGCCATACTCGCCCGCCGCGATCGCCATTCCGTGCGCCACGCGGTCGCGCAGCAGCCTCAATCCCTCGAGATCATCCGAGGAAACCGGTTCTTCGAACCAGCCGACGGCGCTGTCGGCAAACACGCCGCTGAGTTGCAGCGCCTGCTTGCGGGTATAGCCGCCATTCGCGTCGACGAAAAGCCCGGTGTCGGCGCCGATTGCCGCGCGCGCTTCCCGGACCCGTGCGCCATCCTCGGCTGGGCAGCGCCCTACCTTCATCTTCACGCAGCGCATCCCGCGTTCCACCCAGCCGGCGAGCTGCCCGCACAGTCGCTCCCTCGAGTAGCTCGTGAAGCCGCCGCTGCCGTATGCGGGGATGGCTTGCCGGCATGCGCCGAGCAGCCTCGCCAGGGACACGCCGAGGAGCTTCGCCTTCAGATCCCACAAGGCGCTGTCGACGGCCGAAATCGCCATCGAGCATAGGCCGGGGCGGCCCAGGTTTCGCACCGCGCCCACCATGTCGCTCCAGCGTGCCGCGATGTTCCAGGCGTCGCGTCCATCGATCACCGGCGCGAGCTTGTCGGCGACGAGGCGCGCAGCCGCGTTGTCCGCGTAGGTATAGCCGAGCCCGGCGAGGCCGCCGGCGTGCACTTCCACGGTGACCAGCGTGGTCGAGCTCCACTCGAGCGTTCCATCGGACTCTGGGCCGTCGGTCGGGATTTCGAACGCGGCCACCCGAACCGCGCCGATGGCGACAGCGTCGCTCATCCGGGCATTCATGCAGCGTCTACCGTTTCGCCGACACCCCGTCCCACCACTCTTTCGCGGTGGCGGTCACCATGCGCAGCGAATCCGGATCGCGCTTGATGAGCGCGGACAGGTACGCCTTCGCCTGCTCGAAGCTGACGTGCGGCGGAAGCGGCGGCACGTTCGGATCGGTCACCATCTCGAGCACGGTAGGGCGGTCGGCGGCGAACGCCCGCTCCCAGGCGGGCCCGATGTCTTCGGGCCGATCGACGCGGATGCCGCCGAGGCCGATCAGGCGCGCGTACTCCGCGTAGGGAAAGTCGGGCACGACCTGCGAGGGCTTGTATCTCGGGTCGCCCTCCATCGCGCGCTGCTCCCACGTGACCTGGTTGAGGTCGCCGTTGTTGAGCACCATCACGGTCAGGCGCGGATCGCCCCATTCGCGCCACACTTTCGCGATGGTGATCAGACCGTTCACGCCGTTCATCTGCATGGAACCGTCGCCGAGGAGCGCGATGACGTGGCGGTCGGGATGGGCGTACTTCGCGGCGATCGCATACGGCACGGCCGGTCCCATGGTGGCGAGGCCGCCGGAGAGCGACGCCATCATGCCGCGGCGCATCTTGAGGTCGCGCGCGTACCAGTTCGCGGCCGAGCCGGAATCGCAGGTGAGGATGCATCCGTCGGGCAGGCGCGGCGACAGCTCCCAGAACACGCGCTGCGGGTTGATCGGCTTCGCCTCGTTCATGGCGCGCGCCTCGAGCACCTGCCACCAGCGAGCGACGCTGCGCTCGATGCGCTGCCGCCAGGTCCGGTCCGTGTTGCGCTTCAGGAGGGGAATGAGGCCGCGCAGGGTCTCTTTGCTGTCGCCGACGAGATTCACCTCCATGGGATAGCGCAGGCTCAGCATGCGGCCGTCGAGGTCGATCTGCACGCCGCGCGCCTGTCCCTCCTCCGGAAGGAACTCGGAATACGGGAAACCCGAGCCGATCATGAGCAGCGTGTCGCACCCGGTCATCAGCTCCCAGCTCGGGGTGGTGCCGAGCAGGCCGATGCTGCCGGTGACATACGGCAGATCGTCCGGCAGCGCCGCTTTGCCAAGCAGCGCCTTCGCCACCCCCGCGCCGAGCGTCTCCGCCACTTCGATCACCTCGTCGGTCGCGTGGAGCGCTCCCGCGCCGACGAGCATCGCCACCCGCGAGCCGGCGTTGAGCACGTCGGCGGCGTGCGCGAGCTCGTTCGTGTTCGGCGTGCCGGCGGCGGCCGTGTAGCCGATTCCGCTGTGCACCGTGCCGTGCTTGCGCGGCGGCGCCTTCACCGCCTCGAGATCCTGCACGTCGTTGGGAAAAATGATGCAGGTGACGGTTCGCTGGTCGAGCGCGATGCGCATCGCGCGGTCGACGAGGTGGCGCACCTGCGCCGGGCTGACCGCCATCTGGACGTATTCGCTCGCCACGTCCTTGAAGAGCGAAAGCAGGTCGACTTCCTGCTGGTATTCCCCGCCCATGGCGGAGCGCTTCTGCTGCCCCACGACGGCGAGCACCGGCTGGTGATCGAGCTTCGCGTCGTAGAGGCCGTTCAGGAGGTGGATCGCCCCCGGGCCCGAGGTGGCGAGGCAGACGCCGACTTCGCCGGTGAACTTGGCATGCGCGCACGCCATGAACGCCGCCAGCTCTTCGTGCCGCGCCTGCACGAACTGCATGGCGCCATCGGCTCGGCCGAGCGCGCCCATGATGCCGTTGATGCCGTCGCCGGGATAGCCGTAGATGCGCCGCACGCCCCATTCACCGAGGCGCTCGAGCAGGAAATCGCCAACCGTGGGAGTAGCCATGCACGCTCCTTGCAAGATCGATTCCGAGGGCGCAAGGAGGGCTAAATGCTCCGGAGAATCATGCAGGATCTGCGCGGGGACTCGATCGTCGCCCGGGACGGGGTGGTCGGGTCGCTGAAAGATGTGTACTTCGACGACCAACGCTGGGGCGTGCGCTACCTCGTCGTCGATACCGGAAGGTGGCTGCCCGGACGCAAGGTGCTGGTCTCGCCGGCCTTCATAGACACGGGACCGGAGGCCGGAGGCTCGGCCCCACTGGGGACGCTTCGCCTGCGGCTTTCGCGCGAAGAGATCGAGCACAGCCCTCCGCTGGACAGCGCGCTCCCGGTATCGCGCCAGTTCCAGGAAGCGCACGCGCGCTATTACCGCTACAACTGGTACTGGACGGAGCCCAACCTGTGGGGCGCGTATCCGGGAAGCGCCGCCGAGCGCACCGATGAAGAGGCGTTCCGGCAAATGAAGGCGGCGGAAAGTAAAGCCGAGCGTTCCCACCTGCGAAGCACGCGCGCGGTGGCCGGCTACCACATCGAAGCCGCGGACGGAAGCCTGGGCCACGTCGAGGATTTCGCGCTCGACGACGAGCACTGGACGATCGCGGGCGTGCTGGTCGGCACGCGCAAGTGGCTGCCGGGGAGAACGGTGCTGGTGGCGCCGGCCGCGGTCCGCGCCATCGACTGGCGGGGCAGGAAGATGGTTCTGCGCATGTCCTGCGACGACCTGCGCCGCGCCCGCGACGCGCTGTAAACCCTGCCGTATCCGCTGGCCTATTTACAGCGGCGGTTGTGGCGGCCGACAAGGGGCGCTAAGATTTTCGCGTCTACAAGGGAGATCGCCATGAAAAGGCTGCTGATAGCCGTAGGGCTGCTCGCCGGCTGCGCGACGCCGGCGGACCAGCCGCAGGTCGAAACCAAGTCGCGCCTCGGCGCGGGGCCGACGCAGGAAGAAATCAGCAAGGCCGGCCTGCAGACGGACAACGTGCTGACCTACGGGCTGACCTACGACCACAACCGCTACAGCCCGCTCAAGCAGATCAACAAGTCGAACGTGAAGCGCCTGGTGCCGGTGTGGAACGTTTCGCTGCAAAACGATCTCGGCGAGCAGGCGCAGCCCATCATCTACGACGGCGTCATGTTCGTGTCGAACGCGCGCTGGACCTACGCGATCGATGCGCTCACGGGCAGGGTGATCTGGCGCACGGCGGTCGAGTACGACGCCGGGACGCCCAGCGTCGTGTGCTGCGGCGTGTCCAACAAGGGCGTCGCGATCTTCGAGGGCAAGGTGTTCCGCACCACGCTCGACGCGCACGTGGTGGCGCTCGACCAGAAGACCGGCAAGGAGCTGTGGAAACAGAAAGTGGCCGAGTGGAAGGAAGGCTACTCGCTCACCGTCGCGCCGCTGATCGCGAACGGGGTGCTGATCACCGGCTGCTCCGGGGCCGAATTCGGGACGCGCTGTTTCCTCGACGGCTGGGATCCCGCGACCGGCAAGAAGCTCTGGCGCCGCTATACCACCGCAGGCCCGGGCGACAAAGGGTACGAGACGTGGGAGCCGCGCGAGACTCACCTGCGCGGAGGCGCGAGCACGTGGATTACCGGCTCGTACGATCCGGAGCTCGACCTCGTCTACTGGGGCACCGGCAATGCCGGGCCCTGGAACGGCGACAAGCGCAAGGGCGACAACCTGTACGCCGCGTCGGTCCTCGCCATCCGTCCGAAGACGGGCGAGATCGCGTGGTATTACCAGTTCGCGCCCAATGACATCTGGGACTGGGATTCCTGGGAAATGATCCAGGCCGAGATCCCGGTGGACGGCCAGAAGCGCAAGGTAATCATGCACGTCGCCCGTAACGGCTTCCTGTACGTGCTCGACCGCGCGAACGGCAAGCTCCTTTCGGCGAAGCCCTATGAGAAGGTGAATTGGGCGACCCACGTCGACATGGCCACCGGCCGACCCGTCGAGTCCGAGGAGTCGAAGAAGCTGCGCGCGGGACAGGCGGTCGAGCTCTGGCCGAGCCCCAATGGCGCGAAAAACTGGGGGCATGCCGCGTTCAATCCGACCACGGGCCTGCTCTACGCGAACACGTACCACAGCTCTTCGACCTACAAGTTCATTCCGATGGGCGAATTCAAGGCGGGACAGCGCTACCAGTTCATCGAGAACGTCTACCCGGAGACGTCCAAGGACGCCCCGGCCGGCCACATGGAGGCGATCGAACCCATGAGCGCCAAGGCCAAGTGGCGCACACCGCTCATCGGACAGAGGAACGCCTCCGCGATGCTCGCGACCGGCGGCGGTCTTGTCTTCACCGGCAAGAACACCGGCGAATTCATCGCGCTCGATGCCGACACCGGCGAGGTCGTGTGGTCGTTCAAGACCGGCTCCGGCATCAACGCTCAGCCGGTGACGTGGACCAAGAACGGAAGACAGTACGTGACCATCCTCTCGGGGCTGGGCGGCGTGGGCTCGAGCCGGCGCGGCCTCCCGAGCACCATCCCGCTCGGCGGCTCGGTGTGGACCTTCGCGCTTTTCGATCAGTAGCACTGGCGGCGGGCGTTGCAGCCGCAGCGCTCGCCGCGCCCGTTCTTGGCCAGGACGCCGGACAGTTTCCCGAAGAGCAGGTGAAGCAGGGGGCGGCCATTTATGCGCGCACATGCGCGCCCTGCCACGGGACGCGCATGCGCAGCCCGGAAGTGCCCGCCGATCTGAGCAAGTTCCCGGCGGACCAGAAAAATCGCTTTGTCACGTCCGTGAGCAACGGGAAGAACCAGATGCCCCCGTGGGGTGGTGTGCTGCAACCGGCGGAGATCGAGTCCCTGTGGGCTTACGTCATGGCAGGTGAGAAATGAACTACGCGCAAGAAGACCAGCGCCGGTTCCGGCTGATTCCCTTCACCGAGATGACGCCCGAGCAGCGCAAGTACGCGGACGCGGTGATGGCGGGCCCGACGTCGTCCACCGGCAGCGCGGCGGTGGTGCCGGGCGCGAGCACCCTCGGCAGTCCGTTCAACGTCTACCTGCGCAGCCCGCTGCTCGCCGATCGCCTGCGCGTGGTCGCCGAGTACCTGCGCTTCCAGACCTCGCTGCCCTTCAAGCTGAACGAGCTCGCCATCCTCATCACGGCGCGCAAATGGACGGCGCAGTACGAATGGTTCGCGCACCATCGCCTGGCGCTCAAG
>Ga0075434_100000072_pt1 | contig 53106 bp, 59 predicted proteins | sample RhiMethybrSRZTD3_FD_75298 | JGI IMG/M metagenome (GOLD analysis project Ga0075434, IMG submission 75298) | Populus rhizosphere microbial communities from Tennessee, USA - Rhizosphere MetaG P. TD hybrid SRZTD3 | ecosystem: Host-associated > Plants > Roots > Rhizosphere > Soil | place: USA...
TCATCCACAGCGCGGTGCACGAGGCGCGCGAAGATGCGCAATGCGTAATCCACACGCATACCGCCGCCGGCATCGCGGTGTCGGCGATGGCGGAGGGGCTGCTGCCGCTCTCGCAAACGGAGATGCGCTTCCATGGTCATCTCGCCTATCACGACTACGAAGGTCCGGCATTCAATCGCGGCGAGAAGGGGCGCCTCGTCGCGCATCTCGGCGAGAAAAGCGCCATGATCCTGCGCAATCACGGGCTGCTGGTATGCGCGCCGAGCATCCCGCAGGCGTTCAACCTGATCTACTGGCTCGAGCAGGCGTGCCGCATCCAGGTGCAGATCCTCTCCTGCGAGCGGCCGCTGCATCGCGCGCCGCGGGAAGTGGTCGAGCTTACCGCCGACGCGCTCTCGGGCACCGAGATCACGCTCGACAACGAGGCCGCCACCAACCCGAACGTCAGGCCCGGCGCGCAGAAAGCGGGCAGCGGCTACGGCCTGCTCGAGTGGCCCGCGCTCTTGCGCGCGCTCGACCGGCAGGACCGCTCGTATCGCGACTGAATCGTCCACGAGCGGGTTACCCCGCGTGGGCTTCATCGGGGCAGGGCGCGTCGGCAAGGGCCTCTCGCTCGCCCTCTCTCGCGCCGGCTACCCGATCAGCGGGCTCGCCAGCCGCTCGCGCGGCGATGCGCAGCGGGTCGCCGATGCCTCCGACGTCGTCTTCCTCACCGTCCCCGACGATGCCATCGCGGCCGCCTGCGCAGGCATTCGCTGGAAAAACCAGTCGGTGGTGCATTGCTCCGGCGCCGCCGAGCTTTTTGTCCTGGAAAAAGCGCCTCGCGCCGGTGGCTTCCATCCGCTGGTGATGTTCGCCGATCCCGAGGTGGCCGCGCGCAACATCGCGGGCAGCGCGATCGCGCTCGAGGCTTCCGAGCCGCTGCTTTCGCAGCTGAAGCAGATGGTCAAAGCGCTGGGCGCGCGCGTGCTGGTGATTCCGCCGGGCGCGAGAGCCGCGTACCACGCGGGCGCGCACTACGCGGCACCGTTCGCCTGCGGGCTGCTCGCCGAGGGCGTGGAGATCTGGCGGCGCATCGGCATCGCGCCCGAGGATGCGCTGCCGGCCCTGGTTTCGCTCCTGAGGGGCGCGAGCGAGGCGGTGGCGCACTCGGACCCGGCGCGGGCGATGGCGGGATCGGTGGCACGCGGTGACCTGGAGACGATCAAGCGCCACGTGGCGGCGCTCGAAGCGCTGGACGCCGAGCTCGCGCGCTCCTATTGCGCGATGGCGCTGAAGACGGTGCCGCTCGCTGTCGGGGTCAGCGAGGCGCGTCGGGAGGAGTTGCGGGTTTTCCTGGCGGGCTTGACAGCGGCGCAGCGCGCGTAGATACTAAACCTAATGGTTAAGTATTCGGACGACGCGCTCGACAGCGTATTCGCCGCGCTCGCCGACCGCACGCGGCGCCAGGTGCTCGACGAGCTCGCCGGCGGCGGCTCGCAGGTGAGCGAGCTCGCCGCGGCGCACGACATGTCGCTGCCCGGCTTCATGAAGCACCTGGCGGTGCTCGAGGCGGCCGGGCTGATCGCGCGCTCCAAGGAAGGGCGGGTGGTGAGCTGCGAGCTGTCGGCGCAGCCGATGCAGGCCGCCGCGGCGTGGATGTCGCGCTACGAAAAATTCTGGACCGAGCGGCTCGACGCGCTCGGCCGCTACCTTTACCAGCAAGAGGAGCTGCAAGCATGGAAAAAGTCTCCGAGAAGCCCTTCCTCAACCTCCGCCGCCGCTACCCGGTCTCGCCGGAGAAGCTCTGGCGGGCGTGGACCGACCCGGAAGCGATAAAGCGCTGGTTCGGCCCCGCCAACGAGCCGGTTTCGCTGGCCGAGCTCGACGTGCGCGTCGGCGGCCGGTATCGCATCGTGTTCGGCGGCGCCGACGGCAACGCGCACGAGGCGGCGGGCGAATACAAGGAGGTAGTGCCCAACCGCAGGCTGTCGTTCACCTGGACCTGGCCGCGCTCGACGCCGGAGCGGGTCTCGGTGGTGACGATCGTGTTCAAGCCGGCGGGCGGCGAGACCGAGCTCGACTTCCGCCACGAGCAGTTCCACGACGAGACAGTGCGCGACAACCACAAGCGCGGCTGGAGCGGCACGCTCGAGAAGCTGGCGGAATTCCTGAAATGAGCGAGCCTCGCTACGGGTGGGTGATGGTGGCGCTGGGCGCCTTCATGACCTGCATCGCGGCCGGCGCGATGTTCTCGCTCGCGGTGTTCCTGCAGCCGATCACGCAGTCGACCGGCTGGTCGCACACCGCGGTGTCGGCCGCCATGACGCTCAACTTCCTGGCGATGGGCGCGGCGGGCTTCGGCTGGGGCGCGCTCAGCGACCGGATCGGGCCGCGGCCGGTGGTCCTGGCCGGCGCGGTGCTGCTGGGCCTGGGGCTTTTCCTCGCCAGCCGCGCCGAGAGCGCGCTCGCCTTCCAGCTCTCGTTCGGCCTGCTGGTCGGCATCGCCGTCGGCAGCTTCTTCTCGCCGATGATCGCCGCGGTGATGGGCTGGATCAGCGGGCATCGCGGGCTCGCGGTGTCGCTGGTGTCGGTCGGCGTCGGCGTCGCGCCGATGACGATGTCGCCCTTCGCCGCGTGGCTCATTACGCAGATGGACTGGCGCGCGGCGCAGGGGGTCATCGCCTTGCTGGTCTGGGCAACGCTCGTTCCCGCGGCGCTCTTCGTCCGCAGGCCGCCACCGGCTCCGGCGGGTCAAGGGCCGGCAAGAGAAGCAGGCGGGCAGAAACCGATGAACCTCCGCGACGCCTTCGTGTCTTTCCCTTTCATCGTGCTCGCGCTCACCTTCTTCGCCTGCTGCGCCGCGCATGCCGGGCCGATCTTCCACACGGTCACCTACGCCATGACCTGCGGCCTCGCGCCGCTCGCGGCGGTGACGATCTACAGCGTCGAAGGGCTTGCCGGGCTAGGCGGGCGCCTGGCGCTCGGCGTGGCGGCCGACCGGCTCGGCGTGAAGCGCGTGCTGATCGCGGGCCTTCTCATCCAGGCCGTGGCCGCGTTCCTGTTCATCCTCCCCTCGCGCCTCGGCGAGTTCTACGCCGTCGCCGCGACCTTCGGCTTCGCCTACGGCGGCGTGATGCCGCTCTACGCGGTGCTCGCGCGCGAGTACTTCGGCCAGCGCATCCTCGGCGCGGTGTTCGGCGCCGCCGCGATGGTGTCGAGCCTCGGCATGGCGGCGGGGCCCGCCATCGGCGGCTGGATCTTCGACAACTTCGGCGCGTACAAGTGGATGTACGTCTACTCGGGCGCGATCGGCCTCGGCGCCGTGGCGATCGCGCTCGCCTTTCCGCCCTTTCCCAGGAGACAGCAATGGCATACGTCGATGGCTTCGTAGTCCCCGTGCCGAAGAGGAACGTCGCGAAGTACAAGGCGGTGGCCCGCAAGATGGGCCGCGTCTGGCGCGACCACGGCGCGCTCTCCTACACCGAGACGATGGGCGACGACGTGAAGCCGGGCAAGGTGACGTCGTTCCCGCAGGCGGTGAAGCTCAAGCCCGGCGAGGTGGTGTGGCTCTCGTTCGCCACCTACAAGAACCGCGCGCACCGCGACCGCGTCAACAGGAAGGCGATGGCGGACCCGCGCGTCGCGAAGATGATGGATCCGAAGAAATTCCCGTTCGACGGCAAGCGCATGTTCTTCGGCGGCTTCAAGGTGATGGTCGATCTCTAGAAAGGAAACCCCATGCAAGTCGAGCCGTATCTGTTTTTCGAAGGCCGCGCCGAGGAGGCGCTCGAGTTCTACAAGAAGGCGCTCGGCGCCAAGGTCGAGATGATGATGCGCAACAAGGAAAGCCCCGAGCCGCCGCCGCCCGGCATGAAGGCGCCGCCAGAGAAGATCATGCACGCCTCGTTCACCGTCGAAGGCGCGCGCGTGATGGCCTCCGACGGCTTCTGCTCCGGCAAGCCGAGCTTCCAGGGGTTTTCGCTCTCCGTCACTGCCGCGACCGAGGCGGACGCCAAACGCAAGTTCAATGCGCTCGCCGAGGGCGGCGAGGTAAAGCAGCCCCTCGCCAAGACCTTCTTCTCGCCCGCGTTCGGCATGGTCACCGACCGCTTCGGCGTCGGCTGGATGGTGATGGTCCCGCAGCAGCGCTGAGCTCGTGAAACATACCGGCGGCTGCTCGATCTGCTCGCGCAAGGGCTCGCTCCTTGGTTCATCCCGCGCGAGCAGTTCCGGCTGAAGACGCCGGAGGCGAAGCTCGCGAGCTACGAGTTCAACAAGCACGGCATCCGCCACCAGTTCTGCAAGCGCTGCGGCATCCATCCGTTCGCGTTCGCCAACGACCCGAAGGGCAACGCGATGGCGGCGATCAATGCGCGCACGCTGGAAGAATTCGACCTGGCGAAGTTTCCCCGCAAGCAATTCAACGGAAGGGCATTCTGATGGGCCAGCCCGTGGTGCACTGGGAGTTCATGTCCAAGGAGCCGGCGAAGGTCGCCGACTTCTACGCGAAGATCTTCGGCTGGAAGGTGCAGCACCGGCCGGAGGTCAACTACCGCCTGGTCGAGACCGGCAGCAAGCTCGGCATCAACGGCGGCATCGTGCAGCCCGACCGCGAGGGGCCGTGGCCCGGCAACATGCTGTTCTACGTCGCGGTCGACGACCTCGCCGCCTACCGCAAGAAGATCGTCGCGGCCGGCGGCCGCATCCACGTCGAGGAGCAGGCGGTCCCCGGCATGGGCTGGCTCTCGCTCTTCACCGACCCCGAGGGCCGCATGAACGGCCTGTGGAAGCCGGCGGCCCCCGCGGCGCGCAAGCCGAAGGGGCCGAAAAGAACCGCGAAGAAGAAACGCTAGAGCTTGCGGATGACGCGGTCGGGCGTGAGCTCGACGCGCGAGCCCACGGCGATGTCCGGCGCGTCGGTGTCGATCACCTGGGTCGAGCCGTCGTTCATGGTGATCACCAGGCGATAGGGCGCGGCGGACGAGCGCGTCGCCGCGGTTACCGTGCCGACGCCGGGGCGGAAAGGCATGTCCGTGGTGGCGAGCTTTGCCCTCGCCGGCGCGCTGGTGCTTGGAGCCTGGGCCTCGTAGGCGGAGCACGCGGCGAGCAGGCTGGCCAAGGACACGGTGGCGAGGACGACAGGGATTCTCATGGCTCTCTCCTTTGAGTCAGCGGGGGTTTTGGGGCGGCGGCGCCGTGGCCGGCTCGGACGCGCGCTCGGCGCCGGACGCGGCCGAGCGCTCGCGCTCCTTGCGCAGGCACTCGTCGCGCTGCTCTGCGGCGAGCGCCTGGCAGCGCGCGAGCGCACGGTCGGAATCCGTCGCCGGCTTCGGTAATTTCTCCTTCTGTTCCGAAGGCTCGGACGAAGGCGGCACCGGGCGGATGTCGCCCGCGCCGGGCGTCTGCGCCGATACTGCGGAGCAAAAAAAAGCGAGCGCCCCGATAGAAAACAAACGCATGCGGAGAACTGTGAGCAATTTCCGCTCCGAGCCTGCCGAAATCCCGCGACACGGCGTAGCGTTTCGGTTCCAGCCGATCGCGGCATTCGGCGCTTGGACGGGTGCCGCGCCGCGGCTAGGCTCGGATCTCGCAGGTGGGAACAAGGAGGAGGCCCGGATGAACCGAGCTGTGGTGTCCCGCATCATCTCGACCGTCCCCGAGCGCAGCACCCGCGCGCCGAGCGGCAGCGCCTTCAGCCCCGAGCACACCGGCGCCGAGTCGGCGGAGCGCGTGGCGCGGCTTTCGCGCCACCTGCAGTGGCTCGGGCCCCTGAGCCCCCTCACCAAGGACGAGCAGCGCGACTTTGGCCTGGGGCCGGCGCACGGCCGCCCGGTCGTGGACGCCGATGAGCTGCCCGACGAGCCCGATGGGCCCGAGGGCGAGCCCCACTGACCGGCACGCCGATTGCACCCCCAGGGGTTGTTCTGCCGAAACCCTTGGAGGTTCGCATGCTTAGCTGGGCAATTGGGTTCTTCATCGTCGCGATCGTGGCGGCGGTCTTCGGCTTCGCGGGGCTCGCCGGCGCGGCTGCGGGAATCGCAAAAGTGCTGTTTTTCCTGTTCCTCCTGGCTTTTGTGGTCTCGCTGGTGATGGGCTGGCGGGGCCGCCGCGGGCCGGGCTCGCCGCCGCTGGTGTAAAACCGCATCAGAGACGTCAACGAAGAGCGGTCCTGGCCGTTACCATAGCGGCCATGAGATCGCTCTTTTTCGTTTCGCTCCTATCCGCGCTCGCGCTGTTCTCGGTCGGCGCGGCCGGCGATACCGACGTCGCCACCTGCCTGGGCGCTACGCTCGCCCAGGGCAGCGCCTGCTGCAAGGCCAACAAGGGCATCTGCGGCTGCCGCGCCGGCAAGATCGTCTGCTGCGACAAGACCTTCGCCGAAGGCTGCCCCTGTAGCCACGACGAGCCGGTTACTTCTTTGTAAGGTCCCAGACCCCGTCGGCGGGACGGGCGGCGGAGTTGGCGCGCCAGTGCGCGATGCGCGCGAGCATCACCTGCGCCGGCGCATCGCCGTTCAATCTCCTGAAGCCCGCTTCGGCCGTGTCCCAGTCGGCCTTTCGGTAGGCTGAAAGCGCGGCTTCGTAGCCGCTGATGAGCGCCGCGTCCGCCTCGCCTTTGCGCCCCAGCAGCTCGTAGATCCGCACCGGCTCGCTCTTTCCCACCACGCGCACGGAATCGATCTCGCGCGCCTCGATCGCCTCGCCCGCAAGGCGGCGCGTTTCCTCGCTGATCAGGATGCCGGTGCCGTACTCCTTGTTCGCGCCCTCCAGGCGCGAGGCGAGGTTGACCGTGTCGCCGATCACGGTGAAGCCCCTCGCCTGCTCGGAGCCGATGTTGCCGACGGTGACATCGCCGGTCGCGATGCCGACGCGCACGCTGATGTGCGGCAGGCCCTTCCTCAGCCCCATCAGGTCGGGGAGCATGGCGCGGAACTGCTCGAGGCGCCCGCGCTGCTCGAGCGCGGTGAGGCAGGCGAGCGCCGCGTGCTCGGTCTCGCCGGTGAAGGGCGGCCCCCAATAGGCCATGATCGCGTCGCCGATGAACTTGTCGAGGATGCCCTGCTGCACGCGGATCGGCTCGGACATCAGCGAGAAGTACCGGTTGAGCAGGCGCACCACGCCGTCGGGCGTGAGGTGCTCGCAGAGCGACGTGAAGCCGACCAGGTCGGAGAAGAACACGCTCATGTGCTTCTTCTGGCCGCCGCTCGCGTCGAGGCGGTTCTCGAGCAGCCCCTGCACGATCCTCGGGTCGACGTACTTGCCGAAGGTGTCCTTGATTCGCTCCTTCTCGCGCAGGCCGGCCACCATGTTGTTGAACGACTGGGTGAGGGTGGCGATCTCGTCGGCCGAGTTGGCGAGGACCTGCACCGAAAGGTCGCCGCCCTCCACCGCGCGCGTGCCCGTGAGCAGGCGCCGCACCGGCTCGACCAGCTTGCGCGTGACCACCGCGGCGAGCACCAGGCCGAGCAGCGTGGCGATGGCGGTGATGCCCCAGTTGAGGCGGATCGCCCTGCCTTCCTCGGCCTGCGCGCGGTCGGCCGCCTGCTGCGTGGTGCGCTCGAGCGTGAGGATCACCTTCTCCAGGCGGCGGTTGATGTCCTCCTTCTGCTTGCTGAGCGCCTGGTGCACGACGCGCACCGAGCGCGGGTTGCCCTCGGTCGCCTCGGTGAGGAACTGGCCGAAGGTGGCGTGCAGGTCCTGGCGCGCGGCCTGGATATCGGGCAGCTGCTGGCGCAGCAGGGTGAGCGCGACGCGGTCGACGGTGATCTCGCCGTCGGCGAGCGCCTGGTCGATCAGCTTGTCGCTCGAATCGATCACCTGGTCGGCGTTGATGCCGCGCTGGTCGAAGAGCTTCTTCTCCTCCTCGATCGCCGCGCGGTCGGGCTTCGCGGCCTGCAGCAGGAGCAGGATCCGCTCGACGTGCACGATCTGCTGGCGCACCAGCGTCTCGACGCTTCCCGCCTGCTGGTCGAGCGGGATGTAGTAGGTGGAGAGCGCCGCCACCTCGTTGTTGAGCACGCGCAGGTTGCGCGCCGAAAGCGCGGTCACCAGCACCATCAGCACGAGCAGGCTCAGGGTGATGCTGTAGACCTTGAGGCTGATCGGCCGGCGGGTCGCGGCTTGCGGGGGGAGCGTCGCCATCGCTTTGTCGGGCGGAGACTACACTAATCCCAACGGCGCATTGCCGCTCGCGCGGGCCGGCCGCATAGTCAGCGACCCCATTTCCGTGAGGCTGCCATGAAGCTTTCCCAATCACTGTTTTTCCTGGTCGCCGCCGCGCTCGCGCTGGCCGTCGGCGCCGCGTACGCCGAGGACAAGGTCGGCAAGGACAAGAACGACCCGGGCTTCGCCGCCCTGGACAAGGACAAGGACGGCTCGCTCTCGCGCACCGAGGCGATGGGCAACGCCGAGCTGCGCAAGAACTTCGACAAGCACGACCACAACCACGACGGCAAGCTCTCGCGCGCCGAGTACCTGGACGCGATGACCAAGAAGGACGCGCATACCGCCAAGGAGAAGATCACCGACACCCTGCAGAAGAACAAGGAGTACAAGGCGGAGCAGAAGCGCGAGCGCGAGGCCGGGACCGGCTCGACCTCGAGGTAGTTTCGCCATTGGTGTCGTGAAAAACGGGCCGGCCGGCCCGTTTTTCTTTTATGGGTAACCCCGACCCGCGCGACCAGCGGCTGCGCCGCATGAAGTGGTGGGCGACGAGCCTGCTCCTGAGCGCGGCGCTCGTCTATGCGCTCGCCCAGGTCTTCGAGCCGCGCTATCCGTGGCTCGCCTGGGTCAGCACCACCGCCGAAGCGTCGATGGTGGGCGCGATCGCCGACTGGTTCGCGGTCACCGCCCTCTTCCACCACCCGCTCGGCCTGCGCTTCATCCCTCACACCGCGATCATCCCGCACAACCGCGAGCGGATCGCGACCGGCATCTCGCAGTTCATCGAGTCGAACTTCCTCACCTCGGCGGCGGTGGTGCAGCGCATCCGCGACTTCCGGCCCGCGCGCACGCTCTACCACTGGCTCCTCAGGCTGGAGAACGCCGAGGCGGTCGCGACGTACGCCACGCGCTTCGTCTCCTACGTGCTGAATGCGCTCGACGACGAGCGCGCCCGGCGCTTCCTGCAGGACGCGGTGGCGCGCCGCCTGCGCAAGGCCGACGTCGCCGGCGCGGCGGCGCAGCTCCTCGACGTCCTGACCGAGAACCAGCGGCACCACGCGCTGCTCGAGGGCGCGCTCGGCGCGCTCGACGACCTGCTCGCGCGCGAGGACACGCAGGCCTGGATCGCCGGCGAGGTGGCGAGGGCCGCGCCGCTCCTCAAGCGCTTCTCCGACTTCTTCCAGCTCAATCTCGACGAGCGCGCCGCGCTGAAGATCGTCGAGCTGGCGGTGAAGAAGATCTCGGAGGTGCGCCACGACAAGGAGCACGAGCTGCGCAAGCGGTTCGATTCGTACGTGGCGGACTTCCTCCACAGGCTCAAGTCGGATGACGCATTGCGCAGAAAGGTCCACCGGCTGCGCGACGAAGTGCTGGCGAGCGAGGCGCTGGAGCGCTACCTGGGCGGGCTGTGGGACGAGCTGCGCGCGTGGCTCGCCGCCGACCTCGACCGCAGCCCGGCGTCGCTGCACCAGCGCGTCACGGCGATGCTGGAGGCGATCGGCAATACGCTGCGCGCCGACCGCGAGCTGCAGGCGTGGATCGACGAGCAGATCCTGCGCGCCGCGCCGGCCCTGGTCGAGGAGCACCGCGCCAAGATCGGCCGCTTCATCGAGGATCAGGTGCGCGGCTGGCAGGAGGAGCGCCTGGTGGCGGAGCTCGAGCGCCACATCGGCCCCGACCTGCAGTACATCCGAATCAACGGCACGCTGGTCGGCGGCCTCGCCGGCCTGGTCATCGCCGCGGTCACGGAAATGTTGAGGCGGTCCGGGTGAGCGCTACTGGATGACCTCGTCGGCGCGCAGGAGGAGTGGCGTCGGCAGGTGGAGGCCCAGCGCAGCTGCCGCCCTGAGGTTGACGAACAGGTAATACCTTGTCGGGTGCTCGGCCGGTAGGTTGGCCGGCCGCGAGCCCTTCAGGATCTGATCGACATAGCGTGCCGCCACGCGGTAGCTATCGTCGAAGCTGTAGCCGTAGGACATCAGTCCGCCGTCCTGGACGTTGCCGCTCTGCTCGTACATCGAAGGAATCCGGTTCGCGGTGGCGAACTCGATGAGCTTCTTCCGGTTGCCGGCCGTCAGCGCGTCGGAAACGACGAACACAGCATCCGGCCGGCGGTGCTCCATGGCGGAGAAGGCGGCCGGAAAGTCGTCGCCGCTGCGCACGCCGATCGCCTGCACTTCCATTTTGAGCGCCCGCGCCGCTTTCTCGATCTCGCGATAGCGCAGCGTCATGCCCTGGTCGTTCTCGTTCCACACGACGGCGATGCGCGCCGCCCTCGGGAGCGCCTCGCGCAGAAGTTGCATGCGCTTCGCGCTCAAGTCGATCGACTCGTCGGTGAGCCCGGTGACGTTGCCGCCGGGCCGCGCGAGGCTCGCGATCCAGCCGGTGGCGACGGCATCGCCGGCGGCCGGCGCCATGACAATCGGGATGCTCCTCGTTGCTTGCCGCGCGGCTTCAGTCGCGGCACCGCCTCCCGAGACGATCACGTCGACCTTCAGCTTCACGAGCTCCGCGGCAAGACCGGGCAGCCGTTCGGTCCTGCCTTCCGCAAACCGCGCCTCGTATGCGACGTTCCTGCCTTCGACGTAGCCGAGCGCGCGCAAGCTCTCCCGCAGCGACCGCGGCGGCGCGCCATCGGGAGTGCGCGCGCCGGCAATCAGGTGACCGACGCGAAACGTTCGTTGCTGAGGCTGCGCCCACGCCAGCCGCGGAAGGAACACTGCCGCGCTGACGACCGTTGCAATCGCTCGGCGACGCTTCATGGCTGCCTCCCCTCGGGAAGGAAGTCTAGGTCTTCAGGAACAGCGTGACCAGAGGATGCGGGCCGCGCTGCGCGCTCCAGTGGCCGTGCACGCGCTCGTCGAACGTCGCGCCTTCGGGAAGCGTATCGGCGGAGAAGAAGTGCTCGCCCGGCCGGAACAGGCGCGAGCCCTCGCGCGTGCCGATCTCCATCTCGCCGCCGAGGATGAACACCCACTGCGGCTTCGGCGTGCAGTGCCACTGGCTGCGGAAGCCGGGCGGGCTCTGCCTCAGCTGGTAGCCCGAGGACGGAAAAACCTTGGAGAGCATCGACTGCGGATTGCCCTCGGGGAGATCGATTCTCTCCTCGCGGAATTTCGCCCGGCCGTCGCGATCGGTGAAAAGCACCACCTTGGTGAAGGCGCTCATCTGCGGTATTTCTCGATCGCCTTGGGATGCAACGCCATGCCGTGGCCCGGCTTGTCGGGGATGCGGAAGAAGCCGTCCCTGCAGGCGGGCAGCTCCTCGAAGAGGTCGGGGGGCGCCCAGTCCATGTATTCGACGAGGAAGCCGTTCGAGAGCGCGCCGACGACGTGGATCGAGATCTCGTGGACCAGGTGCGGCGTGAGGATCGCCCCGTGCGCCGCGGCGAGCTTGCCGATGCGCAGCGTCTCCGAGAAGCCGTTGGCGCGGCAGACGTCGGGCATCAGGTACTTCGCCGCCTTGCGCGCGAGCAGCTCCTTGAACTCCCAGCGCGTGAAGTGGTTCTCGCCCAGCGCCACCGGGATCTTGATGGTGTGCGCCACCTCGGCCAGGCCGTCGTAGTCGTCGGCGAGCACCGGCTCCTCGTACCAGAGGAGGTCGAACTCCTCGAGCAGGCGCGCCTGCTGCTGGTTGCCGAGCACGTCGCGCCCCTGGTTCACGTCAACCATCATGCGCACGCTCGTGCCCAGCGCCTTCTTCACCGCACCGACGCGGCTCGCGTTCACCGCCGGGTCGGGATGGTGGATCTTCATCTTGTAGTACCTGCAGCCCTGCGAGGCGTACTTCTGCGCCTCGGCGACGAGGTCCTCGACGCTGTACTTCGACCAGCCGCCGCTGCCGTAGGCGGGCACGCGCTCGCTCACCGCGCCCCACAGCTTGTAGAGCGGCAGCTTCGCGCACTTGCCGGCGATGTCCCACAGCCCTATGTCGAGCGCCGAGAGCGCGTACGCGGCGACGCCCTGCTTCTTCATCCCCATGTCGACGCGGAACATCTTCTCCCAGAGCCGCTCGACGAAAGTCGGATCCTCGCCGATCAGCGCCGGCTTCAGGCGCGTGTCGAGGTAGGTGAGCACCGCCTCGGCGCCGCCGCCGTTGAAGACCAGGCTGTAGCCCAGGCCGCGCACGCCCTCGTCGGTGGCGATCTGCGCGATCACCATCTTGTGGTGCGGGTACTGCAGCGCCATCGGCTTGGGCGTGGGAACGGTCAGGAGGCAGGTGTCGATCGCGGTGATTTTCATAGCGGAAGCGATGCTACACCGGCGCGCGGCGCTCGCTCGCCGCCAGGCACGGCTAGGCGGCCTTCGCGCCGATAGCGTCGATCAGCGCCGCGAGGCGCTCGGCGTGGCCCGCTTCGCAGCAAGCCTCGGCCTCGCGCGCCGCCTCGCCTACGGCAGGCAGGCCGAAGGTCCCCGCCGAGCCGGCGAGCGTGTGCAGCGCGCGATGCAAGTCCTTCAGCTGGCCTTTCGTCAGAAGCTCCCGGAGGTGAGCCAGCTTGGCCGGCAGCTCCGCGCGGTACTCGGCCCGCAGCTCATCGAGCGGGTTCACTTGACTCCCAGGACGCTCTTCACCGCCTTGAGCAGTACGTCGACGTTGAACGGCTTGGTGACGTAGCCGTTGGCGCCGCGCCTGATGCCCTGCAGCACCGACTCGCGCGTCGACTTGGCGGTCATCATCACGATCGGCACTTCCTTGACCGCGGGGTGCCGGCGCATCGCGGCAAGGAGGTCGAGGCCGTCGGCGTCAGGCAGCATCACGTCGAGCAGCACCACGCTGGGCTTCGCCTCGCGCAGCGCCGCCTCGAGCGCGGCGCGGCTGCCAGCGATGCGGGTCTCGAAGCCTTCCATCTTGAAGTAGGTCCGCACCAGCTTGGCGAGCTGCTCGTCGTCCTCGACGACGAGCAGGCTCAGCTTCTCGTCCTTGACGATCTTGCGCGGCGCAGCGGCGTGCGCGATGCAGACGAAGTAGCCGTTCTTCTTGAGCGAGGCGACGCCCTGCTCGGCGCTCGAGAAGAAGTCGCCCGGGTCGATGCCGGCGGAGGTGACGTCGGCGGCCGGCACGATGTAGCCGGCGCGCACCAGCTTCTCCAGGGCCTTCTTGATTGCTTCTTCCGACAGCGGTGCGGCGCGCCTGGCCAGCTCATCGACGTTGGTCTTGCCATCGATCAGCACCAGAAGCTCGATTTCGGCGGGCGAAAGCGCCGTGCGCGCGCCGGTCAGCTCGACATCGGCGCTGCCGCTGTGCGCGTAGACCACTCCCCCCGGCGATTTCACGACCGTCATGGCGTTTCACTATATCGCCGTGGCCGAATGTCAGCCCGGTGTCAGGCCCGGGGCATTAGCATCGTCCGAGGAGGAGCACCCATGAGAACCCTTGCCCTGGCAGCGCTGGTCCTTGCCACTCCCGTTGCGGCCGAAGTCCCCACCTTCCGGGTCGACCCGGCCTGGCCCAGGCCGCTCCCCGAGGAGAACGGCGTGCAGCTGGTGCTCGGCCAGGTGGCCGGCATCGCAGTGAACGACAAGAACGGCCACGTCTGGGTGGTGCACCGGCCGGCGACGCTGCTGCCGGACGAATGGAACGCCAAGGACAAGAAGCCGGTCACGCACCGCTGCTGCAGGTCGCTGCCGCCGGTGGTCGAGTTCGACGCCGCGGGCAACTACCTGCGCAGCTGGGCCTCGCTCGACCCGAAGATGCAGTGGCCGAAGAGCGAGCACGGCATCTACATCGATCCCGAGGGCAACGTCTGGCTCGCCGGCAACGGCGACGAGGACAACCAGATCCTGAAGTTCACGCCCGACGGCCAGTTCCTCCTGCAGATCGGCCGCGCCGGCAAGTCGGAAGGCTCGAACGGCCGCACGCAGCTCGGCCGGCCGGCGCACATGATGATGGACCCGAAGGCGCAGGAGCTCTACGTCGCCGACGGCTACGGCAACCGCCGCGTCATCGTGTTCGACGCGAAGACCGGCGCCTACAAGCGCCACTGGGGCGCGTACGGCGAGACGCCGAGCGACGACAAGCAGCCGCCTTACGATCCCAAGGCGGCGCCGTCGCGGCAGTTCGGCAACCCGGTGCACTGCGTGCGGCTGTCGGGCGACGGCAAGGTCTACGTGTGCGACCGAGTCAACAATCGCATCCAGGTCTTCGAGACCTCGGGCAAGTTCATCCAGGAATTCCGCGTTGAGCCGCTGACGCAGGCGAACGGCTCGGTCTGGGACATGGTGCTGTCGCACGATGCGGCGCAGCGCTACATGTACGTCGCCGACGGCGCCAACGGCCGGGTCTACGTGCTGCAGCGCGCCGACGGCGCGCAGGTCGGCGCCTTCGGGCGCACGGGGCGGATGGCCGGCGAGTTCAAGTGGGTGCACAACATCGCCATCGACCGGCAGGGCAACCTCTACACCTCGGAAGTCGGCTTCGGCCGACGAGTGCAGAAATTCACGCTCGTGTCATTCTGACGTCGACACCAGATTAAGGGCGCAGCCACGTCCCCCCGCCCGGCCCCGGCGGTATAAAGGGGCATGAAATTCTGCGAGATCTACCCGGTCGCCCGGAAGGACAAGAATGCCTTCCGCTGGAAATGGCGCCACACGCGCGGCGATGGCCGCGCGGTCGAGTCCAAGGAGAGCTACGCGTTGTATTACGAGTGCATGGTCGCCGCGCGCGAGGCGGGCTATGAGCCCAGGCGCCGGCTGGTTGCTACCCAGATGTGACCTCGCGCCGCACGATCGCGGCGCCTTCCACTAGAGAAACGAGCTTCCCGAAAGCGACCGCGCGCGGCAGGTATTTCATGCCGCAGTCGGGCGCGACCAGGAGCTTGTCCGGCTCGACGAATTTCAGCGCGGCGCGGATGCGCGCGGCGACCTGCGCAGGCGTCTCGACTTCCTCGCTGCCAAGGTCGATCACGCCCAGCATCACGCTTTTCGGCGCGAGCGCCTTCAGCACGCTCAGGTCGAGCCGCGGCTGCGCCGCCTCGATCGAGATCTGCGAGGCGCTGGTGGCCGCGAGCTGCGGCAGGAACGAGTAGCCCGAGGGCTTGTCCTTCACCGCCGCGGCATAGCCGAAGCAGAGGTGCACCACCGTCGTTCCCGCGACGCCTTCTAGCGCGCGATTGATCGCCTTCACCCCATAGCGCGCCGCTCGCTCGGGGCGCGCCTGCAGCCAGGGCTCGTCGATCTGCACCACGTCTGCGCCCGCTTTTTTCAGGTCGTGCATTTCCTGATTCACCGCCGAAGCAAACGCGAGCGCCAGCGCCTCTTCATCGCGGTAGTAGTCGTCCTGCGCCTGCTGCGCCATCGTGAACGGCCCGGGCAGCGTGATCTTGATCCGCCGCCCGGTGTTCGCGCGCAGGAACTGCACATCGCTGAGCTCCACGGGAGCGCGCCGGCGGATGGGCCCGGTGATCCGCGGCACCACCGATTTCGCGCCGGTGCGGTTGATCGTCGTCCCGGGATTGTCGATGTCGACGCCCTCGAGCGCCGTGGCGAAGCGGTTGGAATAGCTCTCGCGCCGCATTTCGCCGTCGCTGATGATGTCGATGCCGGCGGCTTCCATGTCGCGGATCGCGAGGCGCGTCGCGTCGTCCTGCGCCTCACGGAGGTTTTCAGGACGCACTCTCCAGATTTCGGGCGCGCGTACCCGTGGCACTTTTGCGCCGAGCTTCGCGCGGTCGATCAGCCAGGCGGGCTGCGGATAGCTGCCGACGACGGTGGTCTCGATCATCGGCGGCGATGGTACAGCGATTGCAGAAGCTTTCCGCATCGCCATCGTGGAGCCGAAAATGACCAGAATCCTCTCCCTCGCCGCCGCCGCGGCGCTCGCGCTCGCGGCCGGATGCGACCGCAATACCTCAACGCCGCCGTCGCCGAAAACCGACACCGGGTCGTCGCTGCCCAACGCCTCGGCGGGATCTTCGACGACACCGGCGAACACGCCCGCGCCGAGCACCGCGGAGAAGCGCGAGGGCTCGAACCCGACGCAGGGCCAGGTCGACCCGAAACAGAGCGAGCAGCACCGCGACTTCCAGCAGCCCGGCGACGGCGCCGGTCCCTCGAGCAGCGACGCGCAGCCGACGATGCGCAACAAATAGGCGGTGGCTGCGTAACAGTCGCGGCCCGATATTTGCTGCCGATTACCTGTACCCCCCAACCACGGAGGCCCCATGAAAGTTTCGACGTTAGCTCTTGCTGTTACCCTCGCGCTGGGCACGGCGCTGGTGACCGGCTGCAACCGCAGCAGCACCGACCGCGCGCCGTCCGGCTCGACCACTTCGCCCTCGGGAAGCACCTCGTCTTCGTCCTCGGGCGCGACCACGCCGAGCACCGCGCCGTCGGGCTCGAGCTCCTCGTCGACCAGCGTCGACATCCAGAAGAAGGATCAGGCGAGCGGCGGAGCTTCGTCGTCGTCCTCGTCGTCCACCCCGAGCTCGGGCAGCATGAGCGGCTCGGCCGGCGCCGGCTCGAGCAGCACGCCGTCGTCCTCGTCCAGCACGCCGTCCTCGTCCGGCAGCAGCGCGCCGGCCGCCTCGTCCAGCTCGTCCTCGAGCGACACGAGCAAGGACTCGAGCAGCACGAGCAAGTAGTACTTTGCGAGGAGCGTTTTACAAGGGCCGCGCGCTTTCGCGCCGGCCCTTTTTATTTCACGGCGACCTGCATCGCGCCGATGCGCTCGATGCTGGCGAGCATCACGTCGCCCGCTTTCACCGGCCCGACCCCCTGCGGCGTGCCGCTGAGCAGCACATCGCCCGGGTGCAGCGTATAGAACGAGCTGCCCCACTCGATCAGCTGCGCGACGCTCAGGATGAGGTCGCTGGTGTGCGCATCCTGCCGCGTCTCGCCGTTCACCCTGATGGACAGGCCTAGATTGCCGGGATCCGGGATCTCGTCGGCAGTCACGAGCCACGGCCCGAGCACGCAGTAGGAGTCGGGAGACTTGCGCAGGCTGCGCTCCTCCGGGCCGCGGATCGTCATGTCGAGGCCGATGCAATAGCCGGCGACGCAGGCCATCGCCTTTTCCGCCGGCACATTCCTGGCGGTCTTGCCGATGACGACCGCGAGCTCCACTTCGTGATCGTTGCGCCGGTCGGTATGCACGAGCTTCACGCCTTCGCCCGGGCCGACCAGCGCGCTGGTCGCCTTGAGGAACATGCCGGCCTTGTGGATCTCCTGCACCAGGTTGCCGTGGTGGATGCCCTTGTCGGCGAGCGCTTCCTCGAGGTGCTTCTTGTAGTTCACCGGCGCAGCGATGATCTTGCCGGGGTTGGCGAGGGGCGAGAGGAGCTTGACCTTCCTCAGGGGCCTCGGCTTCGCCGATCTCGCCGCCTTCTCGATCTGCGGGCGGAGCTTGCCGAGATGCGCGATCAGCGCGTCATGGCGCGGGAACGGATAGCGTGCCTGCGGCAAGCGGGAGAGGACCGCGCTCACGTCGCGCACGCTGTCGTGCTCGACCACCCCGAGGCGGTTCTCGCCGAACCGGCAGAGCTTCATTTGCGCAGGAAGAAGAACGCGGCCGCGGCGGCCCCGATCGCGACCATCAGCCAGACGATCCAGGCGCGCGAGCGCGGCGCGGGTTCGCGGCTTTCGGCGCCGGCGCGCCAGTCCTCCTCGCCGCGACGCTGTTCCGATCTTTCCGACATGCGTTAAAGGTAGCATGCAGACATGGATGCGCAGCGCAGGGCGGTTACGGTCGCGCTTCTCGGATGGATGCTTTCTGCGCTCGCGCAGCCGGCAAAGGTGTCGCGGCTGGGCGTGCTGATCTACAGCACCCCCGAAGCCGATCCCAACCTTGCGGCCTTCCGCACGGCGCTGAGCGAGCTCGGCTACGTCGAAGGCCGCAACCTGCGCCTTGAGCTGCGCTTCGCCGCCAGCAAGCCGGAGCGCCTTCCCGAGCTGGCACAGGAGCTGGTACAGGCCAAGCCGGACGTTATTTTCGCGCTCGGCGGCGATGTGCTGCCATTCGTGCAGGCGGCGACGCGCACCATCCCGGTCGTGATGTGGGTCAGCAACGACCCGATCGCGATGCGCTTCGTGCAGACGCTCGCGCGGCCCGGCGGAAACATCACCGGCGTCACCCTGATCCTCGACCAGGTGGCCGGCAAGCGCCTCGCCCTGCTGAAGGAGCTCATGCCGCGCCTTGCCCGGGCCGCCGTGCTGTGGAATCCCGATCACGCCGACCCCGAATTCCGGGAAATGCGCCGCGCCGCCAGAGAGCTCGGCGTCGAGCTGCAATCGCTGGAGGTGCGGCGCATGGAGCACTTCGACGCGGCGCTTGAGGCCGCCCGCAAAGAGCGCGGCGAGGCGCTGATCCCGGTCTCCTCCCGGCTGATCAATCTGCAGCGGCGCAAGATCCTCCAGTTCGCCGACCAGGAGCGCGTGCCGGTCATCGGCGACTGGGGAGAGTGGGAAAACGCGCTGCTCTCGTACGGTCCGAATACCGCTCAGATGGCCGCACGCGCGGCGTCGTATGTCGACCTCGTGCTGAAGGGCGCGCGGCCGGCGGATCTGCCCGTGCAGCAGCCGACCAAGTTCGACCTCGTGGTGAACCTGAAGACCGCCCGGGCGCTGGGCATCTCGGTACCGCCGGCCGTGCTGCTGCGCGCCGACCGCGTCATCGAGTAGCGATGAAGATCTGCGTTTTCGGCGCCGGCGCGGTGGGCGGGCACATTGCGGCGAAGCTCGCCGCCTCCGGCCACGACGTCTCGGTCGTCGCGCGCGGCGCGCACCTGGAGGCAATGCGCCGCAACGGCATCACGCTGCGCCACGGGCCGCAGACGATCCGCGGCAAAGTGCGGGCGGCGGCGAGCGGCAAGGAGCTGGGAGCGCAGGATGTCGTCATCGTCGCGCTGAAGGCGAACATGCTCGGCGCCTTCGCCCTGCAGTGCGAGCCGCTGCTCGGGCCGGACACGGCAGTGGTGTTCGCGCAGAACGGCATTCCGTGGTGGTACGACGAGCGGCTGGAGAAGCTCGACCCCGGCCGGCGCCTGGCGCGCGCGGTCGAGCGCCGGCGCATCCTGGGCGGCGTGGTGTATTCGGCGAACGAGGTGATCGAGCCGGGCGTGATCGAGAACCGCGTGCCGGGAAACAACATGCTCGTCATCGGAGAAATCGATAAAGAGGACCGGCCGCGCACCCTCGAGCTGCGCAGGGCGCTCGAGCGCGCCGACATGGCGTCGCCGCCGGTCGAGGACATCCGCCAGGCGATCTGGAGCAAGCTCGGCCAGAACTTCGCCACCTCGACGCTGTGCACGATTACCGGCCTGACGGTGGCCGAGATCCGCGAGGGAGAACTGGGCCGCATCGCACAGGCCGCGGGCGAGGAAGCGCGGGCCATCGCGCGCGGCCTGGGCGTCGACATCGAGCGCGCGCCGAAGCGGCCTTCCGGCAAGCAGGACTCGGGCGGAATCGCCCACAAGCCCTCCATGCTGCAGGACTACGAGCGGGGCCGGCCCATGGAGGTCGAGTCGCAGCTGGTGGCGCCGCTGGTGCTGGGGCGCGCCGCCGGCGTGCAGGCGCCTACGGTGGGAGTGCTGAGCGCGCTTGTTGCGGCGCAGGCGGCGGCAAAAGGATTATTTACGCGGTAGCCGGTACCCCCGGGGATTAGAATCCTCTTTAACTGCCATGGCCAAGGCAAGGCAAATACAAAGGGCCGGGAGGGAGGCGGGAGAGGAGGCGCTGCCGCTGGAAGCGGCCTTCAAGCTCGTCGAGCACCTGCCGGTGCCGGTGTTCTTCAAGGCGCGCGACGGCCGCTACCTTGGCGTCAACAGGGCTTGGGAGCAGTTCTTCGGCATCTCGCGCGCCGCCTTCGCCGGCAAGCACGTCGCCGACCTGTACCCGCAGGATCCGGACATCGCGGCGCGCCACGCGGCGATGGACCGCCAGCTCTACGAGCATCCCGGCAGCCAGAGCTACGAGATCCCGATCCGCACGCGCTCGGGGGAGCTGCGCCAGACCGTCTACTACAAGGCGACCTACACCGGCGCGCGCGGCGAGGTCATGGGGCTGCTCGGAGCGATCGTCGACATCACCGGGCGCAAGAGCGCCGAGAGCGCGCTGCGCGAGAACGAGGAGCGCTGGCGCTCGATCGTCAACTCGGCGAACGACGGCATCCTCGTCTACGACCGCGAGCTGAACATCATCGCCGGCAACCAGGCCGCCGAGCGCATCATCGGCCTGCCGATGGCGGAGATCATCGGCGCCGCCGGGTTTACGTCGCTGCTGCCGTGCATCCACGAGGACGGCACGCCGGTGCGGCCCGAGGACCGCGCCACCAAGCAGACGGCGAAGGCGGGCAAGGCGCTCACCGGCCATCTGGTCGGGATCAAGCGCCCCGGCGGGGCGATCACCTGGCTCTCGGTCAACACCGCGTTCCTGCGCAACCCGGGCGCGTCCGACTGGTACGGCGTGGTCTCGACGATCACCGACGTCACCGCGCGGCGCTACGCCGAGGACGCGCTGCGCGAGAGCGAGGCGCGCTTCCGCCAGACCTTCGAGCTCGCCGCCTCCGGCATCGCGCACGTCGACCTGCAGGGCCGCTTCATGCGCGTCAACCGGCGCCTGGGCGCGATCCTCGGCTACGACGAGGCCGAGCTGATCGGCCGCTCGGTGAAGGAGATCTCGCACGCCGAGGACCGCGATCTCACCGACGCACGGCGCGGGCGGGTGCGCGCCGGCGAGCTCGACGTGGCGCGCTTCGAGAAGCGCTACCTGCGCAAGGACGGCAGCGTGGTGTGGGTCAACCTGTCGGTGGCGCTGGCGCGCGGCGCGCAAGGCGAGCCGCTCTACGAGATCGCGGTATTCGACGACATCACCGAGCGCAAGCAGGCCGAGGCGCGCCTGCACGAGAGCGAGGAGCGCTACCGGCGCACTTTCGAGATCGCCGGCTCGGGCGTGGCGCACATCGGCCTGGACCGCAAGTTCATCCGCGTCAACCGGCGGCTGTGCGAGATCATGGGCTACGCCGAGCACGAGCTGATCGGCCGCACCGGGCGCGAGCTCTCGCACCCCGACGACCTCGACATCATCAACGCGCAGCGGCCGCGCCTGTACTCGGGCGAGATTCCCTCGGTGCACGTCGAGAAGCGCTACGTGCGCAAGGACGGCTCGTCGGTCTGGGTCAACTTCAGCATGACGGTGGAGCGCGACGCCGCGGGGCGGCCGCTCTACGAGATCGCGATCTTCGACGACATCAGCGCGCGCAAGCAGGCCGAGGCCGCGCTGCACGCCGCGCACGAGGAGCTCAAGCGCTCCAACGCCGAGCTCGAGCAGTTCGCCTACGTCGCCTCGCACGACCTGCAGGAGCCGCTGCGCATGGTCGGCAGCTACACGCAGCTCGTGATGCGCCGCTACGGCGACAAGCTCGACGCGCAGGCCAAGGAGTTCATGGGCTACGTGGTCGACGGCGCGACGCGCATGAAGCAGCTGATCGAGGACCTGCTCGCCTACTCGCGCGTCGGCACGCGCGGCAAGGAGATGGCGCCGGTCGAGCTCGAGACGCCGCTGCGCCGCGCGCTCGCCAACCTGCGCGCCGCGATCGAGGAGTCGAGCGCCGCGGTCACCTGGGACCCGCTGCCCGCCGTGCACGCCGACGAGCTGCAGATGGCGCAGCTGTTCCAGAACCTGATCGGCAACGCGCTCAAGTTCCGCGGCCCCAGCGTTCCGCGCATTCACGTTTCATGCACGCACGAAGGCGAAGAGCACCATGTGGTGATCGCCGACAACGGCATCGGCATCGAGCCCCAGTATTTCGAGCGCATCTTCATGGTGTTCCAGCGCCTGCATGCCATGGGCGAGTACCCCGGCACCGGCATCGGCCTCGCCATCTGCCGCAAGGTGGTCGAGCGCCACGGCGGGCGCATCTGGGTCGAGTCGAAGCCCGGCGAGGGCAGCCAGTTCCACTTCACGCTACCGAAGAAGAGGGAGAGCTCATGACCGACGGCCGATCCCCCGTAGAGATCCTGCTGGTCGAGGACAACCCCGGCGACGAGCGGCTGACGCGCGAGGCGCTCAAGGAAGGCAAGGTCTACAACAACCTGCACTGGGTGAAGGACGGCGTCGAGGCGATGGACTTCCTGCACCGGCGGGGCAAGCACGCGAAGGCGCCTCGCCCCGACATCATCCTGCTCGACCTGAACCTGCCGAAGAAGGACGGGCGCGAGGTGCTCCAGGAGATCAAGTCCGACGAGGATCTGAAGCGCATCCCGGTGGTGGTGCTCACCACCTCGAAGGCCGAGGAGGACGTGCTCAGGACCTACAACCTGCACGCCAACTGCTACGTCACCAAGCCCGTGGATCTCGAGAAGTTCATCGTCGTGGTCAAGTCGATCGACGTGTTCTGGCTCACGGTCGTGACGCTGCCCCCGAACGGGCATTGATGCACAAGGTCCTCCTCATCGAGGACAACCCCGGCGACGCGCGGCTGATCCGCGAGATGATCGCCGAGGACCCGCGCGCGCCGTTCACCCTGCACTCGGCCGACCGGCTGGCGAAGGGGCTGGAGCAGCTCGCGGCGGGCGAGATGGCGCTGGTGATCCTCGACCTCTCGCTGCCCGACAGCTTCGGCCTGGAGACCTTCGCCAAGGTGTACGCCCACGCGCCGGCGGTGCCGATCATCGTGCTCACCGGCAACGACGACGACGCGCTCGCGCTCTCCGCGGTGAAGGGCGGCGCGCAGGACTACCTGGTCAAGAGCCGCCTCGACCGCGAGCTGCTGCTGCGCTCGATGCACTACTCGATCGAGCGCAAGGCCTACCAGGTGCAGCTCGAGCGCCAGGCGAACTACGACGCGCTCACCGGGCTGCCGAACCGCAGCCTGCTGCACGACCGCCTGCGCCAGGCGGTGCACGCGCAGCGCAATCCGCGCAACATCGCGGTCGTGTTCATGGACCTCGACCACTTCAAGTTCGTCAACGACTCGCTCGGCCACTCGACCGGCGACAAGCTGCTGAAGAGCATGGGCGATCGGCTGCGCGCCGTGCTGCGCGAAGGCGACACCGTCGGGCGCGTCGGCGGCGACGAGTTCGTGCTGATCCTGAACGACCAGTCGAACGAGGAGGTGATCTTCCGCGCGATGCAGCGCATTACCGCCAAGGTGGCGGAGCCGCTGGTGATCGACGGCAAGGAGCTGTACGTCACCTGCAGCGCGGGCATCAGCCTCTACCCGCAGGATGGCCGCGACGTCGACACGCTGCTCAAGAACGCCGACGCCGCGATGTACCGCGCCAAGGAGCACGGCCGCTCCAACTTCCAGTTCTACACCTCGGAGATGAACGAGCGCGTCAGCGACCGCCTGGCGCTCGAGCACGCGCTGCGCCGCGCGCTGGAGAAGAGGGAGTTCATGCTGCACTACCAGCAGAAGGTCGACCTGCGCTCGGGCGCGATCATCGGCGCCGAGGCGCTGGTGCGCTGGCAGCACCCCGAATGGGGCCTGGTGCGACCGGTGCGCTTCATCCCGATCGCCGAGGAGACCGGGCTGATCGTGCCGCTCGGCGAATGGGTGCTGCACGAGGCCTGCCGCCAGGCTCGGGCCTGGCTCGACGCCGGCCTCAGGCCCGGCGCGGTGGCGGTCAACCTGTCGGCGCGCCAGTTCCGCGCCGAGGGCCTGGTGCGCAGCGTCTCGCGCATCCTCGAGGAGACCGCGCTCGATGCGCGCCTGCTCGAGATGGAGCTGACCGAGAGCATGGTGATGCACAACGTCGAGGCGGCGATCGCCACGCTGCAGGGGCTGAAGTCGCTCGGCATCGGCCTGTCGGTCGACGACTTCGGCACCGGCTATTCGAGCCTCTCCTACCTGAAGGACCTGCCGATCGACACGCTCAAGATCGACCGCTCGTTCGTGCGCGACATCCGCGGCGGCACCGAGGCCGAGGACGGCATCCTCGCGCAGGCGATCATCTCGCTCGGCCACGCGCTGCACCTGAAAGTGATCGCCGAGGGCGTCGAGACCGATGCCCAGCTTCATTTCCTCAAGCGCGCCGGCTGCGACCAGGTGCAGGGCTTCCTCTACGGCGAGCCGGTGCCGCCCGAGCAGTTCGCCAAGCTGCTCGAGCGCGACAAGCGCAAGACCAAGAAGGCTTAGGGACGATGAAACTCGTCGCATGGCTGGTGCTGCTTGCGCCCCTCGCGCTGGGCGCCCAGGAGCTCAGGGTGCTCTCGGGCGGCGCGGCGAAATCGCTGGTGGAGCCGCTTGCCGCGTCGTTTGCCAACGGCAAGGTGCGCGTCGACTACCAGCCGATGGGCAAGCTGGTGCAGAGCCTCGCCGACGGGGCGCAGCCCGATGTCGTGATCGTGACGCTCGAGACCCTGCCCGGGCTCGAAAAGAAGAACCGGGTGGTGCGCGGCGCGGCGCCGATCGCCCGCGTCGGCATCGGCGTCGCGGTGAAGGACGACGCAGCCACGCCCGATATTTCCACTCCTGAAAAATTCAAGCAGGCGCTCCTCGCGGCGAAGTCGGTGGTCTATATCGACCCTAAGGTCGGCACCAGCGGCAAGCACGTCGTCGAGGTGCTTTCCCGTCTTGGGATACTCGAAGAAATAAACCGGAAAGCGACGCTCGGGCAGGGCGGCTATATCGTCGAGCCGGTCGGGCGCGGCGCGATCGAGCTGGGCATCCACCAGATCAGCGAGATCCTGCCGGTGAAGGGCGTCAAGCTGGCCGGCCCCCTGCCGGCGCCGCTGCAGAAGTACACCACCTACGTCGCGGCGCCGGTCAAGCCCTCGCGCGCGGCGCTCGACTTCATCGACCACCTTACCGGGCCGCAGGCGAAGAGCCGCCTGGCGCAGGCCGGCTACAGCGCTCCCGAGTGACCGCCAAGCGCGCACGCATCCTCGCGGTCGACGACGCGACCGATCTGCTTGCGCTGATGGCCAAGGCGCTGGGCACGGACTACGACGTCGACACCGCGGCCGACGCCGGCAGCGCGATCGAGAAGGCGTTCGCCGAGCCGCAGCCCGACCTAATCCTGCTCGACATCGAGATGCCCGACGTGTCGGGCTTCGAGGTCTGCCGCGCGCTCAAGGCCGAGGCGCAGAGCGCCGAGATCCCGATCATCTTCCTCACCGGCAAGAGCGAGGCGCAGGCGCAGGTCGAGGGCTTCGAGCTCGGCGCGGTCGACTACATCACCAAGCCGATCAACGCCAAGGTGCTCAAGGCGCGCGTGCGGCTGCACCTCGCGCTGATCGACCGGCGCCACGAGCTCGAGCAGCTGGTGACCGAGCGCACCGCGCAGCTCGAGAAGACGCGCGCCGAGCTGATCCGGCGCCTGTCGCGCGCCATGGAGCTGCACGAGAGCGCCGCGGTCGGCAACCGCGTGGTGCGCCTCGCGCACTACGCCAGGCTGATCTCGCAGGCGGCGGGCGCCAAGCCCAACGTCAGCGAGATGATGGCGCTCGCCGCGCCGCTGCACGACGTCGGCAAGCTCGGCGTGCCCTCGGAGATCCTGCGCAAGAAGGAGAAGCTCTCCGCCCCGGACTGGGAGCGCGTGCGCCGCCACCCGCAGCTCGGCGCCGACATCATCGGCGAGCACGACGACCCGCTGCTCAAGCTAGCGCGCCAGATCGCGCTGACGCACCACGAGCGCTGGGACGGCTCGGGCTACCCGCAGGCGCTGAAGGGCGACGCGATCCCGTGGCCGGGACGGGTGATGGCGGTGGTCGACGCCTTCGAGTCGATGACCACCACGCAGTTCTACCGCGAGCCGAGGAGCGTGGAGGACGCCGCGCTCGAGATCGAGGTCGGCGGCGGCAAGAAATACGATCCGGCGGTGATCGAGGCGTTCAAGAAAGCGCTGCCGGCGATGAAGCAGGTGCGCGAGAAGTTCTCCGATTCGCTCGGCGACATGATCAACCTCGACTTCGCGCCGAAAGGAGCCGCCAAGCCCGCGGAAGTCAAACCGGCGGAAGCGAAGCCCGCGCCCCCGAAGCCGGCGCCGCCCAAGCCCAAGGTGGATGCCGCCGCGCTGGCCAGGGCCGCCGCGGCGAAAGCCAAGAAATGAGCAAGCTCTACGAAGACCTCAAGGGCGCCGAGCGCGAGCGCATCGAGCGGGAGAAGAGCGCCGAGGAGGTCGCGAGCGCGCGCGCCGGCGAGGAGAAGAAGGCGCTGGATCTGGCGCGCGAGCGCCAGGCTGCCGAGGTCGAGCTGCGCCGCCTCGCGCACGCGCGCGCCGAGGCCGAGACCAAGGCAGCGCGCCTGGTCGCCGAGCGCGAGCGCGCCGAGGCACAGGCGCTTGCCGACGCGAAGAGCCGGGAGGAAGCCGAGAAGAAGGCGGCCGCGATCGCCGAGGAGCGCCGCCGCAAGGAGGCCGAGGCCGCCAGCGCCGCGCGCCAGCGCGCCGAGGCGCAGGCGCAGTCGGCCGCGGCGATGCGCGCGCGCGCCGCCGCCGAGGAGGAAGCGCGCCGCGCGGTGCGGGAGCGCGTGCAGGCGGAAGCTCGCGCGCTCGAGGCGGCGCGCGAGAAGAAGGGCGCCGAGGACAAGCTGCGGCGGGAGGCCGAGGCCAAGGTCGCGGCCGAGGCCGAAGCCGGACGCCTGGCGCGAGAGCGCGCCGAGACCGAGCGCGCCATGCTGGAGCAGGCGCGGCTGCGCACGGAAAGCGAGGCCGCCGCCCGCCGCCTCGCCGAGGAGCGCCTGGGCCTCGAGAACGAGGGCTCGCGCCTAGCGCGCGAGCGCACCGAGGGCGAGGAGCGCATGCACGCGGCGGCGCAAGCGCGCGCCGCGGCGGAGCAGGCGGCGCTCGCCGCCGCCGAGCAGCGCAAGCAGGCCGACGAGGCGCTGCGGCGCCAGGCCGAGTCGCGCGCCGGAGTCGAAGCCGAAGCGGCCCGGCTCGCTCGCGCGCGCGAGGCGGCCGAGCGCGCGGCGGTGGATGGCGCGCGCGAGCGCCGGAACGCCGAAGAGCAGCTGAAGCGCGACGCCGAGGCGCGCCACGCCGCCGATCGCGCGGCGGAGGAAGCCGCGCGTGAGCGCGCGCAGGCCGAGGAGACCCTCGCCGAGAGCTCGCGCGCGCTCGCCGAGACCGAGGCGCTGGCGAAGGCCGCGGCGGACGAGCGTGGCGCCGCCGAGCAGCGGCTCAAGGACGCGGCGCAGGGCAAGGCGCACGCCGACCAGAAAGCCGCGCAGGCGGCCCGCGAGCGCGAGGTGGCGGAAGCGAGGTCGGCCGCGATCCTCCAGGCGCGCATCGAGGCCGAGGAGCAGCGGCGGCGCGCCGCGGAGGAGCTGGCCGCGGCCGAGACGGCGGCGATCGCCGAGCTGCAGGCGCGCATCGCCGCCGAGAATGCGCTCGCGGCGGAGGCCGAGAAGTCGGCGCGGGCGGCCGCACGCGCGGCGGAGGTGGCGCGCGAGCGCGCCGCGCTCGACGCCGAGCTGCGCCGCGGGGCCAAGGCGCGCGCCGAGGCCGACGCGCAGGCGCTGCATGCCGCCGCGGAGCGCGAGAAAGCCGAGGCGGCGGCCGCGGCCGAGCTGCAAGGGCGCATCGACACCGAGCGGCGCAGCGAGACGCTCGCCGCGGAGCGCGCCGAGGCCGAGTCGCGTGCCACCGCGACCCTGCAGGCGCGCATTGCCGCCGAGGAGGCGCTGGCGCGCCGCAGCGCCGATGCCGCGCAGGCCGAGCGGCACGCCGCCGGCGAGGCGCGGCTGCGCGCCGAACACGAGGAGGAGCTCGGGCTCGCGCTCGCCGCGCGCGCCGAGGCCGACGACGCCGCCGCGCGCGACGCCGAGTCGCGGGCGCGGCTGGACGCGCGCGGGGCCGCCGCTCTCGAGAAGCGCATCGCCGCCGAGCGCGCCGCCGAAGCGCGCGAGAACGCGCGCGCCGCCGCCGAGTCCGCCGCCGCGGATGCGTTGCGGGCGCGTATCGCCGCGCAGGAAGAATTGGCGAAGGCCCGCGTGGCGGCGCGCGATGCTCGCACCGGCGCCGGCCAGGCTCGGGCACGCACAAGAGAGCTGAAGCGCCTCGCGCCGCGGCGCTTCGCGCTCTGGCTGCCGGCGCTCCTCGTCGCAGCGCTGAGCGCGGCCTATTTGATCAGCCACTGGCCGAACGCGACGAGCGATGTCGGACCGCTCCAGCTTCGCCTCGACTACCACCTGAGCACGCCGCCGGCCGAGTCCTAGTAACATCCGGGGCGCTTGGAGCGAGACTCGAACTCCCGCAAGTCCTCGCGCGCGGCGCTGACGCTCGCCGCGCTCGGCATCGTCTTCGGCGACATCGGCACCAGCCCGCTCTACGCGGTGCGCGAGACCTTCTCGCCCGAGCACGGCATTCCGCTCACGCACGACAACATCCTCGGCGGCGTCTCGACCATCTTCTGGGCGCTGATGCTGATCGTGTCGCTCAAGTACGTGATGCTGATCATGCGCGCCGACAACCGCGGCGAGGGCGGGATCATGGCGCTGATCGCGCTGGCGCAGAAGTCGATCAAGGGGCACCAGGGGTGGCGCATCCCGCTGCTCCTGATCGGCGTGTTCGGCGCCTCCCTCTTTTACGGCGACGCGGTCCTCACCCCCGCGACCACCGTGCTCTCGGCGATCGAGGGGCTCGAGGTGGGCACGAGCGCGTTCCAGCCCTACGTCGTGCCGATCGCGGTGGGCGTGCTGCTTGCGCTCTTCGCGCTGCAGGCGCGCGGCACCGGCGCGGTCGGACGCCTGTTCGGCCCCATCACCATGATCTGGTTCATCGCCATCGGCGCCGCCGGCATCTACGGCATCGTGCAGCAGCCGGCGATCCTCGCCATCGTGAACCCGCTGCATGCGCTGCGCTTCCTCACCGGCCATGGCGCGGCCTCGTTCGTCGTGCTCGGCTCGGTGGTGCTCGCGGTGACCGGCGCCGAGGCGCTCTACGCCGACATGGGGCACTTCGGCAAGGGCCCGGTGCGCATCGCGTGGTTCAGCCTGGTCGGGCCGGCGCTGGTGCTGAACTACATGGGACAGGGCGCGGTGCTGATGGCGAGCGAGGCCGCGCTGCAGAACCCCTTCTACCTGCTCGTGCCGGCCTGGGGCCTCTATCCGATGGTGGTGATCGCCACCGCGGCGAGCGCCATCGCCTCGCAGGCGGTGATCGCGGGCGCCTTCTCGCTCACGCGGCAGGCGGTGCAGCTCGGCTTCCTGCCGCGCATGACCATCGTGCACACTTCCTCGCGCGAGATCGGGCAGATCTACATCCCGAGCGTCAACTGGACGCTCTGCGCGGTGGTCGTCGCGGCGGTGGTCGGCTTCGGCTCGTCCTCGCAGCTCGCCGGGGCCTACGGCGTGGCGGTGACCGCGACCATGCTGGTCGACACGCTGCTCACCTTCTTCGTCATCCGCTTCATGTGGGGCTATCCGCTGTGGCTGTGCGTGTTCGCCACCGGCTTCTTCGCCATCATCGACACCACGTTCTTCGCCGCGACGCTGCTCAAGATCGCCGACGGCGGCTGGTTCCCGCTCGCCATCGGCGCCTTCGTGTTCGTGATCATGACCACCTGGCGGCGCGGGCGCGAGATCCTGTTCAAGGTGCTGGAGGAGGGCGCGGTGCCGCTGAAGAGCTTCCTCGACTCGCTGTTCAAGGATCCGCCGCACCGCGTGCCGGGCACCGCGATCTTCCTCACCGCCACGCCCGACGCGGTGCCGCACGCGCTCTTGCACAACCTGAACCACAACAAGGTGCTGCACGAGCGCGTCGTGTTCCTCACCGTCGAGGTGCGCGACGTGCCGTGGGTGTCGTTCACCGACCGCGTCACCTGCGAGTCGCTGGGGCACGGCTGCTGGCGCGTGCGCGTGCGCTACGGCTTCATGAATCGGCCCGACGTGCTGCGCGCGCTCGAGCTGTGCGGCGCGCTCGGGCTGGAATTCCAGATGATGGAGACGTCGTTCTTCCTGTCGCGGCAGAAGATCGTGCCGGTGCACGGCGGCGTCGGCATGGCGATCTGGCGCGACCGCCTGTTCGCCGCGATGGCGCGCAACGCCGGCAACGTCACCGACTACTTCAACATCCCGACCAACCGCGTGATCGAGCTCGGCTCGCGCGTGCAGATCTAGCCGGCTTCGTCAGCCAGCAGGCGGTAGCCGATGCCGGTCTCGGTGAGCAGATACTTCGGCTGCACCGGGTCATCCTCGAGCTTGTCGCGCAGCTGCTTCATGTAGATGCGCAGGTAGTGCGTCTGCCCGACGTGCGTAGGCCCCCACACCTCGCGCAGCAGCTGGTGGTGCGTGACCACCATGCCCAGGTGCTGCGCCAGGCAGTTAAGCAGCCGGAACTCCAGCGCGGTGAGATGAACGACGGCGCCGTCGCGCCGCACGATCCTCTTCTGGAGATCTATGGTCACCGCGCCGAGCTGCAGAACCGGCATGCCGCCCGCCGCGCGCGAGGCGTGGCGCAGCGCGACGCGCACGCGCGCGAGCAGCTCGCCGACGCCGAAGGGCTTGGTGATGTAGTCGTCGGCGCCGGCGTCGAGCGCCTCGACCTTGACGCGCTCCTGCGTGCGCGCCGAGAGCACCACGATCGGCATCGAGGACCATTCGCGGATCTGGCGGATCAGCTCGCGGCCGTCGAGGTCGGGCAGCGCCAGGTCGACGATCGCGAGGTCGGGCTTGTGGGTGCCGGCGTCGATCGCGCCGCGGCGCGCGGTGGCGGACTCGACCACGCGGTAGCCCTCGGCGCCGAGCGACGAGCGCAGGAAGCGCCGGATCTCGGGCTCATCCTCGACCACCAGGATCGTGGTCACGCCGCAGCCTGCTCGGCGGGCATGGCGGGCGGGGCTTCCAGCGGAAGCGTGAAGCGGAATGCGGTGCCGCCGCCGGGGACGCGCTCGGCCCAGATGCGGCCGCCGTGCAGCCGCACGATCGCGCGGCAGATGGCGAGCCCCAGACCGATGCCGCGCACCGCGCCCTCGCTCGTCGCGCGCTGGAATTTCTCGAATACCCGCTCGACGTCGTGCTCGGGCAGGCCGGGGCCGTGGTCCTCGACCGACACCACCAGCTCGCCGCCGTCGCGCCTGGCGCGGAGCTGCACCACGGTGCCGGTCGGCGTGTGGCGCGCGGCGTTCTCGAGCAGGTTGGCGAGCGCCTGCTCGAGCAGCGTCGCGTCGACGCGCAGCAGCGGCAGGTCCGGCGGCAGGTCGACCACCACCCGGTGCGCGGCGAGCCGCTCGCCGAGGCGCCGCAGCACCGCGCCGGCGATGTCGGCGAGCGAGTCCCAGTCGCGCTGCAGCGCGATTGCCCCGGCCTCGAGGCGCGTCATGTCGAGCACCTTGGCGACCTGCTCGGACAGCTCGCGCGACTGCTCGTAGATCGAACGGGCCAGTTGCTTTCGCTCCTCGAGGGGCAGGGCATCGCCTCTGGCGAGCGTGGAGGAAGCGCCGGCCAGGACCGTGAGCGGCGTGCGCAGGTCGTGCGAGATGGAGGCGAGCAGCGCGCTGCGCATGCGCTCGGTCTCGGCTTCGGCCTCGACTTGCGCCTGCTCCTTCGCGCGGCGGCGCACGGTCTGCATCAGGCCGGAGATGACCAGACCGACGGCGAGCATGATGGCGAAGGTCAGCAGGTACTGCAGGTCGTCGACCGTGAACGCGCCCGCGGGCGGCACGAACAGGAAGTCGAATGCCGCGACGCACAGCACCGTGACCGCGATCGCGGCTCCGCGGCTGAAGCGCAGCGCGACCACGACCACCGCGAGGAGATAGACCATGGCGATGTTGACCAGGTCGAAGCGCCCACGCATTGCCAGTCCGGCGAGGGTGCACGCCGCCGTCGCGCCCACCGCCCAGACGTAGCCTTTCATGCGCAGACTTTAGCCTAACGCGAGCGTAAAGAACGCGTAAAAAACCGCCGCCGCGCCTGTGCGCGCCGCCCGCGCCGGCCTAGGCTGCGCGGCCATGATTTCGAAACCTTCCACCCCGACGCTTGCGCTGCTCGCCCTCGGCGTCGTCTACGGCGACATCGGCACGAGCCCGCTCTACGCCGTCAAGGAAACCTTCAATCCGGAGCACGGCATACCGCTCACGGCGCAGAACATCATCGGCGGCTCCTCGACCATCTTCTGGATCCTCATGGTGGTCGTGTCGCTCAAGTATGTGATGCTCGTGCTGCGCGCCGATAACCGCGGCGAGGGCGGGATCATGGCATTGCTCGCACTGGCCATTTCGTACGTCAAGGGAAATCCGCGCTGGACCGCCACGCTGCTGGTGCTCGGCGTCTTCGGCGCGTCGCTCTTCTACGGCGACGCGGTGCTTACGCCGGCAATCTCGGTGCTCTCGGCTGTGGAAGGGCTCGAGGTCGGCACTGCGGCGTTCAAGCCCTATATCGTGCCGATCGCGGCGGGCATCCTCGTCGCCCTGTTCCTCATCCAGAAGCACGGCACCGCGGTGGTGGGGGCGCTGTTCGGCCCGGTGTGCGCGCTCTGGTTCGTCTCGATCGGTGCGGTCGGCGTCTGGAACATCGCGAAGAACCCCGCCATTCTCCACGCGCTCAACCCCGCGCACGCGCTCGGCTTTGTCACTCGCCACGGCTTCGCGTCGTTCGTCGTGCTCGGCTCGGTGCTGCTCGCGATCACCGGCGCCGAGGCGCTCTATGCCGACGTGGGGCATTTCGGCAAGCGGGCGGTGCGCGTTGCGTGGTTCGGCCTCGTGGCGCCCGCGCTCGTGTTTAACTACTTCGGGCAGGGGGCCCTGCTCATGGCCGAGCCGAAGGCGCTCGACAACCCGTTCTACCTCTCCTACCCTTCCTGGGCGCTCTATCCGATGGTGGTGCTCGCCACCGCAGCGACCATCATCGCCTCGCAGGCGACCATCTCGGGCGCTTACTCCATGACCCGGCAGGCGATCCAGCTCGGCTATCTGCCACGCATGGACATAGAGCACACCTCGGCCAGGTCGATCGGCCAGATCTACGTGCCGGCGGTCAACTGGACGCTGCTCGCCGCGGTCGCCGCGGCGGTGGTCGGCTTCGGCTCGTCGACCCGGCTCGCCTCCGCGTATGGCGTGGCGGTGATGGGCACCATGCTGGTGACGACCTTCCTCACGTTCTTCGTCATCCGCTACGGCTGGCGCTATCCGCTGTGGCTGTGCCTGCTCGCGACCGGGTTTTTCATGGCGATCGACGCCACGCTGTTCGGCGCCGCGCTCCTCAAGATCCACGACGGCGGCTGGTTCCCGCTCGCGCTCGGCGCGGTGATCTTCTTCGTCATGGCCACCTGGCGGCGCGGCCGCGTGATCCTCACCGAGCGCCTGCGGCAGGACGCGGTACCGCTCGAACCCTTCCTCAAGTCCCTCCTGAAGGATCCGCCGCAGCGCGTTGCGGGCACAGCGGTCTACCTCACCGCCACGCCCGAGGCGACGCCGCAGGCGCTGCTGCACAGCCTGAAGCACTTCCAGGCGCTGCACGCGCGGGTGGTTTTCCTCACCGTCGAGTTCCGCGACGTGCCGTGGATCGCGTTCCAGGAGCGCGTGGTATGCGAGCGGCTGCGCGCCGGCTGCTGGCGGGTGCGGGTGCGCTACGGCTTCATGAACCGGCCGGATGTCGCGCAGGCGCTCGAGCAGTGCGGCGCGCTCGGGCTGGACCTCGAGCCGATGGAGACTTCGTTCTTCGTCTCGCGACAGCGCGTGGTGCCGGGCGTCGGTCCCGGCGGCATGGCGTTCTGGCGCGAGCGCATCTTCGCCGCGATGGCGCGCAACGCCGGCAACGTCTCGGACTATTTCAACATCCCGACCAATCGGGTGGTCGAGCTCGGCACGCGGGTGCTGATCTAGTTTCTAATAGGCGGCATGCCGCCGGCGGTCGACCTGCGCTCCGATACGGTGACGCGCCCCTCGCCGGGCATGCGCGAGGCGATGGCGCGGGCCGAGGTGGGCGACGACGTGTTCGGCGACGACCCGGGCGTCAACCGGCTGCAGGCGCGCGCGGCGGAGATCTTCGGCTTCGAGGCGGCGCTCTTCTTCCCTTCGGGCACGCAATCCAACCTCGCGGCGCTCATGAGCCACTGCCAGCGCGGGGAGGAGGCCATCCTCGGCTCGGAGGCGCACAGCTACCGCTACGAGGCCGGCGGCCTCGCCGTGCTCGGCTCGATCCAGCCGCAGGTGGTGCCGAACCGCCCGGACGGCACGCTCGACCTGGCGGAGGTCGAGGCGGCGATCAAGCCCGACGACCCGCACTTTCCGAGAACGCGCCTGCTCGCGCTCGAGAACACCATTACCGGCCGCGTCCTGCCGAGAAAATACCTCGCCGAGGCGAGCGCTCTCGCCCGGCGAAAAGGCCTCGCCAGCCACCTCGACGGCGCGCGGATCTTCAATGCCGCGGTGCACGAGCGCACCACGGTCAGGGAGCTGTGCGCCGGCTTCGACTCGGTCTCCTCGTGCCTGTCGAAGGGCCTCGGCGCGCCCGCAGGCACCCTGCTGATGGGAAAGAAGGATTTCCTCGCGAGAGCGAAGCGGGCACGAAAGATCCTCGGGGGCGGCATGCGCCAGGCCGGCGTGCTGGCGGCGGCGGGGCTGTACGCGCTGGAGCACAACGTCGAGCGCCTGGCCGTCGACCATGAGAACGCCGCGCGGCTCGCGGCGGGGCTGGCCGAGCTGGGGCTGAAGCCGACGCGCAACACCAACATGGTGCTGCTGCAGCTCGCGCCGGAAACGGTGGCGCCGCTCGCCGAGCACCTGCTCAAGAACGGCGTGCAGGTCCTGCCGCGCGCGGCGCTGCGGCTGGTGACGCACCTGGACGTGGACGCGCCCGGGATCGAGCGCGCGCTCGCCGCGTTCCGCGCCTTTTTCCGATGAGCGATTTCCCGCCGCGCTTCTACGCGGTGATCCGCGCCATCGACCGCTTCTCCGACGTCACGGGGAAGCTCATCTCGCTCGCCATGCTCTACCTCGTGGTCACCATCTGCTACGAGTGCCTGGCGCGCTACCTCTTCGATGCGCCGACCGTCTGGGTGCAGGAGTCGAGCTTCATGGCCAACGGCTCGGCGTTCATGCTCGGCTGCGCCTACGCGCTGCACAAGGGCGCGCACGTGCGCACCGACATGCTCTGGGAGAAGTTCTCCGAGCGGCGCAAGGGCTGGATCGACCTCGCCTCGTACGTCGTGTTCTTCTACCCCACCCTGATCACGCTGATGGTCATCAGCGTCGACGACGCGTGGTACGCGTTCAGGATCAACGAGCTCTCGGAGCAGACGCCGTGGCGGCCGATCATGTGGCCGTTCCGCTCGGCGGTGCCGCTCGCGGCCCTGCTGCTGATGGTGCAGGGCGTCTCCGAGTCGCTGAAATGCCTCTACCAGATCCGCTTTGGCCGTGAGTTCGAGCACAGGGAGAAGCTCGAGGTATGAGGCTCCCGGCATGACCGGACTCGAGGCGCTCGGCATGCTGATGCTGGTGGTGATGCTCGGCGCGATCTTCATCGGCGTGCCGATCGGCTTCACGCTGCTCTTCCTCGCGCTCGTCTTCGGCCTGGTCGGGCTCGGCAGCACGGTGTTCGACCTCGCCTACCTGCAGATCATCGGCCTCATGAAGCAGGACGAGTTCGTCGCCGTGCCGATGTTCATCCTGATGGGCTACGTCTGCGACCAGGCGGGACTGATGGAGCGCCTGTTCAAGGCGTTCCGCGACCTGTTCGCGCCGGTGCGCGGGGCGCTGTACCTCGTCGTGCTGATGACGGCGACGCTGTTCGGCATCGCCGCCGGCACGGTCGGCGCGACGGTGGTGCTGCTCGGCATCATGGCCGGGCCGATGATGATCAAGATGGGTTACGACGCGAAGCTCTCCGCCGGCTCGATCACCGCCGGGGGCACGCTCGGGATCCTGATCCCGCCCTCGGTGATGCTGGTGGTGATGGGGCCGGTGCTCGGCGTGTCGGTGCTGCAGCTCTACGCGGCGGCGTTCGGCCCCGGCTTCCTGCTCGCCGGCATGTACATCGTCTACACGATGGGCCGCAGCTACATGAACCCGAAGCTCGGCCCGCCCGTGCCCAAGGAGGAGCGCGTCCACTCGATGCGGACCATCCTCTGGGAGTGCGTGGTCGGGCTGGTGCCGGTGACGGTGCTGACCTTCGCGACGCTTGGCGCGATCCTCGCCGGGCTCACCACGTCGACCGAGGCGGCGGCGATGGGAGCGGCCGGCGCGATCCTGCTCGTGATTGCCTACGGACGCTTTACCTGGAAAGGCCTGTTCGCCGCCTGCCACAGCACGCTCGCGAGCACCAGCATGGTGCTCTGGCTCGCGGTGGCGTCGAACGTGTTCGGCGCGGTGTTCGCGCGCATGGGCACCGCGACCTGGATCACCAACGCGCTGCTCGCGGTGCCGCTGCCGGCGTGGGGCACCATGACGCTGCTGCTCACGCTGATCTTCCTGCTCGGCTGGCCCTTCGAGTGGCCGGCGATCGTGCTCATCTTCCTGCCGATGCTCGCGCCGGTGGCCACCGGCCTGGGCTATGACATGGTCTGGTTCGGCACGATCACCGCAGTGGTGCTGCAGACCGCGTTCCTGTCGCCGCCGGTCGCCATGTCGGCCTACTACCTCAAGCAGGTGGTGAAGGAGTGGAGCCTCGCCACCATCTACCGCGGGATGTACGAGTTCATGGTGATCCAGTGCATTTGCGTCGCGCTGGTGCTGATCTTCCCGGGCATCGCCATGTGGTTCCCCGGCTGGCTGGAGGCGGGCGACCGCATGGCGGTGCCCGCGCAGGGGCCGGTGGACCAGTCGAGCGAGCGCAACCGGCTCGAGGCGGGAGACGAGTGGAAGTAGGGTGAATTACCTACTTGCGAGGAGGGCGGTTTAGCGGAGAATCGGCCTCGCCATGCCCGAAACCGAGCGCCTGAGCACGCCGGCCCCGGCGAGCCCGGAGGTCTTCGGCGAATATGGCCCGGCGATGGTCGTCGCCGCGGCGGTGGTGCTGGTTGCCGCGATCTCGGCGATCGACAAGGTCACCGGCTACGACCTGCAGCTCGGCATCCTGCACCTGGTGCCGATCGCGATGATCACCTGGGCGCTCGGCCGTAAATGGGGCCTCGCGCTGGCGTTCGCCGCGGCGGCCATCTGGGTCGGCATCTTCCGCGGCGCTCACCACTACCCGCTCGGCGTCTATTTCTGGTGGGATGGCGCGATGCTGCTCGCCACCTTCATCGCCTTCGTGCTGGTGATCGCGCGCCTGCGCGAGGTGATGCGCAGCCACGAGCTCGCGCTCACGGCGCTCGAGAAGATGGACGCCGCCGCCTACGTCGTCGACCTGCAGAACGAGGTGGTGCTGAACGGCAACCGCATGTACCGCGAGCGCTTCGCCGGCAAGAGCGTCGAGGAATTGAAGCGGCTGCCCGGCCACGAATCGCACTTCCTGCTGCCCGACGGGCGGCCGGCGCTGCTGCGGGTGCTGAGCTAGCTAGAAGAGGTGCACCGCGCTCGGGAAGAAGAACCCGATCACGCAGAAGGCGACGCCCACCACGCCGAGCGCGGCGGCGGCCCAGACGAGCAGCACGATCTCGGCGATGATCGACGCCGAGGCGAGCACGATCGCGATCTGCACCGCGGCCGAGGCGAGCTCGTAGTGATGGTAGGCGGCCATGGAGCGGTCGCGCTTCTTCTCGGCTTCCTTGGCGCGCGCGGCGAGCTGGTCGCGGCCTTCGCCAGTCTCGGGCTCGGACTGGTAGCGTTGCGCGGTTTCCCGCCACTTGGCGGCCTGTTTCTTCGCGCTTTCGCCCGAGCTGGAGACATCCATCTCCTCGGCCGCGGTCCGCAGCACCGTCTGGCGGATGGTCTTCGCCTGGAAGAACGCCCAGAGATTGGACGCCTCGATGTTGGAGTCGAGCGCCGCGGTCTGCGCGCTCTTGCCGAGCGTCTCCGCGAACGCGAGCACCAGCGCAAGCACCGAGATCAGGAGCGCGATGCCCTTGTTGCCGCCGTGATCGGCGTGTCCATGCCCGTGGGCCATGAAGCTATTTTATTAGGCTGAATCCGCCTGCGCGGCTTCCCTGGGCGGCGGGCCGCCGCCGAACTGCGCCCAGGCGACGCCGGCCATCGTGACCGCGGCGCCGGCGAGCTTGAGCGAGGTGAACTGCTCGCCGAGCGTGAGCCACGCCACGACCCCGGCGACGGGCGGCATCAGGTACATGAAGGGCGCGGAGCGGGCGACGCCGCGCACGCTGTTGACCCAGGTCCAGAGCAGCCAGCCGAGGAACGAGCACACCACCAGCGCCCAGAAGAGCGCCGCCCACACCGCGGGGCCGAGCGACGCGGCCTTGAGGTCGCCGAAGAACGGCCAGGTGATCGGCAGCATCACCGGCATCGAGAAAAGCAGCGTGTAGGAGAGCACGATCAGCGGCCCGTAGCGGTCGGCGAGCGGCCGCGACAGGACCGTGTAGGCCGAGAACGCGGCGCCCGCGATGAGCAGCGTCAGGTCGCCGAGGCCTGCGTGGGACAGCCCGCGGGCGAACTTGTCGCCGAGGAAGAGCGCGATTCCCGCGAAGGCGACCAGCGTTCCCGCCACCTGCTGCCGGCGCAGGCGCTCGACGCCCAGCCAGGCGAGGATGGCGAGGGTAAAGAGCGGCTGGCAGGTGAGGACCAGCGACGACGAGAAGGCGGTCGACAGGTTCATCCCGTACATCACCGCGCTGATGTGCAGCACGTGGCCGACCAGCGCGCACAGGACGAAGCGCGGCAGGTCGGCGCGCCGCGGCCAGCTCATGCGGATGCGGCTGCGGAACACCGCCACCAGCAGCGCGGCGCCGAGCAGCGGCAGCACCAGGAAGCGCAGGAACATGAACGCGCCGACGCCCAGCTGCTCGAGCACGTACTTGACGAACGCGAAGTTCATCCCCCACGCGATCATGGTGAAGACGGCTGCAGCGAGCGACCAGTCTAGAATGGGACGCTTCATGAAATCCGAATCTGTTCTTGCCGCGCGCGCGGCGGTGCGCTCGCTCACGGCATCGAAGATCCGCGAACTGTACAACGAAGGGCTCGACAACCCGAACGTGCTGCCGTTCTGGGTCGGCGAGCCCGACGAGCCGACGCCGTCCTTCATCCGCAAGGCCGCCCGCGATTCCATCGACGCCGGCGAGGTGTTCTATACCCATAACCTCGGCATTCCCGAGCTGCGCGAGACGCTGGCGCGCTACATCTCGCGCCTGCACACCGGCGTCGACCCCGACGAAGTGGCGATCACCTCCGCCGGCGTCAACGCGCTGATGATCGCCTCGCAGCTGGTGGTCGACGCGGGCGACCGGGTGGTCGAAGTGGTGCCGCTCTGGCCGAACCTGCAGGAGATTCCCAAGATCCTCGGGGCGAGCGTCGCGACCGTGGCGCTCGACTACTCGCCGGACGGATGGCGGCTGGACCTCGAGCGGCTGCTCGGCAGCCTCACCCCCGGCACGAAAGCCCTCTACCTCAACTCGCCCAACAACCCGACCGGCTGGACGGTGAGCCCCGAGCAGCAGAAGGCCATCCTCGAGCACTGCCGCAGGCACGGCATCTGGATCTTCGCCGACGACGCGTACGAGCGGCTCTACTTCGAGGAAGGCGGGGTCGCGCCGTCCTTCCTCGACATCGCCGAGGCGGAGGACCGCGTGATCAGCGCCAATACTTTCTCCAAGTCCTGGCTGATGACCGGCTGGCGCCTCGGCTGGCTGGTGGTGCCGCGCGGCCTGATCGGCGACCTCGGCAAGCTGATCGAGTACAACACCTCCTGCGCGCCCGTATTCGTGCAGCGCGCGGGCGTCGTCGCGCTCAAGGAAGGCGAGCCGATCATCGCCCGCTCGCTCAGCCGCTACCGCAAGGCGCGGAACTTCCTCGTCTCGGAATTGCAGAAGATCCCGCGCATCCGCGTCGCCAGCCCGAGCGGCACGATGTACGCCTTCGTCGGCGTCGAGGGCGTGTCCGACAGCCTCGCGTTCTGCAAGCAGCTGGTGCGCGACCACGGCCTCGGCCTCGCCCCGGGCGCGGCGTTCGGCCCCGAGGGGGAAGGCTTCGTGCGCTGGTGCTTCGCGGCCGACGAAGCCAAGCTCGCCGACGGCGTGGCGCGCCTCAGGCGAGCGCTCGGCTGATGGAGCTCACCGGCAAGCTGAAGGTGCGGCGCGAGGCCTACGGCATCAAGGTGCACGGCCGGCTCGAGATGCCGTTCGAGGCGCGGCGCAAGAGCCTGCCGGGCGAAGTGTTGCGCGGCGGCGACCTCGTCACGACATCGGAAGGCCGCGTGTTCGAGATCGTGGCCTTGCCGGAGAAGCTGCTGCAGATCGAAGCGCCAAATCTCGCGCGCCTCGCCTGGCATCTGGGAAGCCTGCACGTGCCGATGCAGGTCGGGCAGGGCTATCTGCGCATCCCTTGGGCTCCCGGCGCGGACGAGTTCGCGCGCCAGCTCGGCGCGCGAGTCTCAGAAGTGGAGGAGCCTTTCGAGCCGGAGGTTGCGGCCCACGCGCACGAGCATCACCACGACCACGACCATGGTCACGAGCACCACTAGACGAGCGATCACCGGCCGGTGCTGACGCACCGCCGGTGACCGGTAATACCGATGTGGCTTAGGCGACCTTGCGCGTCGCGCTGAAGCTAGCCGCGGCGGCGTCGAGCATCTGGATCTCGCCCGACAGCTCGGCGCCTTCCTCGACCTTGATCTTGGCGTAGCGGATCTTGCCCGACACCTTGCCGGCGCCGTAGATCACGAGCTGCTTGCGCACCGTGAGCTCGCCCTCGAACCGGCCATGGATCTCGGCATTGTCGACCGCGATCGTGCCCTGGAACACGCCGTGCGGCGTGATCTCGAGCACGCGCGAGTCGAGCGTCGCCTCGACGCGGCCTTCGACGATCAGCGTGTCGCAGTCGCTGATCTCGACGCCCTTCAGCTTGATGTCGGGGCCGACGACCAGCTTCGCTTCCTTGCGCGAGGCGCCCGGCAGCGTGGTTTCGGTGGTGTTGGCGGCAGGCACGGGAGCAGGGGTGACTGCCTGGCTCGGCCGGAAAAGATTGTCGTCGCGCTTTTCTTCGCGTTTGCGGAAGAACCCGTCTTTCTGTAGCACTCTCTGCTCCCTCGATGTAGTGGTGGATAGGACAGCGGGTCGTTCTACGCACGATCCATACCAGCGCTTAAGTCGCTGATTCCGCAGCAATCACTGAAAATCAGCGGAGGAAGCTGTCGGCGCGGCCCGACGAACTACCGCACGTCAGGCAGAGAGCCCTGTTTGCGCACGGGTTTTCCTGTCGTGCAAACGCTACGCCGCGAATCGACGAAGCACGCGTCCGGGCAAGCCCGCATTCTGGATGGGGCCCTTTGCGTCAACGATGCGCCGCCCGTTGACCCAAACGCCGTGCACGCCAAGCGCGTCGGCCGTGAGGCGCGGCTGGCCGGCCGGCAGGTCGAATACCCGCCGCTTCGCCCCGCGGTTCACGCTCGCCGGGTCGAACAGCAGCAGGTCGGCGTGCCAGCCGGGCTTGAGCGCGCCGCGCTCCTCGATGCCGAACACGCGCGCGGGATGCGAGGTCAGCCGACGCGCCGCCTCCGCGAGCGCCAGCACGCCGAGCTCGCGCGACCAGTGGCCGAGGAGGTGCAGCCCGAAACCCGCGTCGTTGAAGAAGGTGAGGTGCGCGCCCGCGTCCGACAGAGACACCAGCGCGTGCGGGTCGCGCAGCATGCGGCCGACGGCCTGCTCGTCGGAGTTGAGCAGCAGCGCGCTGAACACCGTCTCGAGATTCTCGGCGAGCGCCAGGTCGAGCATGAAGTCGAGCGGGTCGCGTCCCGCGGCCGCGGCGAGCTCGGCGATCGAGCGCTGCTCCAGCTCGGCGCGCTTCGACTCCACCACTTGCACCTTGTCCCACTCGCCGTTGAACAGGCGGAAATGGGCGGGACGGGCGATTTCAGCTTTCACCGCGGAGCGAAAACCGGGTTCCGCGAGCTTCTGCTTGTACGGCTCGCCTTTCAGCGGCAGCGCCGCCTGCCACGCTTCCAGTCCCTCGAAGGTATAGGGCGAGCGCAGCGTGAAGTCCATCGACAGCGGGCAGCACGACACCGCGCCGACCATGCGCCGGCCGCGCGCGTTGGCGGCGCCGATGGCGGCGAGGTCGTCGAACACCGCCTTCGGGCTGGTGCTGCTGTGGAGGAGCGCCGCGACGACCACCGGGCGCCCGGTCTCGGCGGCGAGCTCCTCGAGGAACGCCATGCGCGTCTGCCCGCCCTTGGTGAGCATGAACACGCCGCGGCCGGCCTCGCGCAGGCAGCCGACCAGCGCGCGCAGCTCGTCGTCGGCGGCGAGCCGCGAGGGCATCGGCCGGCCGGCGTCGCCGTTGTGCGCCGGAGAGGTGCTGCTCGAGAAGCCGATGGCGCCCGCGCGCATTGCATCGAGCACGATGCCTTTCATCGCGTCGATCTCTGAACGGGATGCCGCGCGCTCTGTCGCGTCATCGCCCATCACATAGGTGCGCACGCTCGAGTGGCCAGCGAAGGCGGCGATGTTGAGCGCCGCGCCGCGGGCTTCCAGCCGGTCGAGGTACTCCGGCACCGACTCGAAGTCCCAGCGGATGCCGGCGCGCAGCGCTTCGAGCGACATGCCCTCGACCTGCGTCAGGTTGCGCATCACGCGCTCGCGGTCGGCGGCGCGGCACGGCGCGATCGTGAAGCCGCAGTTGCCGATCACCGCGGTGGTGACGCCGAGGCTGCTCGAGGGCGAGAGCCACGGATCCCAGGTGATCTGCGCGTCGTAGTGCGTGTGGTTGTCGATGATGCCGGGCATCAGCGCCAGGCCCCCGGCATCCACCGTCTCTTTCGCGGCGCCGTCCGACGCGCCGACGCCGACGATGCGCCCATCCTTGACGGACACGCCGCCATGCGTCGGCGGCGAGCCGAGCCCGTCGAGCAGGAGCGCGTTGCGAATCAGGAGATCGTTCACGGCAGCGCCTCAGTATACTGGCGCGCGATGGAGCTCTTTGAGCTGAAGGGCAAGGTCGCGGTGGTCACCGGCGGCGCGTCGGGCATCGGCGCCGCGACGGTCAAGCTCCTCGAGCGCTGCGGCGCAAAAGCCGAGGTGCTCGACCTCAAGAGCGGCTGCGACGTCACCGACGAAAGGCAGGTGCGCGGCGCGTTCGAGCGCGTCGGCGCCTTCGACATCCTGGTGAACAGCGCCGGGATGGCGGTGCGCAAGCCTGCGAGCGAGCTCTCGGGCGAGGAGTGGGACCGGGTGCTCGACCTGAACCTGAAGGCGACGTTCCTCTGCTCGCGCAGCGCCGTGCCGGCACTGAAGAGCCGCGGCGGCGGCTCGATCGTGAACCTCGCCTCGATCATGGGCCTCTCGGGCGGCATTTACCCGAATGCGTCCTACCAGGCGAGCAAGGGCGGAGTCGTCAACCTGACGCGCGCGCTGGCGCTCGAGTGGGCCGCGGACAACATCCGCGTCAACGCTGTGGCCCCGACTTTCGTCAACACCGACTTGACCATTCCGATCTTCTCCAACCCGGAGGTCCTCAAGCACGTCATGCGGCACACGCCGCTCGGCCGCCTGCCCGAGCCGGAAGAAATCGCCGCGGCCATCGTTTACCTCTGCAGCCCGGCGGCTCGCTGCATTACCGGCATCACGCTGCCGGTAGACTCGGGTTATCTCGCCCGATGATTCGCTTGCTCCTCGTGCTGCTATTGATGCTCGCCAGCCCGTCCTGGGGGAAGAGCAACGGTAGCGGCCGCGGCGGCGGCTTCGCCGTCGGGCCCTCGAGCGCGCACTCCGGCGCCGGTGGCGCCCGCGGCGGCGGGGGAGGCAGCAGCCGGGGCGCGCTGCGCGCGGATCCGCGCCATGCGCCGCCGCTGGATCCGAGTCGCAAAGTGATCGAGCAGGACTGCAGCAAGCCGGTCGACCTCTCGGCAGGAAACCTGCGATGCAAATGAGGGGCACTTGGCTCGCCGCGCTCGCCATCGCGCTGCACGCGTTCTGGCCGCTCATCGCCAACGCGCGGCCGGAGTCCGTGAACCTGGTCCCGGTCTGCACCGTTGACGGCGTCACACACTACGCAGAGATACCGGGCGGCAAGTCGCCGCTCGACGAATCGTCCTCCGCGCACCACGAGCACTGCTCGTTCTGCTTCCTCGGCGAGCGCCTCGCGCTGCCCAACCATTTCGAGTTCACGCCCATGCCGCGCCAGGCTTCCGCGGGCGCGGTTCAAGGCGAACACTGGGCGTTTGTTGCTCACGGCCTCATCACCGCTGCGGCGCGCGCGCCGCCGGGCTCTCCGTTGGTTCACAAGACGAACCTGACGACCACGGAGAACCATGAAACCGCTTCTGCTGTTGGGCGCCATCGCGATGGCGCTGTCGCTGCCCGGTCCCGCAAGAGCCTCGTGCGGGTCGGCGTTCTGCACCGTTAACACGAGCTGGGACGCGCACGGCGCGTGGCTCGAGCCGGGCGCGCGCCTGGACTTGCGCTACGAATATATTCCTCAGGACCGCCGCAAGGGCGCCGGCAGCCCCGACCACGACGAAGCCAAGACGCTGAACCGCAACCTGCTCGCCACCTTCGATTACACGTTCAACCAGGACTGGGGAATGAACGTGCTGGCGCCGGTGCTGAACCGCTTCCACCGCCACACCGAAGTGGCCACGGGCGACGTGGAAACGTGGCGCTTCACCGAGCTCGGCGACGTGCGCGTGATGCTGCGCCGGCGCCTCGGCTCGAGCGAGAATCGCGACAGCGGCGCGATCGGCACCTCGGGTGTCAACTTCGGCCTCAAGCTGCCGACCGGGCGGACCGACGTGCGCAATGCCCAGGGCGAGCGCGCCGAGCGCACGCTGCAGCCGGGCAGCGGCACCACCGACGCGGTGCTGGGCGCCTACTACTCGCAGCACCTGCCGGTGCGTAATTTCTCCTGGTTCGCGCAGGGGCTGGCGCAGCTGCCCATCGACACGGACGAGGACTACCGGCCGGGCGGCCGGCTCACCGCCGACCTGGGTGCGCGCTACGACGCGAACGACCGCCTAGGGCTGCTGCTACAGCTCAATACGCTCCACCGCGGCCGCGACGCCGGGGCGCAGGCCGAGCCCCAGCATACCGGCGGCAGCTTTATTTTTACCAGCCCCGGCATAAGCTACGCGTTTTCCCGAGAGCTCCAGGTCTACGGGTTCGTGCAGCTGCCGCTGTACCGGCACGTCAACGGCGTGCAGCTCGTGCCGCGCTACGCGCTCGCCGTGGGCTTGAGCACCCGCTTCTAGGAGAGAAACGATGGCCGCATTCCCGAACGAGAGCGCGAAGTACCGCTCGGCGCGCAAGAAGCTGCTCGACGCCGAGCTGGCGCTGCGCCGGCAGGTGGAGAAGGTCGCGGCGCAGCGGCGCAAGCTGCCGCCCGGCGGCGAGGTGCCCGAGGACTACGTCTTCGACTCCGAGGCCGGGCCGGTCAAGATGTCGCAGCTCTTCAGGCGCGGGAAGACGCTGCTCGCGTACAGCTTCATGTACGGGCCGAAGATGAAGGCCGCGTGCCCGATGTGCACTTCGTTCCTCGACGCGCTCGACGGCAACGCGCAGCACCTCGCGCAGCGCACCAACCTCGTGGTCATCGCCAAGTCGCCGCTCGAGCGCATCACCGAGCACGCGCACAGCCGCGGCTGGCGCAACCTGAGGCTGCTCTCATCGGCGGGCAACAGCTACAACCGCGACTACCACGGCGAGAGCGAGGACGGCGGCCAGATCCCGATCATGAACGTCTTCGTGAAGAACGCGAAAGTCCGCCACCGGTACGCCACCGAGATGGTGTTCGGCAAGGCCGACAAGGGGCAGAACCAGCGCCACATCGACATGATGTGGCCGCTCTGGAACCTGCTCGACCTTACCCCCGAGGGCCGCGGCGCGGACTGGTACCCGAAGCTCGCTTATTGAGACTCGACGTCGCGCCGCCAGGCGTCGAGCGCTTCGTAGTAGACGGTGAAGACGCAGCGGTCGCAGCCGCGCTCGCAGCAGTTTTCCGGCAACGGCTCTTCAGGCGGTTCGGGAATCGTTACGTTGCGGCGAGTGGCTGCTGCGCGTACCGCCGCAATCAATGCCCGCGCTTCACTTAGGCTGCTGGGAATTACGAGCCTGACCCCGAATTAGTACCCGGCGGCGTAGTCGACGAGGTGCAGCGGCGTTTCGCCGCGGCGCACGCGCTCGACGTTCTCGACGATCTTCGCGATCGCGGTGCGCGGCTCGGTGAGCGCCGCGGAGTGCGGCGTGAGGGTGACGCCGGGGTGCTTCCACAGCGCGTCGCCCGCCGGCAGCGGCTCGTGCTCGAAGACGTCGAGGTAGGCGTGCGCGAGGTGCCCCGAGTCGAGCTCGCGGATCAGGTCGGCGGCGACGAGGTGCGCGCCGCGCGCGAGGTTGATCACGCAGCCGTATTTCTTCAGGAGGCCGAGGTTGCGGCCGTTGAGGATGCCGCGCGTCTCGCGGGTGAGCGGCAGCAGGCAGACGAGGGCGTCGGTCCTGGCGAGCATGGCTTTCAGCTCGGTGAAGCACTCCACGCCGTCGATCCGCTTCGGCCGGCGGCTGAAGCCGGCGACGTTGAAGCCGAGCGCGAGGAGCTTGCGCGCCGCGTCGGTGCCGAGCACGCCCATGCCGAGGATGCCCACGGTGCGGTCGGAGGCGAGGTACTGCTTGCGCCGGCGCCACTGGCGCTCAGCCTGCTGCTGGCGGTAGCGGTAGTGGTGGCGGTGCCAGTCGAGCACGTGCGCGAGCACCGACTCGGACATCGCCGCGACCATGCCCGGATCGATCAGCCGCGCGAGCGGCACGCCCTTCGGCAGGCCGGGATCCTCGAGGAGGCGATCGACGCCCATCCACAGCGACTGGATGAGCTTCACGCCTTTCAAGCGCGCGAGCACGCCCGAGCGCGGCGTCGCGAGCAGCGCGATGTCGATGTTTTTTTCTGCGTCGGTAAAAAAGCGGTCTTGCGGCAGCGCCTGCTGCAGCAGCGGGATCCAGAACTCCGGCTTCTCGGTTTCGCTGGCGAAGAGAATGTTCACGCGGGGCGGGATGGTAGCATCGGCCGATGCTCCGTTTTTGCCTGCTCGTCGCCGCGCTGGCTTGCGCCGGCGCGCAGGCCGAGGACTGGCCGAAGCAGAAGCCGCTGCACATCGTCGTCGGCTTCGCGCCGGCCAGCACCACCGACCTCGTCGCGCGGCTGGTGGCGCCGAAGCTGTCCGAATCGCTCGGCCAGTCGGTGCTGGTGGAGAACAAGCCCGGCGGTTCCGGCAACCTCGCCGCGCAGATGGTCAAGCGCGCCGCGCCCGACGGCTACACGCTGTTCGTCACCAGCGTCGCCTACGCCGTCAACCCGAGCCTGTACGCTCACCCCGGCTACGATCCGTTCACCGACTTCGCGCCCGTGATCCTCGGTCCGAGCACGCCGAACATCATCGCCGTGCATCCGTCGGTGGCGGCGAAGAACCTGCAGGAGCTGGTTGCGCTCGCCGGCAGGGAGAAGCTTTCCTACGCGTCCTCCGGCATCGGCACCACCACCCATCTCTCCATGGAGCGCCTCAAGGCGCTCTCGAAGGTCGAGATCACGCACGTCCCCTACCAGCCGGCGCAGGCGGCCGGCGCCGCCGTCGCCGGCCATACCCAGATCTCGTGCACGTCGATGCCGCCCGCCGTCGGCCACGTGCGAGCCGGACGCCTGCGCGCCATTGCCGTCACCAGCGCGCAGCGCTCGCCCGCGCTGCCCGAGGTGCCGACGGTGAACGAGCAGGGCTTTTCCGGCTTCGACGACCTGACCTGGATCGGCGTCTTCGCGCCGGCGGGCATGCCGCAGGAGCTCGTCAACCATATCAACTCGGAAATGAACAAGGCGCTCTCCTCGAGCGACGTGCAGGCCCACCTCGCCAAGGTCGGCCTCGACTGGAAAGCCAACACCTCGGGGGAGTTCGCCGCTTTCCTTCGCTCGGAAGTGCAGAAGTGGTCGCAGGCGGTGAAGGATTCCGGCGCGAGGGCCGATTGAATCTGAAGCCTCCCTTCCGTGCGGACCATGTGGGCAGCCTGCTCAGGCCTGCCGGCCTGAAGGCCGACCCGCAGAAGGCGATCCGCGAGGTCGTGGCCAGGCAGGAGTCGCTCGGCCTCGAGGGCATCACCGACGGCGAGTTCAGCCGCGAGTGGTGGCACCTCGACTTCCTCAAGCAGCTCGAGGGCGTGGCGCTGCGCGAGAACCCGGGGCCGAAGTTCGCCGGCAGCGAGGAGCAGCCGCCGATCCCGATCGTGACGGGAAAGCTGCGCTACTCGAAGCCGATCATGATCGATGACTTTGCTTTTCTCAAGAGCGTCACGAAAAAGACGCCGAAGTTCACGATCCCGTCGCCCTCGATGCTCCACCTGCGCGCCGGCCGCGCGGGCATCGCCTACAAGGACATGGACGAGTTCTGGAGCGACGCCGCGGCGGCATACCGCGCGGCGATCGCCGCGTTCGCCAAGGCCGGCTGCACCTACCTGCAGCTCGACGACGTGGCGTTCGCCTATCTCTGCGACCCGAAGATCCGCGAGGCGTGCAAGAAGAACGGCGACGATCCCGCGGCATTGCCCGCGCGCTATGCGCGCACCATTCGCGAGGTCGTGCGCTCGAAGCCGCCGGGGATGACGATCGCGATGCACACCTGCCGCGGCAACTTCCGCAGCGCCTGGGTGGCCGAGGGCGGCTACGAGCCGGTGGCCGAGGCGATGTTCTCGAGCGGCGTCGACGCCTTCTTCATGGAGTTCGACAGCTCACGTGCGGGCGGCTTCGAGCCGCTGCGCTTCGTGCCGCCGGGCAAGAAGGTGGTGCTCGGCCTGGTGTCGTCCAAGACGCCGCAGCTCGAGACCGTGGATTTCCTGATGGAAAGAATCCAGGAGGCGGGACGCTACATGCGCGTCGAGGACCTGTGCCTCTCGCCGCAATGCGGCTTCTCCAGCACGCACCACGGCAACAAGCTCACGCCCGAGGAGCAGTGGCGCAAGCTCGAGCGCGTGGTCGAAGTCGCGCGCGAGGTCTGGGGTTGAAGTTCGCGGGGCGCCGGGAAGATCCCCGGCTGCTGACGGGCGAGGGCCGCTTCAGCGCCGACTGGAGCCTGCCGGGACAGCTCTACGGCTATTTCGTGCGCTCCGATCGCGCCCACGCCGAGATTCTTTCCCTGAGAAAACCCGCCGGCATCGTCGTCCTTACCGCCGAGGACGTTGCGGACCTGAAGTCGCCGCCGCCGCTGGTGCGCTACCCCGGGCGTGGCGGGGCGCCGCTCAAGGTGCCCTACCGCAGCGTTCTCGCGCGCGGCCGCGTGCGCTTCGTCGGGCAGGAGGTGGCGCTGGTCATCGCCGAGTCGCCACAGGCGGCGCAGGATGCGGCAGAAGAAATTGACGTGCAATACAGGGAGCTGGAGCCGGTGATCAATGCCGATGCGGCGCTCGCGCCCGGCGCGCCGCTGCTGCACGAGGACATCCCGGGCAACCTCTGCTTCGACTACGAGTACGGCGACGAAGCCAAGACCGAAGCGGCGCTCGCCGGCGCGGCGCACATCACGCGCCTCACGCTCGAGTCGACGCGCGTCTCGGGCGCGCCGATGGAGCCCAAGGCGTGCGTTGCCGCTTATGACGCCGCGAGCGCGAGCTTCGATCTCTACTCGCCCTCGCAGGGCAAGCCGATGCTGGTGCCCGGCCTGGCGGCGATCCTCGGCGTGCCGGCGGAGAAGATCCGGCATCGGGCGCTCGACGTCGGCGGCGGCTTCGGCATCCGCTCCGACCCCTACGGCGAGTACTGCGCGCTGATGGTGGCGGCGCGCAGGCTGGGCCGCCCGGTGAAGTGGGTCGGCTCGCGCTTCGAGAGCATGGTCAGCGACTACCACGGCCGCGGCGCGCGGCTCTCGGGCGAGCTCGGCCTCGATCGCGACGGGCGCTTCGTCGCCCTGCGCGTACGCTGGACGGTGAATGCCGGCGCCTACCTCTCGCAGCCCGGGCCGCTGATCAACACGCTCAACCCGTCTACGCACGCGATCAACGCCTACCGCATCGCGGCGCTCTACGGGCGACACCGGCTCGCCCTCACCAACACCACGCCGACCACCGCCTACCGCGGCGCCGGCCGCCCCAACGTGTCGTATCTCGTCGAGCGGCTGGTCGACGAGGCCGCGCGCGAGACCGGCATCGACCGCGTCGAGCTGCGCCGGCGCAACCTGATTCCGAGAGAGGCATTCCCCTACAAGACGCCCGTCGGCTCGACCTACGACAGCGGCGATCCGCCCGGAGAGCTGGAGGAGGCGCTGCAGCGATCAGACTGGTCCTCGTTCGAGCAGCGGCGTGAGCAGTCCAGAAAGAATGGAAAGCTGAGGGGCATCGGCCTCGCGATGTTCGTCGAGCCCTCGGGCGGCGGTGCGAGCCCCAAGGAGGAGGCGGCGATCAAGTTCGGCGATTCCGGCGACGCGACGCTGCATGTGCTGGCCGGCCCGTCGGGACAGGGCCACGAGACGATGCTGCCGCAGATCGTCGCGGAAGTATTTGGCATTTCCCCCGAGCAGATCCTATTGAAGGCGAGCGATGCGGCCGGGCCGCCCATGGTCGGCGGCGGCACGGTCGGCTCGCGCTCGATGATGTCGCATGGCGGCGCGCTGTTCGCGACGGCGAAGAAGGTCGTGGAGAAGGGCCGCGAGCTCGCGGCGAAGGACCTCGAGGTCGCGCCGGCGGATGTCGAGTTCCGCGAGGGGACCTACCGCGTCAAGGGCACCGACCTCGCCATCGGGTTTTCCGAGCTGGCGAAGCGGCATCGCGCCGCGCTCGACGCGCAGGACTCGATCCCGACCCCGGTGGCGTTTCCCGGCGGCGCGCACGTGGCGGAGGTCGAGGTCGATCCCGAGACGGGCGAGGTCGAGGTGGTGCGCTACGTGGCGGTCGACGACTGCGGGCGCATCCTCAACCACTCGCTGGTCGACGGGCAGCTGCACGGCGGCATAGTGCAGGGGCTCGGCCAGGCGTTCGCCGAGCACGTGGTCTACGACGCGGACGGCCAGCTCCTCACCGGCTCGTTCATGGACTACGCGATGCCGCGGCCGGAGATCCTGAAGCGCGTCGAGCTCTTCGACCACTCGGTGCCCTCGCCGTCGAATCCGCTCGGCGTGAAGGGCGCGGGCGAGGCGGGGACGACCGGCGCGATTCCGGCGGTGGCGAACGCGGTGATCGACGCGCTGCGCCCGCTCGGCATCCACCACCTCGATTTTCCCTACTCGCCCGCGCGCATCTGGCAGGCGATCGCCGCGCGCCGCAGCTAGAGGACGAATTCCTCGGCGACGATGCGGATCTCCGGCGCGTCCTGCTGCACCAGGGTCTCCTCGTCCTTGCGCAGCATGCCGATGACGGGGCTGGCGAACGCGGCCTTGAGCTGGTCGTTGTTCTCGAAATAGATCTCGAGCATGCCGTCGAAGGCCGGCGCCTTCTCCTCGGGCGCGGCGAAGCTGACCACGATCTTCTGCACGCCGGCTTCCACCAGCGCCTTGCTCTCGGCCTTGGCGTAGCCCTTGAGCGCCGCGTCCCTGAACTGCGCGGGCGTGAGGTCCTTCTTGCGCACCGAAGTCAGGATCACCTTCGGCTGGTTGGAGCCCTTGAGCTGCAGCTGCGGCTTCTCGAACAGCACCTTCTCGTCGGCGACGACGCTGATCGATCCCTTCTCGTCCTTGCGCGCGGCGTGCGCCTCGGCCGTGGTCGAGAAATACAGCGCCGCCATGCCCTGGTACGACGGATCGTCGCCGAGCGGCTTGCCGTCGGCGGCGACACTCGCGATCACCTTGCCGGCGGTCTTGCGCAGCTCGCGGTAGCGGTCGAGCCATTCCTGGCGGAACTCGGCGGGCAGCTTGTCGCCGCGCTTGGCCATGCGGATGAGTTTGAACATATCGGACAATTAGCATAACAGCGAAACGCGGGCCTACCCTTCAGGTACCTGACGTAGCATGGTTCATCGAATGCAAACGACCCATGTCGGCAGCCTGCCGCGGCCGCACGACCTTCTCGACCTGATGAAGGACAAGGTGGCGGGGCGGGCCTACGACCGCGGCCGCTACGAGGCGCGCGTGAAAAGCGCGGTGGCGGACTGCGTGCGGCGGCAGGTCGAGTGCGGCATCGACATCGTCGCTGACGGCGAGCAGTCGAAGCCCGGCTTCTTCACCTACATTCGCGAGCGGCTCGCCGGGTTCGAGCCGCGGCCCGGCAAGAAGGTCTCGTTCTTCGACGCCGAGCGCGCCGCCTTTCCCGAGTATTACAAAGAGTACTTCGCCCGAGCGATGACCGGCGGCTCGATCGCGCCGGTCGTGCCGATGGCGTGCACCGGCCCGGTGAGCTACAAGGGCGAAGAGGCGCTGCGCCGCGACATCGACAACCTCAAGGCGGCGATGGCGGCCGCCGGTGCGAAGGCCGGCTTCATGCCTTCGGTGGCGCCGAGCGGCGCAGGCGGCAACGAGCACTACAAGAGCGACGAGGAATTCTTCTTCGCGGTCGCGGAGGCCATGCGCCAGGAGTACAAGGCGATCGTCGACGCCGGCCTGTACCTGCAGATCGACGACCCGTTCATGACCGACAACTTCTCCGACCCGGCGCTCGACGACAGGCAGCGGCGCCGCCTCGCGCAGATCCACGTCGACGCGATCAACCACGCGCTGCGCGGCATCCCGGCCGGGAAAGTGCGCTTCCATACCTGCTACGGCATCAACGAGGGCCCGCGGATGCACGACCCGGCGCTCGGCGAAGTGGCGCCTTTCATGCTGAAGGTCAACGCCGCCGCCTATTCATTCGAGGCCGCGAATGCGCGCCACGAGCACGAGTACCACTACTGGGAGAGCGCGAAGCTCCCGGACGACAAGCTGCTGGTGCCGGGCGTGATCACGCACGCGAGCAACATCGTCGAGCACCCGGAGCTCATCGCCGAGCGCCTCGCGCGCTTCGCCCGCATCGTCGGCGCCGAGCGCGTGATCGCCGGCGCCGATTGCGGTTTCTCGTCGCAGGCGACGTACCGGCCGGAAGTCCATCCGAGCGTAATCTGGGCGAAATTCAAGGCGATGAGCGAAGGCGCCAAACGGGCAGAGGGCAAATCGTGAACAGATACGGCAT
>Ga0075434_100000074_pt1 | contig 52984 bp, 51 predicted proteins | sample RhiMethybrSRZTD3_FD_75298 | JGI IMG/M metagenome (GOLD analysis project Ga0075434, IMG submission 75298) | Populus rhizosphere microbial communities from Tennessee, USA - Rhizosphere MetaG P. TD hybrid SRZTD3 | ecosystem: Host-associated > Plants > Roots > Rhizosphere > Soil | place: USA...
AAAAAGGTCATCACGCAATTGAATGCGGCTCTTGGCGCGGAATCGACGGCCATTGTGCAGTATATGACACAGTCCGAAATGTGCCAGAACTGGGGTTCTAAGAGGTTGGGGGAGCGCACAAAAATGCGTGCTATCCAGGAAATGAAACATGCGGAAGGGCTAATCGAGCGAATCATTTTCTCGACGAAACTCCGTGCGTAGAGGTCGGACTCAAACCACAATTGGGAACAAACGTCCAGCAACAAATGGAAAGCAACCTCAAAGACGAGAAGGACGCGGTGCGCCAGTATAACGAGGCGGCGCGAGTCTGCGACGAGGCCAAAGACGACGGCTCGCGTGAGCTATTCAAAGGCATGATTCAGGGCGAAGAAAGACACGTCGAATATCTCGAAGCTAAACTCCGCTCCATAGAAGAAATGGGTATTGCGAGTTACCTTTCGCAGCAGTCGCACGCCGGCACCTAGATCAATTTTCGGAGAAGCACAATGTGAACCCAGTGAGGTGGCCTCGCGGTGAAAGTTTCACGGAACTGAGGAAGTCTGAAGGATACCAGGGGTTATTTTCCAATACAGAAGGTGCTGAAAATCAGGTTCAGAATGTCGTCGTTTGTTGTTGCGCCGGTGATCTCGTCGAGCCCATGTAGGGCATTGTACAAGTCGAGCAGTAGCATTTCATGAGGGATGTGGTTTTGAACTGCGGCATCTGCAGCTGACAAAGCTGCCAGAGATTTGCGTACGAGTTCTTGATGACGAATGTTCGTGAGCAGGCCGTTTTCAAATTGCGTCCGGCCATCACCTCCGATATGGCGCTGAATTTCCGCGCGTAATTCGGCAATACCTTCGCCCGTGACAGCCGAAGTGCGCACTCTCGGTAACTGAGGACCATTCACTGAAAGGTGAGAACTGGCCAAGTCCGCCTTGTTTTCGACCACAATGGCAGGTCGCTGTTCCGCTTGCTGAAGCAATTCCAAATCCTCGCGAGCCACCGCCTGTGAGGAATCAACCACTACCAGCACCAGGTCCGCGTCAGCGAGCGCCTCGATCGATTTGCGGATTCCAATGCTCTCAGCTTCACCCAGCGCCCGCCGGATACCGGCGGTATCCATCAATTTCACGGGGATGCCGCCGATTGCTACGGTCTCGCTGACGAGGTCGCGAGTGGTTCCCGGAGTGGCAGTGACGATCGCGCGCTCCCGCTCCACCAACCGATTGAATAAACTCGATTTGCCAACGTTAGGTCGACCAACAATTGCCAGCGTGAGTCCTTCGTGAACGATCTTTCCGTACGCGAAGGAAGCGGCCAGGTCTTGGAGTGGAACTCGAACAGCGTTCAGCCGCTCAAGAATGTGACTAGCCGGCAACACCGAGACGTCGTCTTCCGCAAAATCGATGCCCGCTTCCAGCAAGGCTATAAGTTCCACCAGCTTCTGTTTAATTGGTTGCAATCGTCGGGAGAACGCACCTTCAAGCTGCTGGGCTGCGACTTTGGCCTGATAAAGGGTCTGTGATTCAATAAGATCGCGCACCGCCTCGGCCTGAGCCAGGTCGATGCGTCCGTTCAGGAAGGCGCGCATAGTGAATTCGCCCGGATCGGCGAGGCGCGCACCCCCCGCAATCGCCTGCTCGACAATGTGGCGCAACACTACTGGAGAACCGTGGGCGGAAATTTCTACAATGTCATCTGTCGTGTAGGAATGCGGTTTCACGAAATAGGTCACAAGCACTTCGTCAATGCGCTCGTCACGTGGCGCGGCCGCCCTCGGCCGCGAGGCGTCGAAGTTCGGATCTGAGCGACCTTGCGAATTTGCCGGCTTCCATACTTCGGGATCTATTAACTCACCAAGCACCGCTCTTCCTGGCTCGAGATCGTGTTTGAGACGCAGCATTGGAAGTGCCATGGCCTTGGCTTCGGGGCCGGCTAGGCGGACCACGCCAATGCCGCCGCGGCCTGAGGGCGTGGCAATCGCCACAATGGTGTCGTCCAGGTGCACAGAGGGATTTTAGCTGGAAGCTGTCGTCAAAAGTTGCCGGGCCCGAGCCATCTTGCGATGCCGACAACGCAGTCATAATGAATCAGCTTTTTGCAGGGCAGCGCTGCGTCGATCGACCAAACAAATAGTACAGGGCCGGACCAACCGGAATCAGAAGATATAGCAGGCAAAACCAAACCGTTTTTTCAACCACTTCGAGTCATCAAAGCTGAACGAGAAGTACCACATTGCGACGCAAAGGAGAGCAGTCCCCAGCATGCCCGGCCAAAGCTAGGAGCACCCCGACCGAAGAAAGAGCAGCCAGAACACACACTAGATAGATGCGGTTGGGCAGTGCAGGACGGAATCCAGTTCTCGGTGACGGCAGGTAGAGCATTTGCGACCAGCGGTATGTCGGTGTCACAACCTGAGAAAACAGCGCCGAATGCTAGTGCTCACAGATTTTCCGGCAGGACTTTACTGCTTCGGGTAAACCACGACACAGCGGCGCAGCCCCTCTCCGGCACTTTCCGTGCGCAGGTCGGCTTGGTCCCGCAGGGCCAAATGCAAAATGCGTCGCTCGCGCGATGACATCGGCGCGAAGTTGTAGGGGGCTCCAGTTTTGCGAACTTTGTCCGCGGCCACGGACGCGGCCATTCGGAGCTCTTCCAGACGCATAGACCGGCGGTTCATGCAGTCAAAACAAACTTTCTCGTGCTCGTTTCCTGGAAGCCGGAGCATTTCCAGCGCCAGCAGTTCCAAGGCGCGAAGCAGTTCGCCCCCGCGTTCCAGCAGCAGCGAGGAGTCAGGACCGGTAAACTCCACCAGAATTTCCGGTCGCTCCCAATCGCGCTCTTCGGGCAGAGGCGGATCGACCGTAATGCGATATTTGACTCGCAGCCCACTGTTCAAAACTATGCCACTGAGAAAATCATTGAGCCGCTTCGCCGCCGCGATTTTGTCAGGAATAGACACCGGGTCTGCTCCAAGCATTCAGCAATTAGCAATTAGCAGTTGGGGCCGCCCCAGCACCTACATGGAAAAGTATACGAATTGCGAACTTAACCCCCAAATGCTAAGTGCCTAATGCTACTTGTCTTTCTTTCTTGCCCTCTTTTGAGCCATCTCGCGCATTTCACGGCCCAGTTTAGTGCGGTTCATGATTGCCTGTTGGAGAATCGAGATCAGGTTGCTCTCCGCGTAATACAAATTCAAGCCTGCCGCCAGATTGAAAAAAATGAACCCCATCATCAGAGGCATCATTATGTTCATCATTTTCTGCTGAGCTGGATCCATGCTGGGCTGTGGAGTCATTCTTTGCGTTGCAACCATGCTTAGGACCAATGCAATGGGCAGTATCAAGTGCGGGTCGGCCGAAGATAGGTCGGGAATCCACAGCCAGCGCGCGTGACGCAATTCAATTGCCGCTTGCAGCATGCTGTAGTAGGCAAACAGAAATGGCATTTGGATAATCAGTGGCAAACAGCCGCCCACAGGATTGACTCCCTCCTTCTTGTACAGATCCGCCACTTCCTTGTTCATCTCCTGCTTGCGCGGATCACGCATGCTGTACTTCTTAAATTTCTCCTGGATCGCTTTAATCTGCGGCGCGACCCTTTGCATCTTGAGGGCCGACTTCATTTGCGAGATTCGCAGCGGAAGCAGCGCCAGATTGATGATCAGCGTCTGAACCACGATTGCCCAGCCCCAGTTGTGTACGTATTTGTAAGTCCACTTCAGCCACAGAAACAAGGGGCGGGCGATTATGCCAAAAAAACCGAAATTAACCTGAGAGCGAAGATCTTGAGGCGCTCCTACAATCGTGGTCACCGGAACTGACTCGAGCACCTCCAGCGACTTGGGCCCGACATAAAGCCTTTCCATCGTCATACCGATGAGGTTTCCCACCGCAGCGCCTAGAACGTCGACCTTAACTGTGTCCTGCGGATTCGGTTTTTTGGGATCTTTCGGTACATCCAGGGAATTGCGCAACGTCACCAGGACCGCATTCGGTGGATCTTCAGGAATGAATACCGCCGCAAAATATTGGTCGGTCACCCCTGCCAAATTAAACGGTCCTCTTATAGTGTGGCCGCCGCTTACCTTCTTGGCGCTTAACCGCTCTATGCTGCCATTGAACTGATAGTCGATGGTGCTGGAGGCGTAGGAAGCCGGTGTCGCCTGCTCGCCAAAACCCGCCGGCCACACGGGAAAAGCGCTAACCGGGCCGCCTTTTATCCGAACCGATGTCTCAACCCGTACCACGTAGGTGTGATCAAACCGAAATGTCTTATGAACCTCAACATCGTTGTCGTTGTAATCAAAAGCAATCTCGGCAGGCGCCTGCTGCTGGCCAGAACTGGATGTGACATAGAGCACTGAATTAATCTTGTTTCGCAGCGCCTCGTCATAGGCCCACAAGGAAAGCGGATACCCATATTTTTCTGCGGCAACAGCATTGACCAAATCCAATGGCCTATTCTTTTCGTCGTCGTATTTTTTCAAAATCCATGACTTTGCTTGCCCGCCGCGATTGGTGAATGCGATTTTGTAGAGATCGTTCTCGACCACAAATTCTGACTCTGTGCTCGCCTCCTTGATCTTTTCCCGCGAGGGTGACGCCTGCTGCGCCGCACCGGGTGAGTTGCCCGCAGGTGCCGGCGTCACGTTTTCCGTCTGCGTGACCGCAGGTGTAGCTGGTTGCGCTGGCGGCTGCGGCAAATACTTCTTCAGCACCGGTTGAAAAACAATAATCACGAGGAACGTCAGTGCGAAAACCAGTAGCAGCCGGCGCTCCATGCCGGGATCTTGTTGAGGATTGGGAAAGTCAGGCAAATCGCTTACTCAGTGACGGCAGCTTTCCGGGGCGGTGCTGAACCCACACATTCTGAATCTCTCTCCATCAATACTGGGTCATAGCCTCCGCTCGTGAATGGATGACAGCGCAGCAAACGCCAGATTGCCATCCTGCTACCACGCAGAGCGCCATAGCGTCCCACCGCTTCTGTAGCATATTCCGAACAAGTCGGCACGTAGCGGCATGCCGGCAGAAAGGTGGGGGAAATTAGACTCTTGTAAAGGCGCAGCGCATAGATGATTGCAGCCTTGCTGGCTTTCATAGCTTTGCAGCGGAGTTCCGGATTATTTCAAAGGCGCGGCTAACCTCATTGCGAAATTCGGCAAAGTCCGCATTCAGTAACGACTTCTTCGGATTGATCACCACGTCAAAACGTCCAGCGTCGAACACAGCTTGCAACCGTAGCGCCTCGCGCAAGCGGCGCTTCATAGAATTTCTTTCGACAGCGCTGCCCAGGTTTCTTCCCACGGTGAAGCCGACGCGAAGCCCTTTGCCACTCTCACGGCTCAGGTAAAACAATGTCATGTGCGCCGTAAAATGCCGCCGCCCGAGCTTGTACACGCGCTCGAAATCAGAATGCCGCAGTAGGCGAGCGCTGCGGGGAAACACCGCTCGTTTTTGCGACCACGACGAATTTGTACCATTGGCTGCAAGGCCGCTCACTAGTCAACTCAGTTTTAGAACTTCGGTTGCCGAAACAAAAAGGAAATTACTCGCGGAATCCGGGTTTCACTGAAACCCGCTTGCGCCCCTTGGCACGCCGACGCGAAATCACAGCACGACCGCTCTTCGTCTTCATACGCGTACGAAATCCGTGCGTCTTGGAGCGGTGGCGGCGGTTGGGCTGAAATGTACGCTTGGGCATGAACTCCTTGCTTGATGATTGGCTTGAGAATTAAACGATGAGTATAAATGAGCGCAATCACAGCGGGCAAACCGGAGAGCACAGATCTGCACGCTGCGCAAGCCAGGCCGCAACTTGCACCACGCACGCGGCATTTATAAACTCAGTACTTGACAGCGAGCGCGCTTCGCGTTCTGAATAGTGCAGACAGAAAAAAATCTTTACTGAAGTTTTCTTCCAGCCGAAAACTTTTGTGCTAGTATGCCGGACTGACCTAGCTGATTGACATTGTTCTGATGCCCAGCGCAACTGCCCGAGAACCGAGGCTGCTCTGCTGGAAACGAAAACTTTTTCTTAAAAATTAATACCGGCGCTGCTTCTGGCCACAGCTCCACGAATACCTATTATGTCTGTTCCTAGCCCGACACTTGCTGCTAATCCGTGGTTGCGCATCCTCGATGCGCTCGAGAAGAAAATCAACCGGCATTCCTACGACACCTGGTTGAAGCCGACTCGCTACAGTCATTCCAGCGGGGGAATTCTGTTTGTGCGTGTGCCCACCGCGGAATTCCGGCAGGTAGGCGACAAGTATGCCGATCTCATCCAGGAAGCAGTCGATAACCTGGGTCTCGAATTCGAGGAGGTGAAGTTCGTCACTCCCGAAGATGATCCGGCATCTACTCCGCTGCGCCATGACGGCGGGCTTTCCGCCCGGATGGTGTCGGCAGGTCCTTCGCAGTCGCGCTTCGATTGGGATAGTGCCGCGCAGCTGAATCCGCGCTACACATTCGACGCTTTCGTCATTGGCAGCGGGAACCAGTTTGCTCACGCCGCCTGTCAGGCGGTTGCGGAGCGTCCTTCAAAAGCCTACAACCCGCTCTTTCTGTACGGGGGCGTCGGCATGGGTAAAACCCATCTGATGCAGGCTATCGGGCATGAAATAAAGCGCCGGTCGCCGCAGTCGGCCATCTGCTACATCTCCAGCGAGAAGTTCACCAATGAAATGATCAACTCGCTACGCTACGACAAGATGACCACGTTCCGCGATAAGTTTCGCAATGTGGACGTATTGCTGATCGACGATATCCAGTTTCTGGCGCAGAAAGAACGGACTCAGGAAGAATTTTTTCACACGTTCAACGCTCTGCACGAATCCATGAAGCAGATCGTAATCGCCAGTGACCGGCCGCCAAAAGAGCTGGCCGAAATCGAAGACCGTCTCCGCAGCCGCTTCGAGTGGGGACTGATTGCTGATATCCAGCCTCCCGACCTTGAGACGAAGGTCGCTATTCTGCAAAAGAAAGCCGAGCAAGAGAAAGTAACGCTTCCAACCGATGTGGCTCTGTACATCGCTTCCAACATCCGCTCTAACGTGCGGGAGTTGGAAGGAGCGCTTATTCGATTGGTGGCGCACTCATCTTTAATCGGCGCTGAAATTACCCTCCCCTACGCCCAGCAGGTGCTCAAGAACTTTATCGATTCGCAGGCCCGCAAGGTCACCATCGAGTCGATCCAGAAAGCGGTCGCCGAACAATTCGGGTTGCGCCTGGTTGAGATCAAGGCCAAGAACAACTCCCGGGCCATCGTCTATCCCCGGCAGATTGCAATGTACTTGGCTAAACATCTGACCGAGGCTTCACTGCCCGAGATCGGGCGCCAGTTCGGTGGCAAGCACCACACTACTGTCCTCCATTCCGTCGAGAAGATCGACGAGATAAGAAAAGAGGACAAGGACCTGAACAGGCTGCTCAACAAATTGACCGAGCAGTTGGGGGGATAGCTGCGGTTCCGGGCTTCCACGGCGAAATCATTCATGTGGAGCGATGGCGCAGCAATGCGCTTGTTGTGGTGCGGGTCACCAGCTTTTGCTTTAATATGAGTAATTGACTCACCGTAGAGATCCAGGGGGGAGTAGAAATATGCCGGCAGAAGCCTTGGCGTCAGCTGCAGGTACAGCCACCATGGAAATCACCGTCAGCAAGTTCGAATTATTGCGCGAACTTACGGCGACGCAAGGCGTCGTCGAGCGTAAGACGACCATTCCGATTTTGTCGAATTATCTTTTCGAAGCTGCCGGTGACAAACTTTCGCTCACTGCCACCGATCTGGATCTGAGCCTCCGTACTTCGTGTAATGCCAAGGTCAGGAAAGAAGGCTCATGCACAATTCCAGCCCGTAAGCTTCACGACTACGTCAAGTTGCTCCCCGACGCTGATATCACCATTAAACTTCTCGAGAATCATTGGGTGAGCATCCGCTGCGGGCGGTCAAACACAAAGATGGTCGGCATGGCGCGCTCAAACTTCCCGGGCTTGCCAGCGTTTCCTGGCGCCAGCGTTGTCAATATTCCTGCTCAGGTTTTGCGCGGCATGATCGCAAAGACTGGTTTCGCCATCGCCAATGAGGAGTCGCGCTACACCCTGAATGGCGCCTTGATGGTGCTTAAACCTGAGTCCATCACCATGGTCGCCACGGATGGCCATCGCCTCGCCCATATTGAGCGCGGTGGGGAAAAGTTTGATGGCATATCTGGCGAAATGAAGACTCTCGTCCCCAAGAAGGCGATGGACGAGCTGAAGACTCTGCTCGATTCAACGGATACGGATGTTATCGAGTTTGCCAAAGACGAATCGACGCTATTCTTTCGCATCGGCCCACGGCTGCTTACCTCGCGCCAGCTTACCGGTCAATTCCCGAACTATGAGGCCGTGCTGCCCAAAGACAACTCCAAGAGCGTCAGCGTCGATGCCGAAGAATTGAGCGCTGCCATCTCCCGCGTTGCCCAGTTCGCAGATGAGCGCTCCCGCGCGGTACGCCTCAAACTGGATAAAGGTGAGATGAAGTTGTCGGCTTCCTCGACCGAAACCGGCGAATCCGAAGACTCAATCGAAACCAGCTACAACGGGGAGAGCCTGACCATCGGCTTCAATGCCCAATATATTAACGACTTTCTGAAGGCCGTGGGCGCGGGCGATGTGTGTTTGGAGCTCAAGGATGCGCAATCCGCCGGCCAAATCCGTCCCGCTGAAGGCGAGGATTACAAGTACCGATACATTGTCATGCCGATGCGGATCTGATCTCGACCTGGAAGCTGTTTTGGTGTCTCGATCGTAGGCTTCTAAGAACCTTGAAAGTTAACCCGGCTTGCATTCGAGAGCTGACCGGAACTTGATTACTGACTGCCACATTCACATCCAGCCTCTGGAGATGTTTCAGCCCCGGGCGCTGGAACTGCTCAAAAAAAAGCGCCCCAATTTTGATCAAATTGTCGAGTTCTGCCGCTCCCCGAAATCATTCCTCAAGTATCTCGATGCCGCCGGAGTGGATCGCGCCGTGCTCATCAACTACGTGGCTCCGGAGGTGATTGGGTTCACTGCCGGCGTTAATCAGTACATTAGCGATTACACCAAGGATCATCCTGAACGGCTCCTCTCTTGTGGAGGACTGCACCCGCGCCACACCGGAAACATTCTGGCGGATATCGAACAAATCCTGCGGCTGAAGATTCGCATGATCAAGATTCATCCGCCCCACCAACTGCTTTTTCCCAACGATTATCTGAACGGGGTGAAAGAGCTGGAGATGATCTACCGGGCTGCCGAGGCCAACGGCGTTCCGGTGATGTTCCACACTGGAACCTCGATTTTTGCAGGCGCTCGCAACCGCTACGGAGATCCGATTTACCTAGACGATGTGGCGGTGGACTTTCCCAAGCTGAAGATTCTTCTTGCGCATGGAGGCCGGCCACTATGGATGCACACCGCATTTTTCCTGCTGCGCCGCCATCCCAACGTTTACCTGGATATTAGCGGCATCCCTCCGAAAACTCTGCTGAAGTATTTTCCTCGAGTGGAGGAGATCGCCCACAAAACTTTGTTCGGGACGGACTGGCCGGGACCGGGCGTCCCGGAGATCAAGAAGAACTTGGATGACTTTCGGGCGTTGCATTTGGCGGAGGAAGTAAAGCAGCAGATTCTCAGCAAAACAGCCCTCAGCATCTGGCCGGTGTAGGGTCGGAACTGAGAACTAGGAACTGTGAACGGAGAACCGGGTTCATTAGCCCCTCGCGGTTTTGAAAAGACGCGTCTTCAGGCAAAGCTAAGACTAAGCAGCCCCGGGCAATCTCCACCGCTGTCTTCGTAGCGTGAAAGCGGCCCCTTTGCGTGGCTCGCCACCTGGGGGTGCACTGATGGGATGCTCCCGTGATGCAAGAGCCCGTGAGCTGGAACTCTTCATTCGTACGCGAGCGCGTCGATTGGATCCTTCTGCGCAGCTTTGTATGCTGGATAGAGCGCTCCGGCTATGGCCCCAACGATTGCAATCACGGTTGCCCGCAAGATCCAGCCACCGCTCATCACGACCCGGAGCAAAGGGAGCTTTTGTAATATCAAAACACGCGCAGCCAAGCTGAAGAGAATTCCTACAACAATCCCAGCCAAAGCCAATAACGTCGTCTCGCGCAAGACAATGTTGACGATGTACAGCTTGGAGGCACCCAGTGACTTCAATATGCCGATCTCTCGCGTGCGCTCCATAACGGCCGTGTACATTGCTTGAAAAATCACGATGAAGCCAATCACGACTGAAATTCCGATTACTACATGAATCACGCTCGACAGGCCCGGAATATTGGTTGGCGTCATCATGGACAGGTAGTACGCCATGGACGACACAACATACCTTTCCATTCCAGGGATGTATTTGATTTCATCAACCACCGCGTCTGCATTTCCGGGGTTATCCGCCTTGACATAGAAGATGGATGCTTTCCCCTGCGCGCCGATGAGATCCTGCAGCACGGACATTTGCAGGAATTTCCGTGCTCCTTTGCCCTGCTCCACGATTCCTGCCACCCGGAAACTGTGATTAAGGATCTCAATCGTGCCTCCGACACGAACATGTTTCGATTTGGCGAACAGGTCGTCGACGAGAACGTCATTGGGCCCTCGGAAGGGGCCTCCGGATATGTAGTGAAAGGGACCTGAAAGTCTCTGATAGCTGTCGAGGTCGATTCCGGCGATCACCTCAACAGCGCCCGCAGTGGAGATTTGGGTGATTACCGGGGCGACCGTCACCACGTGGGGTTGCTTCGCGATCAAATCCCCGATCTTGATCGACATCGGGGCGCCTGTAAGCCCGAAGAGGAACGAGGAGCCAGGTGGCATCACGATGACGTCTGCTCCCACACCAGCGCTGCGCTGTCTGGAATCGTTCAAGATGCCGATCAGCAGCCCCACGACCAGCAGAATCAGCGTGACTTCCAGCGCAATGGCGATCACGCTGATGAGTGACCGCAACGGCCGGTGCACGAGATTGGCGACAATCATCTTATTCATCATGATTTAGGCGTCGGTTCTCAGTCCCGGGCTTTAACCGGCTTTGAGCAGATATTTAGATCCGCGAGAAGTTCACCGGCTTTGCCCACCCTGCATTCGTCGCTCGGGAGTGCCCTGCGCTTGATCCAGATGCACTACTTGTGCCCCTGGCGGCTGCGGCAGCACAAATTTGTCGTCCGGCAAAGGCTGGTTCAACTGCAACTTCACGATAGTCAAAGTGATGTCGTACTCCTCCTGGGGCCGCCAGATCTCGATCTGCGACGGAAAGTTCAGCCCATTGTAGTCTTTGTAATTTTCATAATGTGTATCCGTCGTCAGATTCCCCTCGGGATCATACGTCAACTGGCGATGCGGCAGCAGATCGGATCGGCTGAAAATGATTTTGCGCGACAAGAACCATCCGTGATCGCCCTTCCGAATCACTTCAATTTCATAGTCGGACTGTTCGACGTTGTGGCCCTTGGCGTCACGAACGATTTCATAACCGTTCTCAACCACGGCGATCTCATTTTGGGGATCGATTTCTCTGAGCAGAAGGGCGTCATAAATATGCTGCGGCCGCAGATTTTCCAGCGATTTCTGAGTATTGTGTGCCTCCAGATCATTACGTCCCACGATAAAACGATTCTTGGGAGGTATCCAAAGCTTGAACTCCTGCCCGTTGCTCACCATGTCAAATGCCTGATTGCGGACAATGGGCATCAGGCCGATCATGCGAAGCATCGCCGGCTTTCGCGCCAATACGTAGCCGCGAATCTGCTGGTAATCGGTGACTTTGCCCTTCTTTACGCCACCCACCGACGTATCAATATCGACCGTAGCCTGCATGGATTGAATCTTGGCAGCCTGCGTATTGATGTAGTCAATCAATTGCTGCTGGGTTGCGGATTTCAACGGTGCTGTGCTTACTTGGCGCTGCACCTTGTGAGAGCGAAAAAGGCAGCCGGTTAAGGGGAGAAGACATAGAAGCGCTATAAAGCGAGCAGATTGTGAGTGAGCAAACATTCCGATCATCCAACCCGGATTAGATGAGTATAACGAGACGGATGGAACACAACATCTGGGCAGGAAGGTAATAGACTGATAGGTTACAAGAAAGCTGCTCACCTTAGAAGCAGAACATTTGGAGAGACCATCTGGCCCAAAGACCGGTCGAAGGTAACAAGCGTCAATTCTGCCGCCTGGGCAAATGCAGCTAAATATGCATCTGGCCATTGCTTTGTAAGCGGGTGATCGCCGGAGGTCATCTTGCGAAAGAGAGGCTCAAGTTGTGCAATATCGGGTTCACGTAGGAACAGTACCCGCTCGTCTTGCACCAGGAAATCATACGCACTCCAAGCCTGCTGTTGGGTTCTAACCGCATCTCTCATTACGCGGGGATGTGTCAGAAGCCTTAGAAATCCCAGTTGTGTGAACCGGCAGAAATAAACCACTCCACCTCTGACTCCCTCCAACCAGCGCCTCGCCGAGCTATGATGCACATGCGCTTCATAAGAGAGGGCGATCCAGACATTAATGTCAGGGAAATAGGAGTTCATTAATCTGCCTGTTGGTGAGCTTCAGCGATCCTGGCCTCTTGCTCTTGATTAATGGCAGCGATACGCGATAAGCAGACTTCTTCTCCGGTGTGCCGTTCAATTCAGCTTTGACGCCGCGCAAGATCAATTCCTTTACCGAACACCCTTGCAATGCAGCCTTGGCTTTCAACTGGCGATAAACGGGATTAGGAATGTCAACGGTAGTACGCATATTAGTATAATAACATATTTATGGCTACGCTTTTGACTCTACCAAAAGTGGGTTTCGTGAGGAAATCGTCTCAGCGCTTCTGTGTCGCCTTCCGCAATGCCGCTACGTTGCGATTGTGCTCTTCCAGGCTATGGGCGAAACGATGATGGCCGTTCCCGTTGCTGACGAAGTAGTAATAATCGGTATTTGCAGGATGCATCGCAGCTTCCAGCGAGCTTCGGCCCGGATTGCCGATGGGACCCGGCGGGAGACCGGGATGAGTGTAGGTGTTGTAAGAAGACTCGAAGCGCATATCCGCATGGTGGAGCGCGCCTCCATAGGTGCCCTGCAGTTGCTCTGCATAAATCACGCTTGGATCAGCTTGTAGCGCGATCTTGCTCGCCAGCCGATTCTCATACACGCTGGCGACCAGCGGCCGCTCCTCCGCTGCAGCTGTCTCCTTCTCGATGATGGATGCCAGCGTGACCGTTCTTGGCACATCCGAGTTTAGTCCGATCTCTCCGGCGACTTGCCGGAACTGCTTCACCATTGCCGCAATCATTTCCTGTAGTGTTTGGGTGCGGGTGAACTGATACGTTTCGGGGAAGAGGAAGCCTTCCAGAGACTTGGCTTCGGGGGCCAGATCGGTAATCAGGGATGTTTCCGACTCGGCGGCATTGAGAAACTCCTGACGAGTGGTCAAACCTGCATCCTGCATGGCTTGTGCGATGTCAAAGATGGTGTAACCTTCCGGAATCACGACCGTGTGTACGTAGATGTCTCCACGCGCCAGCCGATCGTGCACCGTCCGACTATCGGCCGCCTTGTCGAACAGATACTCGCCGGCCTTTAGAGAACGGTTGTGACGGAAGTAATGCCAGAGGACAAAGGCACTCGCGTTACGTATAACTCCAGCGGACTTCAGCTCAAGCGCAATGCGGCGGGTGGAATATCCAGGCCTCAATAGCACGAATGTTTGCCCCTGTGGAGAAAAGGGTAGCCAGAGCGCCCATCCGAGCCAGGCGCCCAGCGCAACTGCGGCAAGCGCCAAGAATGTGCAGAACCTTCTCAATCCCCGTTAGTTTAGATGAGCCAAAACAGTAGGTCGTTAGTCTTTGGTCCCTGGTCTTTGGTCGTTGGTCGCTAAGGCGTCCGCCCGGCAGCCAGTGGTCTGTAGCAGTTAACAGCACTCGCGCGCCACCTCTGGCGACAGCCGTGAAAATAAGAAGCAAAGTAGCCATCCCTCTGGGTGGTTGCGAACGGCTAATGGCTGTCCCGTGCCTGCATCCAGCTTTGCAGAATCAGCACGGCCGCGAGGCGATCCACGACTTCGCCTCGGCGCTTGATTGACATCTCCGACTCCCGCAATAGCCGGTTCGCTTCGGCAGAACTTAGCCGCTCGTCCCACAAATGCACGGGGAGTTTGAACTGATCCCGCAGTTGATCCGCAAAAGCACGCACTTTTTCTGCTTGCGGTCCTTCAGATCCGCTCAGCCGCAGCGGATAGCCGACCACAATTTCTGTGACGTGGAACTCCCGGATCACTTGTTCCAATCTCTCGAAATCAAGCCGCTTGTTTTTCCGCCGAATGGTTTCGAGTCCCTGGGCCGTGATGCCCAAGGGATCGGACACCGCAAGCCCAATGGTCTTCGAGCCGACGTCCATACCGAGAATTCTGGGACGAAGTTGGTCATCGGATGACGAATTCATGACTTGAATGGCGCGGCCGCGATTATATTCGCAACGTGAAAATCAGCCATTCGATTACGATACTCACATGTCCAGCCAAGAGACAGAGCTTAGGAGTAGCACACCGGAAGCTGCTGTGCGCCGCCCGAAATCAGAAAAAGTTCATTGGTCGCTTACCGCTCTGGGCATCGCCACCGTGCTAGGACTTTGCTATTGGGGAGAACTGGTCCTGGCGGTAATGATGCTGTCGGCACTGCTGGCTTTTATTCTGGCGCCGGTTGTGGACTTGCTGACACGCTTCCACATTCCCCAGGGCGTGGCCGCATTCGTCTCCGTGCTGATTCTGCTGGCACTGGTAGGAGGCGCCGGTTACTACCTTTCGAACCAGGCCTTGTCCTTTTTCCAGGGCTTAACTCAAGACACCGGGAAGATTCGAGGTGAGATTGTTCGTTTTGTTCAGAAGGCGGAAAACCTTGGGCACTCGACCGGGAGAGAGAGAACAGATGTCGGTAGCAATATCACCTCGACAAGCAACTGGACTGGCTTGCTGCTCCGCGGTTTCGGTTCGGTGACGCAAGCCCTGGTGGCCGCATCGTTTGTGCCCTTCCTGATCTATTTCATGCTCACCTGGCAGCATCACGTTCGCTCATGCACAGTCATGCTTTTCCCGCTTGAAAACAGGCATACGGCCTATGTCACTCTCGGCTTGATTTCCGCCATGATACGCAGCTTTATGGTCGGCAATGTCCTGATCGGAGTTTTTATAGGGACAATCAGTACGCTTGTCTTTGGAATCCTGCATTTCCCATTCTTTTACTTTATCGGATTCATCAGTGGCTTTTTGAGCCTGATACCGTACTTGGGCGTGTTGCTCGCCATGGCGCCTCCGATAATTACAGGAGTCGGACAGGTTGAATCCGGTGCCATCGTCGGCGCGGTGGTCACTGTTCTTGGAATGCATCTAATTGCTTTAAATGTTCTATACCCAAAATTTCTCGGCAATCGCCTGCAGCTGAATCCATTGACCGTGACCATCGCACTGCTGGTGTGGGGTTGGCTATGGGGCGCAGTGGGACTGGTTCTAGCCATTCCGATAACTGCAGCCATGAAGATTATCTTCGACCATGTGCAGTCTTTGAAGCCCTATGGGGCGTGGTTGGGGGAGTAGCTGTCGGTAGGACCTCGGCCTTCAGACCTTGGACTTCAGACCTCAACTTTTTGTGGCCTGATTGCGACGAGTGCACTTGCGTAAGCGAGCGCATGAGTCGGACCATGCCCGCGGGAGATACCTTAATGAGCACTTCTTATCGGGATCTCAGGGTGTGGCAAGAATCGATGGAACTCGTCACTTCAGTCTACGACAAACACAGAGCTGCTCCAAACAAGAGATGTATGGACGAACTGGGCAGATGAGGCGAGCGGCATTATCTGTCCCAGTAATATTGCAGAAGGCAAAGGCCGCCCTACTGACCGAGATCGATCGCTCTTCTTTTGCCATGCCAGAGGTTCCTTGCTGGATTGGAGACCCAGATCATGATTGCTGAGCGTCTCTGTTACCTCAGCCGGGAGAAATCTCAAATGTTGCACAAGTCGTCGTCCCGAATCGGAGGTATGCTGAACGCCTTGAGTCAGTCATTCAAGCGACCGGTGCAGGCTTGTCACTGCTGGGGTGTCGACCGTCAAGTTTGAGAGGTGTGTCCGGAGGTCTGAAGTCCAAGGTCTGAAGCCCCAAGTCCGACGTCCGAAACCTAGCTTTCGAAATCTCCCGCTTCGGGGAAATGTAGCTTGCTCTTGCCGAGGGCTCGGGAGAGCATCTCCTCGACGTCGGCCTCTTCGCAGTTTTTAGCCATAGCCATCTCACTGACGAGCAAATAACGGGCCCGTTCCAGCATCTTCTTTTCCCGAAATGAGAGTGGCTTCGACTGATTCAGCAGCAGAAGACCCTTGAGTACTGCAGCCACTTCAAGCAGCGAGCCGGTACGCATGCGTTCCGAGTTTTCCTTGAAGCGGTCCTTCCAATCACCGTTGCTACCACACTCTCCATCTTCAAGGAAATCGACAATCTTCTGAATTTCCCCGTTCTTTACCACACGCCGCAGGCCGACTGTGCCCACGTTGTGAAACGGGACCATGACCTTGAGGCTGCTGGATTTGATTTTGAGCAGGTAGAACTTTTCCACAGTAGCCCCCATGGTACGGCTGCTGATTTGCTCGATAACTCCTACTCCATGATTGGGGTAGACGACCTTATCGCCTATGTGGAAATTGCCGTCGCTCAACATGAGAAGACACCTACGAGCGGAAGCAAACGGCGCCACAACACATATTCATTTTATCCCAACCTGGCACTGAAGCGCAATTTTGGGAACGAGAATTGCGTCACCGGCGCTGCCCCCGAATTGTCACCCAACTGCCATGTCCTAAGGAGGAAAGAACTTACAAACGCACCTCGTGACCGGGCGACGATTTCATTACTAAAGAAAAGTCGAAGCCGCCTGCGGAAATCGGAGTAGGTTCCGGAGTTATAATTCAGTCGCACATGCCGGAGCACATAAAAAAGAAGCTGCAGGAAGAGATCAATACCTTGGAACATGAGCTCAGTCATGAGTTACCAAAGGAGTTGAAGCGGGCTGTCGCTCTGGGCGACCTGAGTGAGAATGCCGAGTATCACATGGCCAAACAGCGCCAGGAGTTTGTGAAGGCCCGGCTGAGACAGCTAGGTAGACGGCTGGCTGATCTCTCCCTCATCAATATGAACAACATTCCCAGGGATAAAGTTGGGCTTGGCTCCACGGTCCGTGTCTATGACAACACTAAAAACGAAGAGGTCGAATACCAGCTCGTGACCAGCGAGGAGTTCGACGTGAATGCGGGCAAGATTTCGACAACTTCCCCGATCGGCCGGGCACTGCTGAATAAGAAGGTTGGCGATAGTGCGATAGTTGTCACCCCGAATGGGAATCGCGAACTGGAAGTCCTCAGCCTGGTGACAATTCACCAAGAAGGCGAGTGACGAACCTCCGATGGCGATGACGTGGACGAGCGCTTTCGGGCGGACCTGCGGCGTGCTGCTCGATGTCATCGTCCGCTGGCTGGCCCTGGCTCGGATTAACCCCAACGTACTCACGTTTCTTGGGCTGGTCGTCAATGCTATCGCGGCATTTCTCTTCGGTTATGCCAACGGCGAGAACCAGGCTCGGCTGTTCCGTTACGCAGGCCTAGTCATTATTGCTTCGGGATTTTTTGACCTTGTAGACGGCCAGGTCGCTCGTGCCACCAATCGCGTCACCCGCTTCGGCGCATTTTTCGACTCCGTGGTGGATCGCTACAGTGACGCTTCGCAGTTTCTCGGATTGCTGGTGTTCTACGCGCGCGGGGAACGGTTTGCTTATGTGGTGTTGACGGCCTTTGTTATGGTAAGCGCCATTATGGTCAGTTACACCCGCGCACGTGCCGAATCCCTCATTGGTTCCTGCCGTGTCGGCTTCATGGAGCGGCCTGAGCGCCTGGTCCTGATTATCATTGGGGCGCTGTTTAACCGCATGGCGCCTGTACTGTGGATTATCGCTGTTCTCTCTACTATCACCGTCATACACCGCATTCACTATACCTGGACCCGTACCCGGTTCGTTGAACCGAATCCTGCCAAGACGGGGCAGGCAGCCTAGCAGTGTCGCTGTCTGAACCTGTTCTCCTCGTTCACGGCGGGGCCTGGGCCATTCCGGATGACATGGTCGAAGCGCATCTGAGCGGCATTCGCAGCGCTGTGGCGAGCGGCTGGCATGTACTGAGTCATGGCGGTTCCGCGCTCGATGGCGTCGAAGAAGCTGTGGTCGTCATGGAAAATGACGAAGCCTTCGATGCCGGACGCGGCAGTTTCCTGAACCGTGAAGGCAAGGTACAGCTGGATGCGCTCATCATGGATGGCGCCACCCTTCGTGCCGGTGGGGTCGGATGTGTGGAACGCATAGCCAACCCGGTCAGAGCTGCCCGCAAGATCCTGAGCGAGAGCCCGCACATCTATTTCGTGGCTGAAGGCGCTGAAAGATTTGCCGCCGAGCATGGCATTCCTCTGTGCAAGAACGAAGACCTGATCATCCCCCGTGAGATCGAGCGGCTCCGGCAATTTCAGGCGAAGGCGTCGGAGGTGTGGGACGTGTTCGCGCCAGCCGTCTCCCATGACACCGTCGGTGCAGTTGCGCTGGATCGTGACGGGAACATTGCTGCAGCTACGTCAACCGGGGGCACGTTGAACAAAGCGCCCGGACGTTTAGGAGACTCATCACTGATCGGCTGCGGCTGCTATGCAGATAACCATGCAGCCGCGGCGTCCACAACGGGATGGGGCGAACCGATCATGAAGCTAGTGCTGGCCAAGTGGGCGACGGACCGAGTAGCGTCCGGCAACCTCCCCCAGTGGGTAGCCGACGAGGCCGTGAATTACCTGCAATCGCGCGTGAACGGCCACGGAGGCATGATCCTGCTGGACGGGCAGGGGCGCTTTGGGATTGCGCACAACACTCCGAGGATGGCCTGGGGGCTTAAGAATGCAGCACAGGAGAGTTCAGGAATTACTCGAGAAAAATGACGCGCCTCACAATCGATTAATGAGGCCCTGGTAGAAACATGGAGCAGAATTCGAAACCACATCAGTACAATGCGTCCGCGACTAGCGAGACAGCTGCTGCACCGCAGGGGAATCCCTCAGCTTTCTGTCCAAACTGTTCTGCCGAATTGCAAGACAATCGCTGCAAGCTGACTTGCCCCAACTGCGGGTTCTATCTGAGTTGCTCAGATTTTTACTGATTTTCGTTGCTGCCCTGACATACTGGCTTGCCTCCATCTAGAATGGCAGAATCTATTAACTCATACTCAGGAGAAGCGAATGCAACGCAAGGCAAGCGCGGTGTGGAAAGGTGGGCTCAAGGGTGGTACGGGGTCGGTTTCAGCAAGCAGCGGTGTGCTGTCAAACACTCCCTATTCTTTTGCCACTCGCTTTGAAAATACTCCCGGCACGAATCCCGAGGAACTGATCGCCGCTGCCCATGCCGCCTGTTTTTCCATGGCGCTCTCGGCTCAACTGGGGAACGCCAATTTGACCCCTGACAGCATCAACACAACAGCCACGCTGACTTTGGAGAAACTCGAATCCGGATTCACGATCACCGCGGTTCACTTGGATGTTACCGGCCGTGTGCCGAACGCCGATGCGGCAGCATTTCAAAAGGCGGCCGAGAATGCCAAGACCGGCTGTCCCGTTTCCAAGGTCCTGAAGGCGAATATCACGATGAACGCCAGGTTGGAGGCCTGACACTCAGGCTATTTCCCATTCCGCAGCCGCATCTGCTGAGCCAGAAACACAGGCTAGCTCTGGGCTCGCAGGATTTCCCGGATTTGGCGATTGACCCGTGTAGCGTCCTGCGCGGCTGTGTCGATGAGCCGTGCCCATTTGCTGCTGTTCTCGTCCAGGTTGGCCTGGGTTAGGAGATAGCCAGCCTGGAGAATGGTTTCGAGAGAATTACTTAATTCGTGGGCTAACCGGCGCAAATTGGCGACTACTTCGGCGGGCAACTTGGGCGAACGTTCCATTGCGGCTTCAGGCACGACCGTTTTCCTTCATAAAGCTTAACTCCACTTTTGGATATCTCGAAACTATACGGAAGTAGTTGCTGCCGGCGAAATGGCACGGTCCGGCCAGGTTGTGGGACGATAGTGGCCCCTCGCAAACTGTTAGAATTTTCTTCTTGCCTCATGATTTCTCTAAATTCTTCATCAGCGGGTACTTAATATGTCGAAAATCAGGCGTGCGGTTCTGAGTGTTACTGACAAAACTGGGATTGTGAACTTCGCCCGTGCCCTTAGTGGTATGAATGTGGAGCTTATCTCGACCGGCGGGACCGCCAGACTGCTTCGCGAGTCCGGCATTCCTGTGAAGGATATTTCGGAACTTACCGGCTTCCCGGAGATGCTCGATGGGCGTGTGAAGACGCTCCATCCCAAGGTTCACGGCGGAATCCTGCACCGCCGCGGGAACCCGTCGCACCGCACCACCGTGGCCGAGCACGGGATTCAGCCCATCGATATGGTGGTTGTGAATCTTTATGCATTTGAGAAGACGGCGGCGAAACCTGGGGTACAGCTTGACGAATTAATCGAAAACGTCGACATCGGTGGGCCGTCGATGATCCGCTCGGCCGCAAAGAATTTTCAGGATGTGGCCGTTGTTACCTCGCCCGCGGCCTACGACGCCATCACCGAAGAGATGTCCAAAGCCTCAGGCCAGCTTTCCGCCGCGACGAAGTGGCGGCTGGCTCAGAAAGCCTTTGCGACCACCGCGGCTTACGATTCGGCGATTGCGTCAACTCTGGAGCGAGTGAGCCTCAACGGAGATCTTGCAGTGCAATCGCAATCGGCCTTCCCGCAGACCCTGCATTTGCATTGCAACAAAGTGATGGACTTGCGTTATGGCGAGAATCCGCACCAGAAAGCTGCCATGTACAGCGACGGCTCGGGAAAAGGAGTTGCCAATGCCGGGCAACTTCAGGGTAAGGAGCTCTCGTACAACAACATTATTGATTTGCAGGCAGCCTGGGACCTGGCGCAGGAGTTCGAGGAGCCGGTCTGCGCAATAATCAAACACACTAATCCGTGCGGCACAGCCACAGGCAAGACGCTCACTGAAGCCTACAAGAAGGCGCTGGAATGTGATCCAGTTTCCGCCTTCGGTGGAGTCGTCGGAGTGAACCGTGTGGTCGATGGCGAGGTTGCAGAAGAGATGGCGAAGCTTTTTCTTGAAGCAATTGCTGCTCCGGGCTTTGATGACGCCGCAAAGACCAAACTTGCTTCAAAAAAGAACCTGCGGCTGGTGGTGATCGATAACGTTCAGCAGCAGTGGGTCCTTAAGAACATTTCCGGCGGCATTCTGGTGCAGGATGTGGACGCTCGGCAACTCGACAACTCGGAGGTGAAGGTCGTCACCAAGCGCCAGCCCACGCCACCAGAGAGAGAGGGGCTGCTATTTGCATGGAAGGTGTGCAAGCACGTGAAGTCTAATGCCATTCTCTATGCGCGCAATGGTCAAACGGTTGGCGTGGGAGCGGGTCAGATGAGCCGAGTGGATTCTTGCAGGATCGGAGCCATGAAAGCGGTGCTGCCTCTCAAAGGCACAGTGGCGGCTTCCGATGCATTTTTCCCGTTTCCCGATGGGGTAGAGGAGATTGCCAAAGTCGGTACCACAGCTATTATCCAACCTGGCGGCTCAGTGCGAGATCAGGAGGTAATTGAGGCCGCCGACCGGTTCGGCCTGGCTATGATCTTTACAGGCGTGCGGCACTTCCGGCACTGATAGCGGCACTTCCGGCACTGATAAATGTTTGGAATCACCCCTTGGTCCACACTGGTTCCTGTCCTTCCGGCATTATCTGTGGCGGTTCTGCGGATCTGATTCTCCCTAACTTCACAAAGTAGGGTTTACAATAACCGAAGCACCCGCCAGCAGCGGTTCGGCATCCAATCGCTATGGTTCCGGGAAAGCCGAAGGTCTTCAATGAAAAGCATTTATTCCGCTATAGCAGTGCTGCTGGCCGCTGTCTCCACATACGCCCAAACTCCTGCCCCTTCCGAGCCAAAGCCTGCCGTTCCTCCGGCCAACTCGGCTCCGCGCAAAGTTGACAAGGCGGCGGCCTACTACCACTACGCCTTGGGCCATATGTACGAGGAGCAGGTGGCGGTTTATGGCCGGAGTGACCTCGCCAACAAGGCCATCGACGAATATCGGCAAGCTATAGAAGCCGACCCGAATTCCGGCTACCTGACATCAGCCCTAGCCGAGCTATACGCAAAAACCGGCCGAATCAGGGACGCAATTGTTGAAGCGCAAGATATTCTCAAACGCGACCCAAATAACCTCGAAGCGCATAAGCTGCTCGGCCGTATCTATTTGCGCTCTTTGGGAGACGTCCAGGCGGGGCAGGGTTCGCAGAACGTTCTAAAACTCGCCATCGAACAATACGAACAGATCATCAAGCTCGAGCCAGACAGTATGGATGACCACCTTCTCCTGGGACGGCTGTACAGCATGCCAAGCCAGTACAAGGATTACCAGAAGGCAGAAAACGAGTTTAAGACCGCGGTCAAGATGCAGCCGGATTCGGAAGAGGCCGTGACGATGCTGGCTTACCTCTATAACGAAGAGGGGGACACCAAGCGCGCCACCCAAGTCCTGAGTTCTATCCCGGATTCGGCGCGTTCAGCGAAGCTGTATTCCGCCCTTGGATACACCTATGAGCAGCAGAAGCAGTATAAGGACGCCATCAATGCATATCGGAAGGCAATTGAACTGGATCGTGACAATTTGGATGCAATTCGCGGGCTGGCCCAGAACCTGTTGAATGACGGCCAAACCGACGCGGCGCTGGAACAGTACAAAGTCATTGCTGATGCCAATCCCGAAGATGCCCAAAGCTTGCTCAAGATGGCGGAAATCTACCGAAAGATGGGCAAATTCGATGTCGCGTTGGACAGCCTGAAAAAAGCGCAGTCCATGGTGCCGGAGTCCATCGAGGTCCCGTATAACATCGCCAGCGTGTACCAGGCGCAAGGCCGATATGACGAGGCCGCTCAGGTGCTGCAGGACCTGCTTAAGAAGACGGAGAAGCCAGATAACAGTTACGCCGAAGCAGACAAAAACAACCGTGCCGTGTTTTTGGAGCGCCTTGGAACGATTTATCGCGAGAACAATAACACTCAGGCTGCGCTGGATACTTTCCGGAAGATGCTTACGTTGGGCAATGATAACGCCGAGCGTGGGTACCAGCAGATCATCGACACATACCGCGAAGGAAAGCAGTGGCAACAGGCGACAGACGCGGCCAAAGAAGCCGTGCAGCGGCTGCCTCAGAACCGCGGATTGAAGATGGTCTACGCGGCACAGCTTGCCGATATGGGCCAAGCTGAGGCTGGATTGCAGCAAGTCAAGGCCATGCTGAATGGCACTCCCGCCGACCGCGAGGTTTACATCACGCTTGCCCAAATGAATAGCCGTTTGAAACGCTGGTCGGACGCCGAAGAGAACCTGGGGAAAGCCGAGCAACTGTCAAGTAAGCCTGAGGACAAGCAGTACGTTGAATTTCTGCGCGGTTCGACTTATGAGCGGCAGAAAAAATACGATCGGGCCGAAGAGACGTTTCGTAAGGTGCTGGTCAGCGATCCCGACAATGCCAGCGCGTTGAATTATCTGGGTTATATGCTTGCCGATCGAGGGATCAAGCTTGAAGAAGCGCTGACTTTAATTAAGAAAGCCGTCGACTTGGATCCCGCTAACGGCGCTTATCTCGATTCTCTGGGCTGGGCCTATTTCAAGTTGGGAAGATATGAGCTCGCCGAAGACAGTCTCATCAAGGCCTCACAGCGTATCGGGACCGATCCCACCGTCCAAGATCATCTGGGCGATCTGTATCAGAAGACCGGCCGCCTGAAACTCGCGGCAGTGCACTGGGAACGCGCACTGCAGGAGTGGAACAAGACAGTCGCTGCCGAGGTAGATCAGACCGATGTTGCTCGGGTGCAGAAGAAGCTTGAGTCGGCGAAGGTCAAACTGGCGCGCGAAGATTCCAGCAACAAGTAGTAGCGAAGCACTGCACGATGAATAGCTTATGAGCCGAGCCGCGCTCGGCTTTATTTTTTTCACGGGGTGAGCGGTCGTGGAAATCTCCATTCGTCAGGCCAACCCAGACGACATCCCGGAGATTCTTCGTTGTACCAGGATATGGGGCATCAAGATCAAGCCTCTCTGGGCAGGATGGTTTCTGCGTGTGAACCTTATCTCGCACAAGCGCTTAGGCAAGGTACATTTCGCCTGGCTGGTTGGAACTCAGCGAGACAAACGTCAGCGGCGGCAGCGTCAGTCCTTGGCTTAGCCATCCTTACGATCTCCAGTGCCGTCGCGCCACCACTCTCAACGTCTATGTTTACCCCCAATTCCGGCGATGCGGCATTGGGCGCCGCTTAATTAATGCAGACTATGATCGAGTGGTGTCGAGCTGAGAAGTTTGCAGCAGTCTCCCTGCACTCAAGCAAAGACGGACGCCAGCTCTGCGAATCACTTGGCTTCGAGCCCACTACCGAGATGCGACTGAAGCTGCAGCCCTGAGTTGGTCCGGAATTAATCCTTCTTGGGTATGGCGTAATAGCCAGTGCGCGCCTGGATCTTGTATCCACTCTTCGAACGAATTTCCACTCTACGGAAGGTGCCATCCAGGGCTGTATTCGTGGGAGTGTAACCAACGTTGTACTGGGTGCGCAGTTCGCGTGAGATCTGATCGAATGCGTCTTTCAGCTTCTCCATCTTGTTGCCGACCTCGATGACCCGGCCCCCCGTCTCCTGGCTCAGCTTTTTCATCGCCCCACCGCCAAAGCCGTTCCACATGCCACGGTCCGCAATAAGCAGAACGTAGCACATGCTGTCTGCCTTCTGCGCGGCTTCAATCGCGTCCTGAATCTTCAGCTTGCTGCCTTCGTCTTCACCGTCGGTGAGGAGAATCATCGCTTTCCGGCCAACCTGTTGGGCCAGTTCGTCGTGAGAAGCCAGATACACGGCATCGTAAAGCTTGGTGCAGCATGGTGTGCTGAGCGTCGGAACGGGGCCTCCGCCCAAGCCAGGGATGCCGCCCCCCCCACTGCTGCCGCCGTTCACGTGAGCCGAGTTCATAGCATCCTTGAGCCGCCGGGTTGAAGCCGTGAAATCCTGCAGCAGATCTACGTCCGCGTCGAAGCTGATCACAAACGCCAGATCTTTTTCACTCAGGATGCTGCTGAGAAATGCCCCACCAACTTCCTTTTCCATCTCCAGCACACGTTCCTGGCTGGGGCTGGAATCGATCAAAATGCCGAGCGTGAGAGGCAGGTTGGTTTCAGCGTTGAAATATTTGATGGTCTGAGGCTTGCCATCTTCGAATACCTGGAAATCACCCCTGCTCAGGCCCGGAATCGGTGCGCCTTTCTTGTCCTTGACATTGAAGAAGAGTTGCACCACGTTGACATTTACCTTAAGCGTGCTGACGGACTTATCCTGATCCGGATCATTCGGCTGATCCTGGTCGGAAGTGGCCAGCCGCGGTAACTGTTGCGCTACCAGAGTTGGCAACAAGATGAAAAGGAGTGCCGAAGCGGCAACCACTTGAAAATTGGGGGATCTGCCCATCAACCTATTCTTTCCCCGGTTTTGTTATTCTAGTCCTAGAAGTTAGATGCACGAAAGCGAACAGCTTGGCCTCCCCAAAGAGTAGGGGTGGTTAAGCGCGGTTGGAGGGACGCAAATTGGTGTTTCGAAAGGTTCGGGTGCCTTGGAAGCTTGTGATTCCAGGGGCAATTTGCGCCTTGGCGGCAGTCGCTGCCGCACAGCAGAACTCGCCAACGAGGCAAGACATTCCGGATGCCCCCTCGGCGTCACAGCCGCCACAAAACTTTCCCAAGGCCGCGCCAAACCCGAAATCTGGAACTGCGCCGGAAAATCAGGCGCCCGAGCCGGTTCCAGATTCCCAGCCGCAGCCTCGTGCCGACTCGGAGAGTCCGGGAGCCACGTCCTCCCCGAAGATCACGAGCGCGCCTGCGGGCGGCGCAGCGCCGGCCGGCAGTAGCGGGAACGAGCAACTGTATACCTTGACCAGAAATGTGAACCAGGTGCTGGTGCCGGTTATGGTCAAGGACAATTCCGGCCGTCTTGTGAGCGGACTGCTGCAGAGAGATTTCGCCGTCTACGAAGACGGCAAGAGACAGACTTTGAACTTCTTCACGACGGATCCCTTCGCGCTGTCCGCAGCTGTAATCTTCGATCTCGGCATGCCGGATACGGCGGTGCAGAAGGTGATCCAGACATTGCCGGCTTTGGAAGGCGCATTCAGCCAGTTTGACGAGGTTTCCGTCTACACCTACAGCAGCAGCGTATCCAAGCTCACCGATTTCGCAGCGGTGGCCAGAAGGCTTGAGGCCGCCCTAAACGAAATGAAAACCGTGCGTGGCCGCAATAACGGACCACCCGTGACCAGTGGCCCCATGGGCCCGCAAGGACCAACTGTAAATGGTGTTCCGCTCGATCCCAGTTCGCCAATCGTTATCACACCAGCTAAAGAGTCGCGTGTCTTGAATGATGCGCTCGTGCAGGCAACGCTCGACCTGAGCAAGCGAGACCGCACACGCCGCAAGGTCATATTCATCATTAGCGATGGACGGGAGTACCGAAGCAATGCGAGTTACAGCGATACGCTAAAGCTCCTGCTATCCCATGGAGTGATGGTGTATGCCGCGGCGGTGGACTCGGCAGCGATTCCGGTTTACGGAAAGTTACAGAGGTTACATCTGCCGAAGCTTGGGTACAGCGACATTCTTCCCAAATACGCGAACGCGACCGGGGGAGAGGTCTTCACCGGTTTCTCCCGGGAGGCGATTGAGAGCACCTATGCCCGGGCCCTCGGAGATGCACGCAATCAGTACACGCTGGGCTACATGACGCGAGCCACGCCCAGCAGTGGGCATCGTGAAATCGAGGTTAAGATCGCTCGTCCTGATCTGGCTGTGACAGCGAAAGAGGGTTATTACCCGGTTGGGCTGGCGAGATAGCGACTCTGCATGCGGTGGTGGAGCGCTTTGGTCCCGGTAACTTGGGTAACCTGCCGGTAATTCTGACCTGTGATATAAAACCTCCAGGTTCAATCAAAACTCTGAAATGCGGTGGCGCCCGGGCTCGGGCGTTCGCCGTGGAACTCTGAGGAAGTCTTGAGTTTCATCAATTTTGCAGCCCGCGAGATCAACTGCAAGATCGTTTACTATGGCGCCGGTCTAGGCGGCAAGACGACGAACCTGCAGCACATCTATCAGAAGACATCGGAACAGCAAAAAGGCAAGATGATCTCTCTTGCCACGGAAACGGAGCGCACGTTGTTCTTCGATTTCCTGCCTCTGGATCTCGGTTCGGTGCGCGGCTTCAAGACTCGTATCCACCTTTACACAGTGCCCGGACAGGTGTTCTATGATGCAAGCCGCAAGCTGATTTTGCGGGGCGTGGACGGCATTGTGTTTGTCGCCGATTCCCAGCAGGAGCGAATGGACGCAAACGTCGAGGCCCTAGACAATTTGATGGACAACCTCAAAGAGCACGGGTACGACTTCAAAAAGATTCCCTACGTTCTGCAGCTGAACAAACGCGACTTGCCTAATGTCCTGCCTGTCGACAACCTCTCGAAAGAGCTTCGCCGCAAAAATGAACCTGTGCTTCAGGCAATCGCCTTCCAAGGAAACGGGGTTTTTGAGACCCTCAAAGAGATCGCGCGGCAAGTCCTGCTGGAATTGAAACAGGGCGGTTAACTCCAGCGTACCCAACCTTCAACCTTCAGCGCCCCTGCTGACTCAATCCCGAAGCCTCAGCGAGCGCAACATATTTTCAAATGTCGGACGCAGTGAGCCAAAATCCCTGTCAGGCGCGATAAAAACCAAATAAAGCAACGATCCATCGTGCTGCCTCACTGTAACCAGCCAGTCACGCTCCTCAAGCGGGCGGCCATTCTGCTGCATGGGTGATTTGCCAATCAGGTCGACTGATTTCCCAGGCAAGCCATTGACACGTATGTTTTCATCATGGCCGATTACGCGCAGGTCAGGATTGGATTGCCGTAGAGTGGCCATGAGATCGTGCGTGGCCTGATCGAGGCTGTCATTCTGCTCCTCCGGCTGAAAGCTGCTGATCATAACTCCATAGGCGACTGCGTTTTGTGATACTCCGCTTTGGGGTGCAATGGTGACGGCGGAATTCCGGTCTCCGAAGACCTGCCAATTATCTGGGCAGGAGATCTGAAAATCATTGTGGGTGAATTCCCGCATATTGTTGCTGGGACGAACGCCAGAGAGGGAGCCATATTCGGGACCTTCTCCCCGTTGTTGCGCGATCTGTTGGCCGCTTAACGGCCTCATCCCAGCCACACGTTGCTTGCTCTCCCGAAACTCGTCACTGTCGCTGCGGTAGCTTGTCTTCGGTGGAAGCGTTGCCAGTTCCCGGGAAACCGCCTCGGCGCGATTTCCAGGATCGGGGTGGTCGCTCAGAAACTGTGGGCCGCGCGAACCCCCTTCTTTCTCCAGTTTCGTGAAGAACTGCGCGAGCGCATGCGGATCGAATCCCGTGTCGTACATGATGTCAGTGCCCAGAAGATCGGCTTCGGATTCTGCTTGCCGACTGTAGTGCAAAAACACGGTCTGGACGCCAAGAGCACCGACCATGGTGGTGAGCTGACCGAGCGCGCCGCCTCCCAAGAGACTGCCCAGGACGCCCAGCGGGAGTTGCGCCATCATCTGTTTGCTGGCCTGGCGAGTGCCGTGGCGTTGGACAATGTGCGAAATCTCGTGAGCCATTACGCCGGCCAGTTCGGCTTCATTGTCGGCGGCCTGAATAGAACCCACATTCACGTAAACCGGTCCTCCTGGGAGAGCGAAGGCATTGATATCTTTTTGATTTACGACGTGAAAGCTATAAGGCCACTTCTCGCCCGGAGCATGGGAGGCGAGTTGGTGGCCGAGTCGGTCGAGGTATCTGGACACGGGGTCAGAATCCGGCAGCAGGGGCAATTGGCGGCTCACCTCAGCTTCGGCCTGCCGCCCGGCCTGAACTTCTTCCTGTGCCGAGAACATATCAAAACCATGGGTCGGCTGAACACGAGCCTCGAGCGCCTGGAGTGGGAGTAGACAAAGAACCAGCAGCACTGCGAAGCAGCGGACAACGAGTGGCCGTGCGTTCATTAGGTCCTCCACCGGCAGCCGTCAAAAGCTAAACTCCTGGCGAATTCTACATAGTTTAGATGCTTGGCCTTCTCTCCGGCGCGGTGGTCCGAGACAAGCAAATCGGTTTCCTGCCGGGAACGCGGTCAGAAACAAAAGAAGCGCCGGAAGACCCGGCGCCTTGCCAGCTTCTTTTACTTGGAGGAGAACTTATTTGTCGAGCGTTCCAGTCGCGCCTAGTTCGCGCCGGTTAACCGCTGTGCGCGCGGCGCGAGCCATAGGAGGCACGTCTGCGGCAGCGCCGTAGCGTTCGAGCAGCATCGGCACCATCGCGTTCTCGGCCTCTTTCGCAAAGATCAGGCGGCCCTCAGGGCTGAGATCAATGCGGATAAAATCTCCGAGTTTCACTTGGCCGGTCGCCACTAGGTTCGCCAGTTGAAAAACGATATGGCGTTCGATCGCCCGCTTCAAATGTCTCGCCCCGTACTTCGGGTCGGTTCCCTCGTGCAGAAGGAAGCTTTTCACTTTAGGCGTACAGCTGAAGACGAACTGATTTGCGGCGGAAGCCATCAGAATCCGCTGCTGCACCATTCCCAGTTCAATTTCCAGAATCTGCTGCAGGTGCTCGGAGCGGAGCGTCCTGAAGACCACACTTTTATCAATGCGGTTCATGAATTCCGGCGTGAACTTGCGGCGGGCAGCTTCGACGGCGGTACGGTTGATCTTTTCATCGAAGCCGGCGTCCACTTCTTTTGGCTTCTGTGCGAACCCCATGCCGCCATCAACCAGGTTGCACATCTCGCCGGCACCCAGGTTCGACGTCATGATAATGATGCACTGCGAAAGGTCGACGCGGCGGTTATCGCCCAGAGTTAAAGTGGCTTTGTCCAGGATCCCGAGCAGTAGCTGCCACAGAGAGTCGGAAGCCTTCTCGATTTCATCGAAAAGGAGGATCGAGAGCTTGAGCTTTTCCGTGTGCCACTGGTTAAGCGCCTCCTGCGTGAGCAGGGGATGAGTCTCGCGGTGCCCAAGATATCCCGGGGGTGAGCCAATCAGCTTGGCGATCTCATGAGAGTGCTGGAACTCGGCGCAGTCAATCTTGATGCAAGCGCGCGAGTCTCCGAACAGAGATTCGGCCATGGCTTCCACCACGCGAGTTTTGCCCGAGCCGGTCGGTCCGAGGAAAAGCAGATTCCCCACCGGACGGCCGGGAGGATTGAGTCCCGCCAGAAACATCTGATAGATCTCGACGACTTTCTCCACCGCCTGGTCTTGTCCAACGATTCGGCGACGAAGGGCGCTTTCAAACTCTCTGGCATCATTGCTGCGGCGATTAGGGTCGAGCATCGTGCTAAGGACGGTTTTCATAGGGTCTAAACCCTCAAATTCCTTTCTTGGGCCGTCATGATTCCTGTGGGAGAGGCGGGGGTGGCCAACTTACCGATGGAGACAGAATTTGTCAATTTCCATTTGCTGGCCGCTTTCCATTAGTGCAAGTGACTCGCCATCCACTGGGAGATCGCCCATCATCCTTTCCTGCAACACTTAGATGCCACTACGAAAAAAAGAGAGCCATGTACGTCATCGGGTGAGATCGTGTAAGGAGAAATACTTTGCGCATCCTGGAAGTTTCTTGCTGCGTCTAACGTTCCCGTCTGCCAAACAGCCGACGTTGGCCCGACGTAACTGGCAGCAGCGCTGGCAGCCAGTTAGCATCCTGCCAGCGGCACCGGAGAAAGCACTTGTTTCAATTGGGTCCACGCTTGGTAAAGATGTTTTCCATTTTCGGAGCGTGGATTTTGTTGAGTTTTCCAGGAGCTCCAGCCGTTGATGCACAAGCTGTTCATTCTCCAGAGCTAATACGTGCTTCCAAACCTGCTGCGCCTGTTGCCGCGGCAACTATCCCTGTCGTATCACTAGTGTCCAATGGTGCGGCGCCGGGGACCAGTCTGTATGTTGCCCACCGTGGAGACAGTATTCCGCGGGTCGCTCGCCATTACCTTTCTCAAACTGCGTACCTGACTTCCACGGAATTGTCGGAAGCCATACATAAGACAAACGCCGACCTTCGGGGTAATTTCTTGAAGCCGGGTCAGCAGATCATGATTCCCGGAGTTCTGGATGCACCCATCGTGGAGAAGTCCAGATCCGTGCCTCGGGATTTTGAGGTCCGCGCAGTATACCTGACTGGCCTGATGGCGGGAAGCGATCACGGACTACGCATTATTCGCCGCTGGCGGGAAGTCGGTGGCAATGCGGTGGTATTTGACATAAAAGACAGCGATGGGAGCGTGAATATTGCCTTCCAGCATGCGCTGCTAGGGAACCATCACACGGCTATTCACGACTTGCCAAAGTTTGTGCGTTTTCTGCACGCCCAGAACATGCACGCGATTGCACGTGTCGCGATATTTCGCGATGAGCGGCTGGTGCGAGAGCATCCTGAACTAGCCGTAAAGTCCCGCAACACGGGAGAGGCCTGGCGCGAGAATGGCAAGCTGGTCTGGACCGATCCTTCACAATCGAAGGTCCAGGAGTACAACATCGCTTTGGCGAAGAAGGCGGCCGAATCCGGAGTGGATGAAGTGCAATTTGACTACGTCCGTTTCCCAGCCGAAGGCAATCAGAAGGATGCCAGCTTCGTCTTTCAGAAAGAGCACCCGGACTGGCATCGCAGCGACGTGATTGCTGCCTTCCTGAAGCACTCCTACGCGGAACTGCGCCCGATGGGCGTTCTGTTTTCGCTGGATGTGTTCGGCATCATGGCCTGGCAACGTCAGGTAGATCTGGCGCATACGGGCCAGGACATCGTTGCCATGGCAAAGCATTGCGACGTTCTTTCCCCCATGATCTATCCCTCCCATTTCTTCGGGATGGACGGCTACGCGCGGCCGGGCGATGCGCCAGAACACTTTATTGGCGAATCGATGGACCGCTTTGAGCTGATCACGAAGGGTAGTGGCGTGGTGATTCGTCCGTGGTTGCAGGCATTCCGCTGGCGCACCAAGAGTTACTCACCGCACTACATTGAAACCCAGGTGCTGACCTCGAAAAATAAGGGTGGAATCGGGTTTCTCTTCTGGAATGCCGGGAACGATTACAGCAAACCCTTTACGGCCATGCCCGAGATGCGGACATCCAAAGACAAGTATTTCCGTGGCGATGAAGTGAGCACTGTGGATCAGGCAGCCGCAAAGCCAGCGACACCGCAGGTCATCCCTACGGCGTCACGATAAGAGTTTTATCCGGGCGAACGCCAACGGCGGAATGACGGGGCCAAACAGGCCTCGTCACTCTGGCCAACCTCACTGCATAAACTCAGCCGGCCTTCCGGTCAGCCGCTCGATGCGTTTTGCAATGGGCGGGTGCGTGGAGAACAGGCTCCCAAAGTTCATTCCCAGTAAGGGCTGAATGATGAACAGATGCGCCGTGGATGGCGTCGCCACCAACGGAAGGCGTCGCGAGTAGGCGTCCAGCTTCGCCAGGGCGCTGGCCAAAGCGTAAGGATTGCCCGTGAACTGCGCGCCGGTGGCATCGGCCTGGTATTCGCGCGAACGCGAGATCGCAAGCTGAATCAGCATCGCGGCAATAGGCGCCAGAATGAACATGAGCAGCGCGCCCAGTCCGCCACCGCGACGGTCCTCGCGATCACCCATGCCTCCGAACATCGCGCCGTAGCGCAGCCAGGTGATCGCTCCGGCCAGAGTAGCAGCCACAGAGCTGATGAGGATATCGCGGTTATTCACGTGTCCGAGCTCGTGGGCCAGGACACCCTGCAGTTCCTCGTCGTTCAGCAGTTTTAGAATTCCCTGCGTCACAGCGACGGACGCATGGCGCGGATTGCGGCCGGTGGCGAAAGCGTTCGGCGAGTCCGTCGGGATCACGTAAATCTTAGGCATAGGCAGCCCGATGCGTTGCGTGATGCGTTCAACTACGTCGTACACACGCGGAAGATCCTCGCGACTAACAGGCTGCGCGCGATAGGTAGCCAGAGCGATCTTGTCCGAGAAGAAATAAGCGACGAAGTTCATGATCCCAGCGATGATCAGCGCCCAAAGCATGCCGTTCTCACCACCGAGATATCGGCCAATACCCATGAGCAGTAGTGTCAGCGCGGTCAGCAATAGCGCGGTTTTGAATGTATTTCCCATAGAAATTCCTATCTACTTAGATGCAAGGCTTTCGGGCGCGATTCGGAGCAGGATCCGGGACGTTCCGGAAGTTAGGCGCTGGTTTTGGCGGCCTCGCGCTTGAGCGCCCGCTCAAGCGTCTGATCCAGGGCCGCTTTAGCCTTCTCGTATTCCTGTTGCGAGATGTGGCCTTGCTTGTGTTCCACTTCCAGCTGAAATAGCTCGTCTTTCAAGGCTTCGAGCAACATGCCGGATCGGCCTGAAGTTCTCAGCTTTGCTGAGGGCAGGTTTTCGACGGGCGCTACATCAGCCGGTAAAAAGTCAGGAATGGCAGCAGATCGAGAGCGTTTGGCCACATATAGCGCTCCGGCCGCGAGTACAAGAGCAAATCCACCCAATATGTACACCCGGTATTTTTCCAGTGGATCAGGGGCATCGAGGGGAGGTCCTAGGCCGCCGCCGGGACGGGACTGTGGTCCAGCAGTGGCAGCGCCACCGCCTTCTTGCCCGGCACTGGCCTGTTCGCCCGTACCCTCAGTCAGCGTGCCCGTGCCCGAAATCTTGAATGAGAGCGGCTGGCCGACTTCGGTATTTGAGGCAACCTGGACCACGGCGTCCCACGGTCTTGGATCTTTCATCGACTGGAATGCCGCACCCGGTCCAGCTGTGAACTGCATCGTTTTGGGCAGCATCACTACGAAATGCTGTGCACCGTAAATCTGTCTCGGATCCAGGCTGGCTTCTCCGCGGTAGGGCAGATGAAACGCAACCTGGAACTGGGTTTCACCGGGGCGCAGGGGGAATATGAATGCGTACCGATTTCTTTCTTTCTGCGGCACCGGCGCGGAATTGATGGGTTGGCCTCCCGCGGTCATGGCTTCAGACTGGTCGATCTGCGCGCCTTCGGGAAGGTAAAACTCGAAATTCTGATCGTTCATCTGGGTGCGCGGCGGATTCGATTTGTTGTCAACCGCAAATAGCCGGATTCCTTGCAGCTCATTCCCTTGCGCCTGAAAGCGCATTACGTCGGCGGTGACGCTGATCCCCTCGATTTTCTTGCCCACATCGAACACTTGCAGCTCAACGGAGGTCGTTCCCGGAGGAGCCATGCGGTGGTAGGTAACGCCCTGATGAATGGCGCGAACCAGATGCGGGCCGCTGTCATCCAGCTTGAAACTGAATGCGCCTTTTGCGTCTGTCTTGGTCCGGCCGGCTTCCTCCATGCCCTGGCCGAGTTGCATGAGCACGACCTCGTCACCAGCGGCGGCTTTTTTGGTTGTGCCGTTGGTAACAGTGCCCGTCAGGTTTTGAGCGGAGGCGGAAGCGGTCGAAAAAAAGCAGGCAAGCAGAATAGCTACAGGAACTGTATGCGCGCGCCAGCCCGCATTGCGGGTGTGGCATTCGCGCCGTGCTCCAGAGTGGCCGGTCAAATTGTCCCTCTTCCCATCCGCTGTAGCCGCGTCGCTTCTTCCAGCCGCGCGATTTCGGCCAGGATCCCAGCAGCTTCTTCTTCAAGGGACAACTTCATAGACTGGTAATCGGCATCAGGAAACTTGCCGGCCTTGTATTCGAAGTTGAGGTCGCGCAAATTCTCGTAGACCGCCTCCCTGCGCTCGCGCAAATAGCTGAGACGGGTTTTTTCCGGACCGAGCTGCAATTTTCCGGGCAGATAAAAAACATAGAAAAGCACGCTGGCGGTTACGAGGGCGCAGATCAGCCAGATCATATTGCTGTGTCCCTTCTCGCCTGTTCGCGAAACCGCTCCAGTTCCACTGCGATCACGGGAGCCACTCTGCCCGGCGAACCAGGCAACGGACGGTGTTTCCATGCGCGCACGATGAGCACAACAGTGGCAATGCCCAGAGTGAGCGCCAGGTAAGGCATGATCCAGGCAAGGCGGTTGAATCCAGTGCTGGTTGGCGCGATCAGAACCGTCGGCCCATATTTCTGAACAAAGGCCTGCAAAGTGAGATCGTCGCTGTCGCCACGCTCCAGGTTCGCCGCTAGTTCTCCACGCATGCGGTCAGAGTAAGCACAGCCGACGTGATTGCACTCCAAGAGCACCTGGTTGCAACTACAAACACACATGAGCTTGTGGCCGAGTTGGTTAAAGCGCGCGTCGTCGCCGGCGCCGAGCAGCAACATAACGGTGATGGAGAGCAGTCCGAGCTTGGTTGAGGAGCGGCGGAGGAACATTAGTCTCCCGCTCCGACGGGGGCTGCACTCTGAACGCGCACCGGTGCCGGAACCCGGACCGGCACAGCATTGGGAAGGAGAGCCACGACCGTTCCGACAATCATGATCCAGACGCCAATCCAGATCCACATTACGAGGGGATTCAGATGTGCTTTGATGATCGGTCGGCCGGTATCCTGGTTTAGCCCTTCGTAAACGAGGTAAAGGTCCTCTTTCAGCGTGGAGCGATTCGCGATCATCGTCGCCATCTGCTGGCTGGCCTTATAGAAGCGCCGCTCCGGATTCATGGTGGCGATCTGCTTTCCACCCTTGAACACGTCCATCACTGCCCACTCGCTCGCGTAATTAGCAGTGTCATCCTGAGTATAGGAGCGACAAACCAGTCTGTACGGACCGAGGTTCAAGTTGTCGCCGTAGCCCATCTCCTGTTCTTTGTCCTGATTAAACGCGGCTCCGGCGAAGCCGATCATGATCACGATTACGCCGAAGTGAACGATGTACCCTCCATAGCGGCGCGTGTTGCGATGCCCCAGCTGCACCATCGAGGCGAGCAGATTCTGGCCGGTGTGGCGAGCGATCACGCGTCCACCACGGACAAATTCGGAGATCACCGTGAGTCCCACCAGCACCGAGAGCATGATGGTCATGAGCGAAAAGAGATATGACATCTCACGCCAGGGCCGCATTCCAAACGCGATCAACAGCCCACCTGCAGCAATGGCACCTAGGGCAGGCCACAAAAAGTTGCGTTTGAGGCTCTCAAGAGAAGTCTTCCGCCATGCCAGTAACGGGCCCACTGCCGTCAACAGTAGCAGCAGCAAGGCAACCGGCACGTTCACGCGATTGAAAAATGGTGGACCCACGGTGACCTTGTTTCCTTGAACCCATTCGGAGAGGATGGGGAACAACGTGCCCCAAAGCACGGTGAAGCAGGCGACCAGCAGCAGCAGATTGTTGAACAGAAAACTCGACTCGCGCGAAACCAGCGACTCCAACTTATGCTCACTGCGCAAATGCGAGCGGTTCTTCACATAAAACACAAGGCAAGTCGCCAGGATCACTGTCAGAAAAATGACAAACCACGTGCCAATCGATGATTGCGCGAAAGCGTGTACCGAGCTCACCACGCCACTTCGAGTGAGGAACGTCCCGAAAATCGAGAGCATGAACGTGGAGAAGATCAGCCACATGTTCCACGTCTTCAGCATTCCGCGTTTTTCCTGCATCATTACGGAATGCAGGAATGCCGTACCGGTTAGCCACGGCATGAATGATGCGTTCTCCACCGGATCCCAGCCCCAATAGCCGCCCCAACCAAGAACTGAGTAAGCCCAATGCGCTCCCAGGAAGACGCCGCACGTCAAAAAGCCCCAGGTCACCATTGTCCAGCGGCGTGTGATGTGAATCCACTTTTCGCCGGGATACTTCATGATCAGCGCCCCAAGAGCAAAGGCGAACGGTACGGTGAATCCCACATACCCGAGATAAAGCATGGGCGGGTGGATCACCATTTCTGGATACTGCAGCAGAGGATTGAGGCCGCTGCCGTCAGCTGGCCGCGAGCCCTGCATGATCGCAAATGGATGCGCAGCAAAATTCAGTAATAACAGGAAGAAAACTTGGACCGCGGCAATGATCATCGACGCATATGCGAAGAGCCGGCTGTCCGTCTTATGTCTCAGCCGCAACACCAGCCCGTAAGCAGCTAGCAGCAGGGACCAGAACAGCAGCGAACCTTCCTGCCCGGACCAAAGTGTCGCAAACTTGTAGGGCGCCGGCAGATCACGATTGCTGTGATGGAATATGTAGGCGATTGAGAAGTCGTCAGTGAAGGCGGCGACCACCAGCACGAGAGCAGCGAGGAAGACCACCGCGAACGTGGCGATGCCTGCCCGGCGTGCGGTTTCTCCCAGCCGCTCCGAACCGCGGCCCGGAAAGGCTAACGCCAACATTCCTGCAACCAACGAATATGCACTCAGGCACAGCGCGAGGAGCAGCGCAAAACTGCCAATTTGCGGCATGGCGAGTCCTTTTGTATTTTTTCAGAAACACTGAGCAGAGGCAACACACCAGAAGGACACTTCAGCGCCGGCCGGTGATTACAATAAACCCATGCCGCCGCGGGTAGCTATTCCGATACCACATTCCCTCGATCAAGAATATGCACATCGTTCTCTGCCGCAGTATGAGCACGCCGTCAAGGTTGCCGGAGGAGAACCCGTCCGGATTCCGCTCGACAAATCCCCCGCGGAAACAACCAAGCTCATCGCTTCGTGCGACGCCGTGCTGCTTCCGGGCAGCACGGCCGACGTGGCTCCCGCAAAGTACAAGGCGACACGTCACCCTAAAACTGCTGATCCCGATTTGGGGAGGGACGCGGTTGACGAACTACTCCTGCAACACGCCTACAGGATGCGTAAGCCCGTGCTGGGAATCTGCTACGGAATGCAGATTCTGAACGTTCATCAGGCCGGCGGGCTTTTGCAGCATATTGAATCATCCATAAATCACAAAGCCGGACGGGAGGTCGCTGACGCCCACAAGGTAAATGTGGAACCAGAATCAAGGCTTGCCGGAATAGTGCGTGGCCAACAGGACAAGGTAGTTGCGACGAAGGGCGCAATGAGTGTGGTGATTCCCGTGAATTCCAGTCACCATCAGTCAGTGGAACAGGCAGGCGATGGCTTGCGCGTGGTGGCGTGGTGTCCGGACGATGGCATCATTGAAGCCCTGGAAGGTAGCTCACCCGATCATTTCGTGGTGGCGGTGCAGTGGCACCCCGAGCGCTCGGTGGATAGTGACGCGGCTTCACGTGCAATCTTCTGCTCTCTGGTCGAAGCCGCCCGAGCCAGGCACAAACAGATCGCCAAAGAGTTCGAATCGGTGTAGCGGGATTACGATTTTCGCTTGGCGGGTTTTCGCCTTGTAGAATCCCCGTCTATTTTCTCCAGCAACACAACTGCGTGAGCCATGGCGGCTTTGTCGGTCCCTATACCCTCGGGCGTTTTGGCTTTGACGCTGACCTGCTCGGGGGAGATGTGAAGCAGTCCTGCTACGCACGTCCGAATTGCCAGAGCATGAGGGCCTATCTTCGGAGCCGTAAGGATCAGCGTGGAATCTACGTTGACGATCGCGAAGCCCGCCTGCTGCGACCGCCGGAGAGCCTCCTTGAGAAAGACTGCGGAATCCGCGCCCTTCCACCTCGGGTCCTCCGGCGAAAACAGTGATCCGATATCGGGTGCTGCGATGGCGCCGAGCATGGCGTCGGTCAACGCGTGCAGCAGGAGGTCTCCATCAGAATGGCCGCCCAGCCCCTTAGGGTACGGCAATGTCACGCCACCGATTTTGAGTGGAACACCCCGCTTAAACTCGTGTGAGTCCCAGCCGTACCCTACCCGAATGGCCAACGATCCTGGAGCTTTGGGCTTGAGCTTTCTTGGCATGGATACTAGTCGCGGGTTGAAGTCATGCACTCAGTTTGAGATAAAACTCTGCGAGCTCGAGATCTGCGGGTGTAGTGATCTTTATGTTGCGCGGTGAACCCATGACTACAGCCACCTTGTGCCCCGATCGTTCAACAAGGGACGCTTCATCGGTGCCTAGAAATCCGTCTGCTTTGGCTTCGTCGAAAGCCTTCTTCAGGACATCGTAACGGAATCCCTGAGGCGTTTGCGCCATCACTACCCGCTCGCGGGGGACGGTAGCCGTGATGAGGGCAGCATCGGCCGTGCGTTCCACCTGTTTCACCGTGTCTGACGCCGGCATTCCGGCGATTGCGGCGCCATACTTCTGCGAAGCTTCGATAACCTGTTGAATGGTTTCCTCACTCACAAAGGGCCGCACGGCATCGTGCACCAGAACGATGTCCTCGGGAGCTGCGGAAAGCGCGGCCATGGCGTTCGCCACCGATTCCTGGCGGTGCTCGCCCCCTTCCAGAAGGTTTATTTTGTCGCGGGAAATGTCGCTGGTCTCGTCCTCCAAACGGGTTCGGAAGCCGCTGATTTCGCTTTTTCGCAAGGGGACGTGGATTTCTGCAACTGCCGGGTGAGCTGCAAACTTGCGCAACGTATGAATCAGGACTGGTGTTCCGCCGAGTTCCGCAAACTGTTTGGTAGCAATTTTCCTTGACTTTGCTTCCGGAGCCGAGGACATACGCGTGCCCAACCCGGCCGCCGGAATAATGACAACTACCTTCATAGCGGGGCGTTAAGTATACGAGCGTGGGACGGGGAGTTCAACGCGACGGGTCACAGTCACAACATGACCGCGCTTGCTGCTGCTAAACTTTATCCCTTGCCGCCTAAAAACAAAACGCAATCGCGAGATCCTGAGCCCGCGACGATGGCTGCATCGCCAAGACCGTCCTCGGCCGCTCCCAAGCCCGCTCTCGTACCCAGTTCGAAGCACCGCATCTTCCTGATGGATGCCATGTCGTTCATTTTCCGCGCTTATCACGCCATGGCACGGCAGCGAGGGATGTCCACCCGCACCGGGTTGCCTACTGCAGCGACATACGTCTTCGTGAATATGCTGCGCAAGTTGCGCGATGATTTTTCCCCGGAGTATCTGGCTGCCGTGTTTGACGTGGCAGCGCCCACATTTCGGGATCAACAGGCCGAGGGAATCACCAGCGTCCGCCGTTGGGATTTGAAGACGCAAACCTTTCAGGAAATGCAATACCGCGGCTACAAAGCAAACCGCAGTGAAATGCCTGGTGACCTTGCGCAGCAGTTGCCGTTCATCCGCCGCGCGCTGGAGGCCTACCGCATTCCGATTCTCGAGCATGCCGGATATGAAGCGGACGACGTGATCGGAACCCTGGCAAAACAGGCCACCGAGAAAGACTACGTTGTTTACGTCGTTTCCAGCGACAAGGATATGTTGCAGCTCGTGAACGACCGAGTATTGGTTCTGAATCCTCCCAAGGACAACCTGATTTGCGACGCAGCCAAAGTCGAGGAGATTCTCGGAGTACCGCCGGAGCGCGTCGTCGACGTCATGGCGCTTCGCGGAGACACTATCGACAACATTCCCGGAGCCCCTGGAATCGGGGACAAAGGCTCGGTTGAGTTGATCAAACGTTTTGGCTCGCTGGAGCAGTCACTGGATCGAGCCGCAGAGATCGAGAAGAAGACATATCGCGAATCCTTGCTGAACAATCGTGACATCGTGTTGTTCAGCAAGAAGATGGCCACGATCGATTGTGATGTGCCCATCGAACTGCGCGTGGAAGAGATGCGCGCGGGAGAGCCCGACATTGAAGCTCTTCGCAGCTTATTCACGGAGCTTGAGTTCACGTCTTTGTTAAAAGAGCTGCTGCCGGTCGCGCAGGTGACTGAAACGCGCTACGTCGAAGCCAGTTCTGTTCAGGAGATTGATGCGGTGTTAGCGGCAGTTTCTCCTGGCGGGGCGCTTGCAGTGGCTCTAGAAGCAGAAGCGGGAGTTGCCGCCGAAGACATCGACTCCGCAGCAGGGGACGATCAGATGCTGCCTCTGTCCTCTCATTCGAGGACAACAGAACCGGCAAAATGGATTGCGATTTCGGCAGAACCTGCCACTGCCTTGACGGTCTCGTTGGACAAGGACGGGGTGCAAGCGCGACTCACCTCGGGTTTAGCTGACCAGAAACTGCCTAAGGCGATTCACGACTATAAGTCTGCGCTCCACGTGCTGGAGCCTCAGGGAATCACGCTTAGGGGCGTGCAGCACGACCCTGCTTTGTACTCTTACTTGCTCGATCCCACCTATTCATCGCATCGCCTCGCGGATGTGGCGCTGCGGAGATTCAATCTGAAACTGAGTGGAACGTTATCCGAAGCGGCCGACATCACTGGTCGTCTGGCGACCGCCTTGCGCCACGAAGTGGAAGAAGCAGGGTTGCTCCGGCTGTACGAAGAAATCGATCTGCCCCTTGTGCCTGTCTTAGCGCGCATGGAAAGCGCCGGAGTTCGTATCGATCGCGAAGCCTTATCGGACCTATCCGTTCGCCTGCAACGTGAAATCGATGCCAAGGCAAAAGAAATTTACGAATGCTGCGGATCGGAGTTCAATATCAATTCCCCCAAGCAGCTTGGCGACATTCTGTTCAATAAGCTGAATCTCCCTAAGCCTGTGAAATACGGCAAAGGCAAGACGATTTCGACTGCCGTGGACGTGCTCGAAGCCCTCGCCAGCACCCACGAAGCGCCGCGGCTGGTCTTGGAATACCGGCAACTCTCGAAGCTCAAGTCCACTTACGTGGATGCGCTGCCAGTGCTCTTGAATTCCACCAGCGGCCGCCTGCACACCACCTTCAGCCAGACGGGAACAACAACCGGAAGGCTGTCATCCGCAAATCCTAATCTGCAAAATATCCCGATCCGCACGGAGTTAGGCCGGGAGATTCGTGCTGCCTTCACCGCCGAACCCGGCCACGTGTTGCTGGCGGCAGACTACTCCCAAATTGAGCTCCGGCTGCTCGCCCATTTCTCAAAGGATCCATTGCTGGTCGAAGCATACAGAAATGGCGATGATATTCACACGCTGACGGCGTCCCAGGTCTTCGGTGTCCCACCACTCATGGTCACTGCTGACCATCGTCGCCAGGCCAAAGTGGTGAATTTCGGCATTGTGTACGGGCTCTCGCCGTTTGGCCTTTCCCAGAATCTGGGGATTGAGACGAGTGCGGCGAAGCGGTTCATCGACGCTTATTTTGACAAATACAAAGGCGTGAGCGCGTTCATAGATAAGACCCTCGAAGAAGCTCGCCGCGAACAGAAAGTTCGCACCCTCTTCGGCCGGGTACGCCCGATTCCAGACATCAACAGCAAGAACGCAAACCTACGGGGCTTCGCGGAACGCACGGCGGTGAATACTCCTTTACAAGGGACGGCGGCCGATTTGATCAAGATGGCTATGATCCGCATTGATGCTGCGATTCGCGAACGCGAGCTGAAGTCAAGAATGACCTTGCAGGTACACGACGAGCTGGTGTTCGAGGTTCCCGAAACAGAGGTCGATACTATGAGAACTCTAGTTCGCGAGCAGATGGATAACGTTCATCCCTTGACTGTGCCGTTGCTCGTAGAGCTTGGCGTCGGCAACAATTGGAGTGATTTGGAATAAGGCTGACGAGCCATGGCTCATGCCGGACGTTCGGAAATTGCAGAGCAGCAAGCCGATGGTTCTGAGCAAGCACGCACGGACGGCTGGCGCCGAAGCAAGTGGCTGGCAATAGCAGAGTTGCTGGCAATAGCAGAGTTGCTGGCTGTCGCCTGATCTTCCTGGCGGATGCCCACCACCTGATTCCCTTCAGCAAGACTCCTTTCCTGTTGGCGCTCGGTTGGATCTCGGTTTGGATACGCAGGATCAGCTGGCGGAGCATCGGCCTCAAGCTATATCGGAACTGGAAGACTTCGATCGCGCTTGGCATGGGTGCGGGTCTGCTGCTGGAGGCATTGGAACTCTTCATCACTCAACCGATGCTGGTGAAGTGGCTGGGCGAGCAGCCGGACCTTGAACTTTTTCGTTCGCTGAATGGAAATATCAAGCTCACGCTGGTTTTTATTGCTCTGGCCTGGACCCTTGCGGCTTTCGGAGAGGAAATGGTCTATCGCGGTTACCTCATGAACCGGATCGCCGACTTACTTGATCGCAGGCCAATTGCCTGGATCATCAGCCTGTTTGCGGTCCACGTTGGATTCGGCCTCGCCCACGCATACCAAGGTGTGACCGGTGTAATCGATGAGGGCTTGATGGGCCTATTGTGAGGAGCAATTTACCTGGGCACAGGGCGCAATCTGGCAGTGCCGATCATTGCGCATGGAATAAGCGATTCTGTGGATTTTGTGCCGATCTCCCTTGGGAAATATTCTGGAATGTAAAATCTCAGCTTCCAATCGCAGCTTTGATGCTGCTTGCAATCCCATCTGCTATCCGCTGCATCTTCTCTTGCGATTCCGCTTCCACCATCACCCGCGCCAGAGGCTCGGTTCCCGAGTAGCGGATAATGACCCGCCCATTGCCATCCAGATCTCGCTCTGCGCTTTCGATTGCACGCTGTACTTCTGGTACTTGTGCAAAGGGTACTTTTTCCCGTACTCGCACATTCTGAATCGTTTGAGGAAAAGTTTTTAGGTCCGAGACCAACTCAGCCAGCGACCTTTCCGTTCTCGCCATGATCTCCATGACTCGCAAAGCGGTAAGCAATCCATCACCGGTCGTTGCCTCGCCATCACGAAAGATTATGTGACCAGACTGCTCTCCCCCCAAAGTTGCGTCAATCTTCAGCATTTCCTCCAGGACATATTTATCGCCAACATTGGCGCGTAACATGCCAATACCAGAGTTCCGTAGCGCAATCTCCAGGCCGATGTTGGACATGGTAGTCGCGACCACGGTGGACCGTTTCAGAAGTCCGCGAGTTTGCAGGTCTCGCGCGACGAGCAGCAGGACTCCGTCCCCATTGACTACGCGGCCAGCCGCGTCACTGAACAGAGCGCGATCTGCATCGCCATCGAATGTCACCCCCAGATCAAAAGTGTCCTTACTTCCAGCCACGGCTTTGGCCACAGCCTCCGGATACAGCGCCCCACAGTTATCGTTAATGTTCTTGCCGTCCGGACAAGCGCACACAAATGTTGCCCGTACGCCGCAGTTCCGGAACAACTCCGGCGCTTCAGCGGTAGCCGCGCCGTTGGCGCAATCTACCAGCACCCTCAACCCACCCAGGTCGTCCTTCACGTTTGCAGCTAGCCATTCCATATAAGCACGACGCAGGGCAGCTTCCCCGGGTAGGCTGGATGCAATCTCACCAGCTCCAGCCCGTGGCTGTGATTTTTGCAGCAGCGAGAAAATCTCCTGTTCGATCAGAATCTCGTGCGAGTCCGGCAATTTGTAACCATCCCCAGAAAAAACCTTGATGCCGTTGTCGGTCCAGGGATTGTGTGAGGCGGAGATTACTACGCCGGCAGCATAACCTCCCGAGCGCGCCAAATATGCCACTCCAGGAGTGGTGATCACACCTGCGCTGGCTACTTTCACGCCGGTCGAGGCAAGCCCCTGCATCACACGGTCGGCGATCCAGGGACTCGATTGACGCGTGTCTTGCCCGACAAGAATTCTGGGGTGCCTCGCGCTTCGAAGCAGCTCATGCCCCAGCGCACGCCCGATGAGGTATGTGCTCTCGATGGTTAATGGGAATTCACCTGCGACGCCGCGAATTCCGTCAGTTCCAAAAAGCTTTCTTGTTGGGGTCATCTGCTGGAATTTTACTGTGCGACGTTCCCTGCGGGAGCGCGTTCCATGATAACGGTGACGCGCACCGGATCGGGATTGGCAACCTGAACAAGCGGATCAGATACATAGGTATGCCTGACAAGGGTGACCCGATCTGTGGCGCCGCTCACGTCCAAAGGATCGGTGATGGCGGAATCAACGGCCTCTACCCGATGTCGAGGCCCGCTGATCGTAGTCTTGGGAGGTTCCACCTGAATGCTCTTAATCCGATACCCCTGCGCGAATGTTCCCACGACTCTGGGCCGAACCTCGACTTCGCGGTTGAGGTGGGTATCAAATGCAAGATGTAACTGGCTGGGGATCACCTGCACCACTTGCAGGTCGCTCGGCATGTGCACTTGCCTTGCGGTAAGGTCAAAGGTGTGCTCGCCAGGCTTGAGGCTACTCAAATCAATATCCGCGTAAACGTCCGACGCCCGCAGGCCCCGGATAATGCGCTGCGGACCACGCATCCTGATCTGTGCTTGTGGAATATTTTCCGAGCTGATGTCAAGATTCTGTGGGATGTTGTGGAATTCAATTGGCACCTCGAGCGCGACCTCGGCAACGGGGTCACGGCTCACGGCAAGCCATAGGCTTACGGCAAGCGCCAGCGAGATCAGCTTGAGGCCGAGGTTCTGCGTGACGTAGCGGCGAATAAAATCGCTCATAGCTAACGATCCGTTCCTGTGTTGAGGCGCGACTCGGATCGCTGTACAGCACGTTCCGCGTCATCCGACACGTCCAGGGCTTCGGCTTCATCTGTGATCGGAGTAGGCAAAGTAGAGGGAGGCACGTATCGGTGCAACAATACTCCCATCCGTTCTCGCAATTCTTCAACCGTAATATCACGTTCGATTTTGCCCGCTACTGCCAGGCTGATCGCGCCGGTTTCCTCCGAAACCACAACTGCTATGGAATCGGTTTCCTCAGTTATGCCGATGCCGGCGCGATGACGAGTGCCGAGTTGAGTGGAAAGCACGGGATTCATGGAAAGCGGCAGAAAGCATGCCGCGGCCGCGATTCGGTCTTTCTGCACAATGACGGCGCCATCATGCAATGGAGCGCTCGGCCTGAATATCGTGGCGAGCAGATCGTACGAAAGGTGGGCATCCAGCGGCACCCCGCTTTCTATGTAGGTGCGAAGCCCGATCTCCCTTTCAATCACGATCAGGGCGCCGGTCTGGTTCTGGGAAAAAAGATTGGCCGCCAACACGATGTCGTCATAGACATCCGCTTCGGAGCCTGACATGCGGCTTAAGGTAAGTCGTCGCCCAAGGCGCGCCAGGGCTTGCCTGATCTCGACGGCGAAAACCACGATTAACGCGAACACGACGTAGGGCAGCAGTGTGCTCAGGACCCAGTTGAGCGTGCGCAATTCACCAAAACGCGACAGGTAGAACAACAACGCCAGCGCTGCTACGCCGATCACCATGTAGGCGGCTCGCGTGCCCCTGATCAGCGTCAAGAGTTCATAAATAATGACCGCAACCACGAGTATGTCGATCAGTGACAATAGAGATACATGTGGCCAACGCGCTGAAAATTGCGTCAGCTGCAGCGCTCTCCCCGTAGACACTATTAGTGCGGTCACGCAGCCCCATTGTAATCCAGGTTTTGCAGGCAGAACGCGGCGTCAGCAGGAGCGCGCTACGGCTCTGAGGAACTCCGCTTGACGGTCGCGCTCAGCGTTCCTTTCGCCAGTCGCGCCGAGATTTCATCGCCGTTGCTGACCTCCGACGCATCCCTCAACAGCGCGCCCGATGCATCAAACACCAGAGCGTAGCCCCGATTAAGGACGGCTAAAGGGGAAAGTGCCTCAATTTGGCGTATGAGTTGATCAAGATGGCCCCGCTGTTGCAACAGAAGCTTTTGGGTTGCTGCTGCGAGCACCCCACCCCCCCTGGCCAACTCACTTCGCATACCGGCAAGCACGCGGCGCGCGTCGTAATGACGAACTGCAGCCGCGGCAGTCTCCCATTTTCGCCGATGTAGCTCGATTAGACGGCGCACGGCCCGTTCCAGGCGATAACTCAAATCATCCAGTCTCTGCTGACGCTGGTTAATGTCATCCATCATGCGGCTAAATGCACGATGCTGGGCAAGCTCGGTGAGCGCCTGCCGAGCCATCAATAGTCGATAGCGCACTACCCTGAGCAGCCGTTCATACAAGGCCTGTGCCTGATCCTCGACGTCCTGTCGCGCACGGATCACCAACTCTGCCGCAGCTGAAGGGGTGGGCGCGCGCAAGTCAGCTACGAAATCCATGATGGTGAAGTCCGTCTCATGTCCGATGGCGGAAATTACGGGAATTTGAGAAGTGGCAATGGTCCGCGCCAGACCCTCGTGATTGAAGGCGGACAGATCTTCGGCCGAACCTCCACCGCGGGCCACAATAATGACTTCCACATTACGACTCTTATTGAAATAGCGGACTCCGGTACTCACCTCCTGCGCGGCAGCCTCGCCCTGCACCTGCGCCGGGAAAATCAGCACATTCGCCGAATGATGGCGCCGTCGCAGAATGTTTACGATGTCCCGAAGGGCCGCAGCTTGCGGCGAAGTTACGATGCCGATCTGCCGCGGCAAGGTTGGGATTGGTTTCTTTCGTCCAGAATCAAAGAGGCCCTCAGCCTCGAGCTTGGCCTTGAGCTGCTCAAATGCAATCTGCAGCGCGCCGGCGCCCTTTGGCTCCAGAAATTCCGCAGAAATCTGCAGCTCGCCGCGCTCTCCATAGACCGTTACGCGGCCACGCAGCACCACGAGCATTCCGTTTCCCGGGCGAAAACGCAGCAGCCTTGCCTGTGATCGGAACATCACCGCGCGCATTTGAGCATTCTTATCCTTCAGCGTGAAATACAAATGGCCGGAGTCGTGCGCCCGGAAATTTGAAATCTCACCCTCCACCCAGATGTCGCCGTACTCGCGCTCGATATACGTGCGAACGGTCGATACCAGGTCGCGAACTGTCCAGATGCGGCGATCACGTGGTCTGAAGGAAAACCCAAGCTGGTCGGAGGAGACCATTGCAGGGAGTTTACCCCGGCGAAGGGCTAACCGCTAAGGACTACTGTCGGAAGCGGCCGATCACATATAAGAGCAACGAAAGCACGATACTGAGCAGGATGGAGGTAGCCAAGGGAAAATAGAAAGTCGCATGCTTTCCGCGATAAATGATGTCGCCGGGCAGGCGGCCGAGGGCAATATGGGTTCTGCTAAACAGAATCAGCGCCACACCACTAATGAAAATGACCGCCCCAAGAAGCACCAGCAACTTGCCCAAACTGGCCATGAATCTAGTTTAGATCAAGTGCTGTTGTCGGTCTTCAAACCCATTCTGAGAACTGCGAACCGACAACTGAGAACTTGCTAGAATTTCGCCATGCTTGGCACAATCTGGAGCACGAAACCTGCTTTACTGTGGATTGCGGGCGCCGTGCTGCTGGCGCAGGCAGGTTCCGAAGTCGAGATCACGTCCGAGCCCCACCACCATCGCGCGCTCGAAAACCCGTATGTTCGTGTGTTCAAGGTCGAAGTCCCGCCGCGTCAGGCCACGCTGACGCACTATCACCGGCACGACTATTGGTTTGTGACGCTCGGCGCTTCGGAAGTGGAGAACGACGTCGAAGGAAAGCCTCCCGCAAAGCTGCAGCTGGCAGATGGTGACACCCGGTTCTTACCTGGAGGATTCGCCCACATCGCAAAGAATCTGTCAGATCGGCCATTCCAGAATCTGACGATCGAGTTCATGCAGGACCACGAAGTACGCAAGTCGCCTCCACCCAAGTGGGACGAAGAACGTGGCCTTGATGTGCTGAACGGGGGCACGCGGCACATCCTTTCAGTGGACGACGGCGTGCGTGTTTCAGAGATTGAGCTTCAGCCCGGCGGAGTTATCCCCAGGCATCATCATGCCGGACCTCACCTCGTCGCCGCGGTCAGCGATCTCGAGTTGCGCAGCGATGTGGAAGGCAAAGGCCCGTCCACCCGACAGCTCCAGTCTGGCGACGTTGCCTGGGTTCCGGGCGGCTTTACTCATACCGTGACCAATGTTGGCACGCGGGGAGCGAAGTTCATTACATTCGAATTCCACTGAGTATCTGCGACTGCTCCATCACTTCTGGACGGTTTGCAGAAGTTCCTTTGCGGTTCGTTTCCCGCTTGCGATGGCCCCGTGAACAGTACCGTGATGGCCGGAAAAGTCAGTCGCCTCGCCGGCAAAGAACAGAATGTTCTCCAGTGGCCTCGCCAGAGTCTCTTGTGCGCGAACTCCGCCAACTTTTACATAGCTGTAGGCACCTAGTGAGAAAGAATCCTTCTGCCAATCATGCCAGTAGGTCTCTTCCAGCAGACTGTCCAACTCCGTCTTGCGGATGCCCAATAATCGCGAGAGCGCCTCCAGTGCCTTTTCGGCTATGAAGGCTTCGCTCTGTCCAGACAGTCGCTCAGCCTGTCGAAATGGCGCCCATCCAGTAATTATCGGAAGTTTTTCCGGAAGCGTTGTCCACCATGTCGGAAACCATTCTTCATGCGACAACAGAAAGCTTAAGTTCGAAAGCGACTTTGTGCTTTCAGGCGGACGCACACTCTCCCAAAACCGTTCTTGAAAGCGTAAACTGACCCGAGTCACGTTGCCCATCTCGAGTGTCTCTAATGCCTTCACCTTTTCTGGTGGGAGGGTGGGACTGAAACCAATACTGCCATTCTGTAAAACCGCGAGTGGCACCGTAATGAGCACGCGCGGCGCACTGATTGTGATTGGGCCGCTTGGGTCGTCACAGACTATCTCGGCGCGGCCCGGACGCCATCCAACGTTCTTGACGACGGTATTGAACTGAATTGCTATTGCCATGTCGTGAAGTTGCCGGCGGAAAACCTCGATTAGTGCTGCGTAGCCTCCCTGGATCCGGAAAGCCCGGTCACCGTCAATCTCTTCATCGGCGCGGATACCTTTCACCAGAGAGTGCACGCTAACCAGATCCGGATCGGCAGCATGAAAGCCGGTCACATAGCTTCGCGCCCATGCTCGAGCGTTTTCCAGCTTTGGGCTGATTTCTGCGCCGGAGCAACATTTCTGGAGGAATTCGGAGAACGACTGATCCGGCGACTGATCATCCATCTCTTCTAACAATTCGTCGACATCGGAAAAGAAGTCGCATTGGTTCAGTGCACCCTCCTGATAGCACCACATCTCTCCTTTCACTTCCTGCGCTGGAATCTTGTGCCTGCGAAGCATATCCCAAATTTCAGGCGGACAGCCGTGAATAAATTCGGCGCCGAGTTCAACCGGCGCGTTGCAAATCGCATCGTGTTTAGTGAGAATGCGACCGCCGATGCGGTCACGCGCTTCCAGAATTGAAATCTGCAATCCCGCGCGCGCAAGCTCCAGCGCAGCGCTGAGGCCAGCCGCACCTGCACCCACTACGATTACGTCCGGATCGTGAGACATTGATCTGGCTACTTCGCTGCACTAGGTGCCGCGAGGCTCAGCTAAGCAGTACGCTTCTGAAATCAAAAAGCCCCAGCGCCCTGGGGCACTGAGGCGGTTTGAGAAAAGCACGACATTCTTATCGGCTGGCCAGAGCGGGCTCGAGCTGGCCGGATTTCAGGCTTTCGTAGCGATTATTGACTTCCTCCCAGTTCACTACGTTCCACCACGCCGCCAGGTACTCAGGGCGACGATTGTTGTACTTCAGATAATAAGCGTGTTCCCACACGTCGTTGCCGAAGATCGGGAACAGGCCTTGCGAAATCGGGCTGTCCTGGTTGGGCGTGGTAAGAATCTGTACGCTGCCGTCCGCTTTGCCGGCGAGCCAGACCCAACCTGAACCAAATGCCTTGACGCCCGCGTCGTTGAATTTGGTCTGAAAATCCTTGAAGTTTCCGAAAGTCTTCTTGATCACATCGGCAATTGGCCCGCTAGGATCTCCGCCACCCTTCGGCTTCATGATTTTCCAGAACATGCTGTGATTCACATGTCCACCGCCGTTATTACGTACGGCAGGACGAATGTCTTCAGGAATGGAATTCAAATTACGCAGTAGTTCTTCGGCTGTTTTGGATTGCAGATTGGAATGTTTCTCCAGCGCTGCGTTCAGATTCTTCACATACGTACCATGATGCATGTCATGGTGCAGTTTCATCGTCTGGGTGTCGATTGTGGGTTCAAGCGCGGAATAGTCATACGGTAAAGGGGGTAATTGAAAGGCCATATCCATCTCCTCCAAGAGTTCAGATGACATAAGGTGGCGATGAGTTTCAACCGTATTTGTATTGTGACGAAACGGCTACTTGGTTACGAAGCTCTCCACTGCCTTCGTAAACATTTCGGGCTGATCTACAAAAGTCATGTGCCCCGCTTTAGGGAACACCACCACCCTGGACCCGGCGATCCTCTCCTGCATCGCCTCGGACAGCGAGGGATCGCACTCATCGTGGTCGCCGACCAGGATTAAAGTCGGGACTCTGATCGTGCTCAGGCGCTCGGTGTACTCCACGGATTTCAAATTCCCATCGACCACAAATTCGCCATGCTCTCCCCACATCTCGCGGTAAAGGTCCCAAGACATCTTGCCATTATCGACAGGGTCATAGTTCGGGTCTGGCCGGTTTCGGTACAAGTATGGAAAATAGCTTTCGCCCCAGGCCGCAACCATGTACTCGCTGGTGTAGCGGTTCTTCTCATAATCCTTTCCATGTCCAAACAAGCCGGCTGATTCAAGGCTATCTATCTTTTGTCGGAGCTCAGGCGTCATGTTTTGTTTCATGCGAACGAAGACCTCGTTCAGTGCTTTCGTGCTTGACCAGGTGCTGCCGAGAATCAGATGAGAGAGGTTGTTCTGATATTTCAGAGCATAGGCCTGCGCCAATGCTCCACCGTAGGAATGGCCAAGCAGTGTAATTTTGCCAAGCCCGAGCGCCAGACGGACCGCTTCCACGTCCTCAACCATGTTCTCAACGGTGTAGCCGGAGCGATCTTCCAGCTTTTGTGATCGGCCGGAGCCGCGCTCGTCGATGAAAATCAGCTTGTGATGCCGCGCCAGTGGAAGTAGATAGGGAAGAAAGTAATCGTGAGAGGCGCCTGGCCCACCGTGAACAATCAGCAGCGGCTCGCCTCTGCCCAGGAGCTTGTAATAGATCATCACACCATTCGTATCAATAAACCCTTCCTGCTGAACGTACACTGGCGAACCGGTACTGACCTTCTGGTTTTGTGATTGTGCATACAGCGGTGCGAGCACCGTAGAAAGAGCGAAAACAAATGGCAAGCACGGGCGAATTTTCATCCCGTAATGCTACTGCGTCGTTGGTTCAGAAGGAAATCGGCTGGATGAACTTGTTGACCAAAACTGCCGGGGTTAGGCGGCGTTTCGTTCGTGCACGTCCTCTTCTTCGGCCTTGATCGCGATCCGTTCACGTTTGATATCGAGCCGCAGACGGTTGTGAACGCTCATCAGGATGAACAACCACGCGAGTTGCATGCGAATGGACATTAGATCCGATCAAACAGCTTCGATGCAGTGGTACAGGGCAGGTTGGTTTAGGCGTGGAACCTAAAGATGAGCAGGTTTATACTCTGGTGGCAGGGAGACTATGCGCTTTTACGCCCTCTATATTCTCTCGTTGGCAATCGCTCTCACAGCGCCAGGCTGGGCCGACGATTTAGGCTCGCAGAAAACCAGCCCGCTCGTCTTAGAGCGCAATTCGAATAACCCCAGCGTCTCTGATGAGTTCTCTTCCACCCACTCTGCTCTGAGTCCGGATGATCGCTTTGGATTGATGCGACCTTCGGCGGAAGCCGTTGCGTGGGACCGTGAAGCACGTGCTCAGACCCTCTGCTACAAGCTGCGTACCTACATCGTCAAACGGGACGACCAGTATTCGGACTCCACAGAAGTCGTTGGATACTCGAAGTGTCAGCCCGCCTCGAGGTACTCACTGAAAAAGATCCTGCCTTCGCCGCTGAAGTGAGTTGCAGGGGATTACCGCTTCCTGGGGGGAGGCGCCCAAACTGAAGCAGCTATCATAGTGGTTCACAGCACGCAGAAGTGTACTGAAGCGTCCGTCGTGGTAGAAGCCGCGCCCTTTGTATGCGTCCAGGGGGCGAAGTCCGATAAACGTTTGTCGGAAGCGCGGTCTGCCAGAAAGCTAGAGTCGACGAATTTCCACAGTTCGTTCGCGATACAACAGAGAAGCTGCTTTTGTAAGAATACGGCTTGA
>Ga0075434_100000075_pt1 | contig 52887 bp, 43 predicted proteins | sample RhiMethybrSRZTD3_FD_75298 | JGI IMG/M metagenome (GOLD analysis project Ga0075434, IMG submission 75298) | Populus rhizosphere microbial communities from Tennessee, USA - Rhizosphere MetaG P. TD hybrid SRZTD3 | ecosystem: Host-associated > Plants > Roots > Rhizosphere > Soil | place: USA...
TGGAGATAGTACGAGGACACGTGGACGTGGCCGGCCTTTGCGAACAGCTCTCGCGGCACGTCGCGTTCGCTCAGGGCCGCGATCGAGCCGAGGAAGGAGACCAGGGCCCGATCCACGGGAGACGTGATGGCGACCGTCACGCCCGTCTTCACTTTCGGATCGACGATCACGGAGTCGAGATCGATGCCGCGTTCGCGCATCGCGTTCAAGCAAAAGCGCCCCGTCGGATCGTCGCCCACCTTGCCGAAGAAAGTGAGCGGCGTGCCGAGCCGCGCCAGGCCCATCGCGCAGATTGCCGAGGCGCTGCCGAGGACCATCTGGAAGTCGTCCACGAGGACTTCGCGTCCCGGAGACGGGAACGCGTGGTATCCCTGGCAGATCAGGTCCACGTTGATTTCCCCGACCACGAGGACACGCTTCGCGCTTCTAGCGGCCGGCATGGATCACGAAGCTCTCGACCACTCTCCGGATGACTCCTGAGGAGGGCGAATCGGGCCGGCCGCCGCCGTGGAGGCAGCGGAAGAAAGCCAGAAGCTGGCCGGCCACGGCGTCGATCAAGGCGAGCTCTCCGTCGTCGAACGGACGGTCCTCCCCGGCGACTTCCAGCACGACGTCCTCGGCTTCCGGCGCCAGGTCCGCGGGAATCCGCTCGCCGACGACGAGCCGCCACCGTCCGAGGCCCTTGCGCCGAAGCTCCATGAGGACGTCGCGCTCGTACGCACGCACGACAGGGTCCGACGAGAGAAACGCAACGACGAGGCTGTCCTCGCGGACCGCAGCCATGGGCCCGTGGCGCAGACCGAGGAACGTGTCCGTGAGCGTGACGACGCGGCCGCCGTTGGATTCGAGCATCTTCAGAGCGGACTCGTGGGCCGTTCCGAGACGGCCGCCGCTTGCGAGGTATACGACGGCGGGATACGCCCGCCGCGCCAGCGTCGCCACGTCGCCCGCGCGCTCGAGCAGGAGCGCGCGGACCGCGCCGGCCAGCCTCGCCGCGCTGCCGCGCAAGCCCTCGCCGGGGTCCGACAGCGAGCGCGCCGCGAGGATGAGGTTCGTGAAGCTCGAGGTCATGATCAGACTCTGGTCGTTGGTCTCGGGCGGCAGCACGACCGATTGGACTCGCGGAGCCGAACCGAAGCGCCGCGCCAGCGCTCCCTCCCGGTTGCACGACATCAGAAGCTGCGCCACGCGCTCGTCGCCGATAAGACGTTCGACGACCGCGGCGCTCTCGGGACTGTCTCCGGAGCGGGCCAGCGAGACCAGGAGACAGCGGCCTGACGCGGGCAGGAATCCCCGGCTGTGCGTCAGGATCTGGCCGGCCGGAATTGCGCGTGCATCGACGCCGAGCGACTCCTGGAGATGCACAGCCGCGCATTCGCCGGCGAAGAACGAGCTTCCCGATCCGGTCAGCACCAGGGCCCCGTTGCCGTCCGGGATTCCTCCCGCGATCATCGCGCTCTGGATTCGCTCGGCGGCCGAGGACATGGCCTCCGCCGTCTTCGGCCAGGTCAGCGGCTGATTGCAGATCTCGCGCAGCGTGTGGCCATAGCCTTTCTCCAGCTGCGCCTCCCGGGGAGCGTCGAGGAGAGGGCCAAACGCCGCCGTCGACCCGAGTTGGGCGAACCAGGTCTCGGCGCCGTCGGGAGCCGCCTGCGGCGCACCGTCGGTAAGGCCACGCGCACGATCAGCGTCGCTCAGAATCCGTCCCTTCCATGGCGCCTCCTCGACAGGGGCTGACGGCGAAGTCTAGAATACGAGGAAAGCATGCGCAATCGTACGCAATCAAACGAAACCAGCGGCCCGAGGCTCCGCGGCAAGCCGGGTGCCGCGTCCCGACGCCGACCGGCCCTGTTCCTGGAAGAGCGGCGCTCCCGGATCAACGAGCTCATCGAGTCGCGCGACCGCGCGACCGTCCAGGAGCTCGCCGCCCGTTTCGGCGTCTCGGCGGTCACCATTCGCAGCGATCTCGACGCCCTGGCCCGGGCCGGTGGCGTCATCCGCTCCCACGGCGGGGCGCTGCGCCGCGAAGAGGAAGCCGAGGACATGCCGCTGGTCCTCAAGCAGGCGCTCCACCAGGCCGAAAAGATGCGCATCGCGGAGGCTGCGGCGCGGCTGATCCGCGAGGGGGAAACGATCATTCTCGACTCGGGCACGACGACCGCGGCGATCGCCGGCCGGATCGGCGGCCTCAAGCTGCGCTCGTTGACCGTGATCACCAACGCGCTGAACGTGGCCTCTGCCCTCGCCCACCTGGCGCACGTGCGCCTGATCATGATCGGGGGCCTGCTGCGACAGGTTTCCTCCTCTCTGGTCGGGCCGCAGGCCGAGCAGGTGTTGCGCGGGCTCCACGCCGACCGCCTCTTTCTCGGCGTCGACAGTCTGGACCCCGAGATCGGCGTGATGACGCCCGACATCCTCGAAGCCCAGCTGAACGCCCTCATGATCGAGGTCTCTCAGGAGGTCGTGGCCGTTGCGGATGCATCGAAATTCCACCGCCGCAGTCTCTCGGTGATCGCTCCGGTGGAGAAGCTGCACAAGCTCATCTCCGACAGCTCCGCGAGCCCCGAGATCGTCGAGGCGTTGCGGGCCCGGGGCGTCGAAGTGATTCTGGTCTGAGGCCGAGCGGCCAGACGAAGCGTCCGGACCCCGGCGACGGAGATCGAAGGCAATGCAGCACTGGCTGACGTACGCACTCGTCACCACGCTCTTCTGGGGCGTCTGGGGAGCGCTCATCGAGCTGCCCGAAAAACGCGGGTTCCCGGCGACGCTGGGCTACGTCGTCTGGTCCCTGACCATGATTCCCTGCGCGCTCGTGGCGATGTCCCTCGTCGGCTGGAAGCTCGAGACGGATCCGCGGTCCGTGGCGCTCGGCGCGGCCGCCGGATTGCTGGGCGCAGGAGGCCAGCTCGCCCTCTTCGAGACGCTGCGCCGCGGCCCCGCATATCTCGTCTTCCCGATCGTGTCGCTCTCTCCGGCGGTCAGCGTCGTGCTGGCGGTGTCATTGCTCGGGGAGTCGACGACGCCGCGCGTCTGGGCGGGGATCGTGCTGGCGCTGATCGCCGTGCCGCTTCTTTCCTATCAACCTCCCGGCCGATCGCCGGCGGCCCGGGGCCGCGTGTGGCTCTGGCTGTCGCTGGCGGTCTGCCTGGCTTGGGGCATCCAGGCCTACGTGCTGCGGTTTGCGAACCAGACGATGAAGAGCGAGAGCATCTTCTTCTACATGACGGCGACCGGGCTCCTGCTCGCGCCCGTGGCTCTTTGGATGACCGACTTCCGGAAACCGATCCACTGGGGGCCTCGAGGACCGCTCCTCGCCTTCCTCATCCAGTCGCTCAACTCGATCGGCGCGCTGACGATGGTCTACGCGTTCCGCTACGGCAAGGCGATCGTCGTCAGCCCCCTCATCAATGCCGTCGCGCCGGCGATCACCGTCTTGCTGTCCTTGATCCTCTACCGCACCATTCCGCATGCCGTCGTCGCCCTCGGCATGGCCCTGGCGGCGATCGCATTCTTCCTGATGGCGTGAGGCACGGGTGGGCGAGCTGACGGTCGGGAAACTCCGCGGGCTCCGGCAGTGCTCCGGCCGAGGGGGCACGCTGTCGCTTCTCGCCCTCGACCACCGCAACAATCTCCGCAGGATTCTGCGGCCCGATGCACCCGAAACGGTCGCCGACGGCGACCTCACGGAGTTCAAGCGCGAAGCCCTGTCGGCGCTCGGCGAGGCGGCTACGGCCGTGCTTCTCGACCCCGAGTTCGGCGCGGCGCAGAGCATCGCCAACGGAGCTTTGCCCGGCGACCGCGGCCTGATCGTGGCTCTGGAGAAAACGGGGTACGCCGGCGATCCTCACGCCCGGGAGAGCCGCCTGCTCGAAAACTGGAGCGCCGCCAAGATCCGGCGCATGGGGGCGAGCGCGGCCAAGCTGCTCGTCTACTACCACCCCGCTTCATCGACGGCGCGGCAGATCGAGGAGCTCGTGCGCGAGGTCGCCGCCGAATGTGCCCGCGAGGATCTGCTGCTCGTGCTCGAGCCTTTGGTTTACAGCCCCGACGCGGACGTCCGTCAGCTGGCGCCGGAATCGCGCCGCGAAGCCGTGATCGAGACCGCGCGGCGGCTGTCCGGCTCGGGCGTCGACCTGCTCAAGGCGGAGTTCCCGGGCGCCTCTGCGGACGACTCGGAGTGGCTGGACTCGTGTCGGGAGCTCACCTCCGTAAGCCGCGCTCCGTGGATTCTTCTGTCGGCGGCGGCCGACTTCGAGACGTTCCTGCGCCAGACCGACGTCGCGTGCCGCGCGGGCGCCTCGGGCGTGGCCGTGGGACGCGCAGTCTGGAGCGAAGCCCCGCGCCTCTCGGGCGAGGACCGCACGGCTTTTCTTCGCGGCCCGGCCCGCCGTCGGATGGAAACAGTCACGACATGTTGTGCCGAACGGGCGCGCCCCTGGACGGCGGTCTACTCGGCGCCGGAGATCGACGAACGATGGTTCTCGCGCTACTGACGTTGGTCGGACCGTGCATCCCATGACGAGCGCCGCGAAGGGCGAGATCGTCTGCGTCACGCCCAACCCCGCCATCGACCGGACGCTGGAGGTTCCGGGTTTGAGGCCGGCATCGATGATGCGAGCCACAGCGTCGCGGATCGCGGCGGGAGGCAAGGGCGTCAACGTGGCCCGCGCGCTCTCGGCGCTCGGCGCCCGAACGCGCTGCATGGGGCCTCTGGGAGGGGCGAGCGGACGAATCCTCGCGGACCTGGCCGCCGCCGAGGCTCTGCCCGCGACCTGGACGTGGTGCGACGTCGAGACCCGCAGCTGCCTGATCCTCGTCGACTCCGCAGCACGCGAAGCCACCGTGATCAACGAGGCCGGGCCGCGGCTTGCTGCCGAGGACTGGAACCGAGTCTGTGCGGACGTCCTCGCACAGATGGCGGGCGCGGCGGCCGTGTGCGTGAGCGGCAGCCTCCCGCCGGGCGTACCACCCGAAGAACTGGCCGCGCTCTGCCGCTCTCTCGTGGGCGCGGGGCAAGTGCCCTGGGTGGATTCGAGCGGGCCGGCGCTGGAGGCGGTGCTGGCGGTCCCGGGCTTGCGGCTGAAGATCAACCGCGAAGAGGCCCAGGAGCTGCTCGGCCGGCGCATCGACGGCGTGGCTGCCTGCGAGGACGCAGCGCGGCAGCTCGTCGCTCGCGGGATGGCGGCCGTCGTGGTGACGATGGGTGGAGAAGGCGCCCTGCTCGCCGATCGAGATGGCTGCTGGCGCGTCGAAGCGCCGCCGATCGTGACCGTCAGCGCCGTGGCGAGCGGAGACTCCTTCCTCGGCGGGCTCGTGGCGGCCTGGACCTCCGGACGTGATCTTCGCGAGGCACTGTGCTGGGGTGCCGCCGCCGGCACGGCGAATGCCCTGGCCGCCGGAGGAGCGCGCTTCACACGATCACAGTTCGATTCCGTTCTGGCCCGGATCCTCACGAGCCCGCGATCCCATTGACAAGGAACGCACCGCGGCGGCTCGACGGTGCGCCGGAGATGCCGGACACGCCCTGAATTAGCGTCAGGTAAAGCCGCGATTAGCGATACGTGAGAAGCGCGGCGGAAAGCGGCGCGCCGAATACTCTCTCGCTCGTCAAGGAGAACGGCATGCACAGCGGGCGAAGGGGTCTTCCACTTCTCCACCTCTCCATCGCGATTTTTCTGTCCTCCGTCGGCGCCCTGGCCGAGACGTCGGCCATTTCGAAGCGCCTGCTGACCGCTCGTGTCGATCCGAAGGAGTTCGGGATCCAGGACGTGACCGTCACGGCTGTCACCGCCGCGTCCTTCACGGCGATCTCCACAGAAGGAGTCGGGTTGGACGTCGGCACTCCCATCGACCTCGCGACACTCGGCCGCCACTGCACCGACTGCGAGTCCTCCGGCGTGACGTACTTCGCGACCTTGAGCCTTCCCGCGGGCGCCGTCATCGACTTCATCGGCGTCAACAGCAACTCGGATGCAGACCTGACTTTTCAGTTCGCGCTCTTCGAGCGCAGCCGCGCCGCGCACGTCGCCGGCCTCGTCGGATTCGCCATTCCGCCCCACGACTGGGACACGGACTACGACGGACCGCTCAACGTGCACATCCCGAACAATCTCGACCACCAGTACGTGCTGACCGTCGAGCAGGCCGCGAGCCCTCGCCCCCAGTATTTCGGCGGCGTGGAGATCTGGTGGCATCGGACCGTCAGTCCTCCCCCGGCGGTCGCGACCTTCGCCGACGTGCCGACGTCCCACGTGTTCTTCCAGTTCGTCGAGGCCCTGGCCGCATCCGGCATCTCCGGCGGCTGCGGAGGCGGGAACTTCTGTCCGGATGCTCCCGTTACGCGCGGACAGATGGCCGTGTTCCTCTCGAAAGCTCTGGGACTGCACTTCCCCAACTGATTCCCGCCCGCCGATTCGCGTTTACGCCGTGAAGAGATCCGCGCGTGCCAAAGGAGTGTTTGTGAGAGTTCGCATCGCCACCCTCGGAATCGTCATCCTCGCCGGAAGCCTGACCGCCTCCGCGCAAAGCTTCGGAACTTCGGTCACGTCCATCCTCACGCTGCCCGCCGTCAGCTTTCAGCTCGCGGCCGGTACCGAAGGTGCGATCGACGGAGACGCCGCGAGGAGCTGCGCGGCCGACATCTGTTCGTGGCTGGCGGGCGTGACTCTGCCGTCCGGCTCGCGAATCACGCTGCTCGAGCTCGAAGGCTGCGACGGCGATTCGGCGTCCAAGGTCTCCTTCGGCCTGGAGCGTCACCCCGTCCCGCTGCAGGGTGTCGTGCCACTCACCGTGGACGGGAGCACGGGCATTGCCGGCACGCCCGGGTGCGCTGTTTTTCCGGTGACCGTGGACCATACGGTGGACAACGGGGGAAACACCTACATCGCGCAGGTCCTGGCGGCCCCGGGAACCAACGTCCGCTTCGCGGCTCTTCGAGTCGGCTATCAGCTCCAGGTCAGTTCGGCGCCGGATACCGCGACGTTCGGCGACGTACCGACCTCGCATCCCTTCTTCCAGTTCATCGAGGCGCTGGCCGCATCGCGCATCACGTCGGGCTGCGGCGGCGGCAACTTCTGCCCCGATACCCCGGTGACGCGGGGACAGATGGCCGTGTTTCTGGCGAGAGCACTGGGCCTGAACTTCCAGAACTAGAAAAGGAGAGTCCATGCCTCAGAAGATCGTCATCGACAGCGACCGCGTGCCCCGCCTGGGCCCCTACTCCCAGGCGGTGCGCGTGGGCGATCTCATCTACACCGCCGGGCAAGCCGGAATCGATCCGGCGACCGGCCAGGTGGCCGGTGAGAGTTTCTTCGCGCAGGCGCGACAGGCGTTCACGAATCTGCGCACGCTCCTGGAGGATGCCGGAAGCGGAATGGAACAAGTGCTCAAGGTGACGTGCTTCATCGCCCATGCCGACGCGTTCATGTCCCTGAACGAGCTGTTCGCGGAATATTTCCCGGACTCGCCTCCGGTCCGGTCGGTGCCGGTGGTGACTCTCCCTCGAGGACTGAAGTTCTCGATCGAAGCGATCGCGGTGGCCGGACAGCGCTAGCCCGTGGGCCGGAAGCGGGACAGGGAGAAGAACGGCTCGAGCGGCTTTTCGCCGAGGACGTTCGCCGCGACCAGCTCGCCTAAGGCGGGCCCGTGCTTGAAGCCGTGGCCCGATCCTCCCCCCACGAGCCAGACGTTCCCCGCTCCGGGATGGCGGTCGACGATGAAGTGCTGATCCTCGGAGTTTTCGTACTGGCAGACCCGCGCCTCGAGAAGGGGGCTTCCTTTGAGAGCCGGGAATCGGAATCCCACGTACTCGCGCGCGGCTTGCAACCCCTGGGGACTCGGCACCCGCTCGCCGGAGGTCGGGTCGAAGACGGGTCCGCGAGTGTCGTCCGCCACCTTGAATCCTCTCCACTGGTTTCCAGGAATGCCGTAGAAGATCCGCTCTCCGTGATCGATCCAAACCGGAAGGGACTCCTCCCAGAATCGAGGATCGCCGGCCGGAGTTCCGAAAAAGAAGACCTCCTGTCGTGTCGGCCGGATGAGATTCCCCGACACGTCCGGAAAGAGCTTCCCGAGCCAGGGTCCGCAGGCGAACACGTACGCGTCCGCGGCCAGGGTCGTGCCATCCGAAGCGGCGATTCCGGTCAGGCGGCCGCCTTCGATCGCGGCGGGCGACGCGGAGACCTGCCGGTACTCGCCTCCTTCGGATAGGAAACCTTCGAGGACCGCCTCGCAGGCGAGCCGCGCGGTCAAGTATCCGGCGTCCTTCTCGAAAATCGCCCACTCGATTCGCTCGAATTGGATCTGGGGGTACCTCTTCGCAGCCTCGGCCGAGGTCAGCTCTTCGAACGCGATGCCGTTCTCCCGCAGCAGCGGAAGGGAGGCCTTCTCGTACCGGTCGTCTTTCCCGGCCATCCAGAGGGCGCCGGTCCGGTGATAAAGACGCCGTCCCCAGCGTTTCTCGTTCTCGCGCCAGAGCTCCAGCGCCCGTGCGACCATCCGCACGTAAATGCGGTCGGGTCCGTAGGTCGCTCGAATCACCCTGGTCTCGCCGCCCGAGCTCGCGCGCGAGTTTCCGGGCCCCCAGGCGTCGAGCAGCGTGACCTTCGCGCCTCGCCGCAAGAGGAAGAGGGCCGTCCAGCCCCCGAAGGCGCCGGCCCCGACCACGACGACTTTCATCCTGACCCGAGGGGATTGTCCCGACAGCGCCCGGGCGATCGATATGGCTGGCAGCATCGCCAGAAGGGAGCGGCGTGAGAGCTTGGACATCTTGTCGAGGGAATCGCCCGCCCGGGGCCGTTCCCGGGCGGGCCGTAACTCAAATCTTCAGAACGTGGTCCGAGCCGTGATCCCGAAAGTCCGAGGCGGGTTGGTCAGGAAACCCTGGCGGGCCAGGAGACCGCGCTCCCGGTCGAGCCCCAGGAACGCCGTCTCGTTGGTCACGTTGTTGCAGTAGAACGCGACGTCGAAGACGTCGAAACGCGCGCCCAGCCGCAGGTTGAGGATGTTGTACGCCGGCAGGAGCGGGTTGAAAACGAACGTGTCCTGCGTCAACGGGCCCCCGATCGTGTGCGGCAGCGCGCCGGGGAGATTCTGAAGAGGGATGACCCCGAAACCCGGCACATCGTCGCCGACCTGCGTGTAGCGGGAGCCGATGTACTGCCAGGTGCCGGTCAGGTAGCCCGTGACATCGTTCGTCACCGGTTGCTGGTAAGTGGTTTGAATCGCCGCCTGCCAATTGGGAACGCTCGGCAGGCGAGCGCCCGTCCGGATACCGGACACGATGACGGGGTTGCCGTTGGCATCCTGAGCGGTCACGGTGGATCGGAGCGTCGCGTCGTTGTAGCCGACGGAAACGTTGAAGTCGAAGTTGTTGCCGAGAACCGCCCCGAACTCGAGCTCGCCTCCGATGCTGCGCGCTTTCGGAACGCTGAAAACCAGCCGCGACGAGCACTGTCCCGCCGTGACGACGGCCTGGAGGTCGCTGATGTCGATGTAGAACCCCGAGGCGTTGACGTAGCCGCGACCGCCCAGGATCTGGTTCTTGATGTCGATCTCGTAGTTCCAGGCCGTTTCGTCGGCGAAGCTCGGTCGATTGCCGAAGACAACGAGGTCGTTCTCGCTGCAGAGCGGAATGTTCAAGGGGTCGTTGATGCCGCCGAGACGGAAGCCCTTCGAGGCCTGCAGATTGATGTTGGTTTGGGGGCTGACCACGAAGGTGGCGATGAACCGCGGGGCGACGCCGTCGGCTTTGGTCGTGCCGATGTTCTCGACCAGCGAGGTTCCGTTGTTGTCGTTGCCGAAGATGCCGTCGAAAATCTGCTGTTTCTCGTCCTTCCAGTTGTAGTAACGCAGGCCCGCCGTGAAGTTGAACCAGGGCGTGAAGGTATAGGTCCCGTCCGTGAAGAACGCGAACTGGCGAGTCTTGTAGGTCAGATTCGAGTAGAAGAGCTCGTCGTTGGCCGCGCGCAGTCCCTGAGAGGGGACACCGCTCAGCTCCGTGAACCCGTCGACGAGGAGACTCTGAGCGTAATGCTTCTGGATGTACTGATAGTAGCCGCCGCCGAGCCACTGGAGCTTGCCGTCGAACGCGGTGCCCGACAGGCGGGCCTCCTGCGCCCAGCCCTGAGCGTTCGTGAAGTCGTCGAGAGGCGCGTTGAGCGTGTAGACGTTCTCCGGGAGGCCGATCGAACCTCCCGTGATGCTGGACGTCAGTGCCCCCGCGTCGCGCACGACCAGGATGTTCCGGTAGCTGTAGGACGTGATGGAGGTGAGGGCCATGTTGTTTCCGAAGTTGTAGTTCGCGACCACGTCGCCCAGATAGAAGCTGTCGGTCATCGGCTCCGGTATCTGGGTGAAGAGCTCGTGGTCTCCGAGCGTCACCTCTGGTCGCGTCGTCGTGAAGGGATTGGCCAGGATGTTGTACTCATCGATGCGGTTCCAGCCGTTGGATTCGTTCTTCTGGTACATGAACCGGGGCGTGATCGTGAGCTGATCGGTCGGCGCCATCTCGAAGGCGGCCCGCACGCCGGCTCGCTGGCCGGTGTTGACGTTCTTGTTCACGGAGAGGTCGGGCTGGACGGCGTCCATGAAACCCGCGAAGTGATCGTAGTACCCGACAACGCGAGCGGCGACCCGATCTCCCAGCGGAACGTTGAGGCCGAACTTGGCGCCGCCGCCTTCGTTGCCGCCTTCGATGCCGGCGAAGGTCGCCTCGCCGAAGAACTGGGTCGTGTTGAGAACGGGCTGGTTGCTGATGTACCGGACGGTGCCGGACAGCGAACCCGAGCCGTAGAGCGTCCCTTGCGGTCCGCGCAGCACCTCGATTCGGCTCATGTCGAAGAAATCGATGTTGGGCGTGAACAGCAGGAAAGAGATCGACGACTCGTCGAGATAGGTGCCGACCTCTTCCTTGGGGCCCGGCTGGTCTCGAGCGATCTGACCCGAGGAGACTCCGCGGATCGAGACCTGACTCTGACCAGGTCCGAGGTTCTGCACGGCCACGTTGGCCGTATTGTTGGCGAGCTGCTCGAAGTTCCTGATCCCGTTCTGTTGGAGCTCTTGCTCCGAGTCCGCCGCGATGGAAATGGGCGTGTCGTGCACGGTCGACTCGCGTTTCATGGCCGTCACAGTGACCTGCTCCGCGACCCTCACTTCGAGAGTCAGGTCGACGGTCTGCGTCGCGCCGGCTTCGACGCGGACACCCGCTTGCGACGCCTTCAGGTAACCCTGGGTATCGACCGTGACGGTATACGTGCCCGGCGCTACGGACGCCTCGTAGGCGCCTGTGTCGTTGGTCCGCACGACGCGCGTGTCTCCAGTCAGCGTATTCCTGACCGTGACCGGAGCTCCCGGCAGAGGCGCGTTGTCGGCGCCGCGGACGGTGCCGGAGATCTTGCCCGGCGCGGGCTGCCCGAATAAGGGCACGACCAGCAAGACGGGTAGCGCGACGGCGGCCAGGATGGCGATCCGTGAACGAAGCATGCGAGCCCTCCTTTCGGAACGAATCAAAGAAAGCCCGGTGGACGGGCTTAATTGTTTCTTAATACGGCAACAAAAGACGCGAGTCAATCGGCGACCCGGCGTCACGTCCGTGTATGGCCGTGAGGCTGTGTCCGTTCGCGGCGCGAGGAGTCTCCGCGAGCGCAGCGGAGGAGCCTCGCGCCGCGGGAGCCGAAGCGCAGCTGAATCCATGGGAGAGGGGCCGGTAGAGACTTCGCCTCTCTCGTCGGTTGGTTGGGCCGCGAAGCCGCCCGCTAGGATTCTGAGTCTGGTGGAGCTGAACGGGATCGAACCGTCGACCTCCTGAATGCCATTCAGGCGCTCTCCCAGCTGAGCTACAGCCCCACGCGAAGAGGCGCGCAGGATAGCACGCCTGCCTGGCCGTCAAAAACCGACTCGGAAGCCGCTCGTGTTGAGGCATAATATTGAGCCAGACAGACTTAATCGATGTTCTCAGACTCTCTCGCCGGGCGCGGCCTGACGGACCGCTCCCGTCGCACGGGCGAAGCGCTGCGGGTGCTCGTCATCGACGAGAATCCGCGGGATCGCGTCCAGATCGAGGAAGCCGCCCGCCAGGCCTTCCCCGGCTCGCGGACGGAGGCCGTTTCGGATCCTTCGCAGCTCGACCGGATTCTCGACGCCGGTGAGTTCGACATGGTCGTGGCGGACCATCGGCCGAGCTGGATCGACGCCTTCCGCGTGCTGGCGCGCGTGCGCGAGCGCAATCCCGACCTGCCGGTCCTCCTTTGTACGGCCACCGGCAGCGAGGAGCTCGCCGTCGCCGCGATGAAGGCGGGCTTCGATGACTACGTCCTCAAGCACCCGCACCACTTCCCACGGCTTCCCGCCGCGATGCGATCGGCCTTGGAGGACTGCTCACGCCGCCAGGCGGCGCGGGAGTCCGAGACCCGGTACCGCTCGCTGTTCGAGGGCGTTCCGGTGGGCCTCTATCGCGGCGCCTTGTCGGGCCAGATCCTCGATGCCAACCCGGCGTTGATCGAGCTGCTCGGCTATCCCTCGCGGGAGAGCCTGATGGCCGTCAACATCCGCGACGTGTACGCGGACGCGTCGATGCGGCGCACACTGCTCGAGAAACTGGAGCGCGAGGGCGAGGTCCACGATCTCGAGCTGCGGTGGAAGCGCTACGGAGGACAGATCATCACCGTGCGCGTCAGCGCCCGTCCGATGCGGGACCCCTCGGGCCGGCTGCTTCACTACGAAGGCGTCGTCGAGGACGTGACCGAGCGCAAGCGCTCGCGCGAGGAGCTGCAGGAGTCCAACCAGTTCCGACAGGAGATCATCCAGGGCGCCGGCGAGGGAATCGTCGTGCTCGACCGGGATCTCCGCTACATCGTTTTCAACCGGTACATGGAAAAGATGACCGGCCTTCCGGCCGACCGTGTGCTCGGCCGCCGGTGCGTCGATGCCTTCCCGTTCCTGCGCGAGCACGGGATCAGCGAGCTCCTCCAGAGAGCGATCGCCGGCGAGACCGTGTCGTCGTCGGACGTGCCCTACACGATCGCCGAAACCGGCCACTCCGGCTGGGCGATCGGGACGTACGGGCCGCATCGCAACACCGCCGGCCAGGTCGTGGGCGTCATCGGCATGGTCCACGACGTCACCGAGCGACGGCGCGCCGAGCAGGCGCTGCGCGAGAGCGAGGAGCGGTTCCGTCTCATGGCCGACGCCGCGCCGGTGATGATCTGGACCGATGACGCCGAGGGCATGACGACGTACTTCAACAAGCCATGGCTCGACTTCACGGGCCGGAAGATCGAGCAGGAGCTGGGACTGGGGTCCCGCGACAACATCCATCCCGATGACGTCGAGCGATTCGCCGGGGTGTATGCCCAGGCGCAGGCGCAACGGCGCGCGTTTCAGACGGAATACCGCCTCCGGCGCCGCGACGGCGAATACCGCTGGATGCTCGAGACCGCCATGCCGCGGTTCACGACCGCCGGCGCTTTCGAGGGTTTCATCGGATCGGTCATCGACCTGACCGAACGCAAGCAGAACGAGCGGATCCAGTCGGCCCTCTATCGCATCGCCGCGCGGGCGAGCTCGGCCGAGGACATCGACGCGTTCTTCGCCGCCGTCCACGAGATCGTGGGCGAGCTGATGTACGCCAAGAACTTCTACGTCGCGCTCTACGACGCCGCGACGGAGACCCTCTCGTTTCCGTACTGCGTGGACGAGGTCGATCCGACTCCCGCGCCCCGGCCGCTGAGGCGCGGCCTGACCGAATACGTCCTGCGGCGCGGCGAGCCGCTCCTGATGCCCGACGAAAGCTTCTCGGACCTGCTCGCCACCGGCGAGGTCGAGGTCGTGGGCTCGCCTTCGGTCGACTGGCTGGGCGTTCCCCTGAAAGTCGCCGGTTCCACATTCGGCGTGCTGGTCGTCCAGAGCTACGACCCAAGGTTCCGTTACGGGGAGACCGAGAAGGACGTCCTGACGTTCGTGTCGCAGCAGATCGCGGTCGCCGTCGACCGCAAGCGCGCCCAGGAGCGCCTGCGCGATTCCGAAGAGCGCTATCGGCTGCTCTTCGAACGCAACCTGGCCGGCGTTTACCGCGTCACTCTCGCGGGCCGGATCCTCGAGTGCAACGACGCCCTGGCGCACATGTTCGGATATGCGAGCCGCGAGGACCTCGTGGGCCGGGACGTCACCGAGCTCTACCCCGCCTCGAGGGCCCGGGACGAATTCCGCGAGACTCTGTTCCAGTTCCGCAGCCTGGTCAACTACGAGATGCGCGGTCAGCGCCGCGACGGGGCCGTGGTGTGGACTCTGGAGAACGCGGCCCTCCTCGCCGACGAGAAGGTGGGTGAGGTGATCATCGAAGGCACGGTCACCGACATCACGGCGCGCAAACTGCTCGAGGAGCAGCTGCGCCAGTCTCAGAAGATGGAGGCGATCGGCCAGCTCGCCGGCGGCATCGCCCACGATTTCAACAACCTCCTCACCACGGTCCTCGGCTACAGCAACATGGCGCTGAATCAGCTCTCTCCCCACGAGCCCATCCGCGAGGAGATCGAGGAGATCCAGAAAGCCGGCGAGCGAGCCGCCAACCTGACCCGCCAGCTCCTCGCGTTCTCGCGCAAGCAGCTCTTCGAGCCGAGGGTCCTGGACGTCAACGCTCTGATCGTCGAGTCCACACGAATGCTCGCGCGGCTCATCGGCGAGCACATCCGATTCGTGACCCATCTCGAACCCGACCTCGGTCACGTGCGCGCCGACCCCGGCCAGATCGAGCAGGTGATCGTCAACCTGGTCGTCAACGCGCGCGACGCGATGCCGGACGGCGGAACGCTGACGATCCGCACCCGCAACGCCGGAGCCGATGGCGTGCTTCCCCGGCCGCGCTTCGGCGCGCCGCTGGAGCCGCACATCGTCATCTCCGTCGAGGACACGGGCGTGGGAATCGACGCCGAAACCCAGAAGCGAATTTTCGAGCCGTTCTTCACCACGAAGGAGAAGCCGCACGGCACGGGACTGGGGCTTGCGACCGTCTACGGCATCGTCAGCCAGAGCGGCGGACAGGTCGTCGTCGACAGCGAGCCGGGGCGAGGCTCCCGGTTCGACATCTACCTGCCGCTGGCCGAGGATGCTCCCGAGCCGCGCCCCGCGGCCGAAGCGCCGGCGATCGGCCGGGGCTCCGAGACGATCCTGCTTGTGGAAGACGAGGACGCCGTCCGGGACCTGACACGGCGATGCCTGGAGGCCCGCGGCTACCGGGTGCTGCAGGCATCGAGCGCGGAGGACGCCGAGCGTGTGGTCGCGACCCATCCGGCGCGCCTGGATCTGCTCCTCACCGACGTCGTCATGCCGGGGGCATCCGGGCCGGACCTCGCTCGACGGCTCCAGGCCGAACGGCCGGATCTGAACGTGCTCTTCGTCTCCGGCTACACCGACGACTCCATGGCCGCCCACCGGGTCCTCGATCCCGGCGCGTCGTTTCTGCAGAAGCCCTTCACGCCGGATACGCTCGCAAGGAAGGTTCGCGAAGTCCTGGACGCCCGGCAGCCGGTCGGGAACTAGCGTCCGGTCAGTAGAAATCCGAGCAGCTCATGTAGTAACCGCACTCGCGGTTGGGACAGAGCAGCTTGCATTTGCGCTCGAGAAGCGGCGCGCCGCAGTTGGGACAAATTCGCTCCGGACGCGGAGGCAGCGGCACGACCGGACTCGTGTCGGAACGCTTCGCGCGCTCGTTATCCTTCGGCGTCATTTCGCACGAGAATGCGCCTCGCCGAGTCCGGCGGCAAGACCTACTTCGCCGTCGGCGTGGGGGCCGGGGTCGAGCCGGCGGGTGCCGGCGACGTCGCCGGCTCGATCTTGAGAACGAGTCCCGCGGGGGTCCGGAGCGCTTCGATCGGCGTCGTGTCCGGCGTGGGCGGAGGAGTCGTCGGAGCTGCCGCGTGCGTAGCGTGGCCCTTGCTTTCAGCCTTGCCACCGCAACCCGTGGACGCGAACGCCCCGAGGGCAAGCGAAAGACCGGCCAGCCGAACGAGCTTCATCCTGTCCTGACCTCCTGAGTGCGGGCGGATTCTAACGGGTGCGCGACAAAATTTGTCGCCCGGAAATGCGCGATCCGCCGAGATTTGCTCAGCGAACTTCGCCGGAAGTTCGCAAACCTTTGAGAAATCGAGGCCGGCGACACGCGTCGGGGTGGTACGAGTCTTGATACTCGCAGTCGCCAAGAAGAGTGCCGGCATGGGAGTTCCGGCACGACGGGAGAGGGGGGAATCGGCCGGTTCCCCCCTTAATTTTTTTGCCATCGCGGCGAACCACTGCCGCTAATCAATCCCCTCTCCCCCGTGAGGGGGAGAGGGCGAGGGTGAGGGGGAGCTCTCAGGCCTCGAGGAACCGTTGTAGCGGCTGGAGGTGTCTCCGCTCGCCCGAGAGGCGCATCGAAAGCGAGTCGCCCTGGTCCTTCTCGTCGAGGACGCGGAAGGAGGCGCGAGCGGCGGCGATGGCGCGGGGGCTGGTGTACGGGATCCGAACCCGGAACTCCTCGGCGTCCGGCTGCAGGCGACGCAGGATTTCCGACTCGAGGCGCTCCAGGCCCTCCCCCGTCTTCGCCGAGACGCGCAGCAGCGCTCCCCGCGCGCCTCGGCCGGCCTCGTCGGCCTTGTTCCAGACGGTGAGGATCCGTTCGGGAGGCACTCCGAGCTCATCGAAGGTCTCGCTCGCGACGCGCTCCTCCTCCAGGGCTCTCGGCGACGACGCGTCGACCACGTGGAGTACGAGATCCGCCTCGCGGATCTCGGAAAGCGTCGAGCGGAACGAAGCCACCAGCGAGGTCGGCAGCTTGCGCACGAAGCCGACCGTGTCCACGAAGACGACGCCGGCGAGCCGGCGTGCGGCGGCCCTCGCCGCCCGAGCGTCGAGCGTCGCAAACAGTCGGTCCGCGGCGTACGCCGAGTTCTCCGTGAGGCGGTTGAAGAGCGTCGTCTTGCCGGCGTTGGTGTAGCCGGCGATCGCCACCTGCGCCGCGCGGCGCCGGCCGCGGCGGCGCACGAGCCGCGCGGTCTCGATACGCGAAAGCTCGCCGCGCAGCTTCGCGATTCGATCCCGGATCCGCCGCCGGTCCAGCTCGAGCTTCTGCTCGCCCGCTCCCCGGCCGCCGATCCCGCCGCCCAGGCGCGAGAGGTGGCCGTAGGCTCCGGCCAGCCGTGGCAGGAGGTATTGGAGCTGCGCCAGCTCGACCTGGGTGCGGGCCTCCCGGGAGCGTGCGTGCAGGGCGAAGACGTCGAGGATCAACCCGGGCCGGTCGAGGACGCGCACGCCGTCTCCCCATGCCTTCTCGAGATTGCGGACCTGACCCGGCGAAAGCTCGTCGTCGAAAACGACGAGGCCGACCTTCTCCGCGCGCGCGGCCGTGCCGATCTCGGACACCGAGCCTTTGCCGATGTAGGTCGCGGGATCCGGCGCGACGCGCTCCTTCACGAAGCGGCCGACGACGTCCCCTCCGGCCGTGTCGACGAGGCGCTCAAGCTCGTCGAGGTGGTCTTCGGCCACCGGACGGGGAACGCCCCGGGGCGCCACGCCCACGATCAGGACGCGCTCGCGCGAAGCCGCCACAGAGGCATTGTAACGGTCGGTGTGGTATTTCTTGACGCATCGTGACGTCGTCGTCGGCGGAGCGGCTGGGCCGGAAGCTCGAATCCGTCTATCGACTTTACGGTCCCGAGACCGCGGCGACGGACCCGATCCTCTTCGTCGGGCGCTACACGCGCGCCGAGGACCGCGAAGTGGCCGGATGGATCGCCTCGGCCTTCGCGTACGGGCAGGTGCCGACGATCCAGCACAACGTCGGACGCATTCTCGCCGCTTGCGGGCCCGAGCCCGCCCGCGGCGTGGACGACCTGGCCGCAACGCCCGCGCGGGCTCGGGAGGCCCTCCGGGGTTTCCGTCATCGTTTCCACAAGACGCGCGACGCCGCGGCGCTCCTCTACGTCATCGGGCGGGCGCGCGAGGAAGGCGGCGGATCGCTGCGCGCCTTCTTCGAGACCCGGCAGCGCGAGGGCGATCGCGACGTCGGCTCCATGCTCTCCAGGGCGGTCCACTGGATCGAATCCCTCGACTTCCGACCCGTGCTCGGCTCGAAGCGGATGCCGGAACGCTCCCCGGTCCGGTTCTTCTTCCCCGATCCGGCCGCAGGCTCGGCGTGCAAGCGCTGGAATCTCTATCTGCGCTGGATGGTACGCCGGGACGCCCTGGATTTCGGCCTCTGGCCAGGAATCCCGACCGACCGACTCGTGGTTCCCACGGACGTGCACATCCATCGCATCGCCCGGCGCCTGGGCCTGACGCGCCGCCGCACGGCCGACTGGAAGACGGCGCGCGCCATCACCGACTCCCTCGCGCGGTTCGACGCGCGCGATCCGGTTCGATTCGACTATGCCCTCTGCCGCATCGGCATCCTGGACATCTGCCGCCCCCGGCCCAGCCTCTGCCGCTGCGCCGAGTGCCCGGTCCAGGCGGCCTGTGCCCTGGGGAGAAGGCGAATGCGATCTGTCATCCCGAGCGCAGCGAGGGAACCCCTTTCAAGCCTCGCCATCTCTCGAAAGGGGTCCCTCGGGCCTTCGGCCCTCGGGATGACAAGCGCATGAAGACCCGTGCGCTCTTGACCATCGTCGTCGCGGTGGCGGTCGGTGTCGTCGGCACCGTCTGGATCAAGTCACTCGTGCCACCGGAGTCGCCTGCCGGCTCGCTGCAGTTTCTCTCTGCGGCGCCGGAGCTCCCGGTTTTCGACCGCGGGGGCGTGAAGACGGACCTGACGAAGGAGAAGGACCGTCTGTTGATCGTCCACTTCTGGGCGACGTGGTGCCCGCCCTGCGTCGAGGAGATCCCGGCGTTGACGAAGTTCTGGGAGAAATACAAGACACGCAGCGACGTCTCGCTCTACACGATCTCCGTAGACAAGGACTGGAAGACGGTGGACGACTTCCTGAAGAAAACCCCCAGCTCGCTCCCGCTGTATCGCGATCCCGACGCCGCCACGGCCAAGCGCTTCGGCAGCTCCCAGTACCCCGAGACCTACATCATCAACAAGAACGGTCGCGTCCTCTTCCGCGTCCAGGGAGCCGTGGACTGGGACAACCCCGAGGTCCGCAGCCGAATCGACCAGATGATCGCGTCGTAGCTCCCTCAAACTCCCTTGGGAGGAGAGGGCGGGGGTGAGGGGGGTCGCCTCTCCCGCATCAGAACCAGAAACAGAACGACCGCGATCGCGGCCATTCCCAGGCTGCCGTAGAAGAAGAGGACGTCGGCGTCCAGGCGCGGCACGCGCCGCCTTCTACCGCGAGCCGGCCGGAGCGGCGCCGAACCCGGACGCCGTCGTCTCGGCGGGGGCCGTGCGGGCCGGCGCCGGAGCGGCGCCTCCCGTGGATCCCAGCGACCAGACGTAGTCGGCGAGGGCGCGCGTCACCGCGTCCGGGCTCGTGAGGAAACGGCGCGCCGCCTCCTCACTGCCCAGGATGCGCACGTACTCTTCACGGTCTTTCGCGAAGCTCGGCTGGTCGAAGAGACCGCCGATCGGCGAAAAGCGTTTGCCGTCGTCGCCCTTCGGGAAGTTCGTGGGCATGCGCGTGCCCGGCATCCACTCATCGGGACGGCGGATCCAGTCGGCGATCCAGTCGTGCCGCAGCCGTGTCGAGGCCATCTGGAGATTGGGGGCGAGCGAGGCACGGTCCACGCCCGGCCGGTTCATGTCCTCGATCGAGCGCGGATGGCACTGCGCGCACTTGAGCATCTCGAAGGTCTTCTTCCCCGCCGCCCAGCTCTGCGGATTCGGCGCGCCGTCGGGCATGAGGAACGGATAGCTCGCCCGGTCGAGTGACGCGAAGTAATGCGTCAGGTCGTTGAGCTCCTTGTCGGTGAAGCCGAAAGTGGGCATGTGGACTTCGAGCCAGGGCCGGATCTGGCCGGTCTTCGGCGCGTCGAGGAAGGAGAAGAGCCAGTCGCTCTGAACCTTCGCCCCCTCTCCCTGGATGATGGGGGGCGCCAGCGACGGATCCGGAACCAGCGACCGGTAGGAGCCGCCGACGCCCTCGATGACGTGGCAGCCCTGGCAGTTGTGGTTCTTGACGATCCTCCGGCCGCGCTCGATGGCGGCTTCTTGCGGCGAAAGCTCCTTGACGACGCTCGGCGCGGCGTTGAGCTGCTGGAAGCCCAGTACGGCCGTCACGACCTGGTCGAGCTCCCGGTCGGACAGGTGGAAGTTGGGCATTCGAAGCTTCTCCTCCCACCCGCGCGCGCGATCGCGATCGTAGATGCGCGGGGAGTGCAGCTTCGTCCGGAACCAGTCCTGACGCGTGTGCGGAATGTGGAGGAACCCGAAGTCCAGCCGGTGGACCGCCTTCGATCCTTCTTCCGTCAGCTCGGTGCCGATCGGCTTGGCGTCTTCGAAGCCCGGGATCGCGTGGCAGGCGTAGCAGCCGTAGTGCGCGATCAGACTCCTGCCGGCGTAGACCTCCTTGGCGTGGAGGTCCATCTTCGCGAGGTCCGCCTTCGCGTCGAAGAGCGTCTTGGTGGACATCTCGAAGTACAGCGCGATCTTCTCGAGCACCTTCTCGTCGGTCTTCGGAAGGGCCGTCGCGTCGAACCCGGCCGGTCCTTTCTGCTGCGAGAGGTACTCGGCGATGTCGAGGGCGTCCTGCTCGGTCAGGCGCAGGTTCGGCATCTTCGTGTCCGGATTCCAGGCGCGGGGATCCCGGATCCAGTGGTAGATCCAGTCGCGCGAGACTTTGGACCCCACGCCCGCGAGGTTGGGACCGAACTGCCGGTACGTGCCGACGAGGTCGCGCTGGGCGTTGGGATCGAGGACGTGGCAGCCGTAGCAGCCCCGGTCGGAGAGGAGCTTCTGGCCCCGCGTCGGATCACCCGCGCCCGAGACCTTCGGGACCTCGGCCGGCTTCGACTTGTCGTAGATGTACGCCACGATGGCGTTGACCATCGTGTCGTTCTCGATCTTGCCGTCCTCGTTCATCTTCTTCTGCGCGACGGTGGGTGGATTCGGGCCCGAAACGTCGATGAAGTTCTCCTGATAGAAGAACGACGGCATCTTGGTGCTCGCGCGGAAGGCCGCGGGGTTCATGACCCAGCGCGTCGCCCACTCGTGCGGGACCTTCGCGGCGACTTTCTCCAGCGACGGTCCGACCTTCGGAATCCCCTGCGCCTCGAGGCCTTCGATGCGATGGCAGCCCCAGCAACCCAGCGACTCGACCATGCGCATGCCGGCGTCCAAGCGCGGCGCTTCGGGGAAGTTTGTCTCCCTCGCGTGGCAGCGGTAGCAGCCGGCCTCGGCGTACTTCAGCGGCAGCACGGGGTTCTCGTTGAATTTGTCGAACTCCCAGTCGTACTTCGAGGTCCACGCCACCCTCTGGGCCTCGGTCTCCGGCGAGTGTCCCGCCGACCAAAAGGACGTCGCGCGGTCGCGTCCGCCGTGGCAGGGAGTGCATCCGAAGGTATTGGCCGGGTGCATGGATTCGCTTCCGACCATGCGATGGAAGCTGGGATGGGTCTTGTAGACGATGCCCTTGATCCGGGGATCCTCGAATCCCTTGCGGTCGGCCGCCATGTGGCAGGTCGTGCACCGGTCGACGCGCGGGATGCGCATGAAGTTGACGTTGATGAAGTGGTCCGGCAGCTGCACCTGGTTGACCCGCAGCGACGGGTTGATCATGTCGAGGATCGGCGAATTGCGCAGCTCGAAGAGCGTGTCCTGCTTCAAGCTGTCGAACTTCGTGCGCGAAAGCCGGAAATCGGCGGTCTTCTTCTCGATCGTGTTCTCGATGTCCTTGCGCTTCGCGGTGAGCTGCGCGATCTGGGCCTTCGCGTCGGCCTCTTCCTTCTTCAGTGTCGCGAGGGCCAGCGTGCGCTCGTCCAGCTCCTTGCGGATGGCGTCGAGCGACTTCTTCGCCCCCGGAGCGGACTTGGGGCGGTTCGCGAGCGCGTCCTCGTACTTGTAGAGCTCGGCGTCGAAGGAGGCTTTGCTGAACTTGTAGCTCTGGTCCGCGGCGTAGATCTTCGGGTCCAGGGCTTTCAGCTTCCGGTCGAGCTTCGCCAGCGTCGCGTTGTGTTTCGCGACCTCCGCGCGCTCGGCCCGAAGCTCGGCGATCAGCTTCGTGTGCTCCTCGTCCAGGGCCTTCTTCCGGGCGGCCAGGGCGGCGTTGCGCGTGAGCTGGCGGTCCAGGCGCAGGAAATTGCGCTGGATGTTCTTCCAGTCGCGCGAGTAGTCCGCGATGACCATCCAGACGAAGACAACCGCCAGCCCCAGGCCGCCCCAGAAGAAGGCGCGGTTCAACCGCGGGATGTCGTAGTGATGATCGATCGGCTCGGCGGGCGGCTTGCGGGGCATGCTTCTAGATGTTGAACGCGAACTCGGGGATCGCGACGATGTACTTGAGGTTGAAGATCCAGCGCAGGTACATCTTGATCGGCAGTGACAGCATCATCAGCGCGAGCGAGACGCCGATCAGATAGCGGGGCATGTCCATCTTCTCGAAGAACCGCCGGAAGAGGGTCCGGGAGAGTACCAGCGGCAGGACGGCGACGTAGAACCCCACGAGGGCGAGGCCGAAGATCTCGCGGAACAGCCAGAAGTTGGGCAGGCTGCGCTTGAAGACCTTGATCCAGATGATCTCGGAGAGGTTGATGTTGTTCAGAGGCACGAGTTTGTTGATGTCCCAGAATTCGTAAGGGCCGAAGAAGTTCCAGTTGGGCCCCCGCAGGAACGTCCCGAGCACGATCAGAACCACCCAGAGGACGAGGAAGCCGACGAGGAAGATCGTGATCTCCCAGCGCCGCTCCTTGAACGTGAAGTAGCCGTTCCCCTTGGGATTGGTGTCGATATACGGGATCGCCATCAGCCCGACGATGATCAGCGACGGCAGCACCACTCCCGCCAGCCACGGGTCGAAGTAGACCAGCATCTCCTGGAGTCCCAGGAAGTACCAGGGAGCCTTCGCCGGATTGGGCGAGTCCGTCGGATTGGCGGGCTCCTCGAGCGGTGCTTTCAGGGCGATCGACCACACGATCATGACCGCCATGACGACGACCAGGCAGATCAGCTCGACGTACACGAGGTCCGGCCACGAGAACACCTTCTGGCCGGAGTCTTCGCCCTCGATCGGCGGCCGCCCTTGCGCGATCCGCCGGTCGTTCTCGTAGGCCTGGCTCATTGCGAACCAGAAGAAGAACCCAACGAGGAAAATCATGCCCACGATCGGCACGTTGTCCGGCAGTGTCGCGACCTTGGCGAAGTTCGTATCGAGATACGAGAGACCGATTCCCCCGCCCACGAGCGCGAGGAGGATCAGGCCCCCCTTCTTGCTCCAGATCGGGGCCCAGTGAATGAGGAGGATGAGCCCGATGAGCGCCGCGGTCACCAGGTACTGCGGCGCCGAGAGAAAGTCGATCGCGTTCTTGACGAGAGTGATCGGATTCAGAGAACGCCCCCCTCACCCTGCCCTCTCCCCCCGCCGGGGGGAGAGGGGAAATGTGCGGACGGCCGCAGCCTCATTGGGAGAGGAGGACAAAGCGACTTCCCCTCTCTCGTCCGTCGGTCGCGAAGCGACCGCAGCAAAGTCTGAGTCATACCGGTCCCGAGATACCGCCGTCCTTGCGGACGCGCCAGAAGTGGACAGCCATCAGGAACGCCGCGACGAGCGGGATCCCGACGCAGTGGAGCACGTAGAAGCGCAGGAGCGCGCCGGCGCCGACGAATCGCCCGCCGAGAAGGCCGAAGCGCGCGTCATTGGTCGATGTGACGAGCTGGATGTCGCCGATCTTCAACAGCGACGTCCCCGGGCCCTGGATCCCGATAAGAGGCGTGGCCGACGCCATGTTCGATCCGACCGTGATGGCCCAGATCGCGAGCTGGTCCCACGGCAGCAGGTACCCCGTGAAGGAGAGCAGCAGCGTCAGAACCAGCAGGATCACGCCGATGACCCAGTTGAACTCGCGGGGCGGCTTGTACGAACCGGTCATGAAGACGCGGAACATGTGGATCCAGACCGAGATGACCATCGCGTGCGCGCCCCAGCGGTGCACCTCGCGCATGATGCCGAACGGCACCTGCTCGCGCAGGTCCAGGATGTCCACGAAAGCGTACTCGACGGTGGGGCGGTAATAGAACATCAGCAGGAGGCCGGTGAACGTGAGGACCAGAAACAGGAAAAAGGTCACGCCGCCCGCGCACCACGTGTAGCGCATCTTGACGCCGGACTTGCGGGTCTTGACCGGGTGCAGATGCAGGACGACGTTGCCCAGCATCGCGAGCACGCGCTTCCTGTTGGTGTTGGGAATGCCGACGCGGAAGATCGATTTCCAGAGCTGGCTCGAGACGATCGCCTGCTGTATGTCGCGCCAACGAGAACCCAATCGAACCTCCGGTATCCCCGAATTCCGAGGCTAGGCCATCTTGACGAACGCCTTGGGGTCGCTCCACTGGCCGCGCTCGTAGAGGAAACGCGTCGCCTTGTCGACGATGATCTGCCCATCCTCGGCTGACACGCCGATCTCGGCGCGCTCGAGCGGGCGCGGGGCCGGCCCCTCGAAGTTGATCCCCGACACGTAGTAGCCCGACCCGTGGCACGGGCACTTGAACTTGTTCTGCGCGGGCAGCCAATTGGGCGTGCACCCCAGGTGCACGCACACGGCCACGAGGGCGTAGATCGAGTTGGTGTCCCGGACGATCCAGACCCCGAACTTCTCCTTCCACCTTTCGTCCACGCCGAGGGCGTAGCTGGACGGATCCCCCGCCTTGAAGCGGGTCGGAGGCTCGAAGAGCACGTTGGGGAACAGGAACCGGACCGTCGCCGTCAGGCCGGCCGCGGTCGCCGCCGCGAAGCCCGTCCAGGCGAGGGCCATCCACTTCAGGGTGGAACGGCGGGTGACCCCGTCGAGGGCGACGTCCTCCGAAGGCGTCGGGAGACTGTTGGGGGCCGTAGACATCAATTCTTGGAGATCGAGACTACCAAAAGCGGATCGCCGCTCTCAAGGCGTTTCGAGACCTTGCCGCGCGTGGCGTCGGCGGTCTTGCGCGCCTCGGCGCGCACGCGCAGGTTGGGGTCGCTCTTGGCAACCTTGTCGATCTGGGGCAGCGTTTCGGTGTCCTTCAAAAGGGCCAGCGCCTTCAGCGCGTTGATCATCGCCGCTTCGGCCTGGTCGCTCGTGAGCGCGGCCTGCCGCGCGAGCGCGTCGCGGTCGATCATCGAGCGCAGCACCGGCAGTCCGGAGCGGTCGCCGAGCTCCGCCAGGGCGATGGCTGCGTTCCACCGCACGTCGGCGGTCTTGTCCTCGGCGAGCACGCGCAACCTGGGAATCGCTCTCGGGTCGCCGAGCTGCCCCAGGACGTAGGCGGCCATCTTGCGCGCGCCCGCGTCCTCGGATTCGGACGTCGCGAGCACGGTCTCGAAGGCGGCCGGATCGCCGATGCGGCCCAGGGCCCACACCGCGTAGAGCCTCGTGTCGGGGTCGTTGTCCTTCGCGGCCGCGAGCAGCGCGGGCACGGCGGACTTTTCGCCGAGCCGGCCGAGCACCAGCGCCAGGTACCGGCGCACCGGCACATCGTCGGGACGCTTCGGAGACAGTCCTTCGAAGATCCGCAGCGTCTCGGCCGTCAGCTCGACGCGCTCCTCGGGAGAGACGCGGCCGAGCGACCGGGAGAGCTCGAAGGCCGCCTGCCACCGCCGGTTGGCGGCGCCTCCCCGGACCTCCTGGAGGTAATCGCGCGGGCTGCGGCGCTCGAACGTCATGAGGTTGAAGACGAGGAAGATCCCGACCGCGGCGCCGACTACGAGCAGTGGGAGCAGGAAGAACCGGACGATCAGGCGCCCCGCGCCTCGGGGCTCCTCGGTGAACTCGTCGTCTTCGGGAGGCGGTGCGTCCTTCGGCGTCTCGGTCACAGGACGGGAAGGTACCTCTTTGCCTGGGTGATCGGGTTCGGGACGAAGATCGCGTCCTTCTCGCACACGGTCTCGCAGAGGCGGCAGGACACGCACGGCCCCGCGTCCACCTCGGCGATCTTGTGGAAGGTCTCGTGCAGGGGGTCGTCGATCAGATAGATACAGTCGAACGGGCAGATGTCGATGCAGAACTCGCAGCCCGTGCAGAGGTCGCGGTCCACGATGGCCTTGGGGATGTCCTTGGGCTTGACCTTCTCGACGAGCTCGCCCTTCTGGTCCTGGATGCAGGAGACCGGGCAGTACCGCGCGCAGACCGAGCAGTCGATGCACCGGTCGTGGTGGATGACGTACTTCTCGTTCTTGTCGCCCGTGATCGTATGCGTGGGGCACTTGATCTCGCAGACCCCGCACCCGATGCACGTCTCCGTGATGAAATGAGGCATAAGTGGTAGCTCTGGCAACCTCTTGCGAGGCTACCCTCCCTTCGTCAAAGTACCACAAGCGGGAGGCCGGCCCGAACCCCCTCGGGCACTGAACTTTCCGGGTGGCCTCGCGTTAGGAAATGGTGGGAGAGTACGAGTATGTCCAAAGACCTGCGCGCAGTCGTCCTGGGACTGTTCATCGTGGTGCTGGGCGCGATGGCCCTGGCCTTCTGGCGCCGTCCCGCGGCCGAGTTCCGGAAAATCCGGAGCTTCAGGGTGGAAGTCACCGAGAGAGAGGGTGACTCCACGCGCCACGCCTCCTTTTCGGTCCCCTCGGGTCTCCTCGCGCATTTCGCGAAGCTTGCCCCGATGCACGAGATCAAGGCCGATCTCCAGCACGAGTGGGCGAAGGGCGACGTCACGCCGCGCGACATCCTCGACGCCGCCGATCAGAGCAAGGACGGCAAGCCCGGAGTCATCAAGAAAGACGAGGCGACGATCGAGGTGCGCGCCGATGGAAAGATGCTCGTGATCGACATCAAGGACGAATGGGACAAGCACGTCCACGTTCGCGTGCCGCGCAACCTGGTCGAGGGCCTGGATGAAGGCCACTCGCTCTCGATCTCCGAGGTCCTCCGGGGCCTGGATGATCTCGGTCCCGGAGACGTCGTGACGATCAAGGACGGCGACAGCGAGATCACGATCACGGCGGTGCCTCGGAAGAAGGGCCTGACGATCTCGTAGACGGGTTCCAGGTCCCAGCTTTCAGGTTCCAGGTCCCAGGTCGGCGATATCCTCGCGGTGTGGCGAATCGGCTGGCCCTCGAGTCCTCTCCCTATCTCCTCCAGCACAAAGACAACCCCGTGGACTGGTATCCGTGGGGCAAAGAAGCCTTCGCAAAGGCACGCGCCGAGAACAAGCCGGTGTTCCTGTCGATCGGGTACTCGACCTGCCACTGGTGCCACGTCATGGAGCACGAATCGTTCGAAACGCCGCACGTGGCGGAGGCGCTCAACCGCGACTTCGTGTCCATCAAGGTCGACCGCGAGGAGCGCCCCGACGTCGACGACATCTACATGCAGGCCGTCCAGATGATGACGGGCTCGGGCGGCTGGCCGCTGTCGCTCTTTCTCTCGCCGGACGGCCGGCCCTTCTACGGCGGCACGTACTTCCCGCCCGACGACCGCTGGGGACGGCCGGGGTTCCTCCGGATCCTGGCGTCGATCGCGGAAGCGTGGAAGACGCGCCGCGACGAGCTCGAGTCCTCGGCCGAAGAGATGCTCGGCCACCTGCGCGCGGAGGCCGGTGCCACGCTGCCGTCGGCGGCGATTCCGGGTCCCGAGGTCTTCGACGCCGCGGAGGCGTCACTCGATCGCCAGTTCGACCCGACGTACGGCGGCTTCGGAGGCGCGCCGAAGTTTCCGCCCACGATGCGCCTGGAGCTCCTGATCCGCGTGTGGCGTCGCAGCGGAAACGATCGGGCGCGCGAGATGGTCCAGGCGACTCTGCGCGCGATGGCCGCGGGCGGCATGTACGACCAGATCGGCGGCGGGTTCCACCGCTACTCGGTCGACGCGCGGTGGCTCGTGCCGCACTTCGAGAAGATGCTCTACGACAACGCGATGCTGGCGCGGCTCTACACGCTGGCATATCGCGCGTTCGGCGACCCGGAGGACGCGCGTGTGGCCCGGGAGACGCTGGACTACCTCCTGAAGGAGATGACGCCTCCCGGCGGCGGTTTCTTCGCGGCGCAGGACGCCGACTCGGGGGGCGAAGAGGGAACCTTCTACGTCTGGAACCCGAAGTCGCTCGAGGACGCCGTCGGCGCGGACGCCGCGCCCGTCGTCGCCGCGCGATACGGCGTGACGCCGCAGGGCAACTTCGAGCACGGCGAAACGGTCCTCTCGATTGTCCGAACCGTGCCGGAGCTCGCTTCCGAGTACGGCAGGAGCGAGAAAGAGATTTCCGCCCTCCTCGAGGATGCACAGAGGAAGATGTACGACGTCCGCGCGAAAAGGGTCTGGCCGGGCACCGACGACAAGCTCTTGACCGACTGGACTGCTCTCGCGATCTCCGCGTTCGCGCTGGCCGGCCGGGTCCTGGAGGAGCCCCGATACGAGGCCGCGGCGCGCGCGGCCGCCGATCGGATCCTCCAGAACGCCGTGCGAGACGGTCGGCTTCTCCATCGGGAAAAGGCCGGCAAGGCCGACATCCCCGGCTTTGCGACGGACTACGCCTTCTTCATCGAGGCGCTGCTCGACCTCTACGAGGCGACCTTCGATCCCCTGTATTTCGCCGAAGCGGTCCGCCTCCAGCGCGTTCTCGACGCCGAGTTCGAGGATCCTCGCGGCGGCTACTTCCTGTCCGCCGCCGGGCACGACGGACTGATCGTGCGTCCGAAAGAGACATACGACGGCGCGACGCCCTCCTCCAACTCCGTCGCCGCCTCGAACCTGCTCCGTTTGGCTCTCTACACGGGAGAGGACGCCTTCCGGAAACGGGCGGAGCGAATCTTCGAATCGCTCGCTCCGATCCTCGCGAAGGCGCCCACGGCCTTTCCGCGGCTTCTCTCGGCGCTCGACCTCGCGTCGGCGCCTTCGCGCGAGGTCGTCCTTTCCGGCAAGCCGGGGCGCTCAGACTTCGAGGCTCTGCGACGGGCGGTCTTCGCGAGCCCGAGCTTGAACCGTGTCCTCGCCCATGCCGGCTCGGCACCGCCGGTCCCGGAACTCGCCCGTCTCCTGGAGGGCCGCGCCGCCGGGGGAAAAGCCGCCGCTTACGTTTGTGAAGGTTTCGCCTGCAAGGCGCCGGTCTCCGACCCCGACGCCTTGCGCCGGCTCCTCGACGCGTGACGACCGGTCTTCTCTACGACGACCGCTTCCTCCTCCATCGCGCGCCCTACGACCATCCCGAGCATCCCGGGCGCCTCGTCGCGATCCGGGAGCGTCTGAACGCGGACGGCCTTTCGGCCCGATGCGCGTCCGTGCCCGCCCGTCCGGCCACGGACGAGGAGCTCCTGGCCGTGCACACGCCGGAGACCCTGGAGGTGATCGCCGCGACCGAGCGCGCGGAATTCCTCCAGCTCGATCCGGATACCTACACGTGCCGGGACTCGCACGCCGCCGCGCGGCTGGCCGCCGGCGGGCTCGTGGACATGACGCTCGCGGTCGCGCGCGGTCAACTCCGGAACGGTCTCGCTCTGCTGCGTCCGCCGGGGCATCACGCCGAGGCCGACCGCGCCATGGGCTTCTGTCTGTTCAACAACGTCGCGGTGGCGGCGCGGGCGGCGCAGGAACAGGGGGCGGCAGGGAAGATCCTCATCGTGGACTGGGACCTGCATCACGGCAACGGCAGCCAGCACAGCTTCTGGAGCGATCCGTCGGTCCTCTACTTCTCGACGCACCAGTTCCCGTTCTACCCGGGAACGGGCGGGATCGAAGAGGTCGGCGCCGGGGAGGGCCGCGGGTTCACGGTCAACGTGCCCTGGCCGGGCGGAATGGGCGACGCCGAGTACCTGGCCGCCTTCGACCGCGTGCTGCTGCCGGTCGGGCAGGCGTTCCACCCGGACCTGGTCCTGGTCTCGGCCGGATTCGACGCCGCGGAGGGGGATCTTCTGGGCTCGATGCGCATCTCGCCGGCGGGGTACGCCGCGATGACCTCGCGGCTTCTGGGCCTCGCCGGCGGGCGCGTCGTCCTGGCCCTCGAGGGCGGTTACAACCTCGACGCGATTTCGGCGTCGGCGGCGGCGTGCCTGCGCGTGATGCTCGGCGAGGCCGGGCCGGCGATCACCGACCACCCTCCCTCCTCGATCGCCTCACGGATCCTGGAGGCGGTGCGACGCGCCCAGGGCCGATTCTGGCCGAGCCTGCTGGCACCGCCGGGTTCATCTTCCATTCACACCGATCTTCGCTAGGATCCCGGACGTGCGATTCGCGAAGCGGACGGCGCGATTCGGGACGGCTGTCCTCCTGTCGATCCCGGCCTACGGTGCACTGGCCTATGTCGTGCTGCCCATGTCCTGGAAGGGCTACCAGCGCTTCGCGCCGGTGTCCTCGGGCACGGGCTGTTCGCGAACGGCAGAGGGAATCCCCGCCGATCCGCTGAACGTGGCCCTCGTCGGAACGCGCGAAGACGTCGTCTCGGCCATGCGAGCGGCCGGCTGGGAACCGGCCGATCCGATCACGTGGCGGTCCGGACTGCGGGACGCGGCGAGCATCCTCTTCGACCGCCCGTATTCCTCCGCCCCCGTCAGCCGGCATTTCTTGTTCGGACGGCCCCAGGACCTCGCATTCGAGAGGGTCGAGGGGCGGAGCCCTCGCCGCCGCCACCACGTCCGGCTCTGGAAGGCGGGCGATGCATACTGGATCGGGGCGGCGACCTTCGACCGCAGCGTCGGCATGTCGCGGCGGACCGGCGAGGTCATGCACCACATCGAGCCGGACGTGGACGCCGAGCGCGCGACGTTGTTCGCGGATCTGGCGCGGGGCGGGCGGCTCCAGCGCGTCCGCTCGAGCGACGGGCCCCACCCGGCGGGAGAGGACCGCAACGGCGGCGGAGACCGCTACGTCACCGATGGTTTCCTGTGGACCGGCGTTCTCGCGCGCGACGGTCAGGGACCCGCGAGCGTCAGCGTCGCCGCCGGCGGCGTTTCTCCGATCATCCGCGTCTCCCCCGAAAGCCACAGCGGAAGAGATTCCCGGTAGCGCCGGTCGAACACGTTCCCCGACTGGCCGGTCGGCAGAACGAATCGGGCCGTCGACGGATCGGCGAGATCCACGACCTGCCGGAGGCTCGACCCTTCGGTCATCGCGAACTCTCCGTCCTGGCTGTAGGAGCCGACGTCGATCGTCGACGCGTCGCCGCCGTGCGGCGTCGCGAGGTCGAACCAGCGTCGCAGGACCGGCACGCGGTCGAAGACGTCGTGCGCCATGCGAGCGCGGTGAAGGTCCTTCCAGCGCCAGCGCGACAGGTCCGATCCCAGACGGGACTTCAGGAAGGCGACCGCCTCGCGGAGCGAAGAAGTCTTGAAGTCGGCGCAGGTCTCGACCCGGGGAGTGCGCACGTCGTCGCACCAGGAGCCGTTCGCGCGGAGCGTGTTGATCAGGAAGCGGCCGCGCGTCCGCCCACGCGGGAGACCGTGTGCGGTGAGCTCGTCCTCGGGCATCCGGGACAGCGCCACGAACCACGCTGCGTAGATCGCGGCCTCGCCGGAATCCGGGTCCATGCTCCGGTTCCAGCGCCGGAGGCGCTCCAGCGCGTCGCGAGAAGAGGCGTCGGCGGGCCGCGTGTCGAGAAGGAGCGGCAGCAGTTCTTCGGCCTGGAGCGAGCGACGATCGAGCTGCATCGCGGCGACGTCGGCCTGCGAGAAACGCGGCGTGTCCTGGATCCGGTCCGAGATCCGCCTCGCCCGATACGGCTCGGCCCAGTTGCGACCGAACGGATACGGATCCACGGCGACGACACGGTTGTTCGCGGTCGCGAGAAAGCCCCGCGGCGGATCGAGCACGCGAGGCAGCTCGTCGAAGGGGATCATCCCGGTCCAGTCGTCTTCGCCGGAGCCGGACACGGGGAGCAATCCATCGGCCCGGGGACGAATCGGAAGCGCTCCCGACGCGGTGTAGCCGATGTGGCCCTCCACGTCTGCGTATAGGAGGTTCTGCGCCGGCGCATGCAGGAGGCGCGCGCCGGCCAGGAATTCTTCCCAATTGCGCGCGGCCGCAAATGCGGAGAAGGCCTCGGGCGTCCGATCCTCGGCGTCGAGGCCGGTCCAGCGCAGAGCGACCGCGGCGCCGAGGCGGTCGGCTCCCGGAAGGGCGTCGCCGACGATGGGCCCGTGGACCGACTCGCGCACCGTCACGGGGACGTCGGCGCCGCCGCGCACGCGGATCGTCTCGACGCGCGTGACGAAGCGCTTCCATTCGCCGCGATGGCGGTAGTGCGACGGATCTTTCGGATCGACGTCCTCAACGAAGAGATCCTGGTCGTCGGGCGAAAGGGACGTCAGTCCCCAGGCGATCCGATCGTTGTGCCCGACGATTACGGCCGGGACCCCCGGCAGGGTCCCTCCCGCCGCGCGAAGTCCCGGGGCGTGCAGGGCCGCCAGATACCAGACCGACGGCGCACGGAGCTTCAAGTGCGGATCGTTGGCGAGGATCGGCCGGCCCGAGGCCGTGCGCGACCCCGCCAGCACCCAGGAGTTGCTGCCGAGGGCCTCTCCCCCACCGAAGCCCAACGCCGCGAGCGTTTGGAAACCCACCTCGGCCCGGCCCCAGTCCACCTGGGACCTGGGACCTGGGACCTGGGACCTATACGCGGTCCGAGGCCTCCACTCCTCAGCGTCGAGAATCATCGGCTCCGAAGCCGCCGCCGGCATCAACTCCGCGGCCTTCTCCGCGCCAAACGCCTCGACGAGGCGGGCGCGCCGGATCTCGTCCGCCGCATTCGTCGCGAGATCCCAGTCCAGCAGCTTTCCCCAGACGAGACTGTCGACGGGCCGCCACGGCTCGGGTGTCACGCGGAGAAGCCGAAACTCGATTGGCCGCGCCGGATCGGAGGCGAGGTACGCGTTGACGCCCCGCGCGTACGACTCGAGAACGCCGCGGGCCTCCGCCGAAAGTCCCGCCCATTGCGCCTCCGCCGAGCGCGCGAAGCCGATCGTGCGAAGGAATCGATCCGCGGGAGCGAGGTCCTCTCCCAGGATCTCCGACAGACGTCCGGCGCCCGCACGCCGCTCGAACTCCATCTGCCAGAGCCGGTCCCGGGCGTGGACGTAACCCAGACCGAAGAAGGCGTCCGCCACGGTGCTCGCCTCGATCGTCGGAACGCCGTAGGCGTCGGTGTCGATCCGGATCGGCGCCGCGTGGCCCGCAACGCGCACCGAGCCGCGGGTTCGGGGAAACGTCCGCCAGACGAGAAAGCCGGCACACGCCAAGGTCGCCGCGACCGCGGCCGCGAGCGCGAGGAGCGCCTTCCTCACGCGGTCGGCGAAGCGCCCAGGCCGGCGCGCGTCAGCAACCCGGAGAACCGCGGATCTGCCCGCAGCGGATCCAGTCGGGGATCGATCCGGAGGAGAACGAGCTGCCAGTCCTGCTGGCGAAAGGCGGTCTCGAGCCATTCGAAGCCACGCTCGAGCTCCCCGAGGGCAACATGGATGACCGCGATCTGGTACGGAGAGACGTACTGCCGCCGTGCCGTCTCGTCGAGCTCGGACAGGATGGCCTCGACACGGCGACGGTCGCCGGCGACGGCGTACACGAGCCCGAGTGTCGAGACGTAGAACGTGCCGCGGCCCGAGAGCTCCACCGCGCGTCTCGCTTCTTCGATCGCGCGATCCGTCCGCCCGCAATAGAGATGACACCAGGCGGCTACGTGATGGAGGGGCACGAAGGTGGGATCGAACTCGATTCCCGCCTCCATCTTCGCGATCGCGTCCTCGTAACGGCGCAGCAAGAAACGGCACCAGCCGGTCTGCGTCTTGATCGGGAGCGAGAGAGGGTCGCACTCCTCGGCGCGGTCGAGCTCCTCCAGGCACTCCTCGGCGCGGCCCATGCTCGCGAGAAAGATGGCGCGGAACTGATGGGCCGTCCCATAGCGCGGCTGTTCGGCGAGCGCGGTGCGAAATTCCGTGTCCGCGCGGGCCCAGTCCCGATCGTGGTAGAAGCGCGCGGTCCCGAGGGCCGCGCGGGCCTCGGCGAGCCCGGGATCGAGCTCGAGGGCCTTCGTCGCGGCGGCCTTCGCCCTGGGAAAGGCGTCGCCGGGGGCGAGGTGCATGTAGAAACCCAGCATGTCGTACGCCTCGGCGATCCCGGCATACGGAAGCGCGTAGCCCGGATCCTCCTCGAGCGCCTTCTGGAAATGCTCGATCCCGCGGTGCAGCCCGTCCGACGACCGCTTGTTGAGGAAGAAACTTCCGCGCAGGTAGAGGCGGTGCGCCTCGGCCGACTCCGTGGCTCGCCGCGTCAGGCGCGCGGCCTCTTCCCCCGTGATCTTCAGGCGCAGCTTCTCGGAGATCTCTCTCGAGATCTCTTCCTCGATCGCGAGGATGTCGGAGAACTTCCGGTTGTAGTTCTCTCCCCAGAGAAGCGAACCGTCGCGCGTGTCGACCAGCTCGCACTTGACGATCAGCGCTTCGGCGCGATGGAACACCCGGCCCGAGAGCAGCGCCCGCACGTCGAGCTCGCGGCCTACCGCGTGGGGGTCCACCTCCTGTCCCCGATAGCGCGAGAGCGTCGTCCGCGCCAGGACGCGCAGGCCCGGAAGGCGCGAGAGTGCCTGCAGGATGCTCTCGGCGATTCCGTCGGAGAGGTATTCGGCGTCCGGGTCTCCGCTCTGATTGGTAAACGGAAGGACGGCCAGCGAGTCGATGGGCCGCCGCCCGCCCGAGGACGTCTTCGGCCCGGCGGCGGCGCTGGTCACCGTGCGCAGGTCGAAGACCAGATCACGCGCCGATTGGAACCGCTCGTTGGGATTCTTCTCGAGGCAGCGGCCAATCGTCCGGCAGAGCTCCTCTGGAATGGTGCGCCCGCACTCCCTCGGGTCCTCCGGCTCGTCCCTCAGGATCGCCGCGAGCGCCTCGGGTCCCGTGCTGGCGGCGAAGGCGCGGCGCCCGGTCACGAGCTCGTAGAGCACACACCCGAAGGCGAAGATGTCGCTGCGGGCGTCGGCGTCGGAACCGCGCACTTGCTCCGGAGACATGTATCCCACCGTGCCCATGACCGTTCCGGGCTCGGTATGCGAAGTCGCCGCGGCGGTCGGTGTCGCGGTCTGGACGGCGTCCGAGAACGGGGCGGCGAAGCGGGCGAGCCCGAAGTCCAGGATTTTCACGCGCCCGTCGGAGGTCAGGAAGATGTTCTCCGGTTTCAGATCGCGGTGGACGATGCCTCGCTGGTGCGCCGCCGCGAGCGCGTCGGCCACGGCCGCGCCGACCTCGACCGCCTTCTGCCAGGAGAGACTGCCGTTGGCCAGGCGCACGCGGAGGGTCTCCCCTTCGAGCAGCTCCGTCACGGCGTAGGTGACCGGCCCCTCGGACCCGACGTCGAAGAGCGTCAGAACGCCGGGGTGGGAGAGCGCGGCGACGGCTCGGGCTTCCCTCTCGAAACGCGCCAGCGCCTCGGCCGACTCGCGGAGCCTCTCGGGCAGGACCTTGACGGCAACCTCACGATGAAGGCGACCGTCCCGCGCACGGTAGACCTCGCCCATTCCCCCGGCGCCGAGCGGTCCGAGAATCTCGTAGGGTCCGAGGCGGGTCCCGTTAGCCAAAGTCATGGATTCTTCGGGAGACGACTCAAACGCGACTTCCCCTCTCTCGTCGGTTGGCCCGCGAAGCGGGCCGCTGAGAGTCCGAGACGCGAGGGCCGAGTATAGCCGCGGCGCCGCCGCGAATCGTTGAGACGAGCGGCGCTTAGCCTTCGAGCTCCGGGAAGCTCTCTTCCAGTAGCGCGGTAATGTCGAAGGAGCCCGTCGCGAACTGGAGCGTGAGCGCGCCTTCCGTGAACTCCGTGCGCTCGAGCGAGAGATCCATCCCGCCGGGCATCCAGTCGTTGAGGTTGACGACCATGATGCGATCGTCGCGGTACCAGGTCAGAAGGCCTGGAGGCGCCTTCTGGACGAGGTAGGTCAGGAGCTGGTCGGGGATCGGGATGAACGAAAGGGCCTGCACCTTGTCCAGCACGAAGGCCAGGAAGCCGTCCTTGAGGCGCAGCTGCGAAAGCGTGGCGCGCGCCGAGAGCGGAACGCCGAAACGATGCACCACCACCGTCGCGGTGAGCTCCCCGTGCGTGACCCGCAGCTTCAGGTCTTCCAGATCGGGAATCCGATCGACCAGCCGATGCACGATCGCGTTCAGAGTCCGCTCATCGAGCGTCACCGACAGTCCGCTCCAGCGGATCTTGAGCTCCTCGCCGCTGGAGGACGACGGCAGCGCCGGCGCCGCCGCGTTGTCCTTCATCGGGTCTATTTTAGCGCCGCCTCACGTCCCGAAGCGGGCTTAAGCGCGTTCTCAGCTGTTGAAGTCGGCCCAGATCCTTACGCTTTTCGCCGATTTCCACGTGTCGGCCTTGATTTCCATCTCGACCACACAGGGCTGATCGTGCGCGCCCGGCGCCAGCGTGCACTTGCCCGAGTACATCGCAACCTGCTTGCCGGAGGAATCCAGGAGACGCGTCCAGATCTCCACCTTGTGCATCTGCCCGTCGTTGTTGGATCCGACGAACGTCCAACGGGCTTTGAGCGGATCCGACTCCGCGTCGCCTTGGGGCTCGAGCTTCACGGAGGTGAACTTGGCTTCGAAGGCGTTGGCCTTGTAGGAGAGGTGCGAGAGGGCAACGTCTTCACCCGGCCGCGGAATGTCGATCACGGTCTGGCCCCGATACATCAAAGGCATCGCGAGGACCGACACGGAGACGAGGAGAACGCCGAGGGAGAGGTTCCGTGCTTTCATCACAACCCCCCTGCGGGCATGCCCGCGTTTGACTCGAATCAAATGACGTAACCGAGGGCGAATCCGATTTGCGCTGCCATCATCATAAGGTACATGTGGGTCCACGCCGGATGGTTCTCGGTCGTCGCCAGCTCTTCCGGGTTTCGCAGGAGCAGGCGCGCCGTGTAGCCTCCCCAGGCCGCGAGCACGAAACCGAGGACCGTCAGGAAGGTCCGGTTGCCGGTCAGCCGCCAATCCTCGGCGGGCAGCCAGGTGAAGACCGGGATCAGCAGCCAGGGGATCACGAAGAAGGGCGCCATGATCTTCGCGGCCTTTGCGACGCCGAAGCGCACGGGGAGCGTCACGCAGCCGTGGGCGCGATCGCCCTCCATGTCGGAGAAATCCTTCGTCGAGGTGGCACCCAGCAGAAACAGCGTGAAGATGGCGCCGATCGTCCACGGCTCCCCGATCAGCACCGATGCGACGAAGGACCAGCCCGCGACCTTCAACAGCCCTCCCCGCGTCACGGCGATGGTGAAGTTGGCCCAGAACCAGTGCCGTTTGGAGCGGCCGAACGCCGGAAACGAGTACACGAACGTCGCGAGAGCGCCGATGCAGTAGATGAAGAAGGCGGCGTGGAGGGACAGCGGCGCCGTCAGCCGCTCCGCGAAGCTCTGGTACGGATACGGCACGACGAGCCACGTGGGCAGGATCGCGACGACGTATAGCGCCGCGGCGGCCGCCCAGGCTCGTCCGATCGGAACCTCGCCCGTCACGAGAGGCCGGTCCGGCTTGTTCCGGCGGTCGATCTCCAGGTCCGCTATCTGATTGACGATGTTGGACGCGGCGTTCATCGCCGACGCGCAGACCGATCCGACGGCGATGGTCAGCACGACGGCCCAGGTGACGCGGCGCGCGGGATCGGGATTGTGCGCCGATCCGAATGCACAGATGGCGCCGGAGACGATTCCCAGAAGGGGCGGCAGGAGCGTGAAGGGCCTGGCCAGCCGCAGGTAGTGCTTCACGAGGCGCTTCCCCCCGCCAGGCGCAGGGCCAGCATCGCGCCGACGAACGTGTTCAGGGCGTTGGCGAACTCGTGATCGAGCTGAAAGCCGGCGCGGCGCCCGAAATCGTTGATGACGCTCTCGGCCAGAGCGCCGAGGAAGCCTGCCAGGATCGCGGCCCAGAGCAGCGAAGTCGGGATGAGAGCGAGCTTCCAGCCCACGGCCGCGATCGCCGCGGCACCGACGAGGCTCGCGGCCGTGCCGGCCCATGACACGGCGCCGGGTGTGCCCGGTGTCAGTGGCCGGAAGCCCAAGGGCGAGAAGGCGCTGCGGCCGTAGAGCGTGCCGACTTCGGTCCCGAGCGTGTCCGCGAGGGCCGCGCCGAACGCCGCGACGAGGGCGATGTCCGGCACGCCGAGGAGGACCAGCGCCGCCGGAACGCTACAGTTCGCAGCCACATGCGCCGCGCCCCGGCGTCCCGAGTCCGCCTGGGCCACCCCGGCCGCAGCCTTTCGGCGATAACCCACGCGCGTCGCGATCGTGCCCAGGAGGAAGAAGGACCAGAGCAACGCGTACGCCGGCCAGCCGCCGAACCCGAGGATGACGAACCCGACGACGCTTCCGCCGATCGCGCCCGAGCGTTTGACGACGCCGAGCGCGCCCATCACCAGCGCCACCGCGACGTTGATCGCCAGGGCGATGCCGAGCCAGGTCCAGGACGGGGGTTGCGGCGGCCAGTGCAAGCCCATCTGGTAGATCGCCAGAGCCGCGGGCAGCGGCGCGACGATGTTGTCGTCGAGCCCCGACTCGACGGTTTCCAGAAACGCGTAGAGCCCGGCGCCGATCATCAGGATGGCCACGGAGTCGGCCGAGGGCTCGCGGCGGCTGACGAAGAGAAAGACGAGGACCGACGTGGTTCCGGCCACGGCCCAGTCGGCGAGGAGGCCGACCCACGTCTTTCGGCGGTTCCAGGGAAGAACGGGACCGCCCACGGATCGGCCGGCGATCGCCGCGGCGGGATCCCCGAAGGCCATCATGGCCCACACGGCGGCCGCGATCGGAAGGTAGTGGTCGCGAAAGACGAGGATCAAGACCAGCACCATCGCGGGATAGGCAACGATCCCGGTGTCGTGGCGCAATACCCCGGGACGGTAGAGCCGCCGGCCCAGGCGCGGCATCACGGCGACGTTGAAGAGGAGCGCCACGACCGCGCACGCCGCCGCCGCGCGCCAGTCCAGCCAGCGCAGAGCCAGGGCGCAGAGGCCGAAGCCCGCGTGGACCGCCTTGCGCTGCCACTCCGCGGGCGTCACGAGACTTTCAGCCGGATCGCGATCAGTGCGCCGCCGTCGCCGTCCCCGCGGCCGGCGGGGCCGGAGCCTTCGCCTGCATGTACTTGTCGTACCAGGCCACGTATCTCTCGAGGCGGTCGCGCACGTAGGTGGGTTTGCGGATTCCGTGGTGCTGGCCCGGGTAGATGACGAGCTGCGTGGGCACGCCCAGGCTCCGGAGCGCCTGGTACATCTGCTCGGAATTGATCAGGGGAACGTTGAAGTCCGCCTCGCCGCAAAGAAAGAGCGTCGGCGTCTTGATGCGGTCGGCGTGCAAGAAGGGGAAAGACACCTTCATCCACCCTTCGGTGTTCTTCCAGGGGGGACCCAGCTCCTGCTCGTACTCGCGGATGTACTGGTCGGTGCCGTAGCCCGCCAGGATGTTGGAGATGCTGGCGCCGCTGGTGGCGGCCTTGAAGCGGTTCGTCGAGGCGATCACGTAGTTGGTGAGAATGCCGCCGTAGCTCCAGCCTCCGACACCGAGTCGGTCCGGATCGGCGATCCCCTTCGCCACGGCGTCGTCCACGCCCGCCAGGACGTCCTCGACGTCGACCCGCCCCCAGTCGGCGTAGATCGCGGCCTGAAACTTCTCGCCGCGCCCCGAGCTGCCGCGCGGGTTGACCGCGACGACGACGTAGCCGTTGGCGGCGAACCACTGCCAGTCCTCCTCGAACGCGCACTCGTGCTGCCCCACGGGTCCTCCGTGGATCCTCAGGACCGTCGGGTAGCGGCGGCCCGGCTGGTAGTCGGGCGGCTTGACGAGGAAGCCATGGATCTCGGTTCCGTCCTTGCTCTTGAACTTCGTCTCCTCGGTGGTCGCGAGTCTCACCTGCGAGAGCCACGCGTCGTTCTGCCGCGAAAGCGGCCGTGGCTCCTTGCCGTCCAGCGCGAAGATCTCCTCGGGCGCCGAGGGTGTGCCGATACGCACCGCGATGCGGCCGTTCTCGGAGATCGAGAAGTCGCCCACGACCCGGCGGCCGTCGACGAGACGCTCGACCGCTCCGCCTCCGAAGGGGATTCGCGCGAGGTGCACCGCCTGGTCTTCTTCCAAGTTGAAGAGGATCGAGGCGCCGTCAATGGAAAACTGCGGATTGAGGACGTTCAAATCGAGGCTCGCGGTCACGACACGGGTCGGACCTCCTGCGGAGGAAACCACGGCGAGCTTGTTGAGCCCGTAATAGATCATCTTGTCCGGGCCGCCCTGGACGAACGCGATCCACTTCCCATCCGGGCTCCACGAGAGGCCGCTGCCCAGCGAGGGCGGATTGTTCGAGAAACCGTCGTTGGTCAGAGCGCGCGGCGTCGCTCCGAGCCGGGCCTCGATCGTGAAGATTTGCCATGCGTCGGTGCGGTCGGGGTCGGCGGCGTTGCGCTTGGAGACGAACGCGATCGTCTTGCCGTCGGGGGAAAAGGCCGGCGCGCCCTCGTCGAAGTCCCCGGAGGTGAGCGCGTCCACCTTCCGGGTCGCGAGATCCAGGAGATAGATGTGGTTGCGGAGCTTGCCGAGATAGCCGTTGACGTCCTGCTTGAACTGGTATCGGTCGATGACGATCGGCTTCTTCGTCTTTTTCTTCTTCTTGTCGCCGTCGTCCGACGAGGCCTTGTCCGGGTCCGGGTCCTCGACGACAAGCACGAGTTTCTTCCCGTCGGGCGCCCAGTCGTAGTCCTCGATGCCTCCCTTCAGGTCGGTCACCTTCTCCGCCTCACCGCCCATCCGCGGGAGCAGCCAGAGCTGCGCCGCGTCGTTGTCGTCTTCCCGCGACGAAAGGAACGCGAGGTACTTTCCGTCCGGGCTCCAGCGGGGCGTGTTCTCGGAGCTCTTGCTGCGCGTCAGGCGGACCGACTCTTTTCCGTCCCAGCTGGTCATCCAGATGTCGCTGTCGTTCTTGTCTTCCGTGAAGTCCGCGGCGCGCACGGTGTACGCGACCCAGGCCCCGTCCGGGGAGATCTGGGGATCCGAGACGCCGCGAATCTGCGCCAGGTCTCCGAGGTTGAAAGGCCGCGTCGCGGCCAAAGCCGCCAGGCTCGTCGCGAAGAGTCCAACAAAGGCCAGGATCCGTCGATGCATGGGCGTCGCTCCTCCTCGATCGTTTACAAACCGCAGATCTTAACCGCCGGAACCCGAAGTCACGCCTCCGGGCGGGCGCGGCGGGCGAGGTATTCCGCGAGCGGGTCGCGAAAGTGCCGGATGCGCCGGCCCGTCAGGCGCTCGAACTTGCCGGTGTCGAGGACCGAGTATGCCGGGCGGCGCGCAGGGCGAGCGAGCTCCTCCGAGGTCGTCGGATCCACGGCGACGTCGAAACGCCCGGCCAGCCAGAGGATCTCTCTCGCGAAGTCGTTCCAGCTCACTTCGCCGCGATTGGCGAAGTGGTAAACGCCCGTGGCTCCCGTCTCCATCAGAGCGAGGAGCGCCTCGGCGAGGTCCGTCGTGGCGGTGGGTTTTCCAACCTGGTCGGCGACGACGGAGAGCCGGCTCTTGCCGCCCTCGACCTGTTTCAGGATGGCCTCGATGAAGTTCCACCCCGAGCGGCCGAAGAGCCACGAGGCGCGCACGACCAGGCTCCCCGGCAGTCGGAGGGCGGCCTCCTCCCCCGCCCGCTTGCTGCGTCCATACGCCGAGAGGGGATGGACGGGATCGTCCTCGACGTACGGCGAGGCCTTCCGGCCGTCGAAGACGAAATCCGTCGAGAGCTGGACCAGCTGGGCCGCCACGTGCCCGCAGGCGTCGGCGAGGTTCGCCACTCCCGCGCCGTTGACCTCGAAGGCGCGAGGGTCGGTCTCGCAGGCGTCGACCTTCGTGAACGCCGCGCAGTTGACGACGACGTCCGGGCGCAGCTCCCGCAGCACCCGCGAGACGGCGGCGGCGTCGGCGATGTCGAGATCGCTCTTGGGCCGCGCGAAGACTTCCCACCCCGCGGCCGCCAGCAGCGGAGCGAGATCCGAGGCGAGCATCCCGGACGCGCCGGTGACCAGGACTCGGCGCCGCGCACGCGGCAGGGGCCGCGGCGCCGCCATCACGGCCGCGTGTGTGTCGAGAGAGGAGCCGGCCGCGTCCGCCATCCGCGACGAGCCTAGCCGGGGGCCTTGGCCGTCGCCGTCGAGGTCTCCAGCCGGCGCTCGTACTGCGAGCGGTAGAACTCCCGGTACGCCGCGTCGCGCTCCTTGATCGGACGCCACCACGCTTCGTGGTCGCGATACCAGCGCACCGTCTCGACCAGCCCCTCGGCGAACGGCGTGCGGGTCTTGAAGCCCAGGTGGCGCAGCTTGGAGGCGTCGAGCGAGTAGCGGCGGTCGTGCCCGGGACGGTCGTCCACGTAGCGGATGAGCGCCTCGGGCTTGCCGAGCTCCGAGAGCACGCGCTTCGTGATCTCGATGTTCTGGGCCTCGTTGCCGCCCGCAACGTTGTAGGTCTCCCCCGGCTCCCCGGCGTCGAGCAGAAAGTCGATGGCCGCGGCGTGATCGCGCACGAAGAGCCAGTCGCGAACGTTCTTGCCGTCGCCGTAGAGCGGCAGAGGCAGGTCGTCGATGGCATTGGTGGCGAAGAGCGGAATCAGCTTCTCGGGGTACTGGTACGGGCCATAGTTGTTGGACGCCCGCGTGATGATGACCGGCATCTTGTAGGAGGCCCAGTAGGAGTACGCCAGGCGGTCGCCTCCCGCCTTCGAGGCGGCGTAGGGATTGCGCGGATTCAGGGCCGACTCCTCGGTGAAGGAGCCCTCGGGGATCGAGCCGTACACCTCGTCCGTCGAAATCTGGATGAACCGATCGATCCGGCGGCGCCGCGCTTCCTCGAGGAGAACGAAGACGCCGCGCACGTCGGTCTCGATGAAGGACGCGTCCCCGAGGAGAGATCGGTCCACGTGGGTCTCGGCTGCGAAGTTGACGACCGCGTCGCAGCCCTCCATCGCGACGCCGACGACGTCGGGGTCGACGATGTCGCCGCGGACGAAACGGTAGTTGGGCCGGTCCGCGATGTCGGCGAGGTTGGCCGGATTTGCCGCGTAGGTCAGCTTGTCCAGGTTGACGATCGACACCTTTTCGCCGCGGCACTCGAGGACGTGGCGGATGAAATTCGACCCGATGAATCCGCTGCCGCCGGTCACCAGGATCTTCATACGATTCCGATCTCCGAGTTGTCGCCGACCAGGAAGCGGTGGACCCGGGGACGCTCGACCCCCGGGTGGATCCGTACATTCTTGCCGATCAGGGAGTCCGCGATGCGCACGGGAATCCGCTCGAGCCGCGAGCCCTCGAGCACGATCGAGTTCTCGATCTCGCACCGGTCGATGAAGCACCCCGCCCCCACGGCCGTGTAGGGGCCGACGAAGGCGTCGCGGACGTGGGCGCCCTCGCCGATGATCGCGGGACCGCGGACGGTCGAGCGCTCGATCTTCGCGCCCTTCTCGATGACGACCTTCCCTTCGACCCGGCACTGCCCGTCCACGGCTTCGAGGCCCCGGGCCGTGAAGGTGTCGAGGATGATGCGATTGGCTTCGAGCATGTCCTCGATCTTGCCCGTGTCCTTCCACCAACCCGAGACCAGATGCGGGTGCACGCTCTTGCCGTGGTCCACCAGCCACTGGATCGCGTCCGTGATCTCGAGCTCGTTGCGGGCGCTCGGCCGGATCGCCTTGACCGCCTCGAAGACGCTGTCGTCGAACATGTAGACGCCCACGAGCGCGAGGTCCGAGCGCGGCTCCTTCGGCTTCTCGGTCAGGCGCACGACGCGGCCGTTCTCCAACTCCGCCACACCGAACTGCGAGGGATTCGGGACCTTCGCGAGCAGGATCTGGGAGTTGCAGCCCAGCTTCCGGTAGTCGGCCACGAGCGTCGTGATCCCGTCGGCGATCACGTTGTCTCCCAGGTACATGACGAAGGGCTCGCCCCTCAGGAAGGACTCCGAGATCAGGACGGCATGGGCCAGTCCCCGCGGGGCGTCCTGCGGGATGTAGGTGATCCGGGCTCCGAACCGCGATCCGTCGCCCAGCGCCGCCTCGATCTCCGCCCGCGTGTCTCCCACGACGACTGCGATGTCCTTGATCCCGGCCGCGACGATCGCCTCCACGCCGTAGAAGAGAACAGGCTTGTTGGCGACCGGAACCAGCTGCTTGGCGTTGGTGTAGGTGAGGGGGCGCAGGCGCGTGCCCTTTCCTCCCGACAGAATGAGGCCTTTCATCTAGCCGGAATCATACCGAAACGGATCAATCGCCCGGTTCTCTACTCCCCGTCGGCGTATGCTTTCCAATCACTGAGCGGGAGGAAACATGCAGCCCTCGACGAGGATGCGACCTTTCCTGGGTCTCGCCGTTCTGATCGGCACGGTTTTGGCCGGAGGCGCCGTTGCCCGTGTCCAGGACCAGTGCGGTCCCTTCACCGATGTCTCGCCGGCATTCTGTCCCTATGTTCTCGAGATGTTCTATCTCGGCATCACCGCGGGCACCTCGCCGACCACCTATTCGCCGGACAACCCGGTCACGCGAGGCCAGGCCGCGGTCTTCGTCTCCAAGGGAGTCAATCAATCGATCGGGCGCAGCAGCCGCCGCGCCGCACTCGGGCAGTGGTGGACGACCACGCCTCACTGGGCCGACGATCTCGGAGTCACGGACGTCGGGATCCTCCCGCATTTCGTTGCGTGTGACGGCGCGGATGTCTGGGTGCAGAAGATCAACACGGTGGACCGCGTGCGCGCGAGCGACGGGAAACTCCTGGAGACGTGGACCGGCCTCGTCAACGGATCAGGTGTCGTGTCGGCGATGGGCCGCGTCTTCGTTCCCGGCGACACGAACCCGGCGGCGCCGCATGGCGGCACGAACACCGGCGTGCTTTACATGATCGACCCCTCGCAGCCGGCCGGCGCCGTGACGACGGTTGCAACGGGCCTGAGTCCTGGGTCTCACGGGATCGCATTCGACGGCGATCGGCTCTGGGTCACGAACTTCTCCGGGATCTCCATCGTGACACCCGGTTCGACGACGCCGTGGCCGGCCGTCAACGTGACGACCGGTTTCAGCACGCCGCTCGGGATCGTCTTCGACGGCAGCAGCATGTGGGTCACGGACCCCGTCGCGGGGTCCGTGTTCCGACTCGACGCGAACGGGGCGATCGTCCAGACGGTACAGACCGGGACGCCCGGCTTTCCCGTCTTCGACGGCGAGAACATCTGGGTGCCGCGTGTGGACTCGGTGTACGTGGTGCGGGCCGCGACCGGCGAGATCATCGCGACCCCGACCGGAAACGGGCTGACGAACGCCTACGTCGCCGGGTTCGACGGACAGCGCATCGCCATCACGAACCTGCAGACGGACACGATTTCTCTGTTCCGCGCCGCCGACGCTTCGCCGATCGGCTCTTTTTCGACCGGCACGGGTTCTCAGCCCGTCGGCGTCGTCAGCGACGGCTTGAACTTCTGGGTGGCTCTCTCCGGCGTCGGTCGGCTGGCCCGGTTCTGACGACGGGCGGCTCTACTTCCCGAACAGCGCGTCGAGAGATCCGTTGACGTCGAGGAGCGTCCCGATGTCCTTCAAGTTGACGACGATGCGGTAATCGCGCCGGGGCGCCGGAGGAAGACGCAGCTCGCGGATCTCGAGGAAGACCGTGTAGCAGGAACCCTTGTAGGTCAGAAGCGAGCGGTCCTCCTGGACGAGATTCTGCTCCGCGTCGTAGGCGATCTGCGTGTCGAGGCGGAAGTATTTCCCGAGGTCGAATCCCGCTCCCAGCCGGAATTGATCGGAATTCACCGACGGGATGTTCGGCAGCGCGACCGGGCGGCTTCCGAACCAGCTGAAGTTGACGTAGTTGGTGGCCCAGTTGGCGCCCGCGGTCACGGAACCCGCGGTGACCTGATCGTTGAACGTGTCGTAGTCGATGCGCCCGTCGAGGTGAAAGAAACCGCCTTCGGAGAGGCGGAGGATTCCCTGGAGCGGCCCCGTCTTGCGCCGCGTGTCGAGCTCGGGCGGAATCGGGAAGAGCGTCTGCGGCAGCTCGAAGGCGTAGGTCTGCGCGATCTCGAGCGAGGCGATCTCCTCCGCCGAGCCCCCGGGACCCGCGGGCTTGGCCAGCAGGCGATTGACGAGGGAGTAGCGGACCTGGTTCTGGCCGAGAGCCTGGTCGATCTCGTCGAAGGCCGGGATGTGCGTCGGATCCGTCACATTCGAAGCCCACGTGTACGTGATGCGTGGCTCGATGACGTGCTTGAACTTCACCCACGGCCCGAACGAGAAGTCGTAGACCCGCGAGAAAGACGGCCCGATCATCTCGAGGCCTCCCTCCCCCAGCGTCCGCGTGATGCTCTCTCCGGTGAACTCGGTCTGTGCGTTGTCGGTCGAGTTCGTGTAGTAGGTGATCCTCCCTCCCGCGGTGGCGTTGAGCGACAGCCAGGGGATGGTCTTGAACGGAAACGAGAACACGGGGTGCAGATCGAAGCGGCCGTATGTCCCGCGCGGAAGATCGAAGCCGCGGTTGATGTAGAGGCCCGAAATGGAAGAGTCCAGAGCCAGGTAGATGGGGCTGCCGAGAAAGGGTGCCGTGCGGTGGAGAAACTCGACCGTCGGGAACCGCTCCTGGATGACGGTGGAGGAGTAGAACGTCTCGCTTCGCTCGAAGCGGATGTTCAAAGAGTCCGTTCCCACGTTTCGCGTCAGGAAGCCGCGGGACACGATCTGCCGCGCGGAATTGAGCGCGAAGCTGCGCTCGAAGTCCTGCAGGAACTGCTCGTCCGAGTAGTCGCGAATCGACAGGACGCCGCGAAACCCGAACGGCAAGTCGTCCGACACGTGATCGAGACGCAGCTTCCAGCGCGTCTCGGGCTGGAACGTGTAGACGCCGAGGCTGCCGTCCGGAAGCGTGCAGAGGCCGTTTCCGCCATTCGGCGGCGCTTGCGAGATCGGCACGCACACCGTCGCCTCTTGATCCCGGACCACGTAGCCCTGAAACAGGCCAGCCGATTCGTCCGTCGGCCTCCAGCGGGCCTCCACGCCTCCCCCGATCGTGCCGTCGGTGTACGTATCGAGCTGCGTCGTCACGTCCGTCGACCGCCCGGTCACCCAGTAATAGGACAGACCCAGAAAGGCCCCGCGCTGGTTGCTGTAGCCGATCCCCGGAACGAGCATGCCCGACGCGCGGTCCTGCTTGGTCGGCCAGATCAGGTAGGGCGTATAGAGGACGGGCACCGAGCCGGCGCGGAACGCCACGTTCTTCATCCGCGCGTAATCGTCGAGCGTGACGGTCGCTTCGGACATCGAAAAGGACCACTCCGGCTTCGGGAACTCGCACGCCGTGAAGATGCCGTGAGTGATCCTGTAGGTGGCGTCGGCGATCTTCTCGATCTTGTCCGCCACGATGTGGAAGGTCGGAGGCAGGTCTGCGGTGGCGTCCACCTCGAGAACGCCCGTCTTCGTGTCCATGTGAAACGTGCCGCGCACGCCGGTCAAGCGCGTGGGGCCCTGGTCGATGACGACGTGCCCCTTGAGGAAGGCGGTCTTCGACGGGAAGTCGTAGCGCGCCTCGTCGCACGTGATCTTGACGTCCTGATACTCGATGACGACTTCTTCGCTGCCTTCCCAGGTCTTGTCCTTCTCGAAGTGGACGGGCTTCTTGGTGTAGAGGCGGACCTCGCCCCCCTTCTCCGGGGCCTTGAACTTGATCTGGAAGTTGGACCGCTGCCGGAAGCGCGACTCGAAGGGGTCTCCCTGCGCGAACGGGTCTTGCGCGAGGGACGCGGCGGAGATGAGGAGAGAGAGGCCCGTGAGGCCGATCGCCCCGAGAGGCTTCACGCGTCCATGGCGCGCACCGTGGGGGCGACCCGGAACCCCGCCTCCGTCTTGTCCCGGATCTCGTCCACGGTGACGCCGGGGGCAAGCTCCACCAGCTCGAGGCCGGCGCCGGCCTGAAGGACGTCGAAGACGCAGAGATCCGTGATGATCCGGTGCACGCAGCGCATGCCGGTCAGGGGCAGCGTGCAGCGCTTCAGGATCTTCTTCTCGCCGGATTTCGCGGTGTGCTCCATCGTCACGACGAGGCGCTTGGCGCCGGCCACCAGGTCCATGGCGCCGCCCATGCCCTTCACCATCTTGCCGGGGATCATGTAGTTCGCGATCGATCCTTCTTCGTCGACCTGCATCGCGCCGAGGATCGAGAGGTCGATGTGGCCGCCGCGGATCATCGCGAAGGAATCCGCCGACGAAAAAAAGGCCGCTCCGGGGCGGATCGTCACGGTCTCCTTGCCGGCGTTGATCAGGTCGGGATCGACCTCGGCCTCCGTCGGGTAGGGGCCCAGGCCCAGGATTCCGTTCTCGGACTGGAGGATGACCTCCATTCCCGGAGGGATGTGGTTGGCCACGAGCGTGGGCATGCCGATTCCGAGGTTGACGGTGAAGCCGTCGCGCAGCTCCTTCACCGCGCGCTGGATGATCCCGTCGCGCGTCAGCATGAGCGGAGCCCCTCACCCTGTCCCTCTCCCGCCGGGAGAGGGAACCCTGGAGAGCCGGCGCTCCAGAGGAATTCCCTCTCCCCCCGTCGAGGGGAGAGGGGGAGGGTGAGGGGGGGACTCATCCCTTCTTCACCGTCCGCCGCTCGATGCGTTTCTCGCGCGGCGCCACCACGATCCGGTTGACGAAGACACCGGGCGTGTGGACGCACTCGGGATCGAGGGAACCGACCTCGACGAGCTCCTCGACCTCGGCGATCGAGACCTTGCCCGCCGTGGCCGCCATCGGGTTGAAGTTTCGCGCGGCCTTGCGATAAACGAGGTTGCCGAGCCGGTCGCCCTTCCAGGCCGCGACCATCGAGAAGTCTCCGACGATTCCGCGCTCCAGCAGATAATCGCGGCCGTCAATGCTCCGCGTCTCCTTGCCCTGGGCGACCAGCGTGCCCGCGCCGGCCGGCGTGTAGAACGCCGGGATCCCGGCGCCTCCCGCCCGCATGCGCTCGGCGAGCGTTCCCTGCGGAACCAGCTCCACCTCGAGCTCGCCCGAGAGGAACTGGCGCTCGAACTCGGCGTTCTCGCCGACGTACGAGGAGACCATCTTGCGGATCTGGCGCGTGCGCAGGAGCTGCCCCAGCCCCCAGTCGTCCACGCCGCAGTTGTTCGACACGACCGTCAGGTTCTTCGCGCCGTGACGGACCAGTGCCGCGATCAGGTTTTCCGGGATGCCGCAAAGTCCGAAGCCGCCGACGACCAGCGTGGCCCCTTCGAAGACGTCACGGACGGCCTCGTCGGCGGACGCCGCGACTTTGCTCTTCATCCACGGCGATGATAACCGACCGGCGCAAATCAGCGGCCGCGGTCCGCGCGCGCGACCGCGATGAACTCGGCCGCGTCGAGATCGAAGGACGCCCCGGGGAAGGCCGCGAGGAGCGCGCGCCGCCGATCGCCCTCCGGAGACGACGGCAGCGCAACGGTGTCGATCGTCTCGACGAGAAATCCGGAGGCCGCGAAGAGATCCTCCAATGAACGCCGGGTGAAGAGACGCAGATGCGTTCCGGAGAGCAGGCCGTACGGAACGTAATCGAAACGGCCTCGAATCAGGTCGTCGACGACCGACCAGTGTCCGGCGTTGGGGACGGACGCGACCAGGCGTCCGTTTTTCGAAAGCCAGGGACGGACGCGCTCCAGGGCGTCGGAGGGATCCGCGAGATGCTCCAGGACGTCCCCGAACAGGATGGCGTCGAAGCGGCCGGCAAAATCCTCGGCGACCTCGTCGAGGCGGCAAGCCAGCACGCGGTCATAGACCCGGGCCGCGGCGGCGGCGTCCTCGGCATCGGGCTCGATGCCCACGATCGTCGTGACTCCTCTGGCTCGCAGCGCCGGCGCCGTGGCTCCGCGCGAACAGCCCACGTCGAGGACCGACCGGGCGGCTTGCGGGACGCGGGAGGCGAGATCCTCCCTCGCCGACGCATCCATGGCGCCGTAGCGATGGAGGTAGGCGCCGGGATCCACGCCGACGATGAAGCCTTTCGCCGCGGCCTGCCGCGGCACGTCGCGGAGCGGCAGATCCGTCGGAAGCGTCGACAGCACGGAGCGGCGTACGGCGTACGCGGGGGAGGCGGGGGAAAGCGCCTTGCGGATCGGAGCCGTCGACGCCGCCGCGAGGGCGGCGGCCTCGGCCAGAAGCGTCGGGGTCGGATACGCGAAGGGAGGCGCGTAGCGAGTCTCCTCGGACTCGGGTTCATTGGTCACCGGGAGAAGGGCGTCGAACTCCGTGCGGCCCGCGAGGTTCGCGACCAGCCGGAGCGCGGGCTCCGGCAGCAGGTACGCCTCGGGGTCGGCCACGACCAGGACCAGCGGAGAATCCCCCGCCGCATCGGCGACCAGCGGGTCGCGGTCCGGCGACGCCGTACGCGTGCGCGCCGGAAGAGATCTCGCATAGCGCGTCACGAGGCGCCACGCCCACGGCGCTTCGGCGCGGAACCGCGGTTTTCCGCCGACGACGAGATCGAAAGGCGAAACGCTCAGGCCGTCTCGACGAGCATCGCCGTGGCCTCGCCTCCGCCGATGCAGATCGCCGCCACGCCCCGCTTCTTGCCGTCCTTGCGGAGCGCGTGGATCAGTGTCGTCAGGATGCGGGCTCCGGACGCTCCGATGGGATGCCCCAGCGCGACAGCGCCGCCGCGAGGATTGACCTTCTCCGGCGGGAGCGAGAGCTCGCGGATCGCCGCCATCGCGACCGCCGCGAATGCCTCGTTGATCTCGAAGTAGTCGATGTCGGCGATCGAAAGCCCCGTCTTCTCCAGAAGGCGCTGGATCGCGCCGACGGGCGCCGTGGTGAACCACTCGGGCGCCTGGGCCACGCCGGTCGACGCGATGATGCGCGCGATCGGCTTCCATCCTTTCGCCCTGGCCTTCTCTTCCGAGGCGACGACGAGAGCGGCCGCTCCGTCGTTGATCTTCGAGGAGTTGGCCGCGGTGACCGAGCCGTCCTTCGTGAAGGCGGGTTTCAAGGTCGGCATCTTTTCGAGCGGCGCCGCGAATGGCTCTTCGTCGGACTCGATCTTCACGGCGTCGCCCTTCTTCTGCGGGACCTCGACAGGCGCGATCTCCTCCGAGAAGAGACACGTCTTCGAGGCGTTCTGCGCGCGGCGATACGACTCGAGTGCGAAGGCGTCCTGCTCCTCGCGCGTAAAGGAGTACTTCGCGACGCAGAGCTCGGCGCAGTTGCCCATGTGGGTGTCTTTGTAAGGATCCCAGAGCCCGTCCTTGATCATCGAGTCGACCAGGGTGCCGTTGCCCATGCGAAGACCCGTCCGCCCCTTTTCCAGGAGATAGGGAGCGTTCGACATGGATTCCATGCCGCCCGCGACCGCGATTTCGTACTCGCCGGCCAGGATCGCGTTGCCGGCGTCCATGACGGCGCGCATCCCGGATCCGCAGACCTTATGGACCGTGATGCAGGGGACCGAGTCCGGGATGCCGGCCTTCAGCGACGCCTGCCGGGCCGGCGCCTGGCCGATGCCGGCCTGGAGGACGTTGCCCATGATCACCTGCTCGACGTCCCTGGGGTCGACGCCGGCGCGCGAGAGCGCCGCGCGAATCGCGACGGAGCCGAGGGCCGGGGCGGGCAGGGAGGAAAGCTTCCCGAGGAACGAACCGATCGGCGTTCGGGCCGCCGACAATACGACCAGGTTTTTCATAAGAGGCGCATTCTAACGCCGGGGCCCCGGTTCCTTATTTCGCCGACTCCAGCTTCCAACCGCCCCGGATGCTCGTGGCGTTGCAGTAGGTCTTGATGCAGTCCACGTTGTTCAGGCACTGGAGGATCGACTCGCAGGCCTGCTTCGCGGTCGAGCCCTGCGCCACGTCCGCGGTCTGCACGCATTTTCCGGAGTACGCCGGGTTGGTGAAGGTGCAGGTCGCCTGCGGAGGAGGAGGAGGAGGGCCGGCTTCCGACGGCGCCGGCGCACCGGAGAAGAGCAGGGCGAGCACCACGGCGAGACCGAGTGTCCGTTTCATACGGCCTCCTTTCGAGGATCGCCATCACGAATCATAAGCCGGCGCCGGGTTACTCTGTTCGGGTGGCACGGATTCTCGCGATCGACTTCGGAGAGAAGCGGATCGGCCTGGCGACGTCGGACGCGTCGGGCCGGCTCGCCACGCCGCGCCGCACCCTTTCGCGGAAGAGTGACGAAGCGGCCCTCGAGGAAATCGTCCGGTTCTGCCGCGAAGAGGAGATTGGCGTGACGCTCCTGGGCATCCCCCGCTCGCCGGACGGGATCGAGAGCCCCTTCGCCGCGCGCATTCGCTCTTTCGCGAAGAAGCTGCACGCGAAAACGGGTCTGCCGCTGAAGTTCCACGAAGAGACGCTGACCTCGGTCGAAGCGGCGAGGCGCCTTTCCCCGGGGTCTCCGCCCGAGGCCCTCGACGCCGCGGCGGCCGCAGTCCTTCTCGAGGATTACCTCGCCGCGGAGGAGCCCGGCCGGTGAGCGCGATCCGGCGCGTCCTGAGGCTGGGCCTGCTGACGGCCCTCCTGGCGCTGGCCGTAGCCGTCTACCTCTATCGGCAGTTGGAGCATCCCCCGGCGCCCGCGGTTCCCGGCACGGTGACGGTCTTTTTCCCGTACGGAACGCCAACGAGCGAGATCTTTCGCCGTCTCGGGGCCGAAGGCGTGGTCTCGCCGGCCTGGCTCGCCGAGGCGTATTACCGTCTGGCCGGCAGCTCGACCCCCCTCCAGGCGGGCGAATACCGCTTCGAGCGACCCACTCCCCTGTCGGAAGTTCTGGCGCGAATGGGACGCGGCGACGTCGTCAAGCACACCATCGTCGTGCCCGAAGGGTTGACCGCCGAGGAGACCTTCGCGCTGTTCTGGAGCCAGGGCATCA
>Ga0075434_100000078_pt1 | contig 52232 bp, 53 predicted proteins | sample RhiMethybrSRZTD3_FD_75298 | JGI IMG/M metagenome (GOLD analysis project Ga0075434, IMG submission 75298) | Populus rhizosphere microbial communities from Tennessee, USA - Rhizosphere MetaG P. TD hybrid SRZTD3 | ecosystem: Host-associated > Plants > Roots > Rhizosphere > Soil | place: USA...
GTCGAGTGCTTCGCCTCGGGCGCGCAGCTCGGCACCGCGCTCGAGGCGGCGCTCGCGGCCTCATCGAAGAGCAAGGCCCCGCAGGCCCTGCTGATCGACCTGGCGATGCCGGGCGAGGACGGCTTCGAGGTGCTGCGCCGCGCGCGCTCGCTAGAGCTCGCCTGCGGCGTCGAGCGCCCCACGCCGGCGATCGCGCTCACCGCCTTCACCCAGGTCGAGCGCGAGCGCCTGATGAGCGCGGGCTTTGCCGACCGGGTCGACAAGCCGGTCGACGCCGACAAGCTGATCAGCGCGATCCGCGCCGCGCTCAAGACCCCGCAGCACTCCGAGGCCGCGGTCTAGGCACAGTCGTTGCTCCGACTGGACCACGGAACGCACCCGGTAACGTAACGCACTGCGGCGGGACAATTGACCCCCATGGAGCGGCGTCAAGTTCAAGTAAATGGCCACCTGAGGGTCATCGTCGTCGACGACGACAGAGATACGGTGGACATGCTTGCGCTGATCCTCGCCGATGCCGGCCACGTAGTGCACCGCGCCTATAGCGGCAAGGAGGTACTGCCGGCGGCGCGTGTGTTCCGCCCCGACGCGATCATCCTCGACATCTCGGTGCCGGGCATCAGCGGCTACGCGGTGGCGCAGGAGATCCGCCACAGCTTTGTCGAAACGCGCCGGCCGCTGATGATCGCGATCACCGGCAAGTGGATGGAGACGCCCGACCGCCTGATCGCGCAGCAGGTCGGCTTTGACCACCACCTGCTCAAGCCCTGCGATCCGGCGAAAGTCCTCGACCTCCTGAGGCCGCTCACCGCCTGAGCGGCTTGCGTTACGCTTGCCTTCGGGCAAGAATAAGACAAACAGATAAAAACTGATGGCCGCTCTGCCAAAACCGTTCGACGCCGACGCCACCATGGGGGGCGCCGACCACACCATTCCCGGCGTGCACGGGCGCCACGCCCTGCACGAGCACGACCTCCTGCAGCAGCTGACCGAGCAGTTCCGCACCTTCGAAGGCTGTGAGCCCGTTAGCGTCGTCGGCGTGCACCGCCTCGACCCGGCCGATTCCGAGGGCTGCAACTGGTCGTCGTCGCTGGTGCTCGACCCGGCAGGCGTCGCGCCCGAGGTCTACGCGCTCGCCTACGGCGCGATCATCGGCCACGCGCGCCAGACCTGGAATCTGCGCTGAGCTCCGCGCCCAGCGGCGCGCACACTTCCTCCAGCGGCTTGCGCTCGGCGTCGACGCCGAGCCAGGCGGCGACCGCGGCCGCCGCGCACATCAGCGCTCCGGCAAGCACGTAGGCGGCGTAGAGAGCGTCCCGGCTGCCGCTCTCGATGATCGCACCGTAGATCGGCGGCCCGGCCAGGCCGCCGAGCGCCGTACCGAGCGCGTAGAAGATCGAGATCGAGATCGCTCGCATCTCCACCGGGAACACCTCGCTCACCGTGAGGTAGGCCGAGCTCGCCGCCGCGGAGGCGACGAAGAAGATCGCGCTCCAGCACAGCGACAATCCGGTCGCATCGAGCGATCCCCTGGCGAAGGCGTATCCCGTGGCGATCAGGCCGAGGCCGGAAATCGCGTAGGTGGCGGCGATCATGCGCCGCCGGCCGATCGAATCGAACAGCCGCCCGAGGACCAGCGGGCCGAGCAGGTTGCCGAGCGCGAAGGGGAATATGTAATAGCCGACGCGCTCTTCGGGCACCGCGTAGAAGCGCGCGAGCACCAGTGCGTAGGTAAAGAAGATCGCGTTGTAGAAGAGCGCCTGCGAGGCCATGAGAGACAGGCCGAGCACCGCGCGGCGGCGGTAGCGCGTGAGCATCAGGCGCGCGATCTCGCCCCAGCCGGGCGCGGGCAGCGCGCGCATCGAGAGCGTGGCAGAGCATTCAGGGAGAGGCCCCGTGCTGCGCGCCACCTGCGCCTCGATCTCCTTGACGATTTGCCCGGCTTCCTCGGCGCGGCCGTGCCGGATCAGCCAGCGCGGGCTCTCGGGCACGTGCCGGCGCACGAGCAGGATGGCGAAGCCAAGCACGCCGCCGAGGAGGAAAGCGATGCGCCAGCCGAGCTGCGGACCGATCGAGTTGAGCAGCAAGACCGAGAACGCCGCGCCGAGCGCCGCGCCGATCCAGAAGGTGGCGTTGATCGCGAGATCCACCGTGCCGCGCAAGCGCGCCGGGATCAGCTCGTCGATCGCCGAGTTGATCGCCGCGTACTCTCCGCCGATGCCGAAGCCGGTGAGGAAGCGGCAGATCGCAAACGTTTGCATGTTGAACGAGAAGGCGGTGAGCACCGTCGCCGCCAGGTAGACGGCGAGCGTGACCAGGAACATGCGCTTGCGCCCGAGGCTGTCGGCGAGGCGGCCGAAGAAGAGGGCGCCGAGCACCGCGCCGGCGATGTAGGCGGAGGCCGCCCAGCCGATCTCGCCGGCGGTGAGGCCGAGCGTGTCGGGACGCTCGAGCGCCGGCCCGAGCGAGCCGACCACCGTCACCTCCAGGCCGTCGAGCAGCCAGCTCACCCCGAGGGCGATCACCACGCGCCAGTGCCATGGCGACCAGGGCAGCCGGTCGAGGCGACCCGGTATGTCGGTCGCCAGGGTGTGGAACTGTGGCATCGGTATAGTCTTGGACCGGGAAGGAGAAGAAATGATCGGCTTCATCGGCTTGGGCGTGATGGGGGAGCCCATTTGTCGCAACCTGGCGTCGAAGAGCGGCAAGGAGGTGCGCGCCTTCGACATCCGCCCCGAGCCGCTCGAGCGCCTGAAGGAGGCGGGCGTCAAGTCCGTGGCGAGCGTGCGCGAGATCGCCGAGCACAGCGACATGGTGTTCCTGTCGCTGCCGGGCGCGAAAGAGGTGAAGGACGTGTGCGTAGGGCGCGCGAGCCTGCTGATCCACCTGCGCCCGGGGAGCTACATCATCGACCTCAGCACCATCCCGGTGTCGCTCGCGCGCGACCTCGAGGCGCGCTTCGCCGCGCGCGGCATCCATTTCATCGACGCGCCGGTGGCGCGCACCCGCGAGGCCGCCGAGTCGGGCACGCTGTCGGTGATGGTGGGCTGCAAGGAGCCGCTCTTCCCGCGCGTGCGGCCGACGCTGGAATTCTTCGCCAAGGAGGTGACGCGCTGCGGGCCGCCGGGCTCGGGCCAGGCGATGAAGCTGATGAACAACATGGTGCTGTTCCAGAACGTGGTCGCGATCGCGGAGGCGCTCGCGGTGATTCGCCGCATCGGCCTCGACCCGCAGAAGATGCTCGACGTGCTCTCCAAGGGCTCGGCCGACAGCTTCGCGCTGCGCAACCACGGCCTGAAGGCGATGCTGCCCAACAAGTATCCGGAGCGCGCCTACTCGGTCGAGTACGCGCTCAAGGACCTGACCTACGCGCTCGACCTCGCCAAGCAGGCCAAGATCGAGCTCACCGGCGCGAAGACCGCCAAGGCGCTGCTCGAGAAGGCCGCCGCCGCCGGGCATACGCAGGAATACTTCCCGGTCATCGCGAAGCTCATTTGAATTCGCTCGACCTGCGCCGCTGGCTCGCGGAGATCGAGAAGCTGGGCGAGCTGCGCCACGTGCGCGGCGCCGACTGGAACCTCGAGCTCGGCGCGATCAGCGAGCTGAACGTCAAGAAGGATGCGCCGCCGGCGCTCCTGTTCGACGAGATCAGGGGCTACCCGAAGGGCCACCGCGTGCTCACCTGCAGCACGGCGAGCCCGGCGCGGCTCTCGTCGATCCTGCGCCTGCCGGTGCAGAATACGCACCAGGGGCTGGTCGAGGCGCTGCGCGGCAAGCCGGCGCAGTGGCAGGCGGCGGCGAAGGATTTTTCGCCCGTCACGGTGAAGGAGGGCCCGGCGCTCGAGAACATCCAGAAGCAGGTCGACGTGCTCGCGTTCCCCTCGCCCCTCTGGCACGAGAGGGACGGCGGGCGCTACATCGGCACCGGCTGCTCGGTGGTGACGCGCGATCTCGATTCGGAATGGATCAACGTCGGCACCTACCGCGTTCAGGTGCTCGACAAGAACCATGTCGCGCTCGACATGGTGCCCGGCAAGCACGGGCGCATCCACTACGAGAAGCACAAGGCCGCCGGCAAGCGCTTCCCGGTGGTGATCGTGGTGGGCGCCGATCCGCTCGGCTACCTGATCTCGGGCATCGAGGTTCCCTACGGCATGTGCGAGTACAACTACATGGGCTCCATCTTGAAGGAGCCCGTGGCGGTCATCCCGGGTGAATTAACCGGCCTGCCCTTTCCTGCCGCCTCCGAGATCGTGCTCGAGGGCTTCGTCGAGCCGAACGACGAGCGCACCGAGGGCCCGTTCGGCGAGTTCCACGGCTACTACCCCGGCAAGGAAGGGATTGCGCCCGCCGTGACGATCCAGAGGATTTACCACCGGGAGAACCCCATCATGGTCGGCAGCCCGCCGGCCAAGCCGCCGAACGACTATTCCTACTCGAAGGCGGTGATGCGCTCGGCGCTGCTGCACGATGCGCTGGTCGCTGCCGGCGTGCCCGACGTGCGCGCGGTGTGGGCGCACGAGATCGGCGGCGCGCGCATGTTCAACGTGGTCTCGATCCGCCAGCGCTACGCGGGCCACTCGCGCCAGGCCGGGCACCTGCTGAGCCAGTGCGGCGTCGGCGCGTACATGTCGCGCTGGTCGGTGGTGGTCGACGAGGACATCGATCCGGCCAACCTGCAGGAAGTGATGTGGGCGGTGGCGACGCGCACCGACCCGGCGCTCGACATCGACATCATCCAGCGCGGCATGGGCTCGAAGAATGACCCCATGTTCGTCGCGTATCGCTACGACGCGCCGTTCAGCTCCAAGGCGGTGATCGACGCCTGCCGGCCCTGGGACCACCTCGCCGAGTTCCCGGCGGTGGCCGAGGCGAGCAAAGACCTGCAGGCGAAGACGCGCGCGAAGTGGAAGGATGTCCTCTAGCCCGACCCGCGAGACGAAGTACGCGAAGTGCGGCGATGTGCACATCGCCTATCAGGTCGTCGGCCGCGGCCCGATCGACCTGGTGGTCGTTCCGGGATGGGTCTCGCACCTTGAGGTGCAGTACTGGGACGAGCCCTTCATCGCGAATTTCTTCGAGCGGCTGGCAGGCTTCAGCCGGCTGATCCTTTTCGACAAGCGCGGCACCGGCCTCTCGGACCGCGTGCCGCGCAACGCGTTGCCGACGCTCGAGCAACGGATGGAAGACGTGCACGCGGTCATGGATGCGGCCGGCTCGCGCAAGGCTGCGCTGTTCGGGATTTCGGAAGGCGGCGCCATGTGCGCCCTGTTCGCGGCGACTTATCCCGAGCGGACTTCCGCGCTGGTCATGTCGGGCTGCTACGCGAAATGGGTGCGCTCGGACGATTATCCGTGGGCTCCGACGCGCGAGTATCACGAGGCGGGCTTTGCTGCCTACGAGAAGCACTGGGGCACGCCGATCGGGTTCAAGACCGTCGCGCCGAGCGCGGCGAACGACGAGCGTGGCCGCAACTGGTGGGCGCGTTACCTGCGCATGGGCGCGAGCCCCGGCGACGGCGTCGCACTGTATCGCATGAACGTGGAGATCGACGTGCGCGCCGTGCTACCGAGCATCGATGTGCCGACGCTGGTGATGCACCGCGCCGGTGACCGGCTGATCGACGTGAACAACGGCCGCTATCTGGCCCGGCAAATCCCGGCGGCGAAGTACGTCGAGCTCGCCGGCGAAGACCATCTGCCGTGGTTCGGCGACGCGAACGCGCCGCTTGCCGAGATCCAGGAATTCCTGACCGGCGTGCGTCCCGTCGACGAGCACGAACGCATGCTGGCGACGGTCGTGTTCGCGGATATCGTCGGCTCGACAGAAAGGGCCGTGGACCTGGGCGACGCCGGCTGGCGCCGCGTGCTGGGCGATTTTCACCACCGTGCGACCGAGACCCTGCAGAAGTTCCGCGGACGCCTCGTCGACTTCGCAGGCGATGGCGTCTACGCAGTGTTTGACGGCCCGGCGCGCGCCGTGCGCTGTGCGCTCGCGCTGACAGGCGCCGCGAGCGAGCTCGGGCTGAGCATCCGCGCGGGCGTGCATGTCGGCGAAGTGGAGAAGATGGGCGAAAAGTTCGGCGGCGTCGCGGTGCACATCGGCGCACGCGTGATGGCTCTTTCCCGGGCGGGAGAGGTCCTCGTATCGAGCACCGTGAAGGACATCGTTTCCGGGTCCGGACTGCAATTCGAGGATCGTGGTAGCCACAGCCTCAAGGGCATTCCGGGCGAATGGCGCCTGTTCGGCGCCCGCGAAGGCTAGCCGAGCAGGCTCTCGATGAAGCGCGGATCGGCCGGCTTGACGAGGTGCAGCTCGCAGCCGGCCTCGCGCGACTCGCGGCGGTCGCGCTCCGTGCCGTAGGCGGTCACGGCGATGATGCGCAGCCCCCGGCCGTGCTCGGCGTGCAGCTGGCGCGCCACCTCGAAGCCGTCCATGCCCGGCAGGCCGATGTCGAGCAGCACCACGTCGGGCCGCAGGCGCCGCGCGCGCTCGATCGCGCTCTGCCCGGTGGTGGCGAAATCGACCTCGTGCCCCATCAGCCGCAGCAGGATCATCAGGCTGTGAAGCTGATCGGCGTTGTCTTCGACCACCAGGATCTTGCGGTTGCGTGCCATAGCCGCATTAGACGGCGGGCTTCTTGACACGACTAGCGCGCCGTCGGCTGTCGAGGGAACGCTACACGCCGCATCGAGGTCGCACGATATCGGCACGGCGCGCCGCCGGTTAAAAGAGCGGTGTGGACCGCCGCCGGATCCTGGTGATCGAGGACGAGCCCGCCGTGCGCGAGCTGCTCAAGCTGCACCTCGTCAACGAGGGCTACGAGGTGCTGCTGGCCGAGGACGCGATCGATGGCGGGCGCCTGCTCCTCACCGGGCAACCCGACCTGCTGATCGTCGACCCGGGCCTGCCCTACATGAGCGGCTTCGAGCTGGTGACGACCCTGATCGCCGACCGATCCTCGCCCGCGCTGCCGGTGATCTTCGTCACGGGCAGCGAGCAGCACGCCGCGCAGGCGCAGGCGCTGGGCGACGCGTGCCTGGTCAAGCCGTTCTATGTCGAGCAGCTCGTCGTTCAGGTGCGACGCTTGCTTGCGCCGAGCGCCGATGCAAGCACGCGCGCCGTTGCCGAAGGAGCGAGAGCCGCATAGCGCTCGCTCCCGGAGCTGACCGGAGGGCCCCGGCCATGTCTCCGCTTCCCGCTGCCGTCCTCGTCACCCGGGCGCTGCAGCGGGCGGAAAAGATCCTCGGCATGGGCGAGCTCGCGCGGCGCCTCAAGGCCACCGAGAACACCGTCATGGCCTGGCGCGACGGCCACGCGTCGATGCCCGAAAGGAAATTCCTGGCGCTGGTCGACCTGCTCGACGAGATCGACGCGAGCTGGGATGCGACGAAATCCTGAGCGGCCGCCGCAGCTTATCGCGCCTCGGGTAGCCGCAGCGGCGCAAGCAGCCTGAGCAGGTCCTCCGGGTCGCAGGGCTTGAGCAGGTGGTGATCGAACCCGGCGAGGCGCGCGAGCATGCGGTCGGAGGCCTTGACCCACTTGCCGGAGATCGCGATCAGGAGCGGGCCGCGCACGGGGTGGTGCCTGCGGCGCAGCTCCTGCGCCACCGAATAGCCGCTCATCCCCGGCATTTCGATGTCGAGGATCACCGCATCGGGCTGCTCGTCCGCGAACGCTGCAAGAACTTCCGCGCCGGAGTGCACGCCTTTCACGGTGTGGCCTTCATGGCGCAGAAGCAGCGCGAGCGTCAGCACCGTGTCGCGCTCGTCGTCGGCGACGAGCAGGCGCAGCGGGCGCAGGTGTGAGCGAGCAGCAGCCGACCGCTCGGCGTCGATGGGCGGCCTTGTCATTTGGTCCCATCGTAAGCGCGCTTTATGACACACATAACCCTTTGGGGTAGTGGCGGAAACTACAAAAACTCCCCAGCCCGCACTACAGCGCCCCTCCATTACGCTTGCGGCTGCCTGTCCCAGTCAGAAGCGAGAAAGAAGTGGACCGCGAGGAATTCAACCAGAAGCTCAACCAGATCGAGGAGCAGGCGCAGCTCACGCTGGCCGAGTTCCCGAAGACGCTGACCAAGGAGCGCCAGCGCATGATCATCGCGCTGGTGCGGCACCTGCGCTCCGAGTGCGAGCGCCAAGCGCTGCGCTCGGGAGCGCAGGACGCCGCCGCGGCGCCGCTGCGCGGCGCCTAGAGCAGTACCTCGACCTCGGCGCCGTTCTCGCGCGAGAGCAGGGTCACCGCCACGCTCGAGTCGTGGCGCTGGAAATGGAGGTCCAGGTTCGCGCCGGCGACGGGCAGTCGCCGCACGGTGAGCCATTCGAGGAAGTGCGGCAGCCGCGGCCGGCGCAGCCGCACGCGCGCCGTCCTGGCGTCGATCTCCAGGCCGAGGCAGGCCTGGATCAGGGCGTAGGGCGCGACCGCCGCCCAGGCTTGGGGCGCGCACGCCACCGGATACGTCACCGGTGCCTTGCCGCGCTCGCGCGAGAAGCCGCAGAAAAGCTCCGGCAGCCGGCGCAGGTGCATGTGCGCCGCGGCGTCGAACAGCGCCGTGGTCAGCGCGAGCGCGTTCTCGCAGTGGCCGTAGCGCGCGAGGCCCAGGCCGATCAGGGCGTTGTCGTGCGGCCAGACCGAGCCGTTGTGGTAGGAAGCCGGGTTGAAGCGCCGCTCGCGCGCGCTGAGCGTGCGGATGCCCCAGCCGCTGTAGAAGTCGGCGGCGAAGAGGCCCTGCGCCACGCGCGCGGCGCGCCCGGGGGCGGCAATGCCGCTGTAGAGCACCTGGCCCGCGTTCGAGCTGCGCACCGCGCAGGGCGCCTTGTCGCCGTCGAGCGCGAGCGCGTAAGTGCCGAGGTTCTCGTCCCAGAACGCAGCCTCGAAGCGCCGGCGCAGCTGCTCGGCCTTGAGCGTCAGCCCGGCCGAGAGGCGCACGTCGTCGAGGTCGGCGGCGAGCCGGGCCGCATGGCGGTAGGCGAGGTACACGTAGCCCTGCACCTCGCACAGCGCGATCGCGCCCTGCGCGAGCGCGCCGTCGGCGTGCGATACCGCGTCGTCGGAGTCCTTCCAGCCCTGGTTGCGCAGGCCGCTCGAGCGGCGGCGCGCGTATTCGACGAAGCCGTCGCCGTCGCGGTCGCCCGAGCGCTCGATCCACTCGAGCGCCTGCTTCACCGCCGGCCAGATCGCATCGAGCGTTTCGCGGTCGCCGCTGCGCTCCCAGTACTGGCCGGCGAGCGCGATGAACAGCGGCGTCGAGTCGATCGAGCCGTAGTAGCGGCCGAAGGGCAATTCGCCCAGGCGCGCGAGCTCGCTCGCGCGCAGCTCGTGCAGGATCTTGCCGCGTTCCATGTCGGCGCCGGCGTCCTCGCCGTCCCCCTGGTGGGCGGCGAGGAAGCGCAGCACGCCGCGCGCCACCGCGGGCTCGAGCCACAGCGCTTCCATGGCGGTGAGCAGGCCGTCGCGCCCGAACACGGTCGAGAACCAGGGCACGCCGGCGTACGGGTAGGGGCCGTGCGGCGTATCGGTATTGAGCATCGCCAGGTCCGCCGCGGAGCGCGCGAGCACGCCGTTCACCGACTGGTTCGAGGTCTCGATCTCGGCGGCCTGCGCGCGCGCGGTGGCGAGCGTGCGCCGCGCCTGGCGGCGCGCGACGAAGAAGCGCCGCTCGGCGGCGGGCGCCGCCGCGCCCTCGATGCAGTGCACGGCGATCGAGATCGGCCGGCGCTCGCGCGCCGCGAGCTCCAGCTCGAACTCGGCGCGCGTCTCGGTCAGCCGCGTCGGCTGCGGGCCGAACGACAGGCGCGTGCTGCGCGGCACGCCGTCGAGCGACTCGTAGACGAACGCCACCTCCGCTGCGCCCAGCAGGCGCGGGCGCACCGCGCCGCGCCGCGAGCGGCGGAAGCCGCGGATCTCGAACAGGTCGGCGAAGTCGGCGTCGAACTCGAACGCGAGGCGCAGCCGCTGGCGGCGCTCGGCGTAGCTCGTGACGGTGAGGAGCTCGTGGCAGGCGCCCGCCCACAGGAACTTGGCGCGCGCCACGTGGAAGGTGTCCTTCTGCAGCGCGAGGCGGCCCTCGGCGTCGAACAGGTCGGGATTGGTGAGATCGACGTCGAGCACCATGTTGTCGTGCTGCACGGTCGAGGACAGCACCAGCGGCCGGTGGCCCTCGAGCGTGAAGCGCAGCCTTGAAAGGAAGCGCGTGTCGTGGTGGAAAAGGCCCGCCGGGCTGTGCTCGATCTCGAACACGTCGCCGAACTCGTCGAGCATGGCGAAGGTGTCGCCCTGCTTGAGCGTGCGCCGGCTCGACGCGGCGAGCGACACCACGCCCGGGACGAGGACCGGGCCGGTCGCGGCTTCGGCTTCGCGCCTCATCGCGCTTTCAGGCGACGCTCAGCGCGCGGCGCCGGCCGAGCGCGCGGTAGAGCGCGAGGTAGTCGCCGGCCATGCGGCGCGCGGAGAAGCGCTCCTCGAAGCGGCTGCGCACGCGCGAGCGGTCGAGGCGCACCGCCGCGCCCAGCGCGTCGGCCGCTGCCTCGACCGAATCGACCACCAGCCCGGTGACCCCGGGCTCGACGATCTCGGGCACCGCGCCGTGCGGCCAGGCGAGCACCGGCGTGCCGCACGACATCGCCTCGATCATCGCCAGGCCGAAAGGCTCCGGCCAGTCGATCGGGAAGAGCAGCGCGCCGGCGTTGCCGAGGAAGGCCGGCTTCTGCGCCTCATCGACCTCGCCGACGAACTCGATGCCGCCGCCGATCTGCGGCTTGATGCGCTCGGCGAAGTAGTCCTCGTTTTCGCGGTCGACCTTGGCGGCGATGCGCAGCCGAGCACCCGCGCGGCGCGCGATCTCGATCGCGCGCTCGAGGCCCTTTTCCGGCGAGGCGCGGCCGAGGAACGCCACGTACCCGCCGCGCGGGGCGGGATTGAAGGGGCAGACCTCCGCCGCGAGGCCGTGGTAGACGGTGCCGAGCCAGTGGGCCGACGCGAGCGGCGTGCGCTGCGCGTTCGAGATCGACACCAGCGGCATGTCGGGGAACTCCCGGTACAGCTCGGCGACCCCGGGCATGTCGAGCCGGCTGTGCAGGGTGGTGAGCGTCTTGCGCGCGAGCGGCCGGAAGAGGGGCAGGTGCAGGTGCTCGAGGTGGAAATGCACCACGTCGAACTCGTGGGCGCGGGCGCGCACCCGCTCGAGCATGAGCGCGAGATACGGCAGCGCGTCGCGCACCTGCGGATCGAGGCGCAGCGCGCGGGGCGCGCAATCGACGAGCTCGGCCGAGGTCTCGGAATCGCCGCTCGCAAACAGCGTGACCGCGTGGCCCAGGCGCACCAGCTCCTCGGCGAGGTACGAAACGACGCGCTCGGTACCGCCGTAGAGCTTGGGCGGCACGCTTTCTGCAAGCGGGGCGACCTGGGCTATGCGCATGGAGGCGGAAGCTGGTTTGCAATTCGCGTGCCGGGCGGGATGCCGGAAATGCGGCCCTGCGGCATAATCCGCGCACAACAATGCAAATCGACACGGTGAAGGCGGCCTACCGCCGCTACGCAGGGGTCTACGACGCGGTATTCGGCCCGGTGCTGCAGCCCGGTCGCAAGGCAGTGCTCGAGGCGCTCAAGCTGTCTCCGGGGGACCGGGTGCTCGAGGTTGGCGTGGGCACCGGCCTTTCGCTGCCGCTTTATCCGCGCGACGTGCGCATCACCGGCATCGACGTGTCGCGCGAGATGCTGGAGAAGGCGCGCCGGCGCGTCGCGCGCCGCCACCTCGCCAACGTCGAGGGGCTGCTCGAGATGGACGCCGAGCGCATGAGCTTCGCCGACGCGAGCTTCGACAAGGTGGTGGCAATGTACGTGGTGTCGGTGGTCGAGCGGCCGGCGCGCCTGCTCGAGGAATTACACCGCGTCTGCAAGCCCGACGGCGAGATCTTCCTCGTCAACCACGTGCGCTCCGACAACCGCTTCGTCGCCGCGGTGGAAAAGAGCCTGGCGCGCTTCTCCGGCAAGCTCGGCTTCCACCCGGACTTCGAGCTGCGCGACATGCTCTCGCACGCCGACCAGGCGACCGAGATCGCCCAGATCAATTTCTTCTGGAAGGTGCTGCGCCTGCGGAACGGGGTGTCGCACTCGCTGTGACGAGGTAGAGGGGCGCCGCCGCCACGCCCTGCAGCAGCGCCGAAAGCCCGTAGAGCAACCCGACCGCCGTCGCCGGCCCCGGCGCCACGCCCAGCACGCCCAGCACCACGATGGCGCCCGCTTCGCGCGCGCCGAATCCGCCCCAGCCGAGCGGCAGCGCGCCCATGATGAAGATCGGCGCGGCTGCGGCGAGCATCGCGGCGTAGGAGAGCTCGAGCCCCACGGCGAAGCCGAACAGCCACAGCGCCGCCGCCGAGAACACCTGCACCAGCGCCGAGAGCCACGCCGAGGCGATCAGCGGCCCGCGCCGCTCGAGCAGCGCTTTTCTTTGCGCCTCCGCCCGCGCCACCGGGAGTGGAATCCACGGCGCCGCGAGCGCGAGCGCGAGCGCGGCCGTGTACCACCCCATGGGTTTTTCGAATGCCATGAATCCGAGGGCGAGCCCCAGGAGAAGCGAGGCGAGCGACATGGCGCAGAGGATCCACAGGCCGCTCAGGCGGTCGAGCAGCACCGACAGCCCGGCAATGAGCAGCGTGTTGTCGCCGGTTTTGGACAATTGATAAGCGCGCAGGACGTCGCCCGAGACCGTGGCGCCGGGAAGCAGCACATTCATCGTCATGCCGCGGAAGTACATGAGCGTCGCGTCGCCGAGGCGCGCGGCGAGGCCCAGGCCGCGCGCGATCGCCGCCCAGCGCGCCGCCGAGAGCACGTTGGAGGCGACCGAGGCGGCGAGGCCGGCGGCGAACCAGCGCGCGTCGACCGCGGAAAGGCTGGCGGCGAGCGCCGGTGGGTCGACATACCAGACGACGGCGCCCAGCAGCAGCGCGCCGGCGGCGATTCGCAGCAGGAGCTTCAGGGCTTTCTCGGCGCGCGCCGCAGCAGGTATTGCGGCCGGCCCTGCGGCTCGTGGTAGATGCGCGTCAGCAGCTCGCCGATCAGCCCGGTGGCGACGAGCTGCACGCCGATCAGCGCGAGCAGCACGCCCAGCAGGAGCAATGGCCGGCCGCCGATGTCGTGCCCCAGCGCAATTTTTTCCGCGGCGAGCCAGGCGAGGATCAGGAAGCCGACCGCGCCCAGCGCCAGGCCGACGCCACCGAAGGCCTGCAGCGGACGATGCAGGAAGCGCATCAGGAACTTGATCCAGAGGAGGTCGAGCAGCACGCGGAAGGTGCGGTCAATGCCGTAGTTCGACGCGCCGCGCGTGCGCGCGTGGTGGCGCACCGGCACCTCGATGATGTTGGCGCCAACCTCGGCGGCGAGCGCCGGGATGAAGCGGTGCAGCTCGCCGTAGAGCCGCAGGCCGCGGATCACGTCGGCGCGATACACCTTGAGGGCGCAGCCGTAGTCGTGCAGCTCCACGCCGGTCACGCCCGAGATCACGCGGTTGGCGAGGCTGGAGGGCAGCCGGCGCGAGAGCGCGCGGTCCTGGCGCTCCTTGCGCCAGCCCGAGATCACGTCGACCTCGGGGCGCGCGTCGAGCAGCTCGAGCAGCTGCGGCACGTCGTCGGGCTCGTTCTGCAGGTCGCCGTCGAGCGTGACGATCAGCTCGCCCTGCGCCGCGTCGAAGCCCGCCTGCAGCGCCGCCGACTGGCCGTAGTTGCGGATCAGGTAGAGCGGCTTGAGCCAGTCGCGCGCCGCGGCGAGCGACTCGAGCGCGCGCGCCGAGCCGTCGCGCGAGCCGTCGTCGACCACGATCAGCTCGAAGCTGCGCCCGGAGCGGCGCATCGCGCTGCCCACGCGCTCCACGAGCTCGGCGAGGTTCGCCTCCTCGTTATAGACCGGGATGACGACTGATACCTGCATGCACGAGTGTAGTCGCCGCGGAGATGAGGCAGCAAATGCCGATCGCGCGCTGGAAGAGGTCGGCCTGCGGGTAGCCGCTGTCGTGGCCGATCGCCAGCCAGGCCGCGCAGGCGACGAGAAAGAGTCCGACGACCCACTGCACCTCCGGGTAGAGCCCGAAGCGCAGCGTGCGCCTGGCGATCCAGAGGCCGGCGATCGCCGAGAGCCAGCCGCCGATCGCGCCGCCGAGGATGTCGAGCGGCCAGTGCACGCCGACCACGGCGCGCGATAGCGCCGCAATGCCCGCCACCGTCAGAACCAGGATGACCCATCCCCACTTCCTGAAACCAAGCATGTAGAGTCCGCCGATCGCGAACACGGCAGTGGCATGGCCCGAGGGAAACGAGTCGGCGCGGTATGCCTGGCCGATGACATGTACCGCGTCGCCCAGCACCGCGGGCGGACGCGGCACGTCGAGCAGCAGCTTGAAGCCGCGCGCCCAGGCCGTGCCGAGCAGGACGACGAACACAAAGGCCCAGACGAGATCCGGACGGCGCCGCCATAACGGCAGGCAAAGCGCGAACGCGACCAGCGTGTCGCCGATCACGGTGATGTTGGCCCACAGCCAGTCGCTGCTCGCCGGGCCGAGGGCGTTGAGCGCGAGGAACAGCTGCTGGTTCGAGACCGTCAGCGCGACGGCGAGGAACCCCGCCGCGCACAGCGCCGGCACGGTCCACTCGCGCCAGTACTTCAAGCCCGGATGCGCGCGAGCACGATGCCGCGCTTCGAATAGAGAAGGTCGAACGCCAGCCCGGAGGGCAGCTCGCGCAGGCGGTCGGCGCGCGTGAGCACGACGTCGCCCGGGCGCGGCTCGCGGCTCGCCGTCGGCGCGCCGCGGTAGACGCTGAAGCTCGGCGCGTTGAGGCGCCACATCACCGGCTCGAGCGCGCGGCTGCGGCAGAGCGCCGCCGCCTCCTTGAGCGAGGACTGCTGCGCGAAGCCCGCGACCGGCACCACCAGCGTCGAGAGCACGGCGACCGCGGCGAAGCCGAACACCGTGAGCTTGTTCGGCAGCGGCGTGCCGCGCTCGAGCATCGCGTAGGCGGCGAGCGCGGCGAGGATGGCCGGCACGACGAAGTACCAGCTAGGGAAGCTGCCCAGCGCCGCAAGCAGCACTTCCCGCGCATAGCCTTCGGTGTGCAGCACGAGCCGCGCGACGCCGTAGGGCAGGGCGAGCACGCCGAGGAAGAACAGGAGCACCGGCGCGATCGCCCACGCGGCATGCTTCCACTCGCAGCCGTGCACCGCCATCAGGATCGCGAGCCCGGTGTATCCGTAGAGCACGTAGTGCGGCAGCTTGGTGCCCGAGAGCGAGAAGAAGACGAAGACGAACCCGAACCAGAGGAGCAGGTAGCACTGCAGCTCGTCGCGCCAGATCGCGCCGATGCGCTGCGCCACGGGCACAAGCAGCGCGGTGAACGGCAGGCTGAGCGCGAGGAGCCAGGGGAAGTAGTAGACCAGGCTGCCCGCGTGCCCCGACACGGGGCCGGTGAAGCGCCCGACGTTGTGCTTGAGAAAGAAGCCCTCGACGAAGCCGTGTCCTTCTTTCACCAGGATCACGATGTACCAGGGAGCGGCGATGGCAAGGAGGAGGAGCAGCGCGCGCCAGTCGAAGGTCGCCTTCAACCATGCGCGGAGGCTGCGCCGCATGACGCAAAACAGGAAAGTGGTTGCAAGAGGCACGAGGATCGCAACCGGCCCCTTGGCGAGCACGCCGAGGGCGATCGCCGCGTGCGTCGCGTAGAGCCAGCCGCGCTTGCCGGTGGAAAGGTGCAGCCACGCCGAGAACATCGACGCCGCGATCACGCAGTTGAGAAGCGCATCGGCGGTGGCGGCGCGGCCGATGATGTAGACGCCCAGCGACGTGGCGAGCAGAACGGCCGCGAGCAGCGCCCGGCGCTCGTCGTAGTGCCTTCGCACGAAAAGATAGGTGAGCCAGGCCCATGCGGCCGCGCACAGCGCCGAAGGCAGGCGGAAGGCCCATTCGCTCGGGCCGAGGAGGGCGACGGCGGCGGCCTGCAGCCAGTAGACGAGAATCGGCTTGTCGTAGCGCGGCTCGCCGTTCAGGTAGGTCGAGAGGAAGTCGCCGCGCTGGAACATCTCGAGCGTCGCCTCGCTGAAGGCGCCCTCGTCGACGTCGAACAGCGGCGGCGTGCCGAGCATCCAGAAGAAGCTGGCGAGCACCGCCGCCGCCGCGAGCCAGCGCGCGGTGTTATTCAAACCTGAGGTTCGCTTCCCGCGCGACGCGGCGGGTGGTGTCGAGCGCGTCCGCCACTACCTTGCGGAACGCCTCCGGAGAGTTGCCGATCGGGTTGGCCGCGGCGGCGTCGAGGCGCTTCATCACCTCGGGCTGCTTCAGCACGCGCGCCAGGGCGGCATGCACTTTCGCCGTGACATCCGATGGAAGGCGTGCCGGCGCCACCAGGCCGAACCACGAAGGGTCGTTGACCGCGGCGAGGCCGAGCTCGGCGTAGGTCGGGATCTCGGGCAGCATCGGCACGCGCTGCCCGGAGGCCACCGCGAGCGCGCGCAGCCTCCCCGCCTGGATGTGCGGCAGCGAGGAAGGCAGGTTGTCAAACAGCACCTGGATCTGGCCGGCGAGCGCGTCGTTGAGCGCGGGGCCCGCGCCCTTGTACGGCACGTGCACCAGGTCGACCTTCGCCGCGTACTTGAAGGTCTCGCCGATCAGGTGGCCGAGGCTGCCGACGCCGGGCGTGCCGTAGTTGAGCTTGCCCGGGTTGGCGCGCGCGTAGGCGAGGAGCTCGGCCATGGTCTTCGCCGGCACCGAGGGATGCACCGACACCACGTTCGGCACCGCGGCGATCTGGCTGACGAGGGTGAAGTCGCGCAGCGGGTCGTAGGCGAGCGCCGCGCCCTTGACGATGGCGTTCACCACGTGGGTCGAGACGGTGGCGATGCCCAGCGTGTGGCCGTCGGGCGCGGCGTCGGCGATGGCGCGCGCGCCGATCGCGCCGCCCGCGCCGCCGCGGTTGTCGGGCAGCACCGGCTGGCCGGTCTCCTTCGCCAGGCCGTCGGCGACGATGCGGCCGACGATGTCGGTCGAGCCCCCGGGCGGGAAGGGGATGATCAGCGTGATCGGCTTCGACGGCCACGACTGGGCAGCGGCGTGCGAGATGCCGAGGCAGAGCACGAGCAGGGCGAGCGCGCGTTTCATCGACCGCGATTCTGCAGGAAGGCGGGCAGCGATGCACCCGGCGCGCTCGCGCCGAGCGCGCTCAGCCGCTCGAGCGCCGCGGCTTTCAGGCGCCAGCAGCTGTCGCCGAGCGCGCGCGTGGCGTCCTCGGCCGAGCCGAAGCGCGTCAGCGCGAGCGCGCGCAGTCCGCAGCGCGGGCTCGAGTCGAGGGCCTTGCGCAGATTCGACAGCGCCTCGGGCGGCGCGGGCCGCTCGAAGAACGCGTCGGCGATGGCGCCGAGGTGGTTCACGCCAAGGCTCGCCGTGAGCGCCGCCGTCATGCGCCTCGCCTCGTCGTCGGAGGCCGCCTTGTAGGCGCAGCGCAGGAGCTCGTCGAGCAGGAAGCTCGGCGTGAAGCTCTCCGGCGAGATCTCTGCGAGCGCGCGCGCCGGGTCGTCGATCAGGCGGCGCAGCACCGCGCCGTAGAGCGCCGCATCGGGCCTGCCGTAGAGCTGCGGGGCGAGCCGGTAGAGCATGGCTTCCAGCGGCGCGCTTCCGCCATCGACGGCGGGCGGGATGCTCGCGCAAGGTCGCGAAGCTTCGTTTTCTGCATCCATCGTGGTCGCTCTCGAGGGAATCGGGCTGATCGCCGCGCCGGCGCGCAGGAAGCGTCCTTCGCCGAGGAGTACGCCGACGCTCGGCAGCCCGCGGCGCCAGGTGGCTCTTCCCCAGGAGCGGTAGTCGCCGCCGATGCGCCATTCGTTCGTGCCGCCCTCGTCGGCGAGCAGGCCGAAGCCGTTGGCAAACGCGGTGCCTTGCGCATCGTAGATCGCGGCGTAGATGTCGTCGCCCGCGCCGTCGAAGAGCACGCCGACGGCGAGGTCCTGGCCGGCGCCCTGGCCGACGCCGGCGCCGAGCGTGTAGCGGTCGCGGCCCGACTCGTCGCGCAGCACGCCGACCGCCTGGTGCACGCCGGCGCCCTGCGCGTAGCGCACCGCGCGGTACTCGTCGCTGCCGCCGCCGTCCCAGAGGAGCCCGATGCCGTAGTAGTAGCCCGCGCCCTGCGAGAACATCTGCGCCTCGTAATGGTCGGCGCCGGCGTCGTCGCGCAGGATGCCGATGCCGCCCGCGAAGCGCGTGCGCTCGCCTGCCGCCGCGCCCTGCGCGAAGGCGACACCGCCCTCGCGCCCGTAGAGGTCGGGCGCGCCCTCGGCGACGTAGCGATCGTTTCCGGCACGATCCCACAGCAGGCCGAAGCCGCCCGGGCCGCCGTAGCCCTGGCCGAACGCCTGCACCCGGTAGCGATCGTTGCCGCGCCGGTCGACGAGCGCGCCGACGCCGAAAAGCGCCGCGCCCTGGCTGAACGCGGGCGCCTGGTAGCGGTCGTCGCCGTCCAGGTCGATGAGCGCGGCGGCGCCCGCCGCCGCGGCGCCGAGCCCCGGGCCGCGCAGCTCGTAGACGTCGTCGCCCGAAATATCGACCAGCGCCGACAGCGCGCGCACCGCCACGTCGCTGCCGGTATAGCGGTCGTTGCCGCCGAGGTCGATGATCACCGAGATCGCGCCGGCCAGGGCCGGCGCGCGCTCGTAGACGTCATCGCCGCCCGGATCGATGATCAGCGCCGCGTCGGACCCGTGGCGGTCCGCGCCCGGGCTGCCGATCACCACCGTGCCGATCTCGGCCGTGAAGCGCTGCGGCGCCGGGATGCGCACGCCGGGGGAGCGCAGCGCGGCGATGAAGCGCGCGGTGGCGTCGAAGAAGAGCTCCGTGGCATGCGCGAGGCCGTCGGGCTCGACCGCGTCGGCGAGCAGGCGCAGGTCGTCGTCGGACGGACCCGCGCCGAGGACCGCGAGGATGCGTGCCTCGTCAAGCGGCTGGACGGCCTTGCTCAGCAGCCCGCGGGCCCGGGCGAGCTCGCCCAGGTAGCGCTGCAGGAGGGCGTCGAACTCGCTCGCCGTGGCTACGCCGGGATCGGCCAGCAGCCGCAGCTCCTGGGGGACCGCGCGGTTGAAGATCGCGGCCGCGTCGGCGGCGGCCGGCGGGTCCTTGAGCAGCTGCAGCACGAGCGGGGCCGCGCCGCGCGGCGCCGGCGCATCGTGCGCGAGGACATTGCCGATGACCTCGAGCGCCTCGCGCCCCAGGCCGCGCGCGGCGAGGTCGGACTCGATGCGTCCGCGCAGGTCCTGCGCCGACGCGCCGGCAGCGGCGAGCGCCAGGCAGGCGATAACGCAGCGCACCCCCGGGAGAAAAGCCGACGCAGCCATGACAAAGCTTAACCCCCCAACCTTGCTGGCGATTTTGCTATCCTGCCGCCCGGGAGGGGGCTACTCGGGGAGGGTATGCCGATGAAGAGGAACTGGACCGCGGTCGCCGTCTGCGCGCTGCTCGTCGCCTGCCAGGGCGCCGCTGCACAGACGTCGAAGGCCGCGCCCCACGAAATGCGACTGCAGGAGCTGCTCGACCGCGGCCAGGCCGAGGAAGCGGCGCGCTACTGGGGCGACAACCGCTCCTATTTCTGGGACAACGCCGAGCGCAACAAGCCGCTGCTCACGCGGCTGCGCGACACCGTGAATCCTCCCTACGAAGCGAAGATGAGCGCCGCCGCGGCGGCGCTGCAGCCCTACGCCGCCTCCGCCGTGCAGGCGCAGCCCAGCTGGAGCGGCGTGTCGCACGCGCTGGCCGAAGCGCGCCGCACGCTCGACGCGTATCGCGTGCTGCCGATCGCGGTCGACGATTTCCTGCGCAGCGAGCGCTCCCTCGAGCTCGACGCCGTCATCGGCCAGGTCACCGACCTCTACGTGAAGGAGGCGCCTGCGGCGTTCGCGCGCTACGAGCATTTCGGCCACACGCCGTTCGCCAAGGTCTACCCGGTGGAAGTGCCCGACGAGGCCATCGCCGCCGGCTATTCCGCGATGAAGGCCCGCTTCGAGCGCGCGAGCGCCGAGCAGATCGCCGGGTTCGTCGAGACCTACGGAAAAGCGCTCACCCCGCAGCAGAAAAGCGAGCTCGCCGCGGCCGCCGGCCGCGCGCGCTATCGCGCGATCGTTCCCGACGGCGTGATCACCGGCGAGCGCGCGATGCGGCTGCTCTCCGAGATCACCTCCGGCCGCCTCGACCCGTCGGGGCTGCCGGTGAAAGTGACGCTGTTCTGGTCGAAGGAGGGCGCCGACGCGGGCGAGTTCCCGGTCGCGCTCAAGTCCCCGGCGGCGTTCAGCGCGACCGAGCTTTCCAAGCGCGACCTGCCCGCGAAATTCGCCGAGACCGAGATCGTGCTGTTCGTCGACGTGCACCGCACCGTGGTGGCGCGCGCCACGCGCGGCAGCCGCCAGGAGCGCTCGAGCTACAAGGCGAGCACCCGCCAGGTGCCCAACCCGGCCTGGCAGCAGGCGCAGGCGAACCTGATGCAGAAGCAGCAGGAGTACCAGGCGCTCAGCAACCAGAACCAGCAGCTGCAGAACCAGGCGCGCCAGATCTCCGGCGGCGGCCTGGCCGGCTTCGCCGCGCTGCTCGGCTCGGCCGCGGGCCACGGCGCGATGCTCGCGGCGTCGAGCCAGGTGCGCACCGCGCAGACGCAGCTCAGCAACACGCCGCAGATGCTCTCCGAGGACGTGCTGGCCGACTACCAGTTCACGGTGTCGGAGATCGAGGTGACGCGCCGGGCGCCGGCGACCGTGTACCTGATCGACGTGAAGAACGGCCGCTACTTCAAGCACACCACCGAGAAGCGCGAGGCGCGCAAGTTCGAATCGGCCGAGGTCGACCCGCGCGACCCGCAGCGCGACTCGATCCTCAGCCGCTACACCTCGGCCGAGAACGTGAAGGTGTTCACCGCCGCGCCCGAGACCCTCGAGGCGCAGTCGCTGCTGGAAGGCCTGAAGGGCGCCAGCGCGCCGCAGCCGCTCACCGCGCTCGACGACGACATCGACCGCGAGCGCCTGAAAGTCACCAGCCAATAGGCGGGCTCCTCAGCGCGGCTTTCCTGGTGCTGGCCGGGTGGGCCGCGCTCGATCCCGGGCGCATGGCCTGGGTCTACCTGGCCGGCGCGATCGCCTACGAGTTCTGGCTCGCGCGGCGCGTCGCCGCGGTCGGCGCCTCGCCGGTCGCGGTCGGCGAGCCGCCTTACGGCTTCAGCGAGGACGAGGCGCGGCTGGTCGGCCGCTACCGCTTCTACTTCACCTACCCGGCGCTGGCGCGCGACGCGTCGGCGACCCTGGCTGCCCTAGGCCTCGCGTCGCTGCTGCTTGCGCCCTGGCTCACCTACAAGCAGGCCTTCGTGCAGGCGGCGCTCATCGGCGCCAACCTGTTCGCGGTGGCCCGCTTCACCCGGATCGTCGCGCCGCTGATGGCCCTGCGCGTCGCCGCCAATACCGGCGATCGCGACGCCCTGCGCATGCTTGAACTGCACGATCCGGCATGGGAAAAGGTCCGCGCCGGGAATAAAATGACGCCATGAACGCTCCGACGAAAACCGAAGACGCATTCCACCAGCTCATCCACAAGAACCACATGTGGGGGCTGTGGGAGATCGCGAGCCAGATGACGCCGCATCCGCGGCCCGAGGCGATCGCCTACCAGTGGAAGTGGTCGCTGCTCAAGGAAGTGGTGAAGCAGTCGTGCACCGCGGTGCCGGTCGGCGACGAGCGGCGCGCGATGCAGCTCTTCAACCCGGGCCTGAACGGCCAGTGGGCCACCACCAGCACGCTCATCGCCGCGGTGCAGGTGCTGCTGCCGGGCGAAGTGGCGCGCGCGCACCGGCATTCGCCGGCGGCGATCCGCTTCATCATGGAGGGCCACGGCGCCTACACCGCGGTCGAGGGCGAGAAGGTGATCATGCAGCCCGGCGACTTCGTGCTCACGCCGAGCTGGCAGTGGCACGACCACGGCAACGAGACGCAGGAAACGGTCGTCTGGATGGACGGCCTCGACGTGCCGCTCACCCGCTCGCTCAACGCGATGTTCTTCGAGATGCACAAGGACCTGAAGGCGTCGCATGCCAAGCCCGTGAACGGCTCGAAGGCCCTCTACGGCCACGGCAAGCTGACCCCGACGTGGACCAAGGAGCGGCCGCGCTTCTCGCCGCTCATGCTCTATTCCTGGGAGCAGACCGCGGAGGCGCTGCACGACCTGCGCAGCCACGACGGCAGCCCCCACGACGGCATCATCCTCGAGTACACGCATGCCCAGACCGGCGGCCCGGTGCTGCCGACCATGTCCTGCCGCGTGCAGCTGATCCGCAAGGGCGAGAAGCTCAAGCCCAAGCGCGTCACCGGCTCGAGCGTGTTCCACGTCGTGCAGGGCAAGGGGCGCTCGCTGGTCGAGGGCCAGCCCTTCGACTGGGAGAAGGGCGACATCATCGCGCTGCCCTCGTGGGCGCAGCACGATTACGCCGCTACCGGCAGCGAGGACGCGATCCTGTTCTCGATCAGCGACCGGCCGGTGATCGAGTCGCTCGGCTTCTACCGGGAAGAGCTGGGCTAGCCGGGGTTGATCGAGATCAAGCCTCGCCGCGCGGGCGAGGTTAGCCTCGAGCGAGCATGAGCCTGCTCGCGCTGTTTCGCCCCGAACCCGATCCGCTGCACGATCCCGGCGCGGCGGCGAGCTTCGCCTCGGGGCTGCCGCAGGACGATCCGCTGCGCGCCCTCGATTCCCTCGGGGAGATGCTGCGCTCGCTTGCCGCGGCGACGGTGCGTGCGCGCGTGCGCGTCGAGATCGCGGCGATACTGGAGCGCGCCGGGGCCGCCCCCGAGCGCGAGGTGCTGGAAAAATATCGCGAGGACCCGAGGCTGCGCAACGCCGCCGCCACGGTCGCCTGGAGCGCGGCCTACCGCTACCGTTCGGCGCTCGCCGAAGTCCGCGAGCGCTGCGCGCTCGAGCAGCTGCCGTCGCGCCCGGCGTCACCTTCCTCGCGCGGCGAGCTCGCCGCGATCGCGGCCGGCGCCTTGCGCGCGCGCGTCGCTCACCTGCGCCTCGCCATGCTGCACTACGAGCCGGTGCCGCAGGCGGCGTGGAAGGCGCTCTACGCCACTTACGCGCGCTGCGAGAGTGCCGGCATCGCCTCGACGCCCGCGCAGGCGCGGCGGGACGACCTGCCGCACACCACGCCGCTCATGGAGCTGATGCGCGGCCTGCTGGTCGCCATCGCCGCGCCCGAGCGGCTGCCGCCCGAGGAAGTCGACGCGGCATTCATCATCGCGCAGCGCTTCGCCGGGGCGGCGCGCCTCGAGCACGCGCGATTCGCGGGCGCGACGCACGCGCTGGACCTTTCGCGCGGGGCGGCGCCGGCGCCGATCGGCGCCGGCACGCCGCCGGGCGCGGCGGTGCGCTATCTCGGGGCGCGCGACGCGCTGGCGAACCTCGAGGGCCAGGTCGGGTTCCAGGCGGATGCGATGCTCGACGAGGACAACCGTCTCGCCGCGCAGTACTCGCCAGGGCAGCGCGTCACGGTGCTGCGCCAGTTCATGCACTACTGGAGCGGCGCGGGCCCGCGCCCGGCGCGAGCGCTCGTTCGCCTTCCGGGCGACGTGTCGGTGGTGCATGGCTTCGCCGACGTCTGCCACTACGCCCCGCACATCGCGGCCGTGGCTGCCGCCAAGCGCACGCCGGGGATGCCAGCGCAGGCGCTCGGCGTGGAAGAGGATTTCGCTTTTGCGCCGCCGGAGCACTGGCCGGGACGCGAAGCGGGGCTCGACGTGCTGCGCGTCGAGATTCCGCCTTCGGCCGGAGCGTGGGTCGAGGTCGGTGACCTGGCCGCGCTCCAGGCCGGCGAACGGGCCGACTGGTGGCTCGGCGCGGTCCGCCGGCTCGAGCCGGCCGCGCATGGCGCGTTGAGAGCCGAGCTGGAAATCCTCGCGCGCCGGCCGGTGAGCGTCTGGCTGCGGGTGCTCGGCCGTGCCGACCGCTCGGTGGCGAACTGGCAATCCGCCTCCGGCACTTTCGCCTTCGAGTACACCCAGGCCCTCGTGATCACCGAGCGCAGCGCCGACAGCCGCGGCCCATCGCTCGTGCTGCCCAAGGGACGCTTCGTCCCCGAGCAGCTCGTCGAGCTCCTGCACGGCGAGCGCAGCCGCGCGCTGCGCTTCGGCGAGTTCCTCGAGCAGGGCCGGGACTACGACCGCTGCACGTTCAGCTGGCAATAGGCTAGAGGTCGTCGACCCGCTTCTTCTTCGCCGGCTCGGTGCGCGGGTTGCGCCCGGATTCCTCCGGGTCCCGGCTCTTGTCCATCTCGGGTTCGACGGGAAGCTTCTCCGTCTCGGGGTCCTGCGGGGGATGCTTCGGATCGTCCTGCATCCGTGGAGCGCCGCAAGCGGCGTACCCGGTTTGGTAATCTCTAGCGCCAGTCCATGACCGCTGAAATAGACCTGGTCCGCGCTCAATACGAGCAATGGGTGTTTCCATTGCCCGTCGAGAATCTGGCGGGCGCGGGAAAGCAAATGAGCGATCCAGGCGTCATGAGCCTGTCGTACTGGCCGGCACGGCCGCAAAGAACGGGTCTCGATATCCTCGTCGCGGGGTGCGGCACGAGGGAAGCCGCCGTGCTCGCCATGCACAACCCCGATTCGAGCATCGTCGGCATCGACATCAGCGAGGCGAGCTTGAGCCACTCGCGCGCGTTGAAGGATCGCCACGGGCTTTCCAACCTGACCTTGCGCCAGGTTTCAATCGAGGATGTCGCAACCCTCGGGAAATCGTTCGATTTCGTCACGTCTTACGGGGTCCTGCATCATCTCAGGGACCCGCTGGCGGGGTTGAAGGCGCTCGCGGCCGTGCTGCGCGAAGACGGCGTGATGTTCCTGATGCTCTACGCCTACTACGGTCGCGCCGGAATTTACGTGATGCAGGAGTTTTTCCGCTTGCTCGGCTTGGCGCAGTCGAAGGAAGACGTCGACCTGGTGCGCCATACGCTCGGCAAGGTGAGAAACGACCACCCGGCGAAACGGTTCGCCTCGACCAAGGACTGGCAATTCGACGCCGGCGTCGTCGACCTGTTCCTGCACCCCCGGGATCGCCCCTATACCGTCGCCCAATGCGTCGAGCTCATCGAATCCGCGGCGCTGACAATCCAGGGTTGGGGCGACCAATACTATTACTACCCCGATGCGTATCTGCCGCACGATAGCGAGCTCTACCAGCGCATCGACCGCCTGCCCGAGAGGCAGATCTGGCAGGCGATGGAATTGTTCCACGGCCAGCTCATAAAGCACCATCTCTACGTTTGCCACGCGCGGCGCGATCCCGGGTCGTACAAGGTCAGCTTCGACGACCCTTCGCTCATGGACCGCGTGCCCGTGCTGCTCGAAGACGCACGTCGCTCTCGAGACGCGTCTGGCCGCGTCGTCATGGAGCGCCCGGGAATCGGCACCGTGGCGTTCGGCGAGCCGCATGCCAGCGTCGTAGGCGCCATCGACGGCCGGCGCACGATCAGGGAATGCGTGAGATCGGGCATGAACCGCTCGCCGGGCGCCGAGTCGGCGATCGGGCGAAGCGTTTTCCGGCAGCTGTGGCGCGTCGGATTCGCGCACCTCGCGATCCGTCCGGCCAGGTAGTTCGCCTCAGCCGGGAAGCGTAAAGAGCTCCTGCTCGCCTTCGACGTCTTTCACCGCGTGGCGCCCCAGCGACTGCAGCCTCTCCGGGCACTGCGCGGCGAAGGCCGATGAGATGACGAGGCTGCGGCCGAGGGTCTTGCACATGCTCTCGACGCGCGCCGCGGCGTTCGCCCCCGGGCCGATGACGGTGAACTCCAGCCGCTGCGGCACGCCGATGTTGCCGTAGGTGACGTGGCCGAGGTGCAGGCCGATGCCGTAGCGGATCGGCGTGCGCTCGGGATGCATCGCGTTGTCCGTGTCGATGCGCTCGCCGGCGAGCCGCGCGGCGGCGAGCGCGCGCCGGCAGGCCTCGGCGGCGTCGGTGGCGATCGACCAGCGCTCCGGGTCGCCGATCGGGAAGATGGCGAGCGCGGCGTCGCCGATGAAGCGCAGCACCTCGCCGCCCTTCTCGAGGATCGAGCCGGCGAGGCAGTGGAAGTAGGTGTTGAGGTAGGCGAGGTAGTCCTCGCGCGGCATGACCTGCGACAGGCGCGTCGACTCGCGCAGGTCGCTGAACCAGATCACGCTGTTGATGTGCTCGCCGTCGCCGTGCTTCACCAGCCCGTCGAGCACGCGCGCGCCGGTGTGCTGGCCGAGGAAGGTCTGCAGCAGCGCCACCGCGGTGCGCCGCTGCGCGAACACCTCGAAGAGGCGCCCGAGCATCGGCAGCACCTCGTAGATCCGGCCGAGGTCGGCGGTCGAGAAGCCGCCCTTGGTGAACGAGGTCATCGACATCACGTTCAGCTGGCCGTCGGCGAAGCGGAAGGGCATCGCCACGTAGTCGCTGGCGCCTTCTGCATGCAGGTCCCGCACCACCGGGAAATCCAGCTTGACGTCCTTGCGCTCGAGCTGGCGGCGCACGCCGCCCGCGCCGCGCAGGATCAGCGCGAACGGGCTGTCCTTGAACTTGGGCTGGCGCAGGATGTCGTGCGGCTCGTAGATGGTCTTCGCGCCGGTGTCCTCGCGCCAGACGAAGACGGTGGCGAACACCTGCGGATGCAGCGTCGGGATGATCACCGTCATGCGCGCGATCGGCACGCCGTTCGCCCTGAGGCAGCGGCAGAAGGCGTCGACCAGCGCGTCGGGCGCGGCGATCTTCCACGCCTCGCCGAGCAGCCAGCCGGCGATGGTGTTGGCGTGCATCGCGCCGGCGGCGAGCTGCGGGATCTCCTCGTCGCCGTCGTAGATGGCGCTGACGCGGTCTGGATAGAACGAGACGTAGCGCCGGATCGGCGTCGCGTCGGGGTAGGGCTCCTCGTAGGACCAGGCGGCGTTCTCGGCGACGGCGTCGCCGGCGCGCAGCGTCCAGTAGCTGGCGTTGCCCTTGAACGGGCAGTGCGTGACGCGCTCGGTCTTCTCCAGCAGCGCGGTGCGCACGTCCTGCGGCGGGAAGTAGTACGCCGGCGGCAGGCGCGTCTCGTGCAGGATCAGCGCGCGCTCGGAGTCGGCGATCCAGGTGCCGTTGAACTCGACGCGCACCCGCCGCGGGCTGGGCTCGAAGCGGATTTCGTAGTTGGCGCTCATGCGGGCAACGCGGCGCGCAGGCGGGCGAGGATGTGCTCGAACGGCGAGTGCTTCGACACCGCGGCGCGCCCGGCGAGCTGGTTGCCGCGCGTGGCGAGGTCGTCCGGCGTGAGCAGCGCGGTCAGGAACACCACCGGGATGTCGCGCGTCTCCTCCTGGGCGAAGAGCGTCGCCGACAGGTCGCCGCCGTCCATGCCCGGCATGTCGATGTCGCACAGGATCAGGTCGGGCGCGCGCTCGCGCGCGGCGCTCAGCGCCTCCGATGCCGTGAGGCAGCCGATCAGCTCGTAGTCGCGGCCGAGCTTGATGCCGAGGTACTCGAGCACCGCGGCGTCGTCATCGACCAGCAGCAGCTTCTTTTTCATGCCCGTCCAGTTTGACTTCTTCCAGGTGGCGTCGCAACGCCGCCGAGCGCGCGCGCAGCTCATCGAGCGCGCCGTCCCTTGCCGTCGCCTGGATCTCGCGCGACGCGGCGGCGGCCCAGCGGAAGCCGTACAGCGCCAGGCTGCCGGCGAGCTGGTGCGCGGCGACGCGCGCCGCTTCGCGCTCGCCGGCGGCGAGCGCGCGCTCGAGCTCCGCGGCGAGCGTGCGGCGCGATTCGAGGAAGCGCGGCATCGCGGCGGCGAGCTCGGGATCGACCGCCACCGGGTCGTCCGCGGCCGGCGGAAGGTTCGGCCGCAGCGTGCGCAGCAGCTCGTCGATGCGCTCCGCGGCCACCGGCTTCGGCAGGTACCCGTCGAAGCCGGCGGCGATGCAGCGCCCGCGCATCTCTGCATCCTCGTAGGACGAGAAGGCGAAGATCGCGGCGCGCTTGCGCACGCCGCGCGCCTCGTCGGCGCGCAGCGCGGCGAGCGCCTGGAAGCCGTCCATCACCGGCATCTCCAGGTCCATGAACACCACGTCGGGCGCCTGGCGGCGCGCCGCCTCGAGCGCGGCGCGGCCGTTGATCGCGACGTCGACCGCGAGCGGCGGCGAGGGCAGGGTGCCGCGCAGGAACATGATGTTGAACTCGTCGTCGTCGACCACCAGCACGCGCAGCGGCGGCAGCGCTTCTGCGCTCGCCGTTGCCGGCACCCGCGCCGGGGGCGCCTCGAGCGTCAGCGTCAGGGTGGTGCCTGCGGCTTCGGAGGTTCGCATCGCCAGCTCGCCCTTCTGCACGCGCGCCATCAGGCGCGCCGAATAGGTCCCCAGGCCATGGCCGCCGACCTTGCCGTGCGTCGAGTACTTGTCGAAGAAGCGCTCACGCATGCTCTCGGGGACGACGCCGTCGTTGTGCACCTCCAGCATGACTTTGGTCGCCGAAGCGATGCTGACCCTTACGGCGGCGCCGTCCGGCGAGGCCTCGACCGCGTTCTTCACCAGGTTGGCGAGCAGGGAATAGCAAAGCAGCGGCTCGCCCCAGGCGAGCGGGCTGCCCGAGACCTGCTGCTCCAGGCGCAAGCGCTTCGTGTCCGCGTGGGCGCGCACCTCGCGCCAGACGGTATCGGTGAGCGCGGCCAGGTCCACTGCGCGGGGGCTGTAGCGGTAGTCGCCCTGCTCCATGCGGTAGAGGTCGACCGAGAGGTTGACCATGTCGAGCATGCGGTAGGCCGCGCCTTCGACGATGCCGAGCAGCTCCTCCTCCCGGGCGTCGGGGGCGCGGCGCGCGCGCAGGAGGCGCGGCACCGCGGCGATGCTGTTGAGCGGCGTCTTCAGGTCGTGGCGCGCGATGCGCTCGACCTCCTCGCGCACGCGCATTGCCTCGCGCAGCTCCTGCTCGCGCCGGTGCAGCTCCGAGACGTCGTACATCGCGGCGATGTAGCGCGCGGTGCGCCGGTCGGGGCCGTGGATGAACAGGCCCTCGACGTGCACCCACAGCACGGCGCCGCTCGCGTGCAGCAGCCGGTGCTGGCCGGGAATGTGGCGCAGCACGGTGCCGGGCTCGCCGCGCGTGCGCGCGGCCTCCTGGAAGAGCCGGATCCGCGCCTCGCGGTCCTCGGGATGGATGAAGCTGGGAAACGGCGCCCAGTGCCGGGTGTCGGCGTCGGCCGGATAACCGAGCATCTCCTTCAGGCGCCCGGAATAGATCGCCTTGTCGCCCTGGCGCTCCCACTCGAAGAAGCCGGCCTGCGTCGCGCGGACCAGCAGGTTGAGGCGCCGGCGCTGCTCGGTCTCCTTGCGCTGCTCGGCCTCGACCGCATAGGAGAAGATGTTGGTGAAGGCGATGGTGAGCACCTGGCAGGCGATGACGCGCAAGGCGAACTCGGGCTCGACCATCTGCCAGAGCGCGGCGCCGACGATCGCCACCATGGTCAGGTTGAAGGCGTTGGCGAGCCGCCGCTCGAGCACGAAGTGGAACAGCAGGATCGACGGAAAGGTCCAGAACACGGTCATCACCCCGCGCTGCCAGACGGCGAGCACCACGCCCATCACGATTGCGGCGAAGGCGAGGGCCATCGGCAGCGGCGGGCGCCGGCCGCGCCAGATCGCGACGGCGTCGACGACCAGCACCAGCACCACGCTGAGTGCGATCGAGCCGATCAGCACGTAGCCGCGGATGAGGTTGAGCACGGCGAACGGCACCACCGCCACGGTCGCGACGAGCGCGAGCGCGTAGAGCACCTTGTCGCGGTAACCCGCGCCCACCGGCGCCGCGATGGCGCGGATTGGATTGGCCCCCTTCATGCTTCCCCTTGTCCGCAGTCTAGAATGAATCATGCCCATAGGGGCGATGAGGGGGGAGATGCGCTCGCGGCTCCGCCTCGGCAGCGCGCTGGTGCTGCTGAGCTTCGTGCTGTGCCATCTCGCAGCGCACGGCACGCTCCTCGTCTCCGAGTCGCTCGCGAGCGCGGTGCTGGCTGCGCTGATGCGTCCCTGGCGCAGCGCCGCCGGCACGACCCTTCTCCTCGGCGCCTTCCTCGTGCACTACGGCAACGCGCTCTGGTCGATCTGGCTGCGCCGCTCGCTGCGCCTGAGAGGCTGGGAGTGGGCGCAGCTCCTGCTCGGGCTTTGCATTCCGCCGCTGCTCGCCCTGCACGTCGCGACGACGCGGATCTCGGAGAGCGCGCTCGGCACCGATTCAAGCTACGCCTACCTGCTGACGCTCTACTGGGTGCTCGCGCCCTATCTCGGGCTGGTGCAGGCGGCGGCGCTGCTCACGGTTTGGATCCACGCCATGATCGGCCTGCACTTCTGGCTGCGCACCAAGGCCTGGTATCCGCGCTGGCGCGCGTTGCTCGGCGCGCTGGCGCTGCTCGTGCCGACCCTCGCGCTCGCCGGCTTCGTCGGCGCCGGCAACCAGGTGGCGCGCGAAGCGGACAAGGACCCGAAGTTCGCCGAGCGCACGCTCGAGGACGCGAACGCCACGCGCGAGGTCCGTGAGCGCACCGATCGCATCGCCGCCGCCATCGTGCTGACGCATTTGGGGCTGGTTTTGCTGGTGCTCGCCGCGCGCGTTGTGAGAAGAAAAATCCAGGAACGGCGCCGACCGCCCGTGCTGACGCATCCCGCCTGCCAGCTGCCGGTCCTCCCCGGCGCGACCGTGCTCGAGACGCTGCGCGAGCACGGCATCCCGCACGCCTCCGTCTGCGGCGGCCGGGCGCGCTGCACCACCTGCCGGGTCCTCGTGACCCGCGGCCTGGAGTCACTGCCGCCGCCGCAGCCGCTCGAGGCGAAAGCGCTGGCGCGCATCGGCGCGACGACCGGGACGCGCCTCGCCTGCCAGGTGCGGCCGAGCGCCGACCTGTCGGTCACGCCGCTCCTTGCCGCCGACGCCTCGGCCGCCGACGGCTTCGTGCCCGGCGGGCTCGAGGGCACCGAGCGGCCGATCACGGTGATGTTCGTCGACCTGCGCGGCTCGACCACGCTGGGCGAGGCGAAGCTGCCCTACGACGTGCTCTTCATCCTCAACCGCTTCTTCTTCGAGATGAAGGAGGCGATGGCGGCGTCCAACGGCCACTATTCGCAGTTCACCGGCGACGGCCTGATGGCGCTCTACGGGCTGCACGCCGCCGACCCGGACACCGGGCCCGCCGACGCGCTGCGCGGCGCGCGCGAGATGCTGATGCGCGTCGAGCGCCTCAACCGCGAGCTGGCGCGCGAGCTGCCGCAGCCGCTCGTCATCGGCATCGGCATCCACCACGCGGAGGCGATCGTCGGCGCCATGGGCCCGCCGCGCTCGATGATCATCACCGCCATCGGCGACACGGTGAACACCACCGCGCGCCTGGAGAGCCTGACCAAGGAATACGGCTGCCCGGTGATCATCTCGCGCCGTGCCGCAGAAGTCGCGGGCCTCGACCTTCCACGAGGGTCGCTGCACGAGGCCCCGGTAAAGGGCAAGGTGCAGACGGTGCAGTTTCACGTCCTGCAAACCGTCCCGGAGCTCGCGCGGTGAAGCCGGTCAGACCTTCAGCACCGCCTTGCTGATCAGGACCAGGACCACGAGCAGGACGACGCCCAGGCCGAAGCTCCAGCCGATCAGCTTCTTCTCGATCGGCAGCAGCGGCTCGTGCGCCATCTTGCGCATCTCTTCGCCGACTCTTGGCTGTTCCATCGTCGTTTCCCCCGTTCAGCCGGCCAGCGGCGGCTTCACGCCGCCGTAGAACAGCCACGAAATCAGCACGCCCACCCAGATGATGAAGCCGAAGAGGCACAGCAGGTAGACCGCGGCGAGCTTGCCGATGCCTTCCTCCCACAGCTTGCGGAAGTTGGTCATGACGCCGATGGTGAAGAAGGTGAGGACGAAGAAGATGCCGCGGAAGGTGTTCGCTTCTCCCATGGCGGCCTTCACCTTGCCCAGCAGTTCGGGGCCGGCGCTCATGGCGAGCAGCAAGATCAGCACGAAGGTGACCACGTAGCCGATGACGAACTTGGGGAAGCGCTGCCAGATCTCCACCATGCGTACGCGGTCGCCGTCGCGCCTTTCGATGTGGGTGGTCCAGATGTAGGCGAGCACGAAGGCCCAGATGCCGATGAAAATGTCGATGAACACCTTGATGGTGGCGGTCGTGCCGACGATCCAGCCTTTCGCGTAGTTGATGCCCTCGGAGGCGTTGCTTGCCAGGATCAGCGCTTCGGTGATCGCGCCGCTCGCCACCGCGGCGCCGTCGGTCTTCACCGAGAGCCCCATCCACGCCGCCGCGACCAGCGGCTCGTGCACGAGGAACGCGTCGGCCGCGAACGGCAGGATGAGCAGCTCCACCACCGCGAAGATCACCACCAGCGAGGAGACCATGATCGCGACCACGGGCCGCGCGCGGATGGCCGCGCCGGTGGCGATGGCCGCCGACACGCCGCAGATCGAGATGCCCGAGGCGAGCGGCGCCGCCCATTCGCGGCTGAAGCCGAACCAGGTGCGCGCCACCAGGTACACCACCGACCAGAAGATGAGGTAGGCAACGATGATCGCCGCCAGGCCGAGGAACATGAGCGAGGTCGCGAGGCTCAGCTTCTCCGCCGCCGTGACGCCGAGAAAGCCGCCGAGCAGGACGATGGCGATCTTGACGTAGAGCTCGGGCCGCACCGCATCCTTCATCCAGTTCGCCAGGCCCGGCAGGAAGTTGCCGATGAACAAGCCGGCGAGGAGCGCCAGGATGAAGCCGCCCTCGGCCGTGAGCCGCAGCGACCAGCTGATGCCGAACTGCTTCATGCCGCCAGGCGTGTTGACGGCGAAATTGGCCCAGCTGCCCGCGATCCAGCACAGGTAGGCGAGCCAGAAGACCGCCGTGAACGCGGCCGCAAAGCGCGCGACGTTCGCCTTGAGCGCCGCGGCGCCCGCCGTCATCAGCACGAGAAGCGCCACGTAGGTGGCGATCAGGCTGCCCAGTCCGCCCAGCCTTGCGTAGGCCTTGGAAGTGGTGCCCAGAGCCTTGGAAAGGTCGGTCCACACTTGCGTGCTGACGACCCATCCCAGCAGGTCGGCACCGCCGAGGACCCCGAGGGACAGCACGAAGATCAGCAACCCGGTGTAGACGGACAGCCAGTCTTCGCTGAGACCTTGCGCTTTATCGTTCATTTGCGCGCCTCCAGGCTTATGCCCGCGCTTGTTGTGTCGCGCGTCTTCTTACGCTCTCGAACTGTGGCGAACTATACGCCCGACGATGGGGCGGTCAAGATTGCCTCCTTCTAGGCTCATTGCGAATTTCTCCATGGGCGTTTCCCGGGGCCTTAAGATCGCCGCGTGAAGATCTGCATCGTCTCCGACAGCCACGACCGCGCCGACCCGCTGGCCGAGGCGGTGCGCAGGGGCAAGGCGCATGGCGCCGAAGCGGTGATCCACTGCGGCGACGTGATCGGCACGCAGACCTTGCGCGCGGCGATGGCCGTGGGCCTGGCGATGCACGTGATCCACGGCAACAACCTCGGTGACCCGGTCTCGCTCTCGCGCTGGGCGAGTGAGAGCAACGGCAGGCTCCGCTACCACGGCCCCGACGCGCGCCTGGAGCTCGCCGGGCGCAGGATCTTCGTCGTGCATTACCCCGAGTACGGCCATGCCATGGCCTGCACCGGCGACTGGGACCTGGTGTGCTGCGGCCACTCGCATGAATTGGCCGTTCGAGAAGTCGAAAACGTGAAGGGCGGCAAGACCTGGCTGGTCAACCCCGGGACGGTGGCCGGGCTCGCCGCGCCCGCGACCTGGATCCTCGGCGACCTTGCTGCGATGCGGTTCGAGAGGCATTCGCTGCCTCTATAGCCGCATAGCTTTTTTTGGCCAGGCGCCTCGCGGTCGCGATCCTAGAATCGCCGCGGAGGAGGGGCGATGCTCGCAATAAATCCGTTTGCCGCGCTTTCGGCGTCCATTGCGCCTGCCGTGATGCAGGCGTACGTGATCCTGATGATCGTACTGGTCGCGGCAGGCACGCTGTTCGACATGGTCCACAAGGGCAGCGCGAAGTACTTCTTCCAGAACTGGCGCAGGAGCCGTGGAAAGGCGCAGCAGGTGAGCGGCGGCGAGCTCGCGTCGATCGCGGTCCAGACCGCCGTGGTCGATGTGCTCGCCTCGGGCGAGTTCTGCAACATGCGCCGCCGCATCGCGCACCTGCTCACCATGTACGGCTTCGTGATCCACGCGGTCGCGACCATCGCGATGGTGTTCGGCGCCTCGACGGGGGACCTGTGGCCGCGGCTGTGGTGGATCGGCGGGCTGATGGTGCTCGCAGGCGGCTACTGGTTCTGGTTCTTCATCCGCGTCGACGTCGCGGCCGAAGGCAGCTCGCCCTTCCGCCTGATGCGCGCCGACCTCTTCGTCGTCTCGCTCCTCGCCTCCGTGACGCTTGGCCTGGCCTGGGCGTGGTTCGGATCCATGATCCTGTTCTGGCTCTACATCATCGCGAGCACCGTGCTGTTCGGCTCCGTGCCGTGGTCCAAGTTCGCGCACATGTTCTTCAAGCCGGCGGCGGCGTTCGAGAAGCGCGTCTCCAACGCCAACGGCACCCGGGCGAACCTGCCGGCGCCCGCGGACAAGCCCGAACAATTCGGCACCCGGGTCAAGCACGCGAGGAACTACTAGGGGAGTTGCGGATGCCCACGTTCGTCTACATGACGCGTTGCGACGGCTGCGGCCACTGCGTCGACATCTGTCCCTCGGACATCATGCACATCGACAAGACCTACCGGCGCGCCTACAACATCGAGCCGAACATGTGCTGGGAGTGCTACTCGTGCGTCAAGGCCTGCCCGCAGAACGCGATCGACGCGCGCGGCTACGCAGACTTCGCGCCGCTCGGCCACAGCGTGCGCGTGCTGCGCGAGGAGGCGAAGGCCACGATCTCCTGGCGGCTCAAGTTCCGTGACGGCCGCGAGAAGAACTTCGTCTCGCCGATCCGCACCACGGCCTGGGGATCGATCAAGGCGCCCTCCGAGTACGACGCGCCGCGCCCCGAGGATTTCGCGCGGCAGGAGCTCGCGCACGAGCCCGAGGCGCTCAAGATCGGCGGCGGCCTGCCGACGCTGCGCCGCGAGCGCTTCAAGCAGGGGCTGGTCTGATGGGTCTCTTCGGCGGCAGGAAGACCGTCTTCGTCGACGCCGACGTGCTGGTGATCGGCGGCGGCATGGCGGGCTGCGGCGCGACCTATGAATCGCGCTATTGGGGACGCGACCTGAAGATCGTCTGCGTCGAGAAGGCGAACATCGAGCGCAGCGGCGCCGTCGCCCAGGGCCTCTACGCGATCAACTGCTACATGGGCATGCAGTGGAACGAGAACCAGCCCGAGGACCACGTGCGCTACGCGCGCAACGACCTGATGGGGCTGGTGCGCGAGGACCTCGGCTACGACATCGCGCGCCACGTCGACTCGACGGTGCACAAGTTCGAGGAGTGGGGCCTGCCGATCATGCGCGACCCCAAGACCGGCCGCTACCAGCGCGAAGGCAAGTGGCAGATCATGATCCACGGCGAGAGCTACAAGCCGATCGTCGCCGAGGCGGCGCGCAAGGCCGCGACCGAGGTCTACAACCGGATCATGGTCACGCACCTGCTGATGGACGCGTCGAAGCCCAATCGCGTCGCCGGCGCCGTCGGCTTCAACGTGCGCACCGGCGACTTCCACGTGTTCCGCGCCAAGGCGGTGATCGTCTCCGCCGGCGGCGCGTCGCACATCTTCAAGCCGCGCGCGGTGGGCGAGGGCATGGGGCGCACGTGGTATGCGCCCTGGTCGAGCGCGTCGGCCTACGGCCTGCCGATCCTGGTCGGGGCGAAGATGACGCAGATGGAGAACCGCATCGTCCTGACGCGCTTCAAGGACGGCTACGGCCCGGTCGGCGCCTACTTCCTGCATCTCAAGACCTACACCCAGAACGGCTACGGCGAGGAGTACGAGTCGAAGTGGACCGAGCACGCGCGCGCGCTGGTCGGCAACTACATCGACCGGCACCCGGTGCCGACCTGCCTGCGCAACCACGCGCTTCTGCAGGAGGTGGCGGCGGGGCGCGGCCCGATCCGCATGGTGACCAAGGAGGCGTTCAAGGACCCGCACAATGAAACCGTCGGCTGGGAGAACTTCCTCGGCATGACGATCGGCCAGGCGGTGGTGTGGGCGGCGCAGAACATCGACCCGAAGGAGGTCAACCCGGAGCTCACCACCTCCGAGCCGTACGTGATGGGCTCGCATGCCACGTGCTCCGGCGCGTGGGCGAGCGGGCCGGAAGACTGCGCGCCCGCCGAGTACCAGTGGGGCTACAACCGGATGATGACGGTCGAAGGGCTGTTCGGCGCCGGCGACACGATCGGCGGCACCGCGCACAAGTTCTCTTCGGGCTCGTTCACCGAGGGGCGGATCGCGGGCAAGGCCGCGGTGAAGTACGTGAAGGACCTGAAGAGCTCGCAGCCGCAGGTGAGCGACGAGGAGTACCGCGCGCTCGAGGAGACGATCTACCAGCCGATGGAGAACTACCGCGTCGGCCGCAACGAGATCACGGCCGGCACCGTGTCGCCGAGCTACCTGCTGCCGATCCACGGCCTGCAGCGGCTGGAGAAGATCATGGACGAGTACGTCGGCGGCATCAGCACGATGTACATGACCAACGGCAAGCTCCTCGAGCGCGGCCTCGAGCTGCTCGCGATGCTGAAGGAGGACATGAGCCACATGGGCGCCGAGGACCTGCACCAGCTGCAGCGCACCTGGGAGCTGCACCACCGGCTGATCGCGTCGGAGGCGGTGACGCGCCACACGCTCTACCGCGAGGAGACGCGCTGGCCCGGCTACTACTACCGCGGCGACCACATGAAGCTCGACGACCAGAACTGGCATTGCTTCACCCTCTCGCGCTACGACCGCAGGAGCGGCGAGTGGGCGATGGAGAAGGCGCCGGTCTACCACATCATCGATTAACATCCCTGGATGGCGGACCGGCGCCTCCAGGTATTCCATGCCGTAGCGAAGCACCTTTCCTTCACCAAGGCTGCGGAGACGCTGTTCATGACCCAGCCGGCGGTGACCTTCCAGGTCAAGCAGCTCGAGGAGCACCTGAGCACGCGGCTCTTCGACCGCGCGCAGGGACGCATCTCGCTCACGCCGGCCGGCCAGCTCGCCTTCGAGTACGCCGGGCGCATCCTCGCGCTCTCCGCGGAGCTCGACACGCGCCTGAAGGAGATGGGCGGGCACGCCGCGGGGCCGCTCTTGATCGGCGCCAGCATGACCATCGGCGAATACGTACTGCCGCGGCTGCTCGGCACGTTCAAGGCGCGCTTCCCCGACGTGATGCCGACGCTGTTCGTCGGCAATTCCGAGGCGGTGCAGGAGCGCGTCGCCGAGCGCAGCCTCGACCTGGGGTTCATCGAGAGCGGCTCGCCGCTCGCCTCATTGCAGAGCGAGGTGTGCTGCGAAGACGAGCTGCAAGTCGTGTGCGCGCCTTCGCACCCGCTCGCGAAGGCTGCCTTCGCGCTGCCGGCGGCGCTGGCGCAGCACCCCTATATCAGCCGCGAGGCGGGCTCGGGCACGCGCGCGGTGATCGACCGCTACCTGCAGAGCGCGGCGGTCGCGCCGGAGTCGCTGAACGTGGTGGTCGAGCTCGGCAGCCCGGAGGCGATCAAGGGCCTGGTGGCCACCGGCCTGGGGTTTGCGATCATGTCGCGCGTCATCGCGGCGAAGGAGCTGCAGCTCGGCCAGCTGGCGCAGGTGCCGCTCAGGCCGCGGCTGATGCGCAATTTCTCGGCGGTCTACCCGAAGGAAAGATTCCACTCGCGGCTGGTCGCGGGCTTCCTCGCCTTCGCGAAGGAGCAGCTCGCCTCCGCCCAGCCGCTGGCCGCCTAGATCGCCCCCGAAGCGGCGATGACGAGGACGATCACCTGCAGCATGGCGAAGGCCGCCTGCAGGCGGCGGCCGTCGCGCCAGAGCGCAGGCACGATCGCCGCGCAGGCCGCGGCGGTGACCGAGGCGAGGAGCGCGATGCCGAGGAGGTTGAGGACGTCACCCTTGGCGAGCATGCGCGCCCACTCCCAGCCCGTCGGCGCGCCCGTCGCCGCAACATAGCGGTCCACGGAGAGCGCCCAGAGCCGCGTGAGCTCCTGCGCCGGCACGAGCGGCGGCAGCAGCCCGGACGCGTAGATGGCGAAGCTCGCGGCGAGCAGCGCCATGCCGACGCGGCCGCCGAGCTCGAGCCAGCGCGCGCAGATTTCGTGCTCGGGAGGCGGCACGGCTTAGAGCCCCAGGCCTTTGAGGAGGGCGCGCGCGCCGGCGACGAACAGGAGCGCGAGCACCAGGCGCCTCACGAAGCGCGGCGACGCCCTGTGCAGCAAGCGCGCGCCGACCTGGGCGCCCAGCATGACGCCGAGGATCGAGGGCACCACGATCGCCGGCAGCACGGCGCCGCGCTCGAGGTAGATCCACGACGCCGAGGCCGCGCCGCCGAGGAGCAGGAAGCCCGAGGTGCCGACGGCGAGCTTGAGCGGCGCGCCCATGAGCAGGTTGAGCGCCGGGACGTTGGCCCAGCCGGCGCCCAGGCCGAACATGCCGGCGATCAGTCCGATGATGCCGAACGCGGCGAAGCCGGCCGGCGTGCGGTGCACCGCCCACGCCACGTCGCGCCCGAGCGCCGGATCGTGGTAGCTGCCGTGCATGCCGAGCGCGAGGCCGAGCGCGTCGGGGTGCGCGACCCCGGGGTGCGCCGATTGGCGCGCGCGCCACATCAGCACGGCGATGCCGAGGATCAGCAGCCCGAGCGCGATCTGGAGCGCGTCGCTCGGCAACGCGAGGCCGACCACGGCGCCGGCGATGGACGTCGCCGAGCTCACGAGCGCGAGGGGCAGGGCGAGGCGCAGGCTCGCAAGGCCGTTCCTCAGCAGCCGCGGCGCGGCGGCGAGCGAGCCCGTCAGCGCGAGCAGCAGGCCGCCGGCGCGCACGAAGTCGAGGTGGAACGGAAAGAAAGCGCCGACGATCGGCACGAACAGCACGCCGCCGCCGACGCCGGCGAGCACGGCGACGATGCCCATGGCGAACGTCACCGCGAACAGCACCACGGGCCAGAGCCACCAGTCCATCAGCTCGACCGGGCGTAGTAGGCGCGCAGGATCTCGAGCACCTCGGGGCGCGAGAACTCCGGCGGCACGCCGGCGCCTTCCGCGAGCCACTTGCGCAGCTGCGTGCCCGAGACCTGCAGCTGGTCGGCTTCGCCGTGCGGGCAGGTGCGGCCCGACGCCATGCCGGCGCAGCGGTAGCACCAGAACGTGACGCCCATCTTGAGCGGGCGGATCTCGAGCGCGCCCGCGGGGATCTCGTCGAAGATGCGGTGCGCGTCGAACGGCCCGTAGTACTTGCCGACGCCGGCATGGTCGCGCCCGACGACGAGGTGCGAGCAGCCGTAGTTCTGGCGGAAGAGCGCGTGCAGCAGCGCCTCGCGCGGCCCGGCGTAGCGCATGTCGAGCGGATAGCCGGCCTGCACCACGGTGCCGGGCCGGAAGTACTTCTCGATCAGAGCGGCGATGGCGCGCGTGCGCACCTCGGCCGGGATGTCGCCCTCCTTGACGTTGCCGAGCAGCGAGTGCACCAGCACCCCGTCGCACACCTCGATTGCCACCTTGGCGAGGTATTCATGCGAGCGGTGCATCGGGTTGCGCGTCTGGAAAGCCGCGACGCGCGACCAGCCGAACCGCTCGAACTCGGCGCGGGTCTCGGCCGGCGTCATGAAGAGCGCGCCGTATTTCGCCTTGAAGCCGCCGTCGGACAGGATCTTCACCGGCCCGGCGAGGTTGTACGCGGCCTGCTGCATGACCATCTTCACGCCGGGATGGGCCTGGTCGGTGGTGCGGAACACCGAGGCGCATTCGTGCGCCTTGTCGATCTTGTAGCTTTCGGCGACCTTGAGCGTCGCGAGCGGCTCGTCGCTGTCGGGGTCGATGAGGGCGAGCTCGCTGCCCGCGCGGAATTCCTGCGCCGAGGACAGCGTGATCGGGATCGGCCAGAACAGGCCGCCGGCGTTCCGCATGGCGTCGCACACGCCCTTCCAGTCGTCGCGCGACATGAAGCCCTCGAGCGGCGTGAACCCGCCGAGGCCCAGCATGACGAGATCGCCCTTCTCGCGCGAGCTGACGCGCAGCTTCGGCAGGCTCTGCGCGCGACGAAGCTCTTCGGCGGGATTCGCGACCTGCAGCGGTTTCAGTCCGCGCCCGCCGTGGGGCGCCACCAGCTTCGACATGGCGGCCCTACGCTATCAACCGCGCGCGCGCGCGGCGACGAAAACACTGATAAGGCGATAAATCAGCTGCATGACTTCCCCGCCGGCTGCGTGCGGACATGGCAAAAGTATAGACTCGGCTCTCTTCGAGGGGAGGAGCCATGAAACGCACGACCTGGATCATCGGCGCGGCGCTCGCCGCCGCCGCAAGCGCGCTCGTCGCGCAGCAGCCCGGCTTTACGCGCGCGCTGCTGCAGGACCAGAACCTGAGCGCGCCCGGCCGCCATGCGGTCGTCGCGCGCGCCGAGTTCGTGCCGGGCGGCGTCGCCGGCAGGCACACGCATCCGGGCGAGGAGCTCGGCTACGTCGTCGAGGGCACGCTCGAGCTCTTGATCGACGGCCAGCCGCCGAAGACGCTCAAGGCCGGGGAGGTGTTCTTCGTCCCCGCCGGCATGGTGCACGACGGGCGCAATGTCGGCAGCGGCAAGGCGGTGGTGCTGGCGACGTACATCGTCGAGACCGGCAAGCCGGTCGCCTCGCCGGCGAAGTAGCTCAGTCGGGCAGCGGGAACGCGCTGAACAGACCGGGCTCGCGCACCGCGCCGGCCCGGGCGACGTGCTGCGGCCCGAGCTCCGCGCACGAGGTCACGCCGAGGAGGCCGAGCGCGATGCGGATCTCGTCCTCGAGGATCTCGAGCGCGCGCACCAGGCCGGGCGCGCCCGCCGCGGCGAGCGCAAGTCCGGTGAAGCGCCCGAGTCCGACGCATTTCGCGCCGAGCGCGAGCGCCTTCACCACGTCGGTGCCGCGCATGAAGCCGCCATCGACCCACACCTCGGCCTTGCCTTTCACGGCCTCCACGACCTCGGGCAGGACGGCGATCGAGCCCAGCCCATGGTCGAGCTGGCGGCCGCCGTGGTTGGAGACGTAGATGACCTCCACGCCGTGCTCCAGCGCAAGCTCGGCGTCCTCCACCGTCGCGATGCCCTTGATGATGAGCGGCAGGTCGGCATGCTTATCCTTGAAGCGCTTGACGTCGTCCCATGAGAGCGCGGCCTGGAAGGCCTTGCCTTCGTCGGCGCGCGAGCGCCACGGCTTGACGAATCGTCCGAGCAGGTCGCGCTCGCGGCGGCTGTACACCGCGACGTCGACGGTAAGGCAGAACGCGCAGAAGCCATGGTCGCGCGCGCGGCGTACCCAGTCGTCGACCCACGCGTCGTTGCCGCGCACGTAGAGCTGGAACGCGCGCACGGTCTTCGCCGCCGCAGCGGTCTGCTCGAGGCCCGGCTGGCAGACCGAGGAGAGCATCTGCGGCACGCCGAATTCCGCCGCCGCCCGCGCCGCGGTGGCGGCGCCGCCCTCGGCGATCGCCTCGAGCCCGCCGATCGGCGCAAGCATGACCGGTATGCGCGTATTCTTTCCGAAGAATCGGCCGGAGGCGTCGATGCGGCTCACATCCCGCAGCACGCGCGGCCGGAAGGCGATCTCGTCGAGCGCGCGGCGGTTGCGCAGCGCCGTGGTCTCGGTTTCGGCGCCGCCCACGAGGTAGCTCCAGGGGCCCGGCGCGAGGTTTCGCTGCGCGGCGCGGTAGATCTCCTGCAGCGTCAGGAACTCTTCTATTTCGCGAACTCCAGCACCGGTCCGCTGAGCGAGGTGTCCGCGGTGTTGATCGCGTAGACCTCCGACATGTGGCTATGCCCGGGCAGGTACACGAGGCGAGGGCAGCGGCCCTGGGCGCAGAGCGTGTCGTTGAGAAGCTTTGCCTGCTCGGCGAACTGCGGCGGATCGAGCTCGGCGTAGGCGAGCAGCAGCGGCAGGTTGCTCTTCGCGAGGCCGGCGAGCGAGGAGACCTCCGCGGTGCCGGCCTTGTCGCCGAAGTACGCCGACTCGGGCTTGCCGACCGGCTTCAGGCGCGTGAAATCGTAGAGGCCCGAGACCAGCACCGCGTGCGCAATGCCGATGCCGTTCGCCTTCTGGTACTGCGGAAAGGCGACGTAGGAGGCGACGTGCACCGCGCCGGCGGAATGGCCCATCAGCGTGACCCGCGCCGGATCGCCGCCGTGCTGCCGGATGTTGTCGTGCACCCATTTCACCGCGGCGCCGACGTCGGCCGCGCCGGTCGGCCACTTGTGGTCGGGCGCGAGGCGGTAGGTGACGTTCACGCCCACCATGCCGGCGCGTGCCGCGGCAAGCATGATGTTGTCGTAGAAGGGGCTCCCCGGCGTGCGCTTGTTGCCGGCGACGAAGGCGCCGCCGTGGACGAACACGAGCACCGGCGCTCCTGATGCGCCTTTCTCCGGCGTGAAGACATCCAGTGCATGCCGCGCATCCGGGCCGTATTTGAGGTCGCGCGTCACGCGCACGCCGGAATAGGGCTCCTTCGGCTGCAGCGGTGCGTAGAGCGGCGCGGTCTTCGGCGGATCGATCACCGGCCCGATCGCCTTCACCTGCGCGGCGATCTCGGGAGGCATGCGATTTTGCGGCGCAGAAGCGCACGCGGCGAGCGCGATCGCGGTGCAAGCGAGCAGCAAGGTACGAGTCATGTCCTTCGAATCCCCTTCGTTCGCTAAAGGTTCGGCAGCGTACCGCTAATCCGGCTATTCGCGCGAGGCGCTGGCCTCGCGCAGCCACGCCACCGGGTCCTCGGCGAGCAGGCGCATCAGCATTCGCTGCCGCGCGAGGAACTGCAGCACGGCGTGGCTGCCGCATGAGTAGAGCAGCACCTTGACGCGGGGCACCTCCCTGAGGTGCTTCGCGCGCATGGCGTCGTAGGTCGAGCGGCGGCAGGCGTGCACGAAGTAGCGCGTGCGGCCGTTGCGGGTGCGCATGACGCGCGCCAGGTCCATGTCGTCGAGGTTCACGCCGTGCGCGCGGATGCGCTCCAGGACCTCGGCGCGGCCCTCGCCGAGCTCGCGGTCGTTGTAGCGCGCGATGTTGGCGCTGTCGCCGTAGGTGAAGGGCGAGAACGCGTGCACGATGTCGGGCGCGAGCGCATGCCCGTAGGAGAGGGCGGCGTGGCCGCCGCCGGAAGCGCCGACGAAGACGGTGGTGCGCGGCGCGAGCTCGGCGATCTTCTCGCGCAGCAGCGCAGTGAGCGCCTCGCGGCCGCGCGCGACCGACGGGATGCCGGCGGTGAACGCGGTGCGCGTCTCGTCGAAGAGCAGGATGCGGCTGCAGCGCAGCGCGCGCGCCGCGCCGAAGAAGTCGAACATCGGCATCATCAGCTGGTCGCGGAAGCCCGAGAAGGCGACGATCAGCCGCTCGGGCTTCTCGCCGTGCTGCACCTCGATCGCCGCGGCCGGCGGCGCCACGCTATTTCGCCAGCAGCTTCATCGCCCGCTCGAGCCCTTCGAGCGTGGTCGGGAACATGCGCCCGTTCATCAGCTCCTTGACGATGCCGATCGACTGGCGGTAGCCCCAGATCTCCTCGGGCTCGGGGTTGAGCCAGACGCACTTCGGGTAGATGTGGGTGACGCGCTGCACCCATACCGCGCCCGGCTCCTCGTTGAAGTACTCGACCGAGCCGCCGGGCTGCAGGATCTCGTAGGGGCTCATGGTGGCGTCGCCGACGAAGATCACCTTGTAGTCGTGGCCGTACTTGTGGAGGAGCTCCCAGGTGCGCGTGCGCTCGGAGTGGCGCCGGCGGTTGTCCTTCCACACGAAGTCGTACAGGCAGTTGTGGAAGTAGAAGAACTCGAGGTGCTTGAACTCGGTCTTCGCCGCGCTGAAGAGCTCCTCGGCGAGCTTGATGTGATCGTCCATGGTGCCGCCGATGTCCATCAGCATCAGCACCTTGATCGCGTTGCGCCGCTCGGGGCGCATGTGGATGTCGAGGTAGGCCTTGCGCGCGGTGCTGTCGATGGTTCCCGGCAGGTCGAACTCGTCGGGCGCGCCTTCGCGGGCGAATTTTCTCAGCCTGCGCAGCGCGACCTTGATATTCCGGGTTCCCAGTTCCACGGAATCATCGAGGTTGCGATACTCGCGCTGGTCCCATACCTTGACCGCGCTGCGGTTGCGGCCCTTCTCCTGGCCGATGCGGATCCCCTCGGGGTTGTAGCCGTACGCGCCGAAAGGCGACGTTCCGCCGGTGCCGATCCACTTGTTGCCGCCCTGGTGGCGGCCCTTCTGCTCCTCAAGCCTCGCTTTCAGCGTCTCCATCAGTTTTTCCCAGCCGCCGAGCGCCTCGATCTGCTTCTTCTCCTCCTCGCTGAGCGTCAGCTCGACCTGCTTGAGCAGCCACTCGAGCGGGATCTGCGCCTCGATGCCCGGAATCGTCTCCACGCCTTGCCAGAACTCGCCGAAGGCGCGGTCGAACTTGTCGTAGTTCGACTCATCCTTCACCAGCGCGGCGCGGGAGAGATAGTAGAAATCGTCGACCGACGGGCCGATCACCTTCTTCTGCATCGCCTCGAGCAGCGTGAGGTACTCCTTGATGGAGACCGGCAGCTTGTGGCTCTTCAGCTTGAGGAAGAAGTCGATGAGCATAGGCTCCGGCATTGTAGACTTCGCGCGTGCCCATCGTCGACAAGATCGCCGCGCTCGAAGGCGAGCTCACCGCCTGGCGGCGCGACCTCCACGCCCATCCCGAGCTCGGCTTCGAGGAGACCCGCACCTCGGATCTCGTCGCGGCGAAGCTGGCCGGGTTCGGCGTCGAGGTGCATCGCGGCGTCGGCAAAACCGGCGTCGTGGGCGTGCTGAAGAACGGCACGAAGAAAAAGAGCATCGGCCTGCGCGCCGACATGGACGCGCTGCCGATCCAGGAGGAAAACGCCTTCGCGCACCGCTCGCGGAACGACGGGCGGATGCACGCCTGCGGCCACGACGGCCACACCAGCATGCTCCTCGGGGCGGCGAAGTATCTCGCCGCCACGCGCAAGTTCGACGGCACGGTGAACTTCATCTTCCAGCCGGCCGAGGAGGGCCGCGGCGGCGCGAAAGCCATGATCGACGATGGCCTGTTCCGCCGCTTTCCCTGCGAGGTGATCTTCGGCATGCACAACCGGCCGAGCCTGCCGCTCGGCCGCTTCGCGGTGAGGAGCGGGCCGATGATGGCGGGCGGCGCGTTCTTCGATATCGACATCGAGGGCCGGGGCGCGCACGGCGCGCGGCCCGAGAGCGGCGTCGATCCGGTGCTGGTGGGCTCGCAGCTCGTCGCCGCGCTGCAGAGCCTGGTGTCGCGCAACGTGCGGCCGGTCGATACCGCGGTGGTGTCGGTGACGCGTTTTCACGCGGGCGAGGCCTACAACGTCATTCCCCAGCGCGCGCGGCTCTCGGGCACGGCGCGCGCGTTCTCCAACGACGTGATGGCGCTGATCGGCGCCAACATGGCGCGCCTCGCCGAGGGCGTGGCCGCGGGCTTCGGCGCGCGCGCGAAAACCGATTTCCGCGTCATGTTCCCGCCGCTCCTTAACGACCCGCGCGAGGCGGACTACGCCGCGGGCATCTGCGCCGCGCTGGTCGGCGCCGAGAACGTGATGCGCGACCCGCCGCTGATCATGGCCTCGGAGGACTTCTCCTACATGCTGAACGAGGTCCCCGGCTGCTACATCAACATAGGCAACGACGGCGACGGCGACGGCGCCTGCGAGGTGCACAACCCGCGCTACGACTTCAACGATCGCGCGCTGCCCTACGGCGCGAGCTTCTTCGCACGGCTGGTCGAGACGCGACTGGCGCAATCCTGATGGGAGATTGAATGAAACGCTTCATGCTGTGCGCGCTCGCCCTGCTCGCCGGCCATGCCGCCGCGCAAGGCTTCCCGACCAAGCCGGTGACGCTGATCTCGCCGTTTCCGCCCGGCGGCTCGACCGACACGACGGCGCGCATCATCGCCGAGCGCATGCGCGCGCCGCTCGGCCAGAGCGTGGTGGTCGAGAACGTCGGTGGTGCCGGCGGCACCATCGGCGTCGCGCGCGTGGCCCGCGCCGCACCCGACGGCTACACCATCGACATCGGCCAGTGGGACACGCACGTCGGCGCCATCATCTATACGATCAACTTCGACCTGGAGAAGGACTTCGCGCCGATCGGGCTGATGACCCTCAACCCGCAGCTCCTGATCGCGCGCAAGGATTTTCCGGCCGGCGACCTGAAGGGCCTGGTCGCCTGGATGAAGGCGAATCCGGGCAGGGCGACGCTGGTCGAGCAGACGGCGGCGGCGAAGATCGCCGGCATCCAGATGCAGCAGATGACCGGCACCACGCTGCAGTTCGTTCCGTTCCGCGGGGCGGGCCCGGCGATGCAGGCGATGCTCGGCGGCCAGGTGGACATGATGATCCTGCAGGCGGCCGCGGCGCTGCCGCAGGCGCGCGCCGGGAGCGTGAAAATCCTCGCCAACCTTTCGCCGAAGCGCTCGCAGGCCATTCCGGAGGTCCCGACTTCCGACGAGAGCGGAATCCCCGGGCTTTACGCGGTCGGCTGGTTCGGCCTGTTCGCCCCGCGCGGCACGCCGCGCGAGGCGATTGCGCGGCTCAACGCCGCGATGGTCGATGCCCTCGCCGACCCGGCGATCCGCAAGCGCATGGCCGACCTTGGGCTGGACGTCGCGCCGCGCGAGCAGCAGAGCCCGGAGGGATTCGCCGCGTTCCACAAGGCCGAGCTCGACAAGTGGTGGCCGGTGATCAAGGCCGCCAACATCAAGGTCGAGTAGCGCTCAGTTCTCCGGCAGGTATTCCACCACGCCGCCGATGGAGGACAGGTCCTCCTCGCGGCCGCGCAGCTCGACCACGTTCAGGTCGGGGTCGCGCACGAACACCGAGACGTGGCCGTCGCGGCCGAAGGAGACCGGCCCCTGCGTGATGCGCACGCCGTGCTCGCGCAGCGCCTCGATCGCCGTCTTGATCGAGCTGACGCGCAGCGCGACGTGGGTGTAGCCGGCGTATTTCTCGCCGACGTCCATCAGGATGTTCTTGCCGCCCACGTCGGCGTTCGCGTTGTAGACCAGGTTGAGCTCGACGCCGTGCGCATTGCGCACCACCGCCACGGCGTCGTTGGCGGCCTTGTGGTCGAGGGCGAATCCCAGCATCGCGTAGAACTTCATCGCCCGCTCGAGGTCGCGCACGCGCACGCCGATGTGGTCGACCGCGGGAACGTCGATCCGCTTCAATTCTGCTCCTTGAAGCCGATGGCGTTGACGACCTTGCCCCACTTCGCCTGCTCGGCTTCCAGGAACTTGGCGTATTCCTGCGGCGAGCTCGGCGAGGCGACGCCGCCGACCTTGGCGAACTGCTCCTTGACCGCCGCCGAGGTGAGCGCCGCCGCCGCGGCGGCGTGGACCCGCTTCTGCACCGGCGCCGGGGTCGCGGCCGGCATGATCAGGCCGTACCAGTTGTCGGAGTTCACGTTGGGATATTTCAGCTCGACCGTGGTCGGCACGTCGGGCAGCGTCTGCGCGCGCTGCTCGCTCGTGATCGCCAGCGCCTTGAGCTTGCCGGCGCGGATGTGCGGGAGCAGCACCGGCACGTCGAAGATGCCCATCTGCACCTGGCCGCCGACCAGGTCCGTGACCGCCGGGGCCGCGCCCTTGTAGGGCACGTGCACGATGTCGATCTTCGCCTCGGCCTTGAGGAGCTCGCCCGCGAGGTGCGTGATGCTGCCGGCGCCCGCGGAGCCGAAATTGACCTTGCCCGGGTTCGCCCTCGCATAGGCGAGCAGCTCCTGGAACGAATTCACCGGCAGCGCGGGATTCACCGCCAGCACCTCGGGCACCTTCACCACCACCGTGACGAGCGCGATGTCCTTCCTGATGTCGTAGGGCAGCCTGGCGAACGAGGAGGGCGCGATCACCAGCGGCGAGGCGCTGTTGAACACCAGCGTGTAGCCGTCGGGCGGCGACTTGAGGCCGCGGTCGACGCCGAGCACGCCGCCGACACCGCTGATGTTCTCGACGATCACCGGCTGGCCGAGCTCGCCCGCCATGCCTTGCGCCAGCGCGCGGCCGAAGATGTCGGCCGGGCCGCCGGCGGGGAAGCCGATGATCATGCGCACCGGCTTGGTGGGATAGGCCTGCGCCCACGCCATGAGGGGGAACAAGAAAACTAAGAATCTGAGCAGCTTCATTGGCCCTCCAAGTCAGTCGCAACGCACCGTCATGCCGCCGTCGACCACGATCTCCGCGCCGGTCACGAAGCGCGCCTCGTCGGAGGCGAGGAAGAGCACCGCGTTCGCCGTGTCGCGCCCGTCGCCCGCCCAGCCGAGCGGGATCCTCTTCACCCGCGATCTGAGCAGCGCTTCCACGTCGCCGCCCGTGCGCTGCTTCGCGAGCCGCGTCTCCACCATCGGCGTATGCAATTGTCCGGGCACCACCGTGTTCACGCGGATGCCCCTGGCCGCGTACTGCACCGCGACCACGCGCGAGAGCTGGATTACGCCGGCCTTGGTCGCGGCGTAGGCGACCTGCGCCGAGCCGCTCCAGCGCAGGCCGGAGACCGAAGCGATGTTGACGATCGCGCCCGAGCCCTGCTTCTCCATCACCGGCAGCACGTGCTTGCAGCCAAGGAACACGCTCTTCAGGTTGTAGTCGACCTGCGAATCGAAGACCTCTTCCGCCATCTCCACCGGCCCGCCGGGCGCCGAGCCGCCGACGTTGTTGACCAGGACGTCGACGCGCCCGAAGCGCTTGAGGCATGCGTCGATCATCGCTTTTACCGCAGCCGAATCGGTGACATCGCAAAGGTGCGTAGCTATGCCCGGGGCCTTCTGCACCGTTTCCGCCAACGGGGCTTGGTCCCGATCCACCGCGAACACCTGGGCGCCTTCCTCGACGAAGCGCACGGTGGTGGCGCGCCCGTTGCCCCAGCCCGGGCCGACCGAGCCGGCGCCGCTGATGATCGCGACCTTGCCCTTAAGCCGCGAACCCATAGAGCCGCGCCGGGTTGTCGACCAGGAGCGCGCGCCGCTCGGCCTCGGCCGGCGCCATCTTCTCGATCAGATCGACCAGCACGCCGTCGTCGGGCACGGCGGCGAGGTTCGGATGCGGCCAGTCGCTGCCCCAGAGGCAGCGCTCCGGGCACTCGGCCACCAGCTTGCGCGCGAACGGCGCCGCGTCGGGCCAGGGCGAGGCCTGCCGCGAGATCCGCTCCGAGCCGCTGACCTTGACCCACACGTGCTTGTGCTTGAGCAGCCCCAGGAGCGCCTGAAAGTCGGCATGGCCGGTTCCCTTCGAGGCGTCGACGCGGCCCATGTGGTCGACCACCACCGGCACCGGCGAGCGCGCGAGCGCCGGGGCGAGCTCCGGGATGCGCGGCCCATCCATGTGGATCTGCAGGTGCCAGCCGATCCCGGCGAGGCGCTTCGCCATGGCGAGCACGTCATCGATCGAGTCGCCCTTGGCGATATGGCCCATGTAGTGGAAGCGCGCGGCACGGAATCCCTGGGCATGCAGTTTCCTGAGCTCACCCGTCCCCGTGGATGCCGGAACCAGCGCGACCCCGCGGTAGCTCGCGTTCGCGGCGAGCAGGTCGGCGGCCGCGGCGTTGTCGAAGCCGTGGGCGGCGGACTGCACCACCACGCCGCGCTCGATGCCAAGGTGCCTGTGCAGCGCGAACAGCGTTTCCTTGGGCGCGTCGCAGGTCGGCGTGTAGCTGCGCTCGGGGGCGAACGGAAAGCGCTGCTGCGGCCCAAAGACGTGGAAATGCGTGTCGCAGGCGCCGCGCGGCAGCCTGATTTTCGGCTTGCTTGGCTTCGGGTTGAACGACGGCGAGGGCTCAGCCATGATGCGAGCCGATTCTATGGCCAAAACCCCGCTTGGAAAGCTGCCGGCCTCGGCGATCGGCATGACGCGGCTGCCTCGCTTGAACAGAGAAATAGTCGAGGGCTTCCGCGTGCTCGAGGACCTGACCGGCACGACGTCGGACGCGCTCGACGACTGCCGCATCGTCGGCGCCGTTCCCGGGTCGGTGTTGCGGCCCACGACCCCGGGCGCGCGCATCGTCGGCCAGGCGCTGACGGTGCTCAACCGCAAGTCGAGAGAGCGGCGCACGGTCTCGGGACTCGCCGACATCGAGGCGCATAACCTCGCGGAGCCGGGCGACGTGCTGGTGGCGCAGGGCGTGGCCGGCATCTCGAGCATGGGCGGCGTCATGGCGTCGGTCGGCAAGCGCCAGGGCGAGGCCGGCGCGATCGTCGACGGCGCGGTGCGCGACATCGACCACTCGCGCGACATCGGCTACCCGGTGTGGTCCTCGGGCGTGAGCCCGATCACCGGCAAGTGGCGCGTCGAGACGGTGGCGGTGAACGTGCCGGTGCAGATCGCCGGCATCGAGGTGAAGCCGGGCGACCTGGTGATCGCCGACGAATGCGGCGTCTGCTTCGTGCCGTTCGCCCGCGCCGCCGAGGTGCTCGCGATCGCGCAGCGTCTCGCGGCTTCGGAACAGGCGAGGCTGGAAAAGCTGGAAGCCGGGATACCGCTCTCCGAGTTCATTAAACTGCCCCGATGAAGGTCATTCCAAGCGGCGAGTCGCTGGGCGCGACGATCGAGGGACTGGACCTTTCACGCCCGCTGGATCCGGCCATCCGGCAATCGGTGGTGAATGCCCTCGGCAAACACGGCGTGCTGCGCTTTCCGCGCCAGAAGCTCACCGGGCGCGAGCTGCGCGAGTTCAGCGCGCAGCTCGGCGAGCTCGAGATCAACGTCGGCTCGGCGGGCTTCCAGGAGCCCGGCGTGCCGGAGGTGATGATCCTCTCCAACATCGTCGAGGACGGCCGGCCGATCGGCCTCGCCGACGCCGGGCAGGGCTGGCACACCGACATGTCCTACAGCCGCATGATCGCGTTCGCCAACGTGCTCTACGGCATCAAGATCCCGCGCCGCGACGGCAAGCCCCTCGGCGCGACGCAGTTCAGCAACATGCAGGCTGCCTATGGGGGCCTCCCGCCATCCCTGAAGGAGGCGCTGCAGGGGAAGACGGTCCTCCACGACTTCAACAAGTTCTGGGAGATGATGCGCCGCGAGAAAGGAAGCAAGCGGCCGGCGCTGACCGAGGCGCAGCGGAAGAGCAAGCCGCCGGTGTCGCACCCGATCTTCCTCACGCACCCGCTCACCGGGAAAAAGGTGCTCTACGCCAACCCGGGCTACGCGGTGCGCATCAACGAGCTGCCGGAGAAGGAAAGCGACGAGACGCTCGAATACCTCTTCGAGCACCAGCTCAAGCCGGAATACCTCTACACCTCGCGCTGGGAGGAGGGCGACGTGCTGGTGTGGGAGGACATCGGCACCATCCACAACGCGGTGGCCGACTACGGGCCGGACGAGCACCGGCTGGTCAAGCGCTGCCAGGTGATGGCCAACCGCTACTTCCGCGCCGAAGAGCTTTGACTCCGGTCGATCGCAGGGTGCTGGACGCGGTGCGCAACTTCTACGCCGCGGGGCTCAACTACCGCGCGCACATCGAGTGGGCCAACTCGCGCGGCGGCGGCTACAAGGTCCCGGCGCAGGCCGACATCGGCTACCGCTCGCCCAATGCGCTCATCGCCAGCGGCGAGGACATCGTCATTCCGCCGGACTCGACGGGGCCGGTCGAGTACGAGGGCGAGCTGGTCGCGGTGATCGGCCGGAAGAGCAGGAACCTCACCGAGAAGAACGCGCTCGACTGCGTCGCCGGCTACACGCTGGGGAACGACGTCAGCGAACGCAGCTGGCAGAAGTCGGACCGCACGCTGTGGCGCGCCAAGAACGCCGACGCCTTCAAGCCGATGGGACCGGCGATCGTCCCCGGCATCGATCCCATGAGCCAGGAGATCGAGGTGCGCGTGAATGGCAAGACCGTCTCCAGCTACAACACGCGCGGCATGATCTTCGGCGTAGCGCACTACCTCGCCCGCATGTCGCGCTACTGCACGCTCTATCCGGGCGACGTCGTCTGGTTCGGCTGCGACGGGCCGACGCTCCCGGCGCTGAAAGAGGGCGACCTCGTGGAAGTGGCGAACGACGCGATCGGCGTGCT